>Ga0194130_10004280_pt1 | contig 18290 bp, 15 predicted proteins | sample TA2KigsurfametaG_FD_160084 | JGI IMG/M metagenome (GOLD analysis project Ga0194130, IMG submission 160084) | Freshwater microbial communities from Lake Tanganyika, Tanzania - TA2015050 Kigoma 12 surface | ecosystem: Environmental > Aquatic > Freshwater > Lake | place: Tanzania: Lake Tanganyika... | reverse complement strand
CGTACCCGGGGGCTGCGCCAGAATGGCTTCATAACTCGGCCCACCGCCACGCCCAACCGTTCCACCACGCCCATGAAATAAACGCAGCTGAATATTGTGGCTATTGGCTAAGCGCTCAAAGAGCTCCACCAAGGCAATCTCGGCGCGGTAGAGCTCCCAATTGCTGGTAAAGATCCCGCCGTCTTTGTTGCTATCCGAATAGCCCAACATAATGTCTTGCTCGGCACCCGAACGCTTCACCAGATTGGCGATGCCCGGCAAGGCATAAAAGTCGCGCATGATGGGTGCTGCATTACGAAGATCTTCAATGGTCTCAAATAAGGGGACGGTGATGAGATCAATACGCGCCTTGGAATCCAAGGTGCCGTGCATGAGACCTAGTTCTTTTTGCAACAACATGACTTCTAGTAAATCGCTGACGGTCTCCGTATGACTAATGATGTAGTGCCGAATCGCATCAACACCAAAGCGCTCACGCAAACGTTTGGCAAGCGCAAAAATAGCAAGTTCACTGATCGTGTGCGGGGAGTATTCTGCGCCAACCACCTGCAAGGGCCGGGCCTCATTTAGTAAGCGAATTAACAATGTCTGCTTAGTGGTCTCATCTAATCCTCGGTAGTTTTTCTCTATCTTGGCAACAGCGAGTAACTCTTGCAATACTTCTTCATGCTGATCCGAGCTTTGGCGTAAGTCCACAGTGGCCAAATGAAATCCAAATACTTCCACTGCACGGATAAGTGCTCGAAGGCGTTGATTAATGAGCGCCTCAGCAGAGTGGGATCGTAGAGAGCTCTCAATGATCTGTAGATCACCTAAGAATTCTTGGGCGCTTTGATATGGATTTTGAGGTGGCACAGCATGCCTTGCTGCATCACCGCCAGTCAAATCTTTTAATGTGGCTGCGAGTCGCGAGTAAACCCCGGTTAAGGCTCGTCGATAGGGCTCATCCATCCGATGCTCATTCTCATCGGGAGAGCGATTCGCCAAGGCTTGCATTGCCTTAGGAAATCCCACCAAGAGTGCAGAGAGCGAGAGCTCTGTTCCCAAGTAATGAACTTCGGTTAAGTAATGCCGCAATATCATCTCGGCCTGGCGTTTTAGGGCATATTCCAAGGTTTGGGCAGTGACATTCGGATTGCCGTCCCGATCGCCCCCGGTCCAGTGACCCATTCGCAAAAAGGATGCGATATGGGATTGTCCAAGACGATCTTCTAGCTCAGCATAGAGCTTTGGAATCTCTTGTAAAAAAGTGGCCTCGTAGTAACTCAAGGCATTTTCAATTTCATCGGCAACCTTGAGTTTGGTATAGCGCAATAAACGGGTTTGCCATAACTGAATCACGCGCGCTTTGATCTGCAATTCGTTATCCGCAAGCTCGCGCTCACACAACAGATCTTTTTTAAGCTGATAGGCTTTAGCTCGATCCTTAATCTGATCGCGGGTAAGTAAGAGTTGGGCAATGCTCCGCTCCGCATCCAAAATACTTTTACGCTGTACCTCGGTTGGGTGCGCGGTCAGTACGGGCGACAAATAACTGTCAGCGAGGGTCTTAACAATGGTTGCTTTACTAATACCCGCCGCATGAATTCGTTCTAAGGCCAAATCGATACTACCGGGCTGCTGACTCGCAATACGCTCTTGGGCGGCTTGGCGTCGCAATTGATGACGATCCTCTGCCAAATTTGCTAAGTGACTGAAATAGGTAAAGGCTCGGATGACCTTCACTGCATCATCAGCACTCAATCCCTTTAAAAGCTTCTTAAGCTCTTTATTGGCATTCTCATCGCCATGGCGATGAAACCGGACCGATAAGACCCGGATCTGCTCAATCAAAGTGAATACTGCAACGCCCTCTTGCTCCCGAATCACATCCCCTAAGATGCGCCCTAGTAGACGAATATCGTCAACCAAGGCCGAGTCGGGGTCTGGCTGTCTTCGGGTAGAGGGTCGACTGGCCAATGCCTTATACCGCCATCAGGGCTTGTGCCGCATTGAGCATTTGCACGGAGTAGCCCCATTCGTTGTCGTACCACGCCAAGACCTTGACCAGCTTGCCATCGCTCGAGACCCGTGTTTGTGAAGCGTCATAAATACTGGGTCGGGGGTCATGATTAAAGTCAATCGATACCAAGGGCAAAGTATTAAAGCCCAGAATGCCTTTGAGCTCATGCTCACTCGCCGCCTTCAGTATTTGATGAACTTCATCCACGGAGATAGGACGCTTGGCAATAAAGGTGAGATCAACGACCGAGACATTGATGGTGGGTACACGCATCGCAAAGCCATCAAAGCGACCAGCCAGTTCTGGCAGGACGAGACCAACCGCTTTAGCAGCACCGGTTTTGGTGGGGATCATGCTACTCACCGCTGAGCGTGCCCGACGCTTATCCTTATGATACACATCAGTGAGCACTTGATCGTTGGTAAACGCATGAATCGTGGTCATGAGGCCAGATTCAATTCCAATCTTCTCCAGCAGCGGCTTAACGAGGGGCGCCAAGCAATTGGTGGTGCAACTTGCATTAGAGACTACCACATCGGTGGGTTTTAAGACCTTCTGATTGACGCCATACACAATCGTGGCATCCACATCCTTTTCGCCGGGGGCTGAAATTAATACCTTCTTGGCACCCTGCTGAATGTGTACCATGGCCTTTTCTTTGGAGGTGAACTTACCAGAGCACTCGAGCACCAGATCAACACCCTCTTTGCCCCATGGGGTTTCGAGGGGATTACGGGTCGAATACATCCGAATCCGATCGCCATTGACCACCATGTAATCGCCATCGATGCTCACTGTTCCAGGAAAACGACCATGGGCAGAGTCGTATTGGGTGAGATGTGCGTTGATATCAATATCACCCATCGCATTAATGGCGACGATTTGGATATCGCGTTTTTTATTCTGCAACATCGCCTCTTCGTAGAGCGCACGCAATACCATCCGGCCAATCCGGCCATATCCATTAATTGCAACTCGGATCGTCATGTTTTCCTCTTTATTCCTTTTGCTCAATCATTACTGCACAATCGCTTTTAATTCTCCCTTGGCGTAGCGCACTGCCATCTTTTCCAAAGGGATCACTTTAATCTTGCTTGCTTGCCCAGCACATCCAAACGATTTAAAGCGTGCCTCACAAATTCCTTTGGCAGCGGCTGTGGCAACTTTCAAGAAAGCGCGAGGATCAAATTCTTCTGGGTGTTCTGAGAAAAATTTCCGTATTGCTCCGGTCATCGCTAAACGAATATCGGTATCGATATTAATTTTACGCACGCCGTGCTTAATTCCTTCAACGATTTCTTCAACTGGCACGCCATAGGTCTCTTTAATAGTGCCGCCATGTTCACGAATAATTGCTAACCACTCTTGCGGTACGCTTGACGATCCATGCATCACTAAATGCGTATTGGGTATGCGTTGATTAATCGCTTTAATACGATCAATTGCCAGAATATCGCCAGTAGGGGGTCTCGTGAACTTATACGCTCCATGACTGGTACCAATGGCAATCGCTAGCGCATCCACTTGCGTCTTAGCAACGAACTCAGCTGCCTCATCGGGATCTGTGAGGAGCTGCGAGTGATCGAGCACACCCTCTGCGCCACTGCCATCCTCGTCACCTGCTTGTCCGGTTTCCAAAGAACCCAAGCAACCCAGCTCACCTTCAACTGAAACACCAACGGCATGCGCCATATCCACAACCCGACGGGTTACATCCACGTTATAGACAAAGTCAGCCGGGGTCTTAGCATCCTCTTTTAGTGAGCCATCCATCATCACACTGGAGAAACCACTGCGAATCGAGGCTTGGCAGACCGCAGGCGAAGCCCCATGATCCTGGTGCATACAAATTGGGATATGGGGATACTGTTCAACTGCCGCCAGCACTAGCATACGAAGGAATGGCTCCCCAGCGTATTTGCGTGCACCTGCCGAGGCCTGCAAAATGACCGGGCTATCGACCTGCTCAGCGGCCTGCATGATGGCATGGATCTGCTCCATATTGTTCACATTAAATGCTGGCAATCCATAATGATGCTCAGCGGCGTGGTCTAAAAGCTGTCTTAATGAAATTAATGCCATTTTTTCCTCTAGGACAAAACAAGTTCAATAATACGGTCAACGGTAACACCCAATGCTTGATAAACCGCGGGCGCAGGTGCAGATTCTCCAAACCGATTGATCCCAACGACGGCGCCATCTAAGCCGACATACTTCCACCAGAGATCGCCCTGCCCGGCTTCAATCGCAATTCGTCGCACACCCTTGAGCAAGACCTCGTCTTGCCACTCTCGAGACTGACGATCAAAGGCCGAGGTGCACGGCATGGATACCACGCGCACCGACTTACCCTTAGTACGTAAGAGCGCTTGGGCTTGCATCGCTAAACTCACTTCGGAGCCGGTTGCAATTAGCACTGCCTCAGGATTGGGAGAGTCTGATAGGACATAAGCACCCTTTAATACCTGGGCCTCCGTGATCGCCTGGGTGAGCTGGGGTAAATTTTGGCGAGATAGAAAGAGTGCGCTGGGTCCATCGGTACGCTCAATTGCAGCAGTCCATGCAACAGCGGTTTCAAATCCATCGCAAGGGCGCCAGAGATCAAAATTCGGGATCAATCGCAAGCTAGAGGCATGTTCAATCGGTTGATGGGTCGGACCATCCTCACCCAAACCAATCGAGTCGTGCGTGAGCACATAAATGACACGCTGGTGCATGAGAGTACTCATGCGCATGGCATTACGGGCGTAATCCGAGAACACCGCGAAGGTGCCACCATAAGGAATGAAGCCTTTATGCAATGCAATACCATTCATGATGGCGCTCATACCAAATTCACGAACGCCGTATGACAGGTAGTTGGCAACTTGATCGGGCTTTTGGTGCCAGGTGACACTGGCTTTTGCAGCGGTTAGGTTGGAACCGGTGAGATCGGCTGAGCCACCCAAGAGCTCAGGCAAGGCTGGGACCAAAACCTCTAAGGCCTGTTGCGATGACTTGCGACTGGCTGTCGGTGCCTCGATGGCTTTCATGCTGGCAAAGAGTTGTGATTTAGTGTTCGCCCAACCCTCAGGGAAGGTCTCGCCAACGCGGCGCAGTAACTCTTTAGCAAGCTCAGGGAACTCACGCTGGTAGATGGCAAACGCCTCATTCCAAGCAGCTTGTTTGGCTTTGCCCGCTGCAAGCGCACTCCATGCCTCTTTGATGGATGCAGGGATCACAAACGGCGCGTGGGTCCAACCTAATGCTTGGCGCGTTGCTTGGGCTTCCTTCTCACCCAAGGGTGCGCCATGTACATCATGGGTGCCCGCCATATTGGGGGCTCCCCATCCAATCGTCGTCTTACAAATAATCAGGCTCGGGCGCTTGGACTCGCTCTTTGCTTGCCCGATGGCTTGTGTAATTGCGTTAGTGTCGTGACCATCAATGGGGCCAATGACATTCCAACCGTAGGCCTCAAACCGCTTGGCGGTATCGTCTCTAAACCAACCATCGACATGCCCATCAATCGAGATGCCGTTGTCGTCATAAAAGCAAATCAGTTTATTTAAGCCCCAGACTCCTGCTAAGGAGCAGGCCTCATGACTCACGCCCTCCATCAGGCAACCATCCCCCAAGAAAGTATAGGTGTGGTGATTAATGATGGGATAGTCTAGGCGATTAAATCGTTTAGCTAAGAGCGACTCTGCCAGAGCCATCCCTACCGCATTGGCAAGGCCTTGGCCGAGGGGGCCGGTAGTCGTTTCGACGCCGGGCGTGATGCCGACTTCGGGGTGGCCAGCCGTGATGCTGTGCAACTGTCGGAACTTCTGAATATCGTCAATACTGACGGCATAGCCGGTGAGATGCAGTAAGGCATAGATTAGCATCGATCCATGGCCATTGGAAAGCACAAAGCGATCCCGATTAATCCATCCCGGATCGGCAGGATTATGGTGCAGGTGATCGCGCCATAAAACCTCGGCAATGTCAGCCATCCCCATGGGTGCGCCCGGGTGACCCGACTTCGATTTTTCAACGGCATCGATGGCCAAAAAGCGGATGGCGTTGGCCAGTTCGCGACGATTAATTGATGATGTACTCATATCCATTCGTGTGGTTGGTGTTACGCGCGATCATGATCGCGATGATAGTTCTCAATACGCTCTACTTCATTTTTAGACCCAAGAATTACTGGGATCCGCTGATGAATACTTTCCGGTTGAACGTCCAAGATGCGTTGACGACCCGTGGAACCGAGGCCGCCGGCCTGCTCCACCACAAAGCTCATGGGATTAGCCTCATACATGAGACGCAAGCGCCCTGGCTTACTTGGATCCTTGGTATCTTTGGGATACATAAACACTCCACCGCGCATCAAGATCCGATGCACATCTGCCACCATACTCGCAATCCAGCGCATATTAAAGTCACGGCCCCGCACACTGGTTTTACCTTGCTTACATTCACTGATATAGAGACTCACGGGTGGCTCCCAGAAGCGCTCATTGCTAGCGTTAATGGCAAACTCGCTAGTGTCCGCAGGAACCTGAATATCGTGATGTGTCAGTATGAATTCGCCAGATGCCGCATCAAAGGTAAAGCCGTGTGTACCGTGCCCCAAACTAAAGACCAGCATTGTTGCCGGTCCATAAATCGCATACCCTGCTGCGATCTGTTTGCGCCCCACTTGCAAATAATCACTCGCTGTAAGCGTGGTGTTCGGGGTTGCAGGCAGCATTGAAAAGATAGTTCCGACTGAGACATTGACGTCAATATTGGATGAGCCATCGAGTGGGTCAAATAAACATAGAAAGGATCCACCCTTGGGATTACTCAGTGGTTCATCATTCTCTTCGGATGCGATTCCAGCCACGAGATTGCCAGATCGAAAGGTCTGAATCAAAATCTCATCGGAGAGAACATCTAATTTTTTTTGGGTCTCGCCCTGAACGTTTTGACTCTCTAAACTGCCCAATACTCCAGCAAGCGCTCCTTGGGAGGTTAATAAAGCAATTTCTTGAACTGCTTTAGCAATTTCTAGAACAAGCTTACCAAGATCAGGGTGGAGAGATTGATGCTGGGCCGATTGCTGGCTTAAATACTCTGAAAGCGTGGTTCTCCCTGCTGGCATGGTGGCGGGTCTTTAAACTCATTAATCAAAACTCTATTTTCTCAGATATTGAGACCCGGGCCCCGATTTTCAGCAAGGGCCTACTTTATGCCTTTTTGGGCCTTGTACTTTGCAATTTCATCTTTTAATTCGCGATACTCCTCGCATGAAAAAAAGCAGGCCTTATTGAGTCAAGCGAGCATCTGTTCGGCTCCAGCTAAATCGTTTTTCATTAAAAACAACTCGCCGTAGTACTCCAAGGCGCCACGATGTTTTGGGTCAATCTTTAACGCCGCTTGATAGTAGCGCTCCGCAGCGGCTAAATCCGGAGGGGTCTTTTTGCGTTGCGCATAACCGAGTAAGTTATTCCAATCTGCTGAATTGGGCTGATTGGCTGCAAGTAGTGTTTTGATGGCAGCCTCATATTTATTCGCCTTAATCTCTTTTTGGGCTTCAGCTTGCCATGAGGGAGCAGGTTCGTCAGATGAGGTATCGGCTGAAAATGCTCCCAATGAAAATACGATTGAGAAAATTGAGAAGACGGAAATAGCAAACTGTTTGATCGCCATGATGAACCTTCCGATTGAAGATTCATTATGATCCAACCCCATCAAAATTGCTGAGCAGAACGTCTCCCGCTAAGATGATGCCTATGAAGAAGCTTCGCAACTACCTCTTTTTGATACCTTACCTGATTGCAGTGGGTATCGGCCTGAAATTTGGCTACGAGTTTGGCATGCAAATCAGTGGGCCGATCATGGCCGTGATTACCGCCCTTCTCGGGGCAGCATTTTGCTCCATCATTGTGGAATCGTTTTTGGGTAAAAAACGCAAAAGCGATTCCTAGGCAACACTTATTTCCGGCGATTCATATTCCGGATGGCGACCATGGCGCCAATCGTAACAATCAAAATCGCAACAACATAACCAGCTTCCATTGCTTTCTCCTTGATTAAGAACTACGACCCATACCGCGCGAACTTGTTTGCAAGGGTTGCGGTAATACCCGTTGCTTGATTAATGGGGCCATGGCAACGATCGTCGCAATTAAGAGCACGATCTCGAGTGCATAAACAGCAATATAGCCTGTACTCGGGTCGATCAAAGCAGGACCGAAATAACTGTTCATCGCGAAATAATTAACAAGATCTCGAATCACTCCACCCAACGCCATCGCAATACCCGCCCCAGTAGCCTGCACGGCACCCCAGGCACCTAAGGCTAAGCCGCGCTGCTCCGGTGGTGCAAGGTTCATGGTGGCGGTTAATGTACCGTGACCAAATAAACCGCCTCCAAAACCGATGAGAAAGACCCCGAAGCTAAAGAGCGATGCGGAGGCTAGCGGGGCTGCCAGAATCACCGCCATAAATGCAGGTAAGCCAAGCAATGCCCCCATACTGGCCATCCGAAATGGATCAGCCCCACGGCTTAGAACGCGCGATGCAAGGCCAAATCCGATTAAGCCACCGATTGCCAACGTTGCCGTCAAGAATGTCGTGGAACTAACACTGAGTTTAAGAATTTCACCGCCATAGGGCTCCAACAGAACATCCTCCATGGTGAATGCCATGGTTCCCAAACCAACAGCGGTTAAGCGACGAATAGCGTGATCGCCTTTACAAAAGAGATCCCAAGATTGTTTAAAAGTGGGTTGGTGGGGATTCTTAAAACGACGATTTCGATCGCGGGTCTCCTGCTTCCACAGCGCAATCACATTCAGAATCATCGTAGTGATTGCGCACCCCTGAATCACTTGAATTAAACGGCCTGGTGAAAAATCCTCCAAGACCGCTGCAAATACAAATGCGCTCACAATCATTCCAAGGAGCAACATGACATACATCAGTCCAACTACTTTAGGTTGCGACTCTTGAGGGGCTAAATCGGTTGCGAGTGCCAAGCCAACAGTTTGGGTAATGTGGATACCGGCCCCCACGAATAAGAAAGCAAGGGCGGCAGAGGCCTGACCAATCCAAGCTGGGGCGCTGGCCGAATTTCCACCGCCGGACAAAACCAATAGGGCAAATGGCATGACCGCAAGACCGCCAAACTGAACTAAGGTTCCGAGCCAAATATAGGGAACGCGTCGCCACCCAAGTTCAGAGCGATGGGTATCCGAGCGAAAACCAATTAATGCTCGAAATGGCGCAAACACCAATGGCAAGGAAACCATGATTGCGACCAAGGAGGCGGGTACGCCTAGCTCGACGATCATGACACGATTGAGTGTCCCGATTAACAGCACTAAGGCCATGCCAACCGAAACCTGAAATAAAGATAGTCGCAGAAGACGCGAGAGGGGTAAGTCGGGGGTAGCGGCATCCGCAAACGGCAGAAACTTAGGACCAAGACTGGCCCAGGATTGCACTAGTTTCTCGCTTAAGCGTTTCATTTATAGCTATCTCACCATCAGGATCAACCGGCGTCAAGACTCACTATCAAAATGCAAAAAGTCCGAGGCCCGCCGACCTCGGACTAGTGAAAAATTAAAGTACTTTACTTCTTCACTGCAGGTGCTGCAGGTGCTCCCGCTGATGAGCCCGAAGCGCTTGCGACTTTATCAGCGTTGCCATTCAAAAATGCTTTAACCCACGTTGTATTGTTGAGAATCATTGTATGGACAGCAAATGAACCAACTGCACAGGCGCCCAAGAACAATGGGATCCCGACGGATGGTTTTACGACACACCACATTTTTCCGTAAATCATTTTTTATCTCCTTATTTCAGCCAAGGCGAATAAATGTACGCAAGCAAATGGGCAAGAGCTGCGATCATGCCAAAAAACTGCGTGCCTTGAATCAGATTACGGTGTAACTCTTCAGATTCAGCCTCCGTTAAGCCGGTGGGCCATACCTTGTTTGGGTCTGACATAGTTTTCTCCCTTTGAAAGACACCCTACTGCTCGTGCTCCACCCGCACGCGGGTTTTATGACACCCTCAGCCACAAAATCGTATTAACCTACTTTTCCTAAGTGTAATTCTAATTTTACATATATCTTTGTCAATAAAAATATACATATTTGGGCGACTAAATGCCCATCTATGGAAAAATAAGGAAATAACTGAGTTAAATCAGTGATTTAAAGAAATAAAAAAAAAGCCCCTTTTGGGGGCTTTTGTGGTGCTTTACAGTGAAATTTAGATGTATTCGGCCACTTCGACCAGGTTTCCATCCGGATCCCTGAAATACACCGAGCGAATTGGCCCCAGCGCTCCACGCCGTTGCACCGGCCCGGTATCAATCGCCACACCAACTTTTTGAAGATGCGCAATAAAGTCATCGAGCGGCACCTTCGAGATCAAGCAAAAATCCCCCGCACCAATGGTTGGCACTTTTGCCTTCGTTGGGGTCTCGGTATTTTTATCTTGGAGATTGATCTTGTATTGACCAAATAACAAGGCATAACGTGGCTGCCCTTCCGGTCCTTTAAAGAACTCTCGCTCAAAACCGAGTGCCTTTTCATAAAACTGGGTAGTCTTCTCAATATCCGTAACAGTAAGAACGAGGTGGTCAACGCGGTCAATAAGAAGAGTCATGGGCTTACTTTAATTGAGAAAGATAGTGAGCAATGGCTTTTAGATCATCATCGCTCATGCCATAAAGCGATGCTGCCATGATTGTATCTCTACCAATAGCCTGATTAGAACGAAACTGCCTCATGCTATAGAGAAGATAATCTTCGCGTTGAGCAGCAATACGTGGCATCTGATCTCTACCAACATAATTTGGCAAATGGCATGTTCCACACAAAGCCTCTTTTGAAATGGTTTGACCCTTTTCAAACAAAGTTGCGTTGCGAGGTCCGGCTTGAGATATTGTGGGGCTGTTTGAGTAAAACTTAGCAATAGCCACAATGGTGGCATCACTTACACCGTCGAGCTGACCTTTCATGGCGGGTATATCGCGCAGTCCCTCCCGAATCATCACCAACTGATTTTCTAGAAAGGTCTTGGGCTGCCCCGCTAAAGACGGAGTGCCCGCAATCTTTGAATTGCCATCTGGGCCATGGCAAGCGCCACAGACTTTTAACTTAGCGCTAATATCTTGGGCAAAAGAAAACGACGTTGCACTAGACCAGATAAGTCCTAAGGCTAACGTCGCTATTCGTAGATGCTGCACATCAATACTGCGAATTACTTAGCTGCTACTTGTTGCTTTTTGTAAGTCACGCGATAAATTGCACCTAATTGCTCGTCAGAGACCAACATCGAGCCATCTGGCATCTGTAATAAATATGCAGGACGTCCCCAGAAGGATTGGTCGTCTGGATTCATAAAGCCTGTGATGAAGGGAGTAATCTTAGGGTTTTTTCCGTCCGGTCCGACCTTAATAGTTACAACGTCAAATCCGGTTTTTTTGGTTCGATTCCAAGAGCCCTTATTAGCAACAAATGCTAAATTTTTGTATTCTGCAGGGAACATATTGCCGGTATAGAACTTAATTCCCATTGGGGCAACGTGAGGGCCAAGTAGCGCTACGGGTGGCTCAACACCCCCGCAAGGATTTGATTTTTTGACCTGATCGTCCGGCATATTACCCTCATGGCAATATGGAAAACCGTAATTCAAGCCCGTTTTTTGCATGCGATGCAGGGTGTCATTGGGTCGATCATCGCCCATCCAATCACGCCCATGATTGGTAAACCAAAGTTGTTTTGTAGCGGGATGCCAATCAAAACCGACAGTATTGCGAACGCCGGTTGCCAATATCTCCATACCAGAACCATCCGCATTGTAGCGACGAATTTGTGCGTACTCTGGTGTTGGTAACTCACAAATATTACAAGGGGCTCCAAATGGAACGTAGAGCTTACCGTCTGGTCCAAAAGCAATGTATTTCCAGTTGTGATGTTGCTCCGGGGGTAAATTAAATCGTGCGGTGAGATCCACTGGGATAACATTTGGGTTCTTTTCTATTCCGTCAAACCGTAATACTTTATTTATCGACATTACGTACAAAGAACCATTCCGGAAAGCTACACCAGCAGGTTGAACCAATTTGTCCACCACAACACGGCTGGTTCGCTCTTTACCGCTATCGCTAAGCTCATAGACGCGACCGATTGCTCTTGTGCCAATATAGATTTTACCGTTATCGCCACGTGCCATTGCACGGGCTCCAGGCATTCCGGTAGCCCACACCTCGATATTGAATCCAGGAGGTAGTTTTAATTTATTAATTGGAATCTCGCTCGCTGGCGTTACGGTCATTTTCCCGGGTAATGGAGCTAATTTAGAGTTCGCCATGTCACCCACCATACCCTGCTTCCAAGCCGGAGTTGGCGCAGCGGCAACAGGAGCTGGAGCTGGCGCAGCGGCAACAGGAGCTGGAGCAGCGGCAACAGGAACTGAAGCGGGCGCCTCAGCTTTAGGGGCCGAGGTGGTCGCACAGCCTTGCAGAATCGTTAAGGACGAGGCGAGGGTCGAAAGTGTAACTACTGAAATTAGTTGCTTGTTCATTCTTATGTCCCTTCCTTCAATTACTTTAAAAATAAATTTAGATTCTCTAATTTAATTCCTTTTAAGCGTAATAGATACAGTTTTGAATTAGGGTTTTGCCTAAGATAGATCCCAATAGTTTGACCTGAAAACTACTATTTCCTACTTAATTTGATAGCTCGCCTTAGCACCAATCATCCAATTTCGAGTCGGTGCCGGCTCATACGAGCGAAGGAAAAATTGATTCACAATCACTGAACCAACATAAGAGCGATCAAACACATTATTGAGCCTAAAGAATTGTGAAAAAGACCAACCGCCAACAATTTCTTGACGCACTACTCCACGAATATTCATTACCGCATAACCTGGTGCCTTATATTGAGTATTTAGATCATTAACATCCATTGCCCCATTTGCCCTCGCTTCAATGGCAGCTTCGACTGACTTATTGGGTTTGACCCAGAGTAACTCGGCAAATAAACCCTGATTGGGAACCCCCGGAATTCGATTACCGCTTGCAACAGTATTGAATGTTGATAAATTTGTAGAGTTTGTAAGATACGACTCCTTTACCGTTGCTCTCAACCAGGTATATGACAAATTAGTTTCAAAGTTATTAGGTAACATAAATTGCGCACTACCCTCAATACCTTGGCGGTTTGTCTTTGGAGCATTTGTGAACGAATTTCTCCCTGCATTTGATGCACCGATAACAATATCATTTGTTGTATCCGCATTAAATACTGCAATATTAGTTTTGATGAAGGTTGAAAATCTTGATTTAAAACCGAGCTCTACTTGCTTCGTTTGGGCGGCTAAAAGCCCAAAATTAGAACAGGAAGACGAACAACTAGAACCATTAACTGCCCCATTGGCGCTATAAAAAACTTGATTTAATGTTGGGGTATCAAAACTTGAACCATACGATACATATACATTAGATAACTCATTTAAGTAATACTGTAACGATGCCATATAAGTCATAGCCCTAAATTCAGTCGAGCCTGTATTTAGAATTATGGAATTATTTGTTGTTGAGCTCAAATTGGTTTGAGAGTTTCTGATCCCTGCATTAAAAGCAAAGCGCTCTGAATACCGAAAATCGGTTTGTAAATATTGATCGAAATTCTTGGCACTCATAGCATAATCTTGTGAGGCAGTGCTGCTATACACTGCAGTGCCACCGCTATTGGTATACGTTCGGCGACGGTCGTCGTTCTCATTCATGTCAATACCAGTCACCATAGTCAACGGAATATCAAAAAATTTATTTTGATGGACCCATTTACTATCTATGCCATAAAAAGAACGAACTAAATCAATCACACCAGATCCTGAAGTAGTGGAAGTCAAATACTGAAGAACATGACGCTGCCCTAAATAAGGAGAGAATAAAAAATTATTATTTGCATTAACACGAAAATCAATCGATACGCCGACTTGCGTTTGATCAACTGATTTGCGAGAATTTTGCGATAAGGCGCTTGTACCAGCCTGCTTGGGATTTGCAATTAGCTGACTCTCAGTTAATCCTGTAGGATCTTGCGCTTTAAGGCTCACGTTATTTGCTATCAGCGTTATCTTTGTATCAGGACCCCCCATAAGACTGAGTTTTGCATTGGCATTGCGTCGATCAGTAGCACTTTGATCTCGATATCCATTGGTATGGAATTGCCCGGTATCAATTACATAGCCAAGCTCACCAGATTTACCATTTACTTTAATTCCAGCTCTACGTTGTCCATAGGAACCAACTTCGAAGTAAGGTTGCGTCTCGGTCTTGGGGCCACCATCTTGGGTAAATACACGAATCACGCCACCCGATGAATTACCATAAAGTACAGAGAATGGGCCTCGCATTACCTCAATGCGATCAGTGGATGGCAAATCTATATGGGATATCTGACCCTGTCCATCGGCAATAGTTCCAGGAATGTTATCAACGATAAGTCGAATACCGCGCGTACCGAAGGTCGAGTTTGCCCCAAAACCACGAGATGATATTTGTAAGTCTTGTGCGTAGTTCTGGCGATTGAGGGCAAAAATGCCAGGTACCCGGATTAATGGCTCAGAAAGATTGTCTCGGGCTTGTCCATTTTGAATTTGATTTATGGTTACAAGATTGATGGAGGCAGCAGTATCCATAATTTTCTGGTCATATCCACTGGCTGAGACCACAACCTCGTCGAGTGGTGGAGCTTCATACTCAGGCTTGTTTGCAAAAACGAGTTGAGCAAAACCACCACTTACCAAAATAGCGGTGACTTGCTTACGGAATCTGGGACTTCTGAAGTAAATTTGCAACATAAACCAATTTATAGACAATTTTGCTAGTTAACCGCCACCCCGTCGAGTATAAAGATCAAAACGATGAATGATGTAAGTTACGTCTTCATGCACTAAATTACTGATTTCAATATTAAGTTCTAACTGCGGAATCCGTAATAGGGAAACTTGGTGATCTGGTTTAGTTTTTCCAATGAGACGAATCAAAGGATTCGGAATATCACGATACAGCAAGCCATCTATATCTAGCATTGAATGCTCATAATAAGAGCCGAGTGCTTCAGGTAGCCAACGAATTAAGTCTTCAGCATTACATCCCATCAGCCGTTTAAATACCATTACCCACCTGCGACGGGCGGACAAAGTGCAAGAGCATCATTTTCTTTTAAGACCGTGGTCTCACGTTTTTCTGGGGTAATAAAGTGGCCATTTAGTAAAACAAGGTGGATTAATTTAATCGGAAGTTTTTGTAGCTCGATCACTTGGGAGATAGTGCTACCCTCAGCGATCTCTAACTGAAATTCATTACGGATTGCATGCTTTGGCAAATAGTGTGATAGGCTCGCAAAGAGCTTGAGTGTAATCTGCATTCCTCTTAAGCAACCCAATTAGCTTGCGCTTGAGCCTTTGCCAAATATGCATCCATTATGCGTAATGGATCATGCAATAACTTCTCTTTCCAGTCCCCTAACGCAACCCGCGTCTGAATCAAGCCACGAATCGCTCCAACATGAGCGGTCATACCTAAACAAGTTGCGCCGATTAACCGATCCTGCTCAAATTCAAGACGAATATATTGATACTGATCTGGATTACAGCGCTCAACATGCTGGCCTCCCTGAATACCTGACCACTGTCCAAAGGAACTTGAAATAAGACCCAAGGTATCGAGAACGTTAACTTGTAAACTCCCTACGGCAGTAGCATAACCGCCAGCCATATTGCTTGCTGCAATACTAGCTTGATCTGCCGCATTAGGCTGTATCGCGTTAATAATACGCTCACCCGTACAAAAATCTACACTTTCCGTTACGTCACCTGCAGCATAAATATCAGGATGAGAGGTTTGCATTTCTTCATTGACCAAAATGCCTGTTTGTATTTGCAAACCAGAATTTTTTAAGAACTCAATATTAGGCTTTACCCCCGTTGCTGAAATAACAAGATCAACTTCGATTGTTTCGCCATGAGATAGTTTTACGAGCAAGCCGGATTGTGACTGGGTTATTGACTCCACTTTAGTATTGGTGTGGACTGCAATCCCTTTTTTTTCAACCCATTTTTTAATGAGATTTCCCGCTACTTCAGTCATCATGCGCGGTACCATCCTATCTCCCATCTCAACAACGGTTAATATCACGTTCTTACTCGCTAGTGCCTCAAGTATGATGCAGCCAATGAAACCAGCGCCCATTTGTAAGACACGTGCTCCTGGTTTAGCTAACTTCTGAATTGCTCTTGCATCTTCTATGGTCCAACATGGGTGTACACCTGGTAAGTCAATCCCTGGAATGGGAGGGCGAATGGGGATCGATCCGGTGGCAATTAATAATTTATCAAAGTAAATTGAATCAGAGCCTCCTAGGTTAAGGCTTTTATTCTTGATATCCAAGGAATGTGCCCTGGCCTTTTTCAACTGAATACCTAGTTTTGCGAAATGGTCCTTAGATTTACGAAGATAAGTACCCTCTTCGCTAATATCTCCTACCAACAAGTATGGAATGGCCATACGTGAATACGGGGGGGCATCCTCTGCACCAACCAAGACAACTTTATCGCTAGGTCGTAAACGACGAATGCCTTCAGCTGCAATAACGCCAGCAGGGCCGTTACCCAAAATAAGGTGATTCATATGTTTCTATAAACCAAGTCGCTTACGAGTCTCTGTACTTAACCGACCCTCGTTATCCCAACCACGCACTTTGTAGTATTCAGGCAGCATTTTGTCCAAACCGCTTACCGTTCCTTTTCCGGGACCGGTCTTTGCAGCTTCAGTCATTAAACGTTTTGGCAGCTTATCGTCTTTATACGTAAAACCTGCACGGTTATTAAAGTCACGTTCCATATTCCAAATTCGCTCACCAATCATGTTTAGGTTTTCAACGGTGAATTCATGACCACAAGCCGCTTGTAATTGAGGTGCGACATCAGCTAAAGTCCAAGCAAAGCTAGTAAATATACAAATTCCGGCCGAATCAAATGCTGCCGTAGCATCTTGAAATGCTTTCACTAGCTCAGGTTTGCCATCAGTCTCTACTGGGTCTGTTTTGACCGGGATTCCTAAGACCTCAGAGGCAACGGTGTAGCCGCGTAAATGGCAGGCACCGCGATTCGAAGTGGCATATGCTAGACCAATCCCTTGGAGAACACGGCCATCGTATGCAGGAAACTCTTGTCCTTTCACGCTCATTGATAAATCGGGCTGACCATATTTCTTAGTTAACTTTGCTGAACCAAGTCCAATCTCTTTTCCAAAGCCCTCGCCTTTTGCTGTTATCTCGGCAAAATGGCAAAGCGCCTTAGCTGATCCAAACGGCGCTTCTATACCAATTTGTTCTTTAGTAAGAGCACCCATCTCATACATTTCCATGACTGCACCAACTGTGGTACCAAATGTGATTGGATCGATACCATCCTCGTTGCAAACCATGTAAGCAAACTGCAATGCTTCTAAATCATTTACTCCATTAGCTGCACCAAGTGCCCATGCAGCCTCGTATTCCAATCCACCCGATGCTTTAATGTAATGCGGTTTGTTTTGTATTGCGAAATGCGTTTCATCTATTTTAGATATGCGGCCACAAGCGATCGTACAACCAAAACAGGCTTGATTCGTAACTAACTGCGCTTTACCATCAGAAGTACGCGGAGTAGCCATGGCTTCTGCCGAAATATCTTTGGCACCTTCAAACTGGACATCCTGGTGATTGCGCGTCGGCAGAGCGCCAACCTCGTTAATCACATTCATGAGCACTTGTGTGCCATAGGTCGGTAATCCTTGTCCAGTCACTGCATGCCCTGCTAAAACAGTCTTTGCAGCTGCTGTCGCTCTCATAAAGCCTTTGGGGTCTTTCAAATTACCAACTCCCTTTGTTCCCCGAACCGCAATCGCCTTCAGATTTTTGCTTCCCATCACAGCGCCCACTCCAGAGCGGCCTGCGGCTCGATGCAAATCATTGACGACCGATGCAAATAAAACCTGATTCTCGCCAGCCTTACCAATGCATGAAACACGAATTTGTGGATCTTGGTGTTTAGCTTTAATACTTGGCTCTGTTTCCCAAACCGATTGGCCCCAAAGGGAGCTGGCGTCTAACAATTGCGCATTGTCATCTTGAATAAATAAATAAACAGGTTTGGGCGATTTACCTTCAAAAATAATCATGTCCCAACCTGCCATTTTGAGTTCAGCCCCCCAATATCCTCCCGAATTCGAGCATGCAATCGCCCCAGTTAATGGACCTTT
>Ga0194130_10004277_pt1 | contig 18299 bp, 19 predicted proteins | sample TA2KigsurfametaG_FD_160084 | JGI IMG/M metagenome (GOLD analysis project Ga0194130, IMG submission 160084) | Freshwater microbial communities from Lake Tanganyika, Tanzania - TA2015050 Kigoma 12 surface | ecosystem: Environmental > Aquatic > Freshwater > Lake | place: Tanzania: Lake Tanganyika... | reverse complement strand
GGCGGAGGCGAACGCTGCAGGGCTGCTGGGATCCAGGATCCTGCAGGGCCTGGGCGGAGCTGAGCAGCCGTTTGTGCTGGCCACGATCCACCGGGCCGAAAACACTGATGATCCCCAGCGGCTGGAGGCGATACTGTCGGCCCTGGCGGCGGCGGCGACCAACGGCATCGGCGGCGCCGAACCTCTGCAAGTGCTGCTGCCCCTGCATCCACGCACCCGCGCCCGCATCGAGGAGCACGGGCTGAAGCGCTTGCTGAGGCCGCTCACGCTCAGCGAACCGCTGGGTTTTCTGGCGATGGTGCTGCTGGAGCGACGCGCGGCGCTGGTGGTGACCGATTCGGGCGGCGTGCAGAAGGAGGCCTTCCTGCAGGGCACGCCGTGTGTGACGGTGCGGCGCGAAACCGAATGGGTGGAGCTGCTCGATTGCGGCTGGAACCGGTTGGCCGATCCCGCCGCCCCCGCAGCGATGCTCACGGCGATGGCGCAGCAGCTGGCGGTAGAGACCAGCCAGCCCCGGCCGCCGCTCTATGGCGACGGCTACGCGGCTGAAGCGATCGTTGGCCGGCTGCAGGAGATGTGATCGGGAAATGCCAACGACGCATTTTGTTGGCATTCTTGGCGTTGATGGGCATTCGGCTTGGCATTGGCTCTATACCCCGGTTTTGCGCCTGTGCTGGATCGGCTCCGGCTCACGGCGGCCGATGGCGCCACTTTGGCAGCCCTGGCCAGTCATCAAGGCAGACAGGAGCTGTTCCTGCGGCGCCGACCCGAGGCCTTGGAGGCGCTGCGCACCGTGGCCTTGGTGGAGAGCAGCGAGAGCTCCAACCGGCTGGAGGGCATCGCCGTGCCCCGAGCGCGCGTGGAGGGGCTTGTGCTCAAGGCTGCTGAAATGCGCAACCGATCGGAGCAGGAGGTGGCTGGCTACCGCGATGACTTGGCCCTGATTCACGAGAACGCGGCAGACATGCCCTTGGAGCCACGGCTGCTGTTGCAGTTGCATCAGCGGCTCACGAGCTACAGCACCGGCCGGGGTGGGGTGTGGAAGAGCACCAACAACGAAATTCAAGAGCGCGATGCCAGTGGGCAGTTGGTGCGGGTGCGGTTTCGCTGTCTCGATGTCGTGGCCGTTCCGCAGGCCATGGACCTCCTGATGGCTGAAATCCGCACAGCACTGGATCGCAGCGGCAACGACGAACTGCTCTGGATCCCGCTCGCCCTACTTGACTTCCTCTGCATCCACCCGTTCACCGATGGCAATGGGCGCGTGGGACGGCTGCTCACGCTGCTGCTGCTCTATCGGAGCGGCTGGGTGCTGGGGCGCTACATCAGCCTGGAGCGGTTGGTGGAAGAGGCCCGAGCCAGTTACTACGAGAGCCTGGAAGCCTCATCCCAGGGGTGGCATGAGCAGCAGCACGACCCGCTGCCATGGTGCCGTTTCCTCTGGGGTGTGCTGCTGCGGGGCTATCGGGAGTTTGAGCAGCGCATCGACTCCCTAGCGGATGAGAGAGAGCCGAAGGGCATGGCGGTACCACGGGCTGAGAAACGACAGCTGGTGCGCGAGGCCTGCCTGCGCCAACTGGCGCCCTTCCCCGTGAGTGCCATCGAGCAGGGGTGCCCTGGGATCAGCCGTGAATTGATCCGCCTAGTGCTGCAGCAGTTGGCTGAGGAGGGCCTGATGGAACTGCGTGGCCGTGGCAGAGCCGCAGAGTGGATCCCGCTACCACGCAGCTGAAGCGGCATCAAAGCATCGTGTGTTCACAGTATGCCTGGAGCCCAACCCGCAGCCCCACGATGCACCTAGGCTTGTACGTACAACCGTACGGGCCCTTGAGGCCTCTTCTCATGTCAGACACCCGCTTTGAGGTGCGTCTCAATCAACGTCTGGCCGACGACTTTGATCGTGTTGCTCGGGAGACAGGGCTCACGCGTGCCGAGGTGTTTCGCCGCGCTATCGCTTTGTATAAGACCGTGAAACAGGAGGAAGGAAAGCAGGGTCACGTGATTCTCCGATCCAAAGACGGCGCGGAGCGTGAGCTTGTCAATATCTGATGGTTCTACCGAAACCGACTCCACCACAGATCGTGCTGGCTGAGGACTGGCTCGAGTATTCGGCCCAGAATCATAACCAGCGCCTCGAGCTCTTCCGCTTTCGCTGACTCCCCTACGACGCGACTGAACAGCTTTTTATGCTCCACCCCATCGCCCCGATCACCGATCGCCGCATTCGCATCGCGTTGGTGGGCTGCGGGCGCATCAGCGCCAATCACATCCGTGCGATTGCGGCGCATCATGAGCGAGCTGAGTTGGTAGCCCTCTGCGACACCCAGAGCGAGCGCCTCGAGCAGGCCCAGCAGCTTGTGGCCGAGGCTGCTGCCGAGCACCCTGGAGCTGCCACGGCGCCTGCCTGCTTCAGCAGCTATCCAGAACTGTTGCAGGCCGCCCAAAGCGGCCAGACCCCGGTGGATCTGGTGGTGCTGGCCACCCCCAGCGGCCTGCACCCGGGCCAGGTGATCGCGGCGGCCGAGGCCGGGCTGCACGTGATGACCGAAAAGCCGATGGCCACCCGCTGGGCCGATGGCGTGGCCATGGTCAAGGCCTGCGATGACGCGGGCGTGCGGCTGTTTGTGGTCAAGCAAAACCGCTTCAACAGCACCCTGCAGCTGGTGAAGCGTCAGCTGCAGGCAGGACGCTTCGGCAAGCTGGCGATGGTGGCGGTCAATGTGTTCTGGCAGCGTCCGCAGAGCTACTACGACCAGGACGGCTGGCGCGGCACCTGGGAGTTCGACGGTGGCGCCCTGATGAACCAGGCCAGTCACTACGTCGAGCGGCTCGACTGGCTCGTGGGGCCGGTGGAGAGCGTGAGCGCCTCGATCGCCACCCTGGGCCGCGCCATCGAGGTGGAAGACACCGCGGCCCTGCAGCTGCGTTGGCGCAATGGCGCCCTGGGCACCATGGCTGTGACCATGCTCACTTACCCCAAGAACCTGGAGGGCTCGATCACGCTGCTGGGCGAAACCGGCACGGTGCGCATCGGCGGGCCGGCGGTCAACCAGATCGAGCACTGGGCCTTTGCCGACGACAGCCCCGACGACGCGCTGGTGGAGCAGGCCAGTTACCAGACCACCAGCGTCTACGGCTTTGGCCATCCGCCCTATTACGCCAATGTGCTCGATGCCCTGCAGGGCCAGGCCGAGGCGTTGTGCGACGGCCGCGAGGGCCTGCGCAGCCTGGAGCTGCTGATCGGTGCCTACCGCTCAGCGCGCGATGGGCGCACGGTGCATCTGCCACTGGAGTATTGAGATTGACCAATCATGATGGGCGGCGCCAAAGCACCCGGCGCCTGTTGCTGGGTGTGTGGAGCCACCTGAACCGCCGCCGCCGCTGGCAGCTGGGCGCCTTGCTGCTGGTCATGCTTTCCAGCGGCATGGCCGAGGTGGTGTCGCTGGCTTCGGTGCTGCCGCTTTTGGCGGTGCTCACCGAGCCCCAGCGGTTGTGGCAAGTCCCGTTGGCACAGTCGCTTGCGACCACGGTTGGCATCCGCACGGCTGGTGGATTGCTTCTGCCTGTCACCGTGGTGTTTGGCCTAGCGGTCGTGCTTTCTGCCGCGGTGCGGTTGTGCAACCTTTGGCTCAACGGGCGTCTGGCTGCGGCGATTGGTTCTGATTTGAGCTGTGAGGCCTACCGCCGTGTGTTGTACCAGCCCTATGCCTTTCATGTGCAGCACAACAGCAGCACATTGATCAACACCATCATGGGTCAGGTTGGAAATACGGTTGCCGCACTTAATGCAGCCCTTCAGCTCGCGTCCTCCTCGCTTGTGGCGGTGTCATTGCTGCTGGCTCTTCTGGCTGTTGATCCGCAGATTGCCTGCCTAGCAGCAGCCGTTTTTGGTCTTGCTTATGCGGTTTTGGCGATCAGCACCCGCAATCGGCTCACGGCCAATGGCGCGATCGTCACGCAGACCAGCCGTCAACTCCTCAAGGCACTTCAAGAGGGTATGGGCGCCATCCGCGATGTCTTACTGGATCGCAGCCAGGCGGTCTATCTCGCCATTTATCGCAGCTCTGATCAGCCCATGCGGCTCAGGCAGGCGCAGAGTTCCTATCTGGGCAGCTTTCCTCGCTTTGCTCTCGAAGCACTTGGCTTGCTGTTGATCGCGGTGTTAGCTCTGCTGCTGAGCTGGCAACGTCGACATTCGGCAGCAGTGATTCCGTTGCTGGGAACACTTGCCCTCGGTGCACAACGTCTCTTGCCGGCGCTGCAGCAGGTGTATTCCAGCTGGACGAGCATCCGGGCCTTGAGTGCAAGTGTAGCCGATGTGCTCAGCATGCTTGAGCAGCCCTTGCCTTCTGATTGCCTGCAGAGTGCAGCTGAGCCTCTTGTCTTTCGCCAAGCGTTGCGGCTGCATCACCTCAGTTTTCGCTATTCAGATTCTGCTCCTCTGGTCCTTGAAGGTATTGATCTGGAGATTCGTCGTGGTGAACGCCTAGGCATCATTGGCACCACCGGCAGTGGCAAGAGCACGTTGATGGATGTGCTCATGGGCTTGCTCCAGCCCACATCGGGTGTGATTCAAGTGGATGGCTTAGATCTTCATGATCCCAGCGATGGGCATACCTTGGCTGCCTGGCAAGCAGGCGTTGCTCATGTGCCGCAAAGCATCTATCTAGCCGATGGTTCGATTGCTGAAAACATTGCCTTTGGCGTTCCTAACGCTCAGATCGACATGTCAAGAGTTCGCCTTGCGGCCGAGCAGGCTCAAATCGCTGCTTTCGTCGATAGCAGCCCTCACGGATATAGCAGTTTTGTGGGTGAGCGGGGCATTCACCTCAGTGGCGGTCAGCGTCAGCGCATCTGCATTGCCAGGGCTCTCTACAAGAGGGCTTCTGTGCTTGTGTTTGATGAAGCTACCAGTGCCCTCGACAATGCCACAGAAGAGGCTGTGATGGGCTCAATTGATCAACTGAGCCGTGATCTCACGATCGTGATCGTGGCGCATCGGTTGAGCACCATCGCGCGTTGCGATCGTGTTATAGAACTTCAGTGTGGTCGTGTCTCGCGTGAAACGACCGGTCGGATTGCGGCAGCTTTCTAGTATGTTCAATAAGTTCAAATGCTTTACACTTTTGCCGCAGATTATTTCGATATTCTGTTGATGTTGGAACGAGTTCGCTTGATGCTTGAGCCGATTAGCTCTCTAGTCATAGCGATTGTCAATGGAGCGGCATATGATTTCTTCGTAAATTTACCCTTTGCAGGCTTTCCTCAAAATCTTTTGCTTCGTTTCCTGCCATCTAGAGGTTAACTCAACTATGCCATTCAATTCAAGTTCGCGTGTTTTAATAACTGGCGGAACTGGAAGCTTTGGAAAATCATTTGTTTCCGAAGTCCTCAAGCGTTATCATGATATCCAGCGCTTGGTGATTTACAGCCGCGACGAGCTCAAGCAGTGGGAGCTGCAGCAGCGCTACCCCGAATGTCGATTTCCTCAGCTGCGCTTCTTTCTGGGTGATGTGCGAGACCGAGATAGACTGCGGCGAGCTTTGGAGGGTGTGGATACTGTTGTGCATGCTGCGGCTCTGAAACAGGTGCCGGCAGCTGAATACAACCCGATCGAGTTCATCAATACCAATGTTCTCGGAGCCGAGAACGTCGTACAGGCCTGCTTGGATGCCAAGGTGAAACGAGTACTGGCACTCAGTACTGACAAGGCTGCAGCCCCGATTAACCTCTACGGTGCTACAAAGCTTTGCTCCGACAAGCTCTTCATTGCGGCCAATAACATTAAGGGCGCCCGTGATGTGCGCTTCTCAGTGGTCCGCTACGGCAACGTGATGGGCTCTCGTGGTTCGGTCATTCCTTTCTTCTTAGAAAAGGCGAAATTCGGAGTGCTTCCGGTCACTGATCCAGCGATGACGCGCTTCAACATCTCCTTGAGCGAGGGCGTAGCCATGGTTTTCTGGGTATTGGAAAATGCTATGGGCGGGGAATTGTTCGTGCCCAAGATCCCTAGCTACCGCATCACCGATGTCGCCGAGGCGATCGGCCCGAGTTGCGAAAAGCCAATCACCGGCATCCGCCCCGGCGAGAAGATCCACGAGGAGATGATCACGGCCTCCGACAGCTTCAGTACGATTGACCTGGGTGATTACTACGCGATTCTCCCCAGTGATGGCCGGGTGCAGCAGCTTTACCTGGAAGCCGGCATCACCCCAAATCCAGTTCCTGAAGGCTTTGCCTACAACTCCGGCAGCAATCCTGAGTTCCTCACGGTGGAGCAACTGCGCGCACTGATCCGAGAGCACGTGGATCCAGCTTTCCAGCCCCTATGAGCAGCGTGTCGGATCCCTTCCTTCCTTACGGCCGCCAGACCATCACCGAAGCTGACATCAAAGCGGTGGTGGAGATACTGCACAGTCCCTTCCTCACCCAAGGACCTGCTGTGCCGGCCTTCGAGCAGGCGGTGGCTGCCAAGGTGGGCGCGCGCCATGGCGTGGCGGTGAACAGCGCCACCAGCGCCTTGCACATCGCCTGTTTGGCCCTGGGGCTGGGACCGGGCGATCGGCTCTGGACCTCGCCGATCACCTTTGTGGCCTCGGCTAACTGCGGTCGCTACTGCGGCGCCGCCGTCGACTTTGTCGACATCGATCCCTCTACCGGGCTGATGAGCGTGGCGGCACTGGAGTCCAAGCTGGAACAGGCCGAACGCGTGGGCACACTGCCGAAGGTGGTGGTGCCGGTGCACCTGGCAGGCAGCAGCTGCGCCATGGCGGCGATCGGTGCCTTGGCTGAGCGCTATGGCTTTGCGGTGCTAGAGGATGCCAGCCATGCGATCGGCGGTCGCTACCAGGGCGCTCCTGTGGGCAACTGCCGCCACAGCGCTATCACGGTGTTCAGCTTTCACCCGGTGAAGATAATCACCACTGGCGAAGGCGGCATGGCCACCACTAACGATCCGGTGCTGGCCCAGCGCATGGCGGTGCTGCGCAGCCACGGCATCGTGCACGAGGCCGAGCGCTTTGCGCGGCCAGCGGCGGGGCCCTGGGTGTATGAGCTGCAGCAGCTGGGCTTCAACTACCGGATCACCGATATTCAGGCGGCGCTGGGCCTGAGCCAGCTGCAACGGCTGGAGGAGATTGTGGCCGAGCGCAACCAGCAGCTGCAGCGCTACCGGGAGCTGCTGGCTGATCTGCCGGCGCAGTTACTGCAGGTGCCCGAGGGTGTGCTGAGTGCGGTGCACCTGGCCGTGATCCGCCTGCAGCAGGCCACTGCGGAGCAGCACCGGCAGGTGTTTGAAGGGCTGCGGGCCGCCGGCATCGGCGTGCAGCTGCACTACAGCCCGGTGCACCTGCAGCCGTACTACCGTGCCATGGGGTTTATGGAAAGGCAGTTTCCTGAAGCGGAGGCCTATGCCAGCAGCGCTATGAGCTTGCCGATATTCCCGGGCTTATTTTCTGACTCAATAGAAAGAGTTCTTTCAACCTTGCATAAATTCATCTGGAAATGACGCACAGCTATTCTGAATTAGATCTCGCCTGGAATGATCTGAAAGAGCAAGACTACATTTACCAACCAACCTCTTTTTGGAGAGATGCGTGTATTCAGATCCGTGAAGAGCTTATCCATGGAGGAATTGAAAATTTTCGCCGGCTCCCAACGCCAACAGGTTTCTTTGTGCCTACCTATGGCTATCCAGGTAACAACTTAGACCAGTCACTAATCAATAGGATTCATGAATTAATTGAATACACTGATCTGAACAGAAAGTCCTTATTAACAATAAAGAAATTCCTGAGTGGTGAGCTGGCTGCATTGGCGGACTACCGTGTTCTACTGGCAGCTGACGATCATTACCGTAAGCCATGGCTGCATCATTTTAGCGAATCTTCTTTTGGAAATCCTATTGAACAGTTTACATTTGAAGGGAGATTCTTCAGCAGATCCTCTCTCAATTATTTGCTCGGTTTGGCTATGCTAAAAAAACACTTTTCAGATATTGAAGAAATTAACGTACTAGAAGTTGGTGGTGGCTTTGGAACTCTCGGAGAAATCCTTGCGGCCACCGGGTTTAAGAGATGGAGATATATTGACATCGACATTCCACCCAATAGCTTTATCGCTGAAAAGTATCTTTTGGCAGCACTTGAGAGTGCCAGCGTCACAGGCTATGCCGATACTCGAAATATGGGCGAAATCATCATTGATAAGCTTCCAGAAATCTCCGCATTATGCTCATGGCAGATTCAAAAGTTGGTCGGCCACGTTGATCTTTTTGTGAATTTCATCTCCTTTCAAGAAATGGAGCCATATGTTGTAGGCAACTACCTTTCGCATGGAACTAGACTGGGTGCGAGGTGGGTTCTTCTACGCAATATGCGTGAAGGAAAAAACTTGGTGAGCGCTGACTGCAATGTTGGCGTAGAAAGCCCCACCACCAGTGAGGACTATATTAATATGCTTCCCGATTACCAATTAATTGATCGCAATGTGCTGCCGTTCGGCTTTCAAACTGTTGACGGCTTCAACTCTGAACTCTTACTATTTAAACGCTGTGAATGAGAATGCCTTGTATTGCTATTATCCCTGCCCGTGGTGGAAGTAAACGCATACCCCATAAGAATCTCTATCCATTCGAAGGGATTCCTATGATTGCCCATGCCATTCGGATTGCACGAACCGCTGGATGCTTTCATGAAGTGTTGGTGAGCACAGATTGCCCCGAGATAGCGGCAGTTGCACGCCGCCTAGGAGTAAGTGTGCCTTTCATGCGATCAGAAGCAGCTTCAAATGACTATGCAACGACATTTGATGTCATTGATGAGGTTCTTGATCAGCTTGAGGCAAATGGACAAGTCTGGAACATTGGGGTCTGCTTATACCCCACCGCTGTACTTGCAAGAGCTCAGGATATCGCTCAAGCAGTAAGTCAAATTGCACGGGGTGAAGCGGATTCATTGATGCCTGTGTCAAAATTCGAATCGACAATTTGGCGTTCTTTTCAACTGAAATCCGATGGCACACCCTTCTACTCTTTTCCGCAGTATATCAACTCTAGAAGCCAAGACCTAGTCTCTACATATCACGATGCTGGCCAGTGGTATGCCTTTAAGATTTCAGCACTTCGAGCCACGGGGCAATTCATTGGTTGCCGCACTCGCGTTGTTGTGCTTCCTTCGGAGCATGTACAAGACATCGATACGCTCAGTGATCTGCGATTGGCAGAGTTGAAGTACCGAGCGAGGCGCGAAACTCGTGAAAACGAAGATGTACGGGACCGTCCTTGGGTCCTCATTCGTGTCGACGCCACTCCAGAGACGGGCAGTGGTCATGTCATGAGATGTCTCGCTTTGGCTGAAGCTTTTGCTGCGCGGAACCATGATGCTCTATTCATTTCCCGGGAGTGTGTTCCGGAACTCCGTGAAGCCATAGAAAAGAGAGGATTTCAATCGCTTATTCTTGAACCCCGAACGCCGTTTGAAAATCCATTGAGCGAAGGATTGGCTGATGCAGCGGCAACTCTTGCATTGATTAATGACCAGATCATACGGCCTTCATGGGTCGTGGTGGATCACTATGGGCTAGACGCAACCTGGGAAAATGCTGTTCGATGTTGCGGTGCACCCTTGCTCGCAGTCGATGATCTTGCTGATCGCCCACATGCATGCGATGCGCTTCTTGACCAAAACATGATCAAGGATAACCACGCACGTTATCCATTATTGGTTCCTGAAGGCACCCGACTTTTGCTGGGTGGAGCCTATTCGCTGTTGAGATCTGAATTTGCGCAGGCTTACGAGCGCCGTATGGCGCTATTACAGGAGAGCGCGTTGCAAGACATTATCCTCTTCATGGGTGGCACCGACGCAGGCAAACTAACATTGCCTTTAGCAAATGGTTTGATTACCTATTTTGGGTCAGAGAACGTACTAGTCCTTATTGGCTATCTCAATGGCAATCGCGAGACCATTGAGAATTGGTGTCGGGTAAATAGTGTACGCTGCAAGGTGTGTCTAGACGATGTATCCTCCGCCTTCTCGACTTGCCGCCTGTTGGTTGCCGCATGTGGCATGACAGCGGTGGAAGCTCAAGCCTTAGGCATCCCCTGCCTGCTTGTGGCTCTATCTAATATTCAATACGCAGTAGCCCAGTGGTTTTCAATGTATCAACGAGCTATTTTACTGGAGCTTGATCAATGCCAAGACCCTGATGCTTTAACAAGTGCTATAGACAGAGCCCTTGATCTAGATCAATCTAAAGATTGCGAGTCCTTAATCTCCGTATATGGAGCCACACGTGCTGTTGACGCCTTGATAGAAATTGGCCAAGGCTTACAGTCCTTTTCAGTTGCTACTTAGCATCTTTTCATTTGCGCAGTGCAACTATTATTAGGTATAGCCACCAAGCGGCGCTTAGCGTTGATAACTACTTGAATGACAATTTCAGCTTGACTCTATTGTAATGTACTGGTAATAAGCCATGACTTCTAAAAGCATTGTTGAATTATGGAACTCATGGAATATTAGCGGTGGCCCAAAGTATCCAAATGAGAAAATAGTTCAATTTGTATTTCGTCGCTTTCCCAATCGCGCTCAGCGTGAATGCCAAAAGGTTCTCGATTTAGGCTGTGGTGGTGGTGTACATACTATCTTTCTTGCCAATGAAGGGTTTGACTGCCACGCAATTGACATATCCGAAATTGGAGTAACGAATACACTAAAAAAGCTGCAAGACTCTGGTTTATCAGCCGAAGTTAAAATAGGATCAGCCGATAAGATTCCTTACGCAGATTCACTGTTTAATCTAGTGGTATCTGCAGGAGTACTTGAATGCCTAAATTCAGATGAGTTTTTTTTAGCAATTTCTGAAATTATTCGCATTCTTATGCCAGGTGGTCTAGCATTTTTAAAATTCACAGCGCCAGGCGACTTACGACTATCAGCTGCACCTGTCGCTGGCATACGCGGAATTTCTCATGATGAAATAATGATGGCGCTTAATCCCCACCTCGACGTGCTTAAACATGCATGGATTGATAGATACATTACAACCTATGAAAATCAATGCATTCAGCAAATTGAGAATCTTGTTACACTTGCTCGAGTTGACAAATGAGTGAAGAGATTAAGAAGCATTACCTGAAGCTCCTGCTGGAGCACGGAGATGCAGCTGAATCAGCGCAGTACTCTAGTCGAGATAGTCAATTCCGTCGCTTCGCAGCCTTGGCAAGAATAGGAAATATGAGAGACAAGCGAATATTGGATTATGGTTGTGGCACAGCTTGTTTACATGAATTTCTCCGACAGATCAACCAAGAACCCTCTAGTTATCATGGTGTCGATATTGTAGAAGACTTTTTTCCCATAGCAAGCCAAAAAGTTCCTGATGGTTTCTTCTCCCTTCCAGATCAGATAAGCACAGGCAATTACGACTATGCCCTGGTAAGCGGTGTATTCAATAATATCCGCCCTAATAATCGTATTTTTTGGCAGGAAGTAGTAGCAACTCTGTTTTCTAAATGTGAGGTGGGAGTCGCATTTAATCTCATGAGTACATATGTTGATTATCAAAACTCTTCCCTTTTTTATGAAGACCCATGCTTGGCGTTTGACTTTGTCAAGAGGAATATTACTCCGTACGTAAGCATGAATCATGATTATTTAGCAAAAGCAGGGTCAATTCCGTTTGAGTACACAATATTTGCCTATCAAAAGCCAGCACTTTTTAATTGATATGCGTGTTGCAATCATGCAGCCTACTTATCTTCCTTGGCTGGGCTACTTCAATTTAATAAGAAATGTCGACTGCTTTGTATTTCTAGATGATGTTTCTTTTGACCATAGGTCATGGCAGCACAGGAACCGAATTATTCTTGACGATGTGCTAACTTGGCTTACTGTTCCTGTGTTTTCTAAGGGTAAGAGGTGTCAGCTTATTGGCAATGTGTTAATTAATAATGAGGTTGCTTGGCGACGCAAGCATCTTGGGACTTTGGCGGCTTCATTTTCCCATTCTTTGTATCGTGAAAACGTCATGTCAATTGTTAGGGATCAGTTCGGTAGAACTTTTGACCTTCTGGCTGACTTAAACATATCATTTATTGTCTCGATCTCATCCCTTCTAAACTTAAAAGCCAGATTTATCCGCAGTTCTGAACTGCAATGCGAGGGGGTTAGGTCGCAGCGTTTGCTTCATATATGCAATATGCTTGGGGCCACTACGTATATAAGTCCGGCAGGATCTCGAGAATACATTGAAGCAGACGGTGTCTTTGAGGCAGATAGTTTTTCTGTGTTGTATCAAGCCTTCAAAGTTCCTCAATATAGGGAAGCTTCTCCCTTAGTTCATGGCGAGTTTCCATCCATTCTTGATTCTCTGGCTTGGATAGGAACTGATGCCACAAGATTGCTAATTGATCCTGAAATCACATGACTCAACCACACTTAGCTATCACCGGCCACTCCATCGTGTAAGACCACCACCCTTTGTGATTGCCAAAATGAGTGGCAATCACAATCCAAGATTGGAATGGGCTCTGGCGATCGTGGTGGCGACCTCCGAGGCAGGAGCCCACCTGATCAGGCTGTAGTCCTACACCGCCGGCATAATGACGCTCGAAAAGGGTGGCGGAAGTCTCGAGATCAGCGATCCAAAATCCTTCCCGGATGGCATAAGCCCAAAATGGAGCGCGCCCGTGAGCTGGGGCTGATCTGCTTCTGCTCCCGCCTTGATGAAACCTCCGACAAATTTCCTGGTAAGCCTTGGCGCCACCGCCTACAAGATGGCCAGCCCCGAGATTAACCATCTGGCACTTTCGCTTGCCACAGGTCTCGCTGCATCACCTGAGTCGCCTCGTAAGTGAATAATGTATTGCTACGGATTCCTTCAACCGGACACGCGGCCAAATACTGTTCTGCAGCGATTACCTCAGACCAGCTGCCATAAAATCGATGAGCGACAGAACCCTTTCTCGTTAAAGCCTACCCAGTGCGACCTATTATTATTCCAGAGCATATGCAATGGGCAAGGACGAAGCTTGCCTCCTTTCCGAAAAAAATGTATTTGAATCATTGACTGCAGCCTCAGAACCCTGTCCAGCATTAGAGAGAGTCAAATTAAAGGCCCTTTATCAATTTGATATCCCTATGAAGATAGTTGCAACCATCGAAGCGCGAATGACTTCTTCGCGCCTGCCCGGCAAGGTATTGTTGCCCGCCTTGGGCAAGCCCATGCTTGCTCACCTGACGGCTCGCCTGAAGGCAGCCCCCTCAATCGACGAGATTGTGTTGGCCACTACCGTTAATGCCACCGACGATGTGCTGGTCGAATTCGCTAAGCAAGATGGTATTAAGGTATTTCGTGGCAGTGAAGAAGACGTGATGTCGCGCGTGATCGGAGCCGCAGAATCCGTGCAGGCCGATATCGTGGTGGAGATTACCGGCGACTGTCCCATTATCGACCCAGATCTAGTCGAGCAGACCATTCGTGTATTTATTCGCAATAGCAACGTAGAGTACTGTGCCAATACCTTCATCAGCAGTTATCCGGACGGGATGGACACGCAAGTGATGACGATTGGAGCACTAAGGAAGTCCTACTCAATGACTTCAGATCCCCTTGACCGCGAACATGTCTCTCGTCACATCTGGCAAAACCCTCAAATTTTTCCCCAAGTCTACTTAATCGCGCCGCCCTCGTTGCATTGGCCAGGCCTAGGTCTGACGCTGGATGAACCGAACGACTACCAACTAATCCGCACCCTGATCGAGAGACTAGGTTACGACAACTCCTTATTCGGTTGCGGCGACATCATTCGCTACCTCCGCGCTTACCCGCACTTACTTAAGATAAACGATATGGTAAAACGCAAAGATCCCCGACCAACATGAAATTCAAGGTACTCTTAATCGGTCTTGGCGCAGTTGGCATGGGCTACGATTATGATGAGACGAATCCATATCCTGTGCTCACTCATGCACGCGCCTTCGCCAATCACGAAGATTTCCATCTGGCCGGTGGTGTCGATCCTGATACAGAAGCATGCGGACGTTTCCAACATCGCTACGGCGGTTGGTCAGGATCGGATATGGCTGAAGGCCTACGTACTGTGAGCCCTGACGTTGTTGTGGTCGCCTCCCCAACGCACTTTCACGCACAGGCCGTGCAGATGGCTCTGTGCTATTCGAAACCAAAGCTAATCTTGTGCGAAAAACCCCTCGCCTATTCGCTGGATGAAGCACGTATGATTGTGTCAGCTTGTCTAGAAGTTGGCTGTTTACTCTACGTAAATTACTTGCGCAGGGTTGACCCTGGCGTCTTAGAGGTTAAGCGACGCCTTCAAAATGGTGCTATCTGCACCCCAGTCAAGGGTTTACTATGGTATACAAAGGGACTGTTGCATAATGGCTCTCACTTCTCTAATCTGCTTGAATTCTGGCTTGGGCCCATGAAAAAGTTCAGGCTAATTAACATCGGACGATCGATTAGCGAAGTAGATTTCGAGCCCGACGTGCATGTAAATTTTGCCGCAGGTGATGTGACTTTCTTGGCGGCGCGAGATGAATATTTTTCGCATCATGAAATCCATCTTATTGCGCCAAACGGTTGCCTCCGTTATGAGCTTGGTGGAGCCAACATCGTTTGGCAGGGTGTGGAGCGAGATAAGAATTTTCCCGCTTACACCGTTCTTTCGCCGCACGGTGAGAGAATTTCTACCGAAGAAATTCGCCTTCAGTGGCATGTTGCCGACCATGTGAGTGCTTGCCTGCATGGCCAACCATCTAGTTTGTGCAGTGGCGAAGACGCACTGCGAACGTTGCAATCGCTTTTGGAAATCAAGTTACCACAATGAGTAAGCAAAGTGAGTATGAAGCTCTAGCAATTTTCGGCGGTCCCAGGTTGATCAAGCATAGCTTTGCCCGCTACAACCCATTCGGGGCTGAGGAGGTCGAGGCTGCTAAAAGGGTGGTGGAGAGTGGCGTACTCTCTCAGTTTCTTGGTTGTTGGGACCCGGACTTCTACGGTGGGCGTTATGTTCAGGAGTTCGAAGGCCATTGCAAGAGTTATTTCGGTGTTAAGCATGCCATCACATTCAACTCCTGGACTTCGGGTCTGGTGGCTGCCGTAGGTGCGATTGGCATCGAGCCAGGTGATGAAGTGATTGTCAGCCCATGGACCATGGCCGCCAGCGCTACCGCCATCCTGCACTGGAATGCGATTCCCGTTTTTGCTGACATTGAGCCCAATACCTTCTGCCTCGACCCGGCCTCGGTGGAGAGAAACATCAGCGCGCAAACGAGTGCAATCATGTCAGTGGATATTGCTGGGCATTCCGCTGACATGGACGCGCTGCGAATGATTGCTGAAAAGCATAATCTTAAGATTATATCTGACAGCGCCCAGTCTCCCGGCGCTATGTACAAGGGCAAATTCGCTGGTACTTTGGCCGATATCGGGGGTTACAGTTTGAACTATCACAAGCATATTCACACTGGTGAGGGTGGCATTGCCGTCACCAACGACGATGAGTACGCAGATCGCCTTCGACTGATCCGCAACCATGCCGAAGCAGTCGTTGGCGAAAAGGGTGTGACCAACCTAATCAATATGATCGGCCACAATTTCCGTCTTGGCGAGATCGAATCCGCGATGGGCATCGAACAGCTCAAGAAGCTGGACAATATGGTTAAGTCTCGCCAAAAGATTGCACATAAACTTGATGCTGGCTTGGCTGGACTTCGAGGCCTCCGCACCCCTGTGGTCAAACCTGACTGCACCCACGTATACTATTTTTATTCGATGTGTTTGGACGTTGTGTCCTTGGGAGTCAGTAGACAACGCCTTCTCCATGCCCTAGAGGCTGAGGGCGTGCCGGCACTGGGTGCGAGCTACCAGAACCTCCATATGTTGCCGATGTATCAGAGGAGGATAGCCTACGGCAGTAAGGGATTCCCTTGGTCCTCCGACATCTGCAAGCGTGATGTTAGCTATGCGAAGGGTATCTGCCCAGTGGCTGAGAGCCTTCAGGATGTTGAATTCCTCTGCCTAGGCATCTGCTCCTACGATTTTAACGACGAGGAAGTTGATATGGTCATCGCCGCTTTTCACAAGGTATGGCACAATATAGAATATCTTCGATGATCTATCTCCTTCTCTACGCCTAATGTATTCGAGGCTTACGAGAGAGCGATCTTGCAAATCTTTATTCGTTACGTTTGAAAAATCAAGATGTCAATTGGCATGGTTCACATTGCAAGTACTTTAATAATGAAATCCAGATTCGACAATTTTCGAAAGCTGCTGCAGACAGGCTTAAGTTGGCAAGAGCGCTTGCCATGATTGCGCTGTTAATGTTAACTGTTTCATTATAATGATAGGAGTTGTAAGTCATGATGCTGGTGGGTCAGAGGTTATTACCAGTCATATACGTCGTAATAATTTAGACTGCAGCTTTTGTCTTGAAGGTGAGGCTATTAATGTAGCTTCTCGCAAGCTCCACACGGTGCCCCTACTGCCGCTTGAGGCATTAGTTATGAAGAGCGAATGGCTGTTGTGTGGAACCAGCTTTCTCTCCGACCTTGAATGGCGTGCCATTGGCCTGGCGCGTCAGGCGGGCAAGCGGTGCGTTGTGGTGCTTGACCATTGGGTCAATTACCGTCAGCGCTTTATACGTCACGGCCAGTGCCATTGGCCCGACGAGATCTGGGTGGGCGACAAGATCGCTGCCCGCATCGCGCGCGAAGAGCTACCACACCTCAAGCAGACCTTCGTGCCGAATCCATATTTCATGGATATCCAAGATGAGCTCAAGACCATTTCGCCGCTTCCGCGTGTGTCCGGTTCCGGCCTGAACATTCTTTATGTTTGCGAGCCTCAACGGAATGAGGGGCTTGCTTTGCATGGTGACGAGCGCTATTGGGGCTATACTGAAGAGCAAGCCTTGTCGTACTTTCTTTCAAACATCCATGCTTTAGGAGTGAAATTCGGTCGGGTTATTGTGCGCCCCCACCCCAAAGAGCCGCTGAATAAGTACGACTGGGTGAAAACTCAGTATGACCTGCCACTAATCTGCGGTGAAAAAAAGACCTTGCTTGAACAAATTGCCGACTCAGAAATCGTTGCTGGTTGCACAACCATGGCCATGGTAGTAGCTCTGCTAGCCGGGAAGCGAGTAATTAGTTGCACTCCACCTGGATCCAAAGCCACGCCTCTTCCTCATTCTGAGATAGAGGACATGCACGACATTATTCAAACCAACCGAATCCAAAAATAAGGTTTTGCTCCACCTCAGGAAAGTGTTTGCCTGTGCTCGCGCCGGGGTGAACTTGACCGAACTCATCGCCTACTGCCCGGAGCGGGGCCACTACCCGGAGCAGGTGGTGCGTTGGCGGCAGGCATCGCACGATGCCAACGAGAAGCCTGTGCTGACGCTGAGAGCACAGAAGGAATAGCGGAATAAGGAGGGTGTCCTCCCAGAAACGGCGGCGCTGCTCCTGGTCACAAAAATGATGCAAGCCCTCTGGGGAGGGACCAAGAAGTGCCGAACTTATTGTTTATCTGAGCATAGCTGACCTCCGCGGCTGATCGCCTGAGGGTACTGGAGATCCTCAATGGCGCCGTGGCCCCTGCGGCCACGGCGGCGCGGGTGCTCGGAGCGCATGGTCTTCAGCCTGCGCACGCTCCAGCGCTTGAGGCATCACTGTTCGTGTGAAGGGGACGACCACCGCAAGGGCAGCATGCGCCACTTGGCCCAACGACTGAGACAGCAGGAGCGGCGCCAGATCGTGCCCGCCTTGCCCACCAGGGTGAGTTTGTGGTCTCAGACAACTTCTTCTTCCGCATCGGTGACTGCCAGGAAAGATGACGCTCCTGCCGCCGATCAGGCGGCCATCACCAACGTAGCCGTAGTGACGCCGTTTTTTGGCGGTAGCGGATTGATCTAGACCACCTCCGCTTGACGCCAGCAGCGGGTGGACCGGCTCCAACGTCGCGGATGACGTTGACGGGCCTGCTCGTAGACGCGGGCGCGGTGGCGGCTGATCGCTACAGCTTCTCCGCTGTGGCGCTGGGATGGCGTCACAAACCGAATGCCGCTGTGGCGATGCTGGTGGTTGTACCAATCCACGAATGTCGCCACCCAGGCACAGGCCTCCTCGGCGCTCTGGAAAGGCCGCCGCGGGTAGTCCGGCCGGTATTTCACCGTTTTGAACAACGACTCCGAGTAGGGGTTGTCGTTGCTCACCCGCGGCCTGGAGAAGGATCTGAGCACCCCCAGCTCCTCCAGCCGGCTCTCCAGCGTGACG
>Ga0194130_10004262_pt1 | contig 18343 bp, 14 predicted proteins | sample TA2KigsurfametaG_FD_160084 | JGI IMG/M metagenome (GOLD analysis project Ga0194130, IMG submission 160084) | Freshwater microbial communities from Lake Tanganyika, Tanzania - TA2015050 Kigoma 12 surface | ecosystem: Environmental > Aquatic > Freshwater > Lake | place: Tanzania: Lake Tanganyika... | reverse complement strand
ATACCAAATCCAATACCATTGTCCTTGCCAGAAATTCATGTCTGATCGCTAGTGGTGTTGGCCAAACTTCGCGCGTGGATGCCCTACAACAAGCAATCGTAAAAGCCAAGGCCTTTAATTTTGAACTGAGCGGAAGTGTGATGGCCTCAGATGCCTTTTTTCCATTTCCTGATTGCGTGGAAATTGCAGCCGATGCAGGCGTTGCCATGATTTTGCAACCGGGAGGATCAATAAAAGATCAGGAATCCATTGATATGGCTAATGCCAAGGGCCTAGGTATGGTGACTACAGGTATCCGACATTTTAAACATTAATTATAACGCTTAGGATAAAATCATCTGCTTTATGCTAAGATGATTAATAAAAGAGTTTATCTTAGTAAGTACATTTTCAAAACGACAATATAATAAAGATGGGATTATTTAATTGGTTCACACAAGAGATTGCCATTGACCTGGGTACAGCAAACACCCTTATTATTCATAATGACAAAGTTGTGGTGGATGAGCCTTCTATTGTGGCCTTCGACCGTGCAACTAACAAAGTCATTGCGATTGGCCGACAAGCCATGCAAATGGAGGGTAAAACTCATGATAATATCCGTACCGTCAGACCATTAAAAGACGGGGTAATTGCCGACTTCAATGCAGCGGAATATATGATCAGGGGGATGATCAAGATGATCAATAATGGTAAAGGATGGTTTTTTCCATCCCTGCGCATGGTAATTTGTATCCCGTCCGGAATTACAGAAGTTGAAAAACGGGCTGTCCGCGACTCTGCGGAAATTGCCGGCGCAAAAGAGGTTTACCTCATCCACGAACCCATGGCAGCTGCAGTGGGTATCGGTGTCGATGTGGAAGAACCCATGGGAAATATGATTATTGATATTGGTGGAGGTACTACTGAAATTGCAGTCATTGCGCTCTCTGGAATCGTTTGCGACCAATCTATCCGAGTTGCAGGGGATAATTTTGATAGCGATATCGTCCAATACATACGCAGACAGCATAATATCATGATCGGTGACCGAACTGCCGAAAAAATCAAGATTGAAGTTGGCGCAGCTCTTCCTGAATTGAGTGATCCACCTGCAGACCTTCCTGTTCAGGGGCGTGATCTAATGACGGGCGTGCCAAAACAAATTACAGTTTCCTACACTGAAATAGCGCATTGCCTAGACAAGTCTATCTCAAAAATTGAAGAAGCGATTCTAAAAGCCTTAGAAATCACTCCACCTGAACTTTCAGCCGATATTTACCAGACCGGTATTTACCTAACAGGTGGCGGCGCATTATTACGCGGTTTGGATAAACGCGTTGGTGCAAAAACCAAACTTCCGGTACATGTTGCCGAAGACCCACTTCGTGCAGTGGTAAGAGGTACCGGCATCGCTTTGAAAAATATTGGGAATTTTAAATTTTTAATGCACGAGAGTTGAAAACTTTATTTGTAACCTATAACCTATAACCAATAACTTATAACTTAAAACCTACAACTTAAAACTTAAAACCTAAACCATGCGTAACCTCTGGCTTTTCATCAGTAAGCATAACGCATTCTTTTTGTTGGTTTTTTTTTTCACAATTTCTCTTATCATTTTTATGAGCAATAACTCATTCCAGCGTGCCAGCGTTTGGAATTCATCAAATCAACTGGTAGGTAAGGCCTATGAGCGGGCCAATGAGTTTAGAAGTTATCTTTCACTAGCCAAAACGAACGATAGTCTCGCTGCCGAAAATGCAAGGCTCAGAAATCAATTTAAAACTTCTTTTTATGACGAAAGCATTCAAAAAGTAATCGTGAAGGATAGTATATTTAAGAGGCAGTACAGCTATATTGTTGCCAAGGTGATCAATAATTCAGTACACCAAAAAAACAACTATTTAACCATCAACCGGGGAAGTAAACACGGTATCAGAAAGGGAATGGGTGTAACTGCTTCGAGTGGTGTTGTTGGTATTGTATTGAATGTTTCCGAAAATTTTTCAACCATAAGATCCTTACTGCATTCAGAAACCAAAATCAGCGCCAGTGTGGATGGGAATATTGGCTCTTTAATCTGGGGTGAAGGGAATTTTGATTCACGTTTTGCTATATTGAAAGATATTCAAAGTCATCTGGTTATTAAGAGAGGAACTCGGGTGGTTTCATCAGAGTTTTCATTATTCCCTCCGGGAACTAACATTGGTTATGCAACGGAATCTGAAACAAGAGATCCTAATAATGCCCTGAATATTCGGGTAAAACTAGACACAGATTACGCAAAACTGCAGTACGTTTATGTTATCATTAATCTGCTCGCTGAGGAACAATTGTCTTTAGAGGCCCAAAATAAAGTTGAATGATGGGTCGGACTTTAATCATCAATGGTAGTCGTTTTTTTGTATTGATAGCCACTCAGGTTTTTTTGCTTAAGAATTTTGGCTATTATAATTTAAGTGTTCCCTACCTGTACATCTTGTTTATCCTACTCCTGCCATTTGGTATACCTAATTTTTTACTCTTTTTTCTAGCATTCATCACTGGATTAACAGTCGATATTTTTTACGATACCCTTGGTCTTAATGCAATTGCATGTACTGTAATGGCATTTGTGAGGATTGTATTCATCTCCGTAACAGTACAAAGGGATGGTTTCGATAATGAACCTGAACCTAGTCCGGGAATCATGGGATTCAGATGGTTTGCTTTTTATTCTACAATCTTGACCTTATTTCACCATTTATTTTTATTTAGTTTCGAAGTATTTAGATTTTCAGAACTGGGATTCACCTTATTACGCGCATTATTAAGCTCCTGCTTTACAGTATTTTTAATTCTAATCACCGAATTTGCCTTTTTTCATAAAAAAACCAGATGATTTACGGTTCATGGGCTTTTCATATCAAACCTCTGAACTAAACTAAATTTGATCTTATTTGCCTTTAATCAGTCGTTTTTTGGTATAAAATAAACAATAAGTTAAAGCCTTAAATAACCTCAGTTCGTTTTTAGGAATTATCCATTTGATGGATCTCCTATTGCTCCGGACGCCTATGATTTGATTATGGAAAGCAATACCTGCGTGTTATCGCTTCCCGCAGTCCTTTCCTCCGGAGTATTTCCGGCAAAAAATGCTACTTGATTTCAAATGCTACATCGCCGGAAGATACCTCCTTCGGCAAGGTTTAGTTTACTCGCTGCTGTTTTTCATCGGTACGGGCAGTCCGGTAATAGAACCCCAAACCCGGGTAGTAGCCCTATCTTTTTTACCTTACTGAATCTTAGGATATGGATTCCCTTTCCCGCAAAAAAATAGGGCAGAACACGGGACCGGGAGCAGCCGACCGATAAAAATAATCAGGACACGGCAAGATCTTTTATCAATCTCACCTAAATTAGATTGTTTATATCGAACTCAGGTTAAATTATAAACGGTGCTTTTGGCCGCAGAATAATTTCTTTCTTATTTTTACATCTTGATTTATACCAATGAATAGTTTTTTCGCGAGAAAGTTTGTTGTTCAGGGAATTTTCATCGTCATAACCCTTATTCTGCTGACTCGCCTTTTTTATATTCAGGTAATCAGTGATGAATATATTCTTTCAGCAGAAAATAATGTCATTAGAAGATTACCTATCTACCCTGCTCGAGGGGTTGTACTCGACCGGAATGCAAAAATCCTCGTCCAGAATGAACCGGTTTATGATCTGATGATTATCCCTTTAGAAGTCAAACCATTTGACACGCTCGAATTTTGTAAACTGATTGGAATAGATAAAAAAGGATTTGATCGTAGATTCAAAAAAGCGCGTTCCTATTCCCCTTATAAAGCATCTATTTTTGAGAAACAGCTATCCGTACAGATTTATGCAGCCCTGCAAGAAAAGCTGAGTAATTTCGCCGGCTTCTTCGTTCAGAACAGAACGGTAAGAAGGTATCCCGACAGTATTGCTGCTCATTTTTTAGGTTACATCGGTGAGGTAAATCAAAAGGTCATTGAAAATTCTAAAGGATTTTATAATCAGGGTGATTACCACGGTATTACCGGTATAGAAAGGTCATATGAAGAATTATTAAGAGGACGTCGTGGTGTTCAGAACCTGTTAGTCGATGCCCTGAACAGACCGAAAGGAACTTATGCCGATGGAAAGTATGATACGGTAGCAGTTGCGGGTGAGCAGATGATTTCCTCACTTGATAAGGACCTGCAAAAACTGGGCGAACAATTGATGAAAAATAAAATCGGGAGTATTGTTGCCATAGAACCCTCAAGCGGGGAGATATTGTCGTTTGTAAGCAGTCCGGGCTATGACCCCAATTTGATGGTTGGTCGTCAGCGAGGCAATAATTACATGACCTTATTGAATGATAAGTACAAACCTATGTTCGTTCGCCCGATTCAGGCCGAATACCCTCCGGGATCAATTTTTAAAGTTGTGAATGCGCTGGTTGCTCAACAATTTGGAATGATTGATGAAAATACCTATTTCTTTTGCCCTGGCGGTTACCGTTATGGACGCTCAAGCTTTATGGGATGTACCCATGTTCATGGTTCTATTGGTCTCAAGGGTTCAATTACAGAATCATGCAATACTTATTATGGATATACCTACGCCCGAATGATTGATAAGGCCGGAATGCGCCCGATAAATGCCTATAAAAAATGGCATTCAGCAGTTTCCGCCTTTGGAATCGGCACTGCACTTGGAATTGATCTTCCGGGTGAACGAAATGGACTTTTGCCATCGGCTGAATTTTATACCAAAAGATTCAGAAGTGACCGATGGGGTTCGGCTTTTACAATTTCATTGTCAATAGGCCAGGGCGAACTGGGCATAACACCCTTACAAATGGCTAATGTAATGGCCATTGTAGCTAATCGCGGTTTTTATTATAAACCTCATTTGATAAAGGCAATCGGTGAAAAACGCGTGATAAGAGAAGAATTTCTTAAAAAAAATAGTGCCGGAATTGACCCTAAATTTTTTGACGTCGTGATCGATGGAATGAGTGCAGTTGTAAACCAGGCTAGCGGAACTGCATGGTTTTCAAAAATTCCTGATATCGAAATGTGTGGGAAAACAGGAACAGTACAAAATCCTAATGGCAAAGATCATTCTGTTTTTGTAGCTTTTGCGCCCAGAAAAAATCCCAAAATAGCCATAGCGGTTGTGGTTGAGAATGCTGGATTTGGAGCTACCTGGTCGGCACCAATTGCCAGCCTGCTCGTTGAAAAATATATTAACAAAAAAATTACCAGGCCGAAAGCTTATATGGATCGACTTTTAGAAGCAAATCTTTTACCCGGTTACGAAAAAATAATCCGAAAATCCGACTCAGATAGTTCTAACTATAAAAAAGGTACAACACAACCCAAGAAAATATCTAATGAATAAACAGCGGAGCCTTTTTTTCAATGTTGACTGGTTTGTCATTTCAACCTACCTGATTCTGTGTGTAATCGGCTGGTTCAACATACATGCTGCAGTTTATGACCCAATGAATCCAAGTATAATTGATTTGGATACAAATTATGGCAAACAACTGATCTTTATCATCTCGGCCTTCATGATTGGCTTTGCCATCCTGCTTTTTGACAATAAATTTTTCAACACATTTTCTCCCATATTCTATGGAACTAGTATTTTGCTCCTGATCCTGGTTCTGATTATCGGCCGAAATGTAGGTGGAAACCAGGCCTGGATTCCCATAAGTAGTTTTCGACTTCAACCATCCGAATTTGCCAAATTTGCAACTTGTCTACTACTGGCAAGGTACCTAAGTTCCGGAAACCTGAAAGTCCAGGAATTACAAACCCAACTCATCGCAGCATTCATTATTCTGTTACCAACCGGCTTAATTTTATTACAACCTGATGCGGGATCAGCACTAACCTTTAGTTCCCTGATACTGGTACTCTACCGCGAAGGTCTCTCGGGTTACTTCCTGGTGATTGAAGGGATTTGCATACTCTTATTTGTATTAACAGTCCTGTACAATAAATACCTCGTGCTATTTGGCTTGTTTATAACTGCCGGAATTTTAACTCACTTTTATCGAAAAAACAGAAAAATTTTAACCCTTATTGGCTCAAGTTTACTCTTTAGTGTACTTTTTGTATTTTCAGTCGATTTTACTTATATTAAAATACTCAAAACACATCAAAAGAATCGAATTGATGTCATCCTTGGAAAAGTGGATGATCCTCGTGGAGTAGGATATAACCTAAATCAATCAAAAATTGCCATCGGCTCAGGAGGATTATGGGGTAAAGGATATCTGCAGGGTACACAAACTAAATACAATTTTGTACCGGAGCAAAGTACCGACTTTATTTTCTGTACCGTTGGTGAAGAGTGGGGTTTTACCGGTTGTTTTGTGGTAATCTGTCTGTATCTTTTTCTCTTGATTCGCATCATCAATATCGCCGAGCGCCAACGGTCCTCTTTCTCGAGAATTTACGGTTATGGCGTGGCCTCCATCCTCTTTTTCCATATTTTCATCAATATCGGAATGACCATCGGTCTGATTCCTGTCATCGGAATTCCTCTTCCATTTTTAAGTTATGGAGGATCTTCCCTCTGGAGCTTTACAATTCTGTTATTTATTCTACTAAAATTCGACTCGAACAGAATGGGAATTATTTAAACAAAACTTGCATTAACTGTCACATCCGTTAAATAAATTACCTTAGATTCGATACAAAAATGATAAACTGAAACGCTCTTAATAAATCTACGGATGCTCCGAACGCGTATGATTTGATTTTGGAAAGCAATACCTGAGTGTTATCGCTTCGTTTAGTCCTTTCCTCTGGAGTATTTCCGGCAAGAAATGCTACTTGATTTCAGATGATTCGTAGACAGAAGATAATCCTTCGGCAAGCTTTAGTTTACCCGCTGGTGTTTTTCATCGCAACGGGCAGTCCGGTGATAGAACTACATGCCCTGCTAAACAAACCCGGGTGGCAGCCCTATCTTTTTTGTATTGCTGAATGATATGTGAGCTATTCAACGCTCAGCAAAAAAATAGGGCAGAACACGGGGCCGGAATAAGCCAAGAGCAACAGGCCCTGCTTTTCTAAAGTTGAAAAAAATCATCAGGCTAGGGCAAGAGGTCTCAACGATTTCAGATTAAATTAATTGATTTTTATCTATTGCTGTCGGGTAAAAATAAACCTCTACTCAAATACACTCATTATTATATTAACCAGAGGCTTTTTATAAACCGCTTTTAAAACATATCCTCCTATTTCACAAAATAATAGGATAATCAAAATGAGGTTCGACCCAAAGCTTGCTCCGAAAAAGCGTGATTTTTAACCTGAATTTACAAAAGGGAATTTTTGCCTCAGCTAGTTCGAAAATCGCTTATTTAGAATCTCATAGAATTTATCCGCCACATTTTGCTTTTCGGCCCAATTATTCTTTGAGGAGTAATTCTGTTTCAGAAAATTATCAGCCGATTCAAAACTTTCAAATCGATTCAAAATTTCAATAGCTTCGCTGTATGCCAAACTGTAGCCATTAAAAAGATCTCTGACAAATAACAATTTATCATTCAGGTTGATCAAATTTTTAAGGTCTTTCACCTGCCTTTGAACAAACTGACCGGAAACTGTATTTTGATTGGATTGAGCCGCAAGTACCTGATTGATGGTTAGCGATTGCTCTTCGACAAGAGACGCCGACTCCGTTTCAGAGGAAACTTGAACGGTATCTTCTGAAAGAACCGTCACTTCGGAGTTCATATCCGCCACAATAGGCTCATTTTCGAGCGATTCAATCACCATGGCTTCTTCCTCATTTGATTCAGAATCTTGTTCCGGAATTACTTTTAACTGGGTTTTCTGCTCAATAACTTCTAATTCTTCCGGTGTTAGCGGACGATCAAATAAATCAGAAGTGGCTCTTTCTTCAAAATCAAATGATTCTACCGGTTCATCGTTCACTTCAAATTTCCATTCCGGAATGGCAGATTCTGTTTCTTCGCCCGGGTTGTCAATTTCGGAATTGAGCTCCCCGATAAAAACCTCAGGGCTAGTTGGATTAGCTGCCGGCATAGACTCTTCATCTATACTTTTTTCCTTAGGTTTAAGATTAAGTTTCTGCAGCACAGCAATATGATCCACTAAAAAATCAGCGTTGGCGGCAAACAACTCTAACTCTAATTCATTCAAATGATCAATGTTTTGACACAAATACTCGTATTGCTCATTTAATTCTGCGATAATCGCTGCAACCTTCTTAAAAATTTCTTTGTTATTCATTCTTTATCGGATAGTTAAGCCTGATGAACCTCATTCATTGGAGTATAGGATGAACGTATTTCAATGCTATCAAATATAGTCAATTATTGAAAAAAACGACAGCAGTAGGATCAAGAAATAGCTTCTCAGTGCATTAAATCCATTTAAAATCGGATATTAGCAAAAGGAAAAAGGAACAAATTTAGCATGTTATTCAGCGAACATAACTTTAATCGAAGAAAAGTACTTAGTGGAAGCATTGAAGTTATTTGCGGATCGATGTTTTCAGGTAAAACGGAAGAATTAATCAGGAGACTGCGTCGCGCACAAATCGCCAAACTTAATGTCGAAATTTTCAAGCCGAAAACGGATAAACGCTATGATGAAAATTCAGTGGTTTCGCATGACATGAACTCCATCCAATCGACCCCAGTTGAAAATGCGGCCTCCATTCTGTTGTTGAGCTCAAATACAGAAGTTATAGGAATAGATGAAGCTCAATTCTTTGACGATGAATTACCTGAAGTATGCAATGCGCTGGCAAATAGAGGAATCCGGGTTATTATTGCAGGGCTTGATATGGACTTTCAGGGTAAACCCTTCGGACCAATGCCGGAATTAATGGCCATCGCCGAGTTAGTTACTAAAGTTCATGCGGTTTGTTTGCAATGTGGTGGTCCTGCCACTTATTCTTATCGTACCGTACCCAGTGAATCAAAAATATTGCTTGGCGAAAAAGAAAGTTACGAGCCACGTTGCAGAACTTGCTTTAATCAATTTTAATAATTTTAAAACTGTATTATTTGCTTTCTAGTTTTCAAGGAAATAATTTTTTTTGCTAAACACTCGGAAAAATAACCAAACTTTATAAACTTAACATAAATGCTTGTAAACTGAAGCATGAAAGCTCTTTATAAAATTATTTTTATCATCAGCCTTTTCATTATTCTCGCTGCAGGATGTAGCAAAAAAGATAATGAAAGCCCTCAATTACAGCCAACCTGTGAGGCAATAAAGGCAACTTTTGGGGATAACATTAACCTTAATAGCTTAATGAATTATGCTGAGCAGTCTAAACCTGCCTATATTGTTAAGGATAATACCGGGCCAAACAGTATTACGAATATTAAAGCAACTATTGGACGAGTTCTATTTTATGATAAAAACTTGAGTATCAATAACAGTATATCTTGTGCGAGCTGTCATAAGCAGGAATTTGCGTTTAGCGACCCTGAAGTTGTCAGTTCCGGTGTTTCAGGAGGGCTTACTGAGAGACATTCCATGCGATTAATAAATGCCAGATTTGCAATTGAGCGCAAATTCTTTTGGGATGAAAGGGCAGCTACTTTAGAGCAGCAAACTTCCCAGCCAATCAAGGATCATGCGGAGATGGGTTTTAGCGGTCAAAACGGCAGACCCGGTATTAATGTTTTGTTAAGCAAACTACAGGCCCTCGCCTATTATAATGAACTTTTTAAGTTTGCTTATAATGATATCAATGTTACCGAAGCCAGAATCCAGGAATGTCTCGCTCAATTTATCAGAAGCATCCAATCATTTGACTCAAAATTTGATGTCGGAAGAGCAATGGTTGCCAATGATAATCAAAATTTCCCAAACTTCACTCCGGCAGAAAATATGGGCAAGAATCTGTTCATAACTCCCCCTGTTTTCAATAGCAATTCAAGTAGAATTGGTGGTGGAATTGGATGTAATAGCTGTCATAATGCGCCGGAATTTGATATTGACCCCAACAGCCGAAACAATGGAATAATCGGACTGGCAATTGGACCCAACCGGGATTTAAACAATACCAGATCCCCTACATTACGTGATTTAACAAGGACGAATAAATCTGCAAATATTCCAATGATGCATACGGGTGGAATCGTAGGTTTAAGAGGGATCCTTAATCACTACAATTCAATCAATCTTAATCCATCTCAAAATCCAAATCTCGATCCCAGGTTGGCACCAAATGGTATCGGACAGAAATTGAACCTTACGGAAACGGAAATAAATGCAGTTATAGCCTTCCTTGAGACTCTTTCAGGTTCTAATGTCTATTCCGATAAAAAATGGAGTAATCCCTTTCTGAATTAACTAGAAATAACGGACTTCACTGTCCGTGGAGTTTAGCGCAAGGCCTTCATCGACTTAGAAAAGTAGGCAATTAACGGGCTCCCGCATCCGATGTTTGACTGCCCTAAGTACTACAAATTGTTGACATCACTCGGCAAAATTGGATTTGCACCCTTCTTCAAAATAAATTCACCGGACAGTAAATATGCCCCACTCACCACCACTTCATGAGCATCTTCAAGACCAGAAAGTATAATTATTCTTTCTGCATCCTCCTCACCGGTAATCACTTTTCGAGGGGAAAAGATATTTTTGGCTTTTTTTACCCATACGTGTGCTCCGTTTTCATCACGAATCACCGCATCCAAAGGTAAACTCATCGCATCACTTATTTTGTCGAGTGGCACAAAAACGGTAGCCTGCATTCCTGCCTGTAGATTTCCGGAATTATTAATCGAAGCTCTGACCTTAAGAATTTGTAAAGAAGGGTCAATCTGTGGAGAAATAAAATCAATAGTCAGCATCTGTTTGTTTTCATGAAGCCCATTGATATAAACCTCTACCTTCTTGCCGAGATGAATGCCCGACAATTCTCCGGGATAAACGTCCATTTCTAACCAGAGTTGTTTGAAATTCTCAAGCTTTAAAATTGGGCTTCCCTGCGTTAAATATTGGCCCTCAGAAACGTTTAACTCAGTTATAACACCGGATGCGGTAGAATAAACCGTAATTAATGGAGCGGTCTTGCCTGTTGTGGTAAGTGAACGCATTTGTGCATCAGAATAGCCAAATAAGCGAAGTTTGTTTTTTGCAGCCTCTTGCAGCGTATGATAGATTCTTTCCTCCGGAAAGGCTGCACTTTGCTTCAATTGTAATAATAATTCTTGCTGTAATATCTGAAGTTCCTCACTATAGATTTGAAAAAGAGGCTGCCCTCTGGCGATAAACCGACCCATTTCCTTAACAAATAATTTCTCAATCCTCCCGGCATAACGACTGGAAATAATTTCTGTTTGCTCGGGATTGACCACAAGCCGACCATTCAGCACCTTGGAGGTACTGAAGTCCGCACGATTGATGATCATCGTCTGAATATTAGCAAGCTGAATCTGACTTTCACTTAGTGATAACTCATTTTTTCCACCTGTTGAATTAACCGGCACCAAATCCATTTTACAAATTGGGCAAGTTCCCGGAATAATATTCACAATCTGAGGATGCATGGGGCAAGTGAAATTTCCTGCATTCGCATCTTTTTCATAATCATCGGAGCAGCCCTGGAAAATAAATCCTGAACAAATGAAGATAATTCCTAATATTAATTTTACTCTCATCATAAACGTTTTGCTTTAATAAAACTTTCACTATCCACCAGAAACCAGGCATTAAGTGCCAATTCCATGCCTGGCGCCAGGCTTTCACCTATATCGATCCACCCATCCGACTGATGTTTGGGCTTCACATATACCGGGATAAAGGCATCCTCCATTTTAACAAAAACCACATATTGTGTTCCTACCTGAACTAAGGCTTTGGCAGGCAACCAGTATCCCTCAATTGCTACATCACTGCTAACATTGATTAATTGACCAACCTTCCAGATTTTATTGGGATTTAACACATTAGCCCTGATGAGAGAATAATTGATTCCATCTTTATAATAGGGTTGAACCAGATTCACCTCGACTTCAGAACGTTGATTGGCAAGATCCAGTGATTGAATCAGTACACGCCTTCCAGGCCTGAACTCATCCAATTGATCAGGACGACAAAAGAACTCCGCCAAAACCTGATTGGTACCAATCAAATCAAATAACTTCTGTCCTGCATTGACATACTGTCCCTCTTTAATTTGCAATGCAGAATTTATTGAAATATCAGGCAGTTGAGGAAGCAATGATGATGTGGTAGAAGAATTCATTGAACTCATTTCAGCTGAACTCCCGCCATTAATTCTGGTTTCCCCAAGCCTGCCTGTTGAACCAGAAGAACCGGAGGCGGTTAAACCAGATTCAGCAATGTAGCCTGAATAAGGACTGAAAACAGCGATTCTTTCTTCTATCCTACCTGTCATGAGCACCTTGTTGATCTGAGCCGTACTCAACCCAAGAAGTTCCAATTTTCTCTTGGCAGATTCAAGAAGTGCTGTTTCGTTATTGTTTTTCAGAAAGAGTAATTCCTGCTGGGCTATAGCCAAATCCGGACTGTAAATCTCCATGACTTTTTGGCCTTTACTCACCGCTTGATAATTGTATTTCACAAACAGTTTCTCCACACGACCACTAACCCTGGAAGATACTGATTTCCAGTTGTTTGAATTGTAGTTAATGATTCCTTTTAATACGATTCTGGATCTTTTAAGCCCTTTTTTTATCCGGATGGTTTTGATTCTGGATATAACCAGTTCATTACTTGGTTTTACCAAGGAATTCAATCCGGTATCTGCGCTATTGTAGTGAATTTTATGGTTCAGCAATACCAGGTCCATTTTACAGATTGGACAGGTTCCGGGTACATCCCTCAAGATCTGCGGATGCATCGGACAGCTGTATTTCTCAATCTGTTGCCCGGAATTCACTTTTTCATTGGAGTTACAACTCAAAAGAATTAATGCTAAAGGCAGGAATACAGCAATTCTAGCGTTCAATAGTCTTTTCATATTCCACAATCATTTCATAATACTTTTGTAACTGATCTAAATAATTCATCTGTGACATAGAAACTGATTCCCATCCATCAATAACCGTGCTCAGGTCGGCTTTGTTTTCCTGATAGGATAAGATTGAAGCCCGAAGGAATTTCTCAAGGGATGGTAAAATCTTCGTCTCGTAATTACTCAACTGCCGCTGCATATTCAGAAGGTCATTTTCCATAGTTTTACTCATACCCAAAATCTTAGTAAGCATTGCCGCCTTTTCTTGCCTCATTGCCTCCTTCTCGAAATTCATAGACTTGATCTCTGATTTATACATTTTTGAGGACCAGGGAGCAATGGGAATTGAAAGCATACCCATTAGCGAAAATTGCCTTGACATCCATGCCGAATAGTTTGACATGTGGTCGAATCGAATTCTAAAATCAGGCTTAGACTCTTGTCGCATTAAATTAATATTCTTTTCCATCGAATGAATTTCATGTTCCATATGCAAAATATCACTGCGATTACTTGCCAGATAGATGGTGTCGAGGTCTGCTTTAGGACTGAATTTTACCTGATATTCGGTTTCAATTTCAAAAGGAGTACTTGTTTCCCTGTTCATCAGGACATTCAGTGCGATCTTCTTGGAGCGAATCTCGGCCTCGGTCATCAGAATCATATTTTCTGATTCATGAACCCTCCCCTCCGCTTTGAAAACCTGATTCAAGCCACCTTGATTAAAAGGCTATCGAATCTCTGCCAGTTTTTTCATCGTTTGCATGATCTGCTGATTTTCCCTTTGGAAAACCAAACGCTTTTGAGCAACCAGAAGACTGAAATACAAATACCTTGCACTAGCTCTCAACTGATTAAAGCGCTCATTTCGTCCAAGCTCATAGGTCTGCGATTGAACCTTAAGGTATTCTTTCCTGGCTCTGATTTTTGCAGTATTAGGGATATTCTGCTCTGCAGAAATCATGAATGCCCCCCGATTGTCGTCGGAAATTATGCCCTGAGCGGGATAAGGGCTCATAAAAGTACCCGCACCAAGCATGGGTGCCATCCACGAACCGGCCCCTTCAACTTTTGAGTCCTTACTTTGAGTACGGCTTTCGTATGACTTCAGCGATGGGTTATTGGCACTAATCTCCGTCAATATTTGATCCAAATTCATTATTTCCTGTCCATAGACAGTGAAAGTGCTCAGAAATGCAGCTAAAAAACTTATTTTCTTAATGTTGAACATCATGTACCTCCAGTTTTCCAAATTTTTTCAATTCATACTCTTTTGTCATCAGAAAGATGAGTGGCGTAACTAATAATATATGCGTCGATGAGGTAATTACTCCGCCAATCAAGGGTAATACAATAGGCTGCATCACATCGCTACCAACCCCATTTGACCATAAAACGGGTATCAGGCCAAATAAAGCCACACATACAGTCATGATTTTAGGCCTTAAACGTTTGGCAGCCCCAAGGATGACAAACTCTCTTAAATCCTCATTTGTAATCGTTTCCATGGAATTTCCCTTCACAGCAACCAGCTGCCGCATGGCATCATTTAAGTAAATCACCATAATCACCCCCGTTTCAACCGCAATGCCAAATAGTGCAATAAAACCAACCGCTACAGCAACAGAAAGATTCACTCCCCAGAAATAAACCAGGAAAGCACCGCCAATTAAAGCAAAAGGAATGGTGATCAGGCTCAAAAATGCTTCTCTTATTGATTTAAAAGCCAAATAGAGCGCTAAAAAGATGATAAAAACAACCACCGGAAGAATGTAGATTAAGGTTTTCTGACCCCGGATCAAATTTTGATACTGTCCACTCCATTCTATAAAATAGCCATTAGGAAGTTTTAGTTCCTTATTCAATTTATCTATCGCTTCCTGAACGGTATGCCCGAGATCGCGTTCACGTACATTAAACATCACCGCACCCCTTAAAATAGCATTTTCAGAACTGATCATTGGCGGGCCATCCATAAATTGGATCGTGGTAACCGCAGATAAGGGGATAGGTCCTGCTTCTGGAGTGGTTAGCGGAATCCGCTTCAACCGTTCGATACTGTTCCGATAGTCCTGCCCCAGCCGTAAATGAATATTAAAACGTTGACGGCCTTCTAAGGTAGTGGCAAAGGGACTGCCACCAATTGCAGTTTCAACAGTAGCATTGATATCATCCACAGTTAAACCATAACGATCCAGTTGATCACGAATGATCTCAATCTCCAGGTATTTCCCTCCACTCACCGGCTCCACATACAGATCTTTAACGCCCTTAATATTTTTTAGCATCCTCTGTACATCTTCAGAAATATGACTGATTTGTTTCAGATCCTGACCATATACTTTGACCCCAACATCGGTACGGATACCGGTAGACAGCATGTTGATCCGGTTGATAATTGGTTGGGTCCATCCATTTACTACACCCGGTATTTGAAGTTTGGCATCAAGTTCATCAATGATATCCTTTTTACTGATTCCGGGCCTCCACTCACTCTTTGGTTTGAGTGAAATGATGGTTTCGATCATACTAATTGGGGAATTATCCGTCGCCGAACTTGCACGTCCGGCCTTTCCTAAAACATGATCGACTTCCGACACTGACTTGATAATCCTATCCTGAACCTGCAGAATACGTTTAATCTCTGAATTAGAAACGTCCGGCAAAGTAACCGGCATAAACAAAATCGATTGCTCATCCAAGGGTGGCATAAATTCCCGGCCCAGACTCATCAGCATGGGAATGGAAATCATTAATGCCAAAATATTAATCCCCAGCGTAGTTTTCCGATTTCGTATACAGGCACGAATAACCGGAAGATAAACCTTCTCTAAGCCTCTATTTATTGGGTTTTCATGCTCCTGTCGAAAACGTCCTTTCATGAAAAAGGAAATGATTACAGGAGCAAGGGTAAGGACAAGGATTGCATCGATTATTAATATAAAAGTTTTGGTAAATGCTAAGGGGTGAAATAGTTTTCCTTCCTGTCCGGTTAATAAAAAAACCGGCAGAAATGAAGTGATAATGATTATTGTTGAATAAAAGACCCCTCTGGATACCTGCTGACAAGCTTTTTCAATAATGGCGATTCTCTCCTCATTGGATAGCTTAGGGTATTCATCTTGCTTTTTTACTTTTGTTTTATTCCACATCTGTGTTCCCTCCTTTTCTCTGTTCATTTAACTCAGCCTGCCTGATAGCAAGATTTTTGTAAGAATTCTCTGCCATTATTATTCCGTTATCGACAATCACACCAATTGCCAGCGCAATACCGGTCAATGACATGATATTGGATGAAATATCAAAAGCATTCAGTAAAATAAAGCTGGCAGCAATCGTAATGGGTATCTGAATGATGATGCTAACCGCACTTCTCCAGTGAAAGAGGAAAACGATTACAATCAACGATACTACTATCATCTCTTCCATAAGGGTGGTCTTAATTGAGGATATTGATGCGGCAATCAATTCACCCCTGTCGTAAACAATGTTGAATTTCATTCCCTTCGGCAGACCCTTTGCTACCTCTGTCATTTTAGACTTCACTTTGCGGATCACTTCATCAGCATTCTCACCGTAACGCAAAACCACAATACCACCAACGACCTCGCCCTGTCCATCATAATCAAATATGCCAAGGCGACTTTCTCCCGACATTTGAACAGTTCCTATATCCCTAACTTTAATAGGAATTGAGTTTTGAGTACGGATAGCCAGATTCTCTATCTCCTCGATAGATTTAAGATAACCATCCGTCTTGATAATATAACCGATTCCACTCATCTCAAACTTCCTGCCCCCGGCCTCATTATTATTACTCTTTACTGCCTTCATCACATCCTGAATGGTCAGCTTGTAATAAGTGAGGCGATTGGGGTCGATACTAATCTGATATTGCTTTTGAAAGCCTCCGAAGGATGCAATTTCACTAACACCTTTTACATTTTGAAGGGCAAATTTGATGTACCAGTCCTGAACTGCACGCTGCTCACCAAGATCCATCCCCGGAGCATCCAAAGTGTACCAAAGGATATGGCCAATGCCTGTTCCATCCGGACCAAGTGATGGCCTTACCCCTTCGGGTAAAACACGCTCAATCGAATTGAGACGCTCCAAAACTCGTGAACGTGCCCAATAAATATCCACGTCATCTTCAAAAATGATATAGATAAAACTCATTCCAAACATAGAATTAGCACGTACGTAATTAACTTTGGGTAAACCCTGAAGATTGGTAACAATTGGGTAGCTGATTTGATCCTCAATGATCTGTGGACTGCGCCCCATCCACTCAGTAAACACGATAACCTGATTTTCGGAAAGATCAGGAATGGCATCTACCTTACTCTTATTCAAAGAATAGAGTCCCCATCCAAAAAAACCGGAAGCAAAAAGTAAGACAATGAAACGATTCCTAAGGGAGAAGGATATGATCTTTTCAACCATTACTTTTAGTGCTTGTGAGTATGACTATTATTCAAACTATCCATCTGATTAGTTGAATCTTTCACTAAATCCATTTTACAGATTGAACAGCTACCCGGCTTATCACTTTTTATCTCAGCATGCATATGACACGGATATGCTTCAGCTCGGTTTTGAACGGATATGGAAACTTTCAGAGCTTCAACAGGTTTTTCTGTACGATTACAGGCTAGCCCGAATAAAAGCACTAAAATTGTTATGGAATAAACAAATTTTCTCATGACAATAATTTTATTGTTATTAAATAAATAAAAAGAGGTGGTAAGTGATCGAAGGCATGAAATTCTGAGGATTCAATCAGAAAAAAATGCAGACGAAGTCGGTCTGAACGGAAATCAGACTATTTGGAAATAAAAATCAGATTCGAAAATTGCAGTTGCGAACGAATAAAGAAGTTTTTTGAGTTCGCGGCGGAGCATTACTCTTTGGTAGTAAGTCCTTGGAATCAGCTGATAGGATAGTACCTAGTTCAGCATAGGTAAGCGATGATAAGGCCTGAAGGACAGGCTGCAGAGTATTTAGCGATGTTTTTTGGGCTTCCTTTAACTTAAATTCTTGCTTTTGATCTTTACAGCAGTCATCAGAGAGACCCTTTTTCATCCCACAATTACTGCAATCGGCTCCGTTTTCTGATGGTTTATCCGAAAGACCCCACTCAATCAACTCTCCCATACAGTAATGGAAATGCACTGTTGCCCCAGATGAAACACCCAGGTAAAAGAAAGCTAAGACGGTGATTAAAAGCCTTTTCATGAAATATTCTACAAAGATTGGAATAAAATCTTGATATGCGACATATAATTTTTTCAAATTATTGATTGAGCGGCCGACGAAATCGACTTTCTCCTAAGCCTTACAGTCCGCAAAATAAGATAAACTATCTAAACTG
>Ga0194130_10004261_pt1 | contig 18345 bp, 15 predicted proteins | sample TA2KigsurfametaG_FD_160084 | JGI IMG/M metagenome (GOLD analysis project Ga0194130, IMG submission 160084) | Freshwater microbial communities from Lake Tanganyika, Tanzania - TA2015050 Kigoma 12 surface | ecosystem: Environmental > Aquatic > Freshwater > Lake | place: Tanzania: Lake Tanganyika... | reverse complement strand
TAAGGTTATTGTTTTTAGCAGTTTCATTCAAAACGATTAATCTTTCTTTTTCTTTTTGTTCACTTACATCATAATTTTTTGAGTTCATGTTAATTGTTGTATCTGTTATATACTCTTGTATTGTACACTCTTGTATTGTATGTATTACTTGATCTGACAAAAGATGTAACGTTATAATTAATATTACTGTTAATATAAGTCTTTTATCTAACCCTAACAAATACCTAGTTCTAAACAAAAAGATACATAAATATTAAGCTATATCAAATAATAAGCTATGTATTGAAAATAAATTATTAGTTAATTTAATTTCAATATTTTATAAACTGAATAAATCACCGTTACCTAATGTTGTTCATTTATTATTTTTTATAATCGTGTTTGATACTAAAAATCTCTCTTCACTTCTATATAATATTACTAATTTTTGTACTTATTATATACGTTATATAAAGCTATTACGCACATAGTAACACCTATACATATATTAATCGCATTGATTACGCTTATTTTATACTTGTTATTTTTCAATGTTTCATTCAAAACAATTAATCTCTCTTTTTCTTTTTGTTCATTTACGTCATAATTTTTTGAATCCGTGTTAATTGTTGTATGTGTTATATGCTCTTGTATTACATATGTTATATGATCTAACAAAAAATATAATATTATTATTGTTATAATTATTACTACTAATATGGGTATTTTATCTAACCCAATAATTTCTTTTTAATTGCATCTATTATCTTCATTCACCCTTTTTATTAATTTTCTTTATGTACTTGATTACTTCGTATAAGATAGTTTTTTTTACCTTGAAGTCTAATTTAGATTTATTACCAATTGTATAAATATAGTTTATAGTTTAAAATCTAAACTATTTAAGTTTCTAACATTTTGTACCAATTCCTTTACTTCATCACTATCAACAGTTTTTTTTCGGTCTCAGTTACTCTTACTGTCGTTTTTACAGAAATTTTTTAAAAGTTCTATGTTTTTTTACTCAAAAACATAAGAAAATATATTATCGGAATTAAAGTTGAGTCAAGAATAAATATATACTTAAACAGATGGGGTTGGTTGGATTCGAACCAACGACAGTTACCTATATGATTTACAGTCATACGCTTTAACCACTCAGCCACAACCCCTTCATATACAATATGCGAATATAAAAATAAATTTAGATTAAATTAAAAAAAATATAAAAAAAAGTACAAAAGAAAATGTAAAAAACTTAAAGTAAATATACTCAAAAGAAAAAAAATTGAAGAATGTTTTTATGTTCTTAATTTTAAAACCATTTAATGTTACAATAATATAAGAAATATAAATATTTAACTTTATTTTAAATATACGTACATTAATATAAAGAAACATATTTAATCTAGACAATATCGCAGGTGTATCAGTTAAATTATATCAGTAATGAAACATAGACTTAAACAAAAAGGAATATAAATATTAAATTAGGCCTGAAAAAGACGGTAGAAATTTCTTTATTTTTAGGTTTCTTGTAATAGGACCAAAAACTTCCTTACCTTCTGGTGTCAATCTTTTTTTTAAAATAACGGCTGAATTATAATTATATCTGACATATGAAGAATCAGACAAAGAAAACTCTTTTAGCGTTCTAACTACTATTGACTTTCTTTTACTTTTCCGAGCCAATCAGTTTTCTGGTTTGGTTTTTCTAACGCTGATTTTTATGAAATCACCAAAAAAAGCGAATTTGCGCGAGAACCCTCTATATAAGTGAAAAGTATTTATTGTTCAAACACCACATTTATCAGCTGGTATTAATATAGACCCTTTTTGAACCATTATATTTTAAATTATTTACTAAACACTTTGACCGAAGATGTAGCATTACCTTGTTTAAAAATGTTTTGCTTTCTTAAAAAAAAAGAAGAAACAAAATTATTAAAGAAATCAAATAAATTTGAAAAACTAGCATAGGATTGTACACGAACATTTTTATTATAATTATACAAAGTAACACATAACACACTACCAATCAATAGTAAAAAGCCGATTAAAAAGAAACTTAAACTGTTTATAACATAATAACTAATTGTAAATCCAAACAAATCATTCATAATTAAATTATAAAATGATTCATAATAATCATCTCAACAATAGAATATACTAAAATTCAAAAAAGAGTGAGATTCTGTCTCCATAAAGTTAAGAAGAGAACAAAAAAACAAAAATAAAAAGTATAAAATAACATTCACCCTACCAAGTTCAAAAAAAAAATTGGTTTTACTAGATTTTATGTTAATATAAAATAATAAAACTAAGAAAATAAAAATAACTGTACACTCTATCAACCACAAAAAAGCCGTAAACAACTCTAACTGCAAAATCGATAATGAAACACCAATAAAGAAAAAATTACAAAAAATATAAAGTAATGAATAATATATATTATTATAGGTAAAAACTAAATACAATAAGTATATGATAATTGTTTGCACAAAAAAAATTTCAGGTATCGTATTTACTCAGGGTCATCAATAGAATAATGTGTGCACAATATCCTGTACTCAACATAAAAAAAAGTTTTCCAAAAAATGAATTAAATTCATTTTTTTATAATATACTATATTTAGGTGTTAGAAAATAAAACAAGTTTGGTATTTCTCACCCACCAAAAAAAAAGATAACGATTGTCATTGAAAAAAAAAACAAATGAAAATATTCCCCTAGATAATAAAGCCCAAAGTGAAACCCACCTAGCTCAGTAGAATATCCTGTTATTAACTCAGATTCAGCTTCAGCTAAATCAAAAGGTGCTCTATTCACTTCAAGTAAAAATGTTATTAAGATAATACCAATTAACCCAAAGTATAAAAAAATTAGTCAAATCGTTTCCTGATAAATAACAAACACGGAAAACGTAAAGGATTCTGTGATTAAAACTAAATTTAAAATCATTAAACCCAAGAAAACTTCTAAATTAAGAACCAATAATACGGTTCTAATAGAAGCTAACATAGCATATTTATTCCTACTAAAATACCCTGTCAGCACTATGCAAAAGCTAAATATAATAGATAATAAAGTTGCGTAAACAGTATTATACTCTAATTCGAATATACTCAAATTAGGACCTCAGACAGAATTGATTCAAAATGAATAACATAAGGTTAAAGCTGTCGAAGGTATTAAAATAAATCAAAATTTATTAGATTCATACGGTATTAAAACACCTTTAGCGAAAAGTTTCAATGCATCAGCGATATACTGTAATCTACCTTTATATCCAACATAATTAGGGCCAACACGTCTCTGTAAAAGGCTCAAGAACTTTCTCTCTATCAATGTTAACGATGCTATTATAAGGGTTACTAATAACATCAGAACAATATTATATAATAAAACTAAAATAAACCCGACTAATCCCAAATACATTTTAAACAACTGCTTTAAATAGTTCGATAAAGTTCATATTCGTTAAAATAATGTTGTGATAAGTAGCTTCGTACACGATAATTTGGTAACTTGTTTAGTTTTTTGTTAGTAAGTTGTAAATATCTGATTTTGAATACATAATATTGAATTCTTTTATGCCATCTTGGAAGACCTAAAGTACTATAGACAGCAACACGTCTTTCAAGATGTGAATCTAAAAGCATCAAAAAGAAGAAAAATGCACCAACAAGAGTAATCATATGACCAGTACTAGCCATATTTTGTCATCCCATAAAAACAGCAGGGTAATCATGAATACGTCTAGGCATACCTGAGAAACCTAATCAAAACATAGGTACAAATGTTAATCATACACCACCATTATAATAAATCAAATGCATATATGCAAAAAACCTAGAATACTTTATGCCAAAAAAAGCTGCAAAATAATAATAAAATCCAGTGAAAGACCCAACAAGAACAACACCAGATAACATTAAATGGAAATGACCGATAACAAAAAAAGAATCGTGCATCGATATATTTAAAGCTACATGTGATAATCACATACCTGTAAACCCGCCGACTAAAAAAACTAAAATATAAGCTATTGATCAAAATAGTACAACGTCTACCTTCAAAGCACCATTTATTAACGTTAACGTTCAATTTACAACCTTGATTGTTGCTGGTAAGGAAATCATAATTGTGATTGTACTGTATAAAGATCTACTTCTGTGATCTAATCCAACCAAATACATATGATGTCCTCAAACTAAAAAACCCATATAAGCCATTACATAAATAGCTCAAATCAAATGATGTTTAGACGCAACTCGACGTGTATTTAAGTATGGTAATGTCATATTAATAATACCAAATGTAGGAATAATTAAAACATAAACCTCAGGATGTCCAAAAAACCAAAATAGATGTTGAAATAATACAGTATCACCGCCGTAAACGAATTCAAAGAAAGTAGTTTGTCAATGTCTATCCATTAATAACATGAACATAGAAGCCCCTAAAACAGGTGTAATAATAGCCAACATACGTAAAGTAAGTAATATGGAAATTGTTATAAAGGGTAGTAAAATTCTTCGGTTTCTAAGACCAGGCATAGATAAAGTTCTTCTCGTTATTAATAAATTAGTAAAAGATACTGTTGTGCTAACACCTGCTAAAATAATAGCAACTATTAACAGATCTTGACTACCAATACCCGTATACTTTGTGTTACAAGAGAATGGTGTAACAAAAGCTCATCCAGCAGTAACAGCTGTTCGATCCGAACATTTCGTAACATAAACCTTTTTTCTTCTCTGATTGGACACGCGCAAAGCAGCATGTCAAAAGGATTCAGGATAGTTAACCAAAGTATTTCAAAAAAGCAATTTTATTGGCGTTGCCGAAATAGGTTCATCAGATTTTGTTAAATTCTTAAAAGAAACGAAATTCTCACTATATGAGAAATCAGTAAATCCACGTTTAGAAATACCCAAACCTTCTTGATATTCTGCAAACGCATTTCTCTTATTACCCTTGTCTATTAAAGGATAATAATATGATGTCTTGTCATAATATTTTCAAAATTGTTGTCTTAATACAGCTGTCTTAGCAACAAGTAAATACGCGAATGGCTGTATTCAAAACCCAATACTATTTAATCTAGGATAAGCGACATCTTTAGATCCGACATGATATGGTAATAAAAAATTGGCAAATCCACCAAAAAGAATAGGAACAACAACAAAAAAAACCATAATCAATCCATGTGCTGTAATAGTTTGTAGATATCTTGTAGAGTCTCCTTTAAAAAAAGGACTACCAGGGAAAGCTAATTCTAACCGAATCATAGTTGCCAAACCAGCACCAGAAAGAGCTGTTCACATACTAAAAATAAAATAATTCATTGCGATTCTTTTATGATTGATAGTATATACATACTTTTTTAAGATATACTTTCTTCTGTCATTAAATTGAGTAAAAAAAAATTTTATTCGCTCAATAAAAAGATTAGGACTGTTTAAAAAACTCAAAAAACCTGAGAAATAAAATCACATATCGAAAAATAACATTCTTATGTCTAAAAAAACATATTTCGCTCTACACAACACCCATAGTAATACAAATAATATAAGAAAAATCATATAAAAAATAAAAGACATATATATTAAGACATAAAAACTCAAAATATAAAGATCAGTAAAAAAAAGAATAGAAAAAAATTACAAAAACACTAACGTTTTTGTAAAGTTTTACTGTAGCTAAAAAGAGAGCTGTAAAAAGTACAACGTAAATTAAATAAATGTGATAATTTATCATTATTGTTAAAAAATTCTTATAGAATAAAATAAGTACGCACAACAGTAAAAACACAACCATTAATTAAAACCTCTTATAAAAACATCTCTTATATTATGTCTTCGAAATTGAGAATTCATGAACTTGGTAGAAGACCCAATCCAATAATAGTAAGAAGTTGAAGTAAAAAAATTTAAATTATAAAAAGGTGTTAATAAAAAATCTGAAAGCCCATAAAAAAATAATTTTATATTATTAAAAAAAATGAATACAGCGACCTTTCTATTATTCATAAAGAATCAATAATAAGGCATATCCAAAAATTTTCTAAAAGAATACTTAAATCAAGGATACATATATATTCATGACATAATATATATTATAATAAAATTTTGTAAATTTGCAGATAATAGTGGGTATCTAAACCTAGAAATTTCTAAACCACGTAATAAAAAAAACAATCAAAATAAAATAGCGAATATAATATGTCAAAATTTAGCAATCAAACATATTGTTACAAAATGATTTACGATTCTTGTACGCCTAAACTCAATCTCTAAGTTTCAAAGGTGCTCCTCTAAGTCATAGATTCAATACAAAGTACCGTAATGATTTAATAAATGAAATAACTGATAAAACTCAGCCCAAGTAACATATAAAAGAAGTACTGTGATTATTAAAGACACATTACTAGATTTTGAAAAGGTGTTTCATTTTAACGACAATAACAAAAAGTAAGTCAGTATGATAATTATTGTATTTGGTATAATTTTTAATAAAAAGTAACGCCAAGAGTAAAAATGAGTTTTATATAATTGACTATTATCATACATATATACGGGTTCTTGACTAGCATTAATTGTTAAATAAAAAAAAGTTATAAAGGTAGTAGCTTCAATAACCCAAAAAAGTATTAGCGTTCTCCGTCAAAAACGTTGAATGACACTTGTATATAAACGATATTGATATCTTTTTATAAAAAAGACAAAACCAGAAATTAGTAAATAAAACATATTTAATAGTAGAATATACTGAAATAGTAATTTAGCAAAGGGTAATGTCTTTATGACAAAGGAATAATATGAAAATAAAAAAACGACTGTTAAAGGTAATATTCAAAAACGCATATGACGTCATATCGAAGACAATCCATGAAAAAACAAATTAGAAAAAGAACTTACCTTGAAAATGTTATTAAATCTATAAAAAAATCCATTGTCTAACTGTATTTGTTTTGTAGATATACTTATCCGTTGTTTAGAGACAATAGTTTTATAAATTTTTTTTAAAACCTTGAAAAAAAAAATATCAAGTAAATCAAGTAAAAAATCGTTCGATAGCACATATCATTTTAAACGTCAATATAAGTAGGCTCTATCAGCATCATCATCTTTTTTTACAATTCTTAATTTTCATAAAAACCACCAACAAAAAATGATAAAGAGATCGTGTATCCTAGAATTGTATGTAATAAGTTTTCTCAGCACCTCAGAGGAAGCGGGATTTGAACCCACAACGGCGGTTTTGAAGACCGCTGTTTTACCGGTTAAACTATTCCTCTATAATTACAAATTTAATAATTTCTAAAATTCGAAAGCACTATTCCACCAATTAAAATACTTACATGTGTTTTGTGCAATTTAAAATATTTTTTTAAAAAAGCTGTAAGAAGCTTTTAATAAACCAAAATACCAAATATATAGATCGAAAAATTTTTTAATTAACGTAGTAGGTTCATAAAGTCTGTATTTTATAGCTTTAGGTAATATAAAAGAACCAATAAAACCAATGAAAAATCATCATAAATACGTAAACTTAAAAATAAATTTATAGAAAGAGTAATAAAGACCAAAAATACTAATAACACTTAAATATAAACACATATAAACACCGGTTCTATAATTTTGCCTATTTCTAGAATAACGACCTTTATTATAAACCTTATTTTTTCTAAGATAAAAAAACTGATACTCAGATAAATTGTTTAAATTTATGTATTTATTTATACTTGACGAAGAGAATTTAGGTATAGTTAAGAATTTATTAGTAAGTACAGAATTCTTTAGAAGGCGTTCTGTATTCAAATAAAAGGAAAACTTTTTAAAAATTACTAGACCCAAGTATTTATACTTATATAAGAGCTTACAGTACTCCTCCCTTAAGAATTCTGCAGACCCCTTACCAAGAAATTTATATTTCCACTCATTAAGCTTAACAAAAACGTTATAAACGGGTTCTACATCTTTGTGAGGACACCATAGAGAAAAATCTGGTAGAGTATGTAATTTGTACAATAAATTATCATTTAACACAAACATATAAGAGATGTTATATGTTTTAGAAAAAAAAAAAAAACTTAAAAATAGTTGTGTTGCACCTTGTAGTTTTCCAAAATTTCTTTTGTATAAATATACATATATGTATAAATTAAACAATCGTCTTGATATAAAATCAGATGGAAGATAACGCCTACAAAATAAAAAAAGTTTATAAAGATTTTTAAATGTTATATTGATTGCTATGGTAGTCCCAAAAATGTAACTAGACACAAAACTTAATAAAACTTAATCTAGAAAGCATGAATACGTAAAATAATACTAAATTAGTTTTTCGTAATTTAGTAACTACTTCTGTATACGTCCTTAGTCTGTATGATAGCACGCTTGAAGAATGTTTTCTGTTAAATAATTGTGTAGGTCAAATAAGTTCAATAACGGAGCTCAATAAAATCAGTTTCGTTAAACTATAAAACATGACTGTTACAAAAACATCTTCTAAAAAACTATAAACATAATAATCTAATGAATATATAAATATATTTTGAAACAACTTAAATAAACATAAACCTATATATAAAAAAATGATGTGATATACTCCACCAACAGGTTCCCCTACCAGTACCTTGTGTCAACTTCACTCAAATTACCATTAAATCTATCAATGTAGAATTTTGATTAAACTAATTGAAACTACACATTCCAAAAATAACGATTTTTCGAGCGTGATGGGCGGTGTGTGCAAAATTTGACTATTTATTCACCGTAACATGCTATTTACGATTACTAACGATTTCGGCTTCATATCCTCGAATTTCAGAGGACAATCTGGACTAAGATAATTTTTGGAGGTTGGCTTCAAATTACTTTTTAGCAACTCTTTGTTTTTACCTTTGTAACACGTGTGTAGCCCAACATACAAGGACCATAAGGACTTGACTTCGGCCATATAAATAAAAAATTTAAAATTTATCTAAAGGGTTGCGCCCGTCAATAAAACTGAATTTTACATCTTACAACACGAACTGACGACAGCCATGCAATACCCAATACAAAAATATAAAAACCATAAATTTTATAAAAATGTATTAAAATGTTGGTAAGGTTTTGCGTGGATTATCGCATTAAACCACATGTTCCACCGTTCGAACAAATTCCCGCCAATTTTGTTGAGTTTCAACCTTGCGATTGTACTACCCAGGTGAAATACTATTGTTAAATGTTTCGTGAACACGAAACTGTACTTATGTTTTACAGTATAGACTAGTAGGGTCTCAAATCCTATTTATTACCTATACTTTCATGCATCAATGTCAGTTTTTTATAAAAAATTGCCTTCGCCTTTAGAAGTAATTTTAAACTATTCGTATTTTATCACTAATTTAAAATTTCTATTTTTTTCTAAAAAACTCTACCACAACATAAAATGTATAAATTAAATAAACTTATTTAGTGCATACAAATTATATTTGGCATCTACGCATCCTATACACCCAATCAATGCGAACAACGCTTGTTACTCATGTATTACCGCGGCTGCTGGCACATGTATTGGCCATAACTTCTCTTCAACTATATTAACATTATGTTAAGTTGCGAACAAACTTTACAGTAATAACCTTCCTCATTTCCATCAAGTTGCTGGGTCATACGTTAGTACATTGCCCAAAATTCCTCACTGCTGCCTGTGGTGGGATTGTTTTCATACCCCATGTGGCTGATAGACCTTTAAGATCAACTAAACATCATAGACTTGTATAATACAACTATCTAACATTGTTTGTAGTTTTTAATCACCGTTATCCAAAATAGTAAAAATTTAATTAACTTTATCATAAATAATTAAAAAAAATAAATATAAAATTAAAAAAGAAATAATCACTTTTTCATATTCAAAGAAAATGGTTAAAAACACACAAATATTACTCACCTTTACGCTAAATAGATCGACCAACCTTACAAGTAATACGCTGATCTATTTTTAACTTGCATGTGTTAAGCATTTGATTAGCGTTCGTTCCAAGCTAAAATCACACTCAAAAAAAAATTTGTTAACATCCTAGTAAAAAAAAATAGGCGAGTTTAAGTTATCAAGAAAATTTTCTGAATAAATATTTACCACCTACCTGTTTTTTATCATCAGTAAATAACAATCTTGGTAGTCCAAATGTATGTCACCATACTAAAAAATGTTCGTATGGTAGTGCACAAACCCTAATCGGCATATGGTGGTGATAACGTCCACAAACTTCAGCGCATTGACCAAAGTATAAACCAACGTTATCAATATAAAATGTATGATGCGTAGCTCTACCAGGTAGACAATCCATTTTTAAACCTAATCCAGGAATATGCCATGAATGTACAATATCATAAGAATTAGTAATTGCTGTAATATTAATATGTGCCGGTAAAACCAAAACCCTCTTTGATCTTAACAACCTATTCCAAGTATTTATAGATGTTTTGTCTAGTCTATTTTTTGCTTTTTTTAACATTCTATATTGTCTAGTAGGATCAGAAACATTATCCTCAATGATAGATAAATTCTTTAGAAAAGGATTTTTAGAGTAAACTGAACCTGTTTCTTGTTTCATTGAATGTACTTCTTGTTTGATTATTTTTTGTTCAGAAATTTCTTGTTGAGAAAGTGGAAGAGTTTTTTGTACTAATCCATCAACTTCAGCAAGTAGTTTTTCTGCCTCACTATTCGACGTTTTTATTTGCAAAGCTGAAGTCGCTTTATGATTTAATGAAGATTGTATAGATGAATATATTATTTCTTTAAGTTCAGCGTGTAGTTTTTCTACTTCATCATTTGACATTGTTTGTGTTAATGCATTAATTTCAGCGTATAGTTCATCATTTGACATTTCTTGTTGAAAAAATGAAAAAATTTGTTTTGTTTCATGATCTGACATTTCTTGTTGAAAAAGTGAAAGCATTTGTTTTGCTTCATAATCTGATATTTTTTGTTGAAAAAATGGAAACATTTTTTGTCTTGGTTGAGATAAAGTAAATGGAAGTATTACTTCATTAACTTTTTGTATCAATTCTTGTTGAAGATGTGAAGGATTTTTTTGGATTGATCAATCAATTTCAGCAGGTGATTTATCTTGGATATTATTAGTGTTATTTGACACGTGACTCAATTTAAGGGCTGGAACTTCTTTAACAAAAGAATATACCGTCGCATTTTCATCCACTCTAGTAGTTGGTTTAATCTTAGTACGCACATTATATCTTTTTTGTTTTAAAGTTAAATATGTTGTGTGTGGTATAGGTTTTTGTTGTAATTTAGATTCAAAATCATTAAATCTAAAGCGTAATAAATCAGAATCATCAGCAAAAGTTTTTAAAGTTTTTGAGTTAAAAATATCAACAACAGGATTCTTTATAACACGTAACGGTGTAGCCTTACCAAAACTTCTTTTTAAAATTCTAGTGTCATCACCAAATTCAGAAAAATTTAAGAACCTACCTGATCTCGTAAAAGTATCAAAATTGTTTGAAATATTATTGAATAACTGACCATAAACTGTTCTTTCAATTTTTTGTAAATCTTCAACATTTTTGAAAAAATCTTCCTTTTTAACCATATTAAAGTATTTTGTAACAGTGTCCTCATCACGAGCAGCCCTATAAAAAAAAAATTTATGTTTAGTAACAATACCAGAGACGTCTAAAGAATCTATACCAGACGATATACAGTTTGGATCCTTTATATATGAGTAATCAGTATGTGTATTGAAGCCCTCAAACGGATCTAAACTCCAATCATCGGAATACAGATTATTTTTATCAAGTGCTAACCCAGCTGAATCTAAAAAACTTTTATAAAATGTTAAATTAGCATTTTTTAAAAATTCAGCTTTATATATTTCTTGTGGTGAAATTAAACGAAAATCTCTAGATCTTGTAGATTTTTCCATTAAATCTTTCCAATATTTCTTTACCCATTGATTTTGAGACCTTAACTGCAATATGTGTAAATAATCTTCAGATGTTTGTAAATCTGCGAACGTTGAAAATTGTCATTTATTTCGACCTACATTCCTCGGAACCGAAAAGATATCGCTAATATTTTTTAAGTCTAATTTATATATCCAATATCATTGTTTAGCTCTTACTCGTAGTGTAAATAAACTAGATTCACTTTGTCATTCAATTAATTTTAATAAAAAACTTGAATTTAGTAATATATTCATACATCATGTTATAGGAATTAAACAAGTTAATAAATCACCCCACTTACCATGAGGTCTTAAAGTTGTTGCAATCCTAGGACTAAATTTCAACGTTCTATACCTAAAAACTCTTGCAACCAATAAATAATATAAAACCCACAAAAAAGTAAATCAAAATCACCATCAATATTGCCATTGCGTTAAATGAATTAAGATATCCGATCTTGTATTGGAATAACCTCTATTAAAGTTATCAATATAAGATAATTCAGTTAAAATATTACCCCACATATATGTATTTACAGTCAAAATTTAAGACAATAAACAAAATATAATAAAAAAAAAGACAAAAAATTGTATAAAAATGAAAAATAAAAAAATATTTTTATAATAAAACAGATTTAATCGTCATCCGGAAAACACAATAGTAAAAACAAAAAATAATATAGCTCAGTTAAAGTAAGAGAAGTCGAACAAATAACCTATCGAAGAATCATATACGGAATAAAAATTAGATAACAACTGCGTGTTCAAACAATCACTAAATAAAGCAGGTACGTTTAAAAATGTTTTTAATAAAACATAGCAAATATAGTAAGAGACTATAAATAATAAAACTATTGATATATTAGAAGCTAATGAAGTATTAGAATAAAAACTTGAATTTAAATTTTTTTTACTCATAGTTTTATATACGATTTTACGACCTTTTTTAAAGTCAAAAAAAATATTATAGTAAATCCGATAAGAGTAAAATATTCCAGAAAAAGCAGCTATGAAACAATTAAATAGTACAAAATAGTATAAATATATGTTGTACCTCAAGCCAACAAATAATAAATGCTTAATAGCAAATCCAAGTGTGAACGGAAGCCCGCACAAATTTATTAACCCAATAAAGACGCAAAAAGATTCAAATGGTAAATATTTCCAAAGAGATCCCATTCTTCTGAAGTCCTGATAATTTCTAGAAATTCTAATAACATTACCAATACACATAAACACACCAGCTTTAAAAAAACCATGAACATATAAATATAAAATTGTAAATTCATTTATTTGGGTAAAACACAAAACCATTAAAAACCCACAGTGACTAATAGTTGAATATGCTAATATTTTCTTTACATCTGATTGAAAAGCTGCACAAACACCACCGTAAGCAGCAGTTCAAGAACCAACAACTGCTAACAAATACTTGCTCACTGAAGAGTATTCAAACAAATGATTAAATCTCAGAACTAAAAAAATGCCAGCTGAAACAAGAGTTGCCGAATGAATTAAAGATGACGCTGGTACAGGGGCTTCCATAGAATCGGGTAATCAAATATGTGTACCAAATTGAGCTGATTTGACAAAAGCAGCTCCTAAAAGTGTAAAACACAGAAACTCGATATAATTAATATCCAATCCAAATAATTGTATTGAAGAATTAGAATATAAATGTGTTTGTTGTACAATTACATTTATATCAAAGTCATAAAATAAACTAAAACAGCCAGCAGCAAACATAAACAGTCAAAAATCACTAAATTTATTAAAAGAGAATGCCTTAAAGGCAGACTTTAAAGTACCTATCCTGGTTGTCCAAAAATTAATTAATAAAAAAGAAGTCAGACCAATCATTTCTCATCCCAAGAACATCATGATTGTATTTCCTGAAGAAACTAAAAATAGCATGCTGATAACAAAAGAAGATAAAAACAACATGAATCTATCGACTAGAGGTTCATAACGAAAGTATGAGAAAGCATAGGCGAATACAAATACAGCAATTGTAGTTGTTAGTAAAATAAAACTAAATGATATAGCATCTATCAAAAAATAAAAATTTAATTTAAAATTGTTTCCGATAAAAACCCAGCTCCCTAAATCAATAATATATATATGTTGATCAAATAGTATTTTACTGATATAAAGTAACAACGATAGTCAAAATAAAATCAAGGTTAAATATATTATAGAAAAAACCCCGTAAAACCCAAGTTGTGTTAAAAAAAAATAACAAAGTAGGATAGCAAAAAAGAAAAGTAGGGCGAAATAAAAAAAAATTGGATACTGATCAAAAAAAACAAAAACAATACTAATATTATAAACAGTGAGGTCATCTAGACAGGAAGTAATATATGTGAATAAAGACCTAAAAAGGTACTGCGAGGGAGTTGTACCATTAACTCAGTACTCTTCACGAAAAACAAGTCAATTGAAATTAAAAGTTAGTGTAGCCCAAGGATCCATGAATGAAAACGTCGTTATACCGACCTTGCAAACGACAATGTAAGTAACTAATAATAAATATTCAAAATCGAGTAAAGCTGCATAAAAATTTGAAGTACCAGAAGAAGAATAAAAATTAAACGAACTAAAATCAAAACCAAGTGTTTCAAATATTATTTTATGTAATGAGTGTCATAAACCCAAACATATAAATATATATACAAAAAAAAACAATTTTATAAAATATTTAACAAACTTATTTTCTCATATTTTATAAAGAACATTTTTAAAAAACTTGACCGTAGTTTGCAGTATAAGTCTTGCCACCCTTTTATAAAAATTAAAGCATCGAGAATGAACTTATTTTTTAAATTCTTTTTTTTGTTTATACTCAAAAAATTGAACTATTCTAATAAAACAATAACAGTGATGGAGCTCCAATAAAACTAGTCTTTGTAATTCTAGAAATGCTGAATAGCAAAAATGTAACAATCCACACCGAACAAACCCACTTACTACCAAATCTACTATAAAATTTACCGTATTACAAAAGAAATGCCCATAGAAACAACACAAGATAAACAACGTATAAATTATTTTATGATAAACGAGAGATAATATACATAAGTAAAGACTTAGAAAGATATTGCGAGGGAGTTATACCCGTATCTCAATATTGTACAAAAAAAACAAGTCAATTAAAATTAAAAAGTGTTGTAGAAAAAGGATTCATGAATGAAAATGTCGTTATACCAATCTTAAAAAAAATAATGTAGATGGCTAATAATAAATGTTCGAAATCAAGTAAAGCTACGTAAAAACTTCGAATACCAGAAGGAGTATCAAAATCAAAAAAAATAAAATCAAAACCGAATGCTTCAAATATTGTTTTATGTAAAAAGTGTCATAAACCTAAATATATGAATACGAATATAAAAAAAAACAATTTTATAAAATATTTACCAAACCTATTTTCTCGTATTTTATTATATAATATAATGTATAAAAACAAACATAATAATATGTATAATAATATAATGCATATAGTAATACATATGATGTAAAATACGTTTTTAAAAAACTTGACCGTAGTTTGCAGTATAAGTTTTATCACCGTTTTATAAAAGTTAAAACATCTAGAATAAATTTATCTTTCTTACTTCTTTTTGTCTATATTTAGAGAGTTGAACTGTTCTAATAAAACAATAGTAGTAATAAAACTCCAATAAAACTGGTCTTCGTAGTTCTGGGAATGCTAAATAGCAAAGGATATAACAATCTGCACCAAACAAACCCCAATTACCACCCAATCTATTATAAAATCTACCGTATGGTAAAAAAGATGCCCCATAAAAACAACACAAAATAAATAATGTATAAGTTATTTGATGGTAAACATTTGATTCTAAAATAAAGTAATTATTTGTATAAATAGAATTTCTATTAAATTTATAATCGCCGCCCATTAAAACTCTTGTTAAGTAATTATTTTGTTCATTTGTCCCATGTATTGTTGGTTGATAAAATAATAGAAAAAATAACAAAAGTAATCCAAAAACGCCAGTTTTATGATATGGACATGCAATTAACCAAGCCATGAATGGTCTGAAATACCAATGCGGAGCAACACCATAAAACCTAACATCGGTAACAATACCAATATCACCTCACATAAAAATTTCGTAAGATAAAGCCTCATTTTCTACATAATAGATTCAACAAAATAAAGAAACAATTAAAAACATGTCAATTACTCCACCCAATTCATTTGATAAAGCTTCGTCTCATCAAATCATTTCTGTTTCCAGACCATCAAAGACAGTTTCGTTCTTTCAATCATAATGCATATCGACACCATGAAGTAAAGATAAATATGTTAAAAAAAAGGCAGCAAGATAATGAGCATATGCTAAACGAACCATTGTATCAGAATTTAATTGTTTATCTGTAAAAATCCATCAATAAAACTTACCATAGAACAAAAAAAATGTATGAAATATATTAGCAGCAATTGTTAAAGTAATTTCACTTAAATGAGTACAACAAAGTACTAAACCTAAGAAAACAACAACCTGAAAAATTAAGAAAGAAAACACACCACTTTTTCAAGTAGCTTCATGCTCGTACTCAAACACATTTAAGTAAATTTTTCTGAATAAATGTAATCAAGAGAAGACAAAAATTAAATCAACACCTCGTTCATGCATCCAAAAAAAATCATCAGTGTATAAATCTTCTAAGTCTTCTTCATCCCGAACTAAGGGAACAAACATAGGTTCTGGAATCAAACTAAACGACAACATAGTACCACTAACCAAGTTCGCAAAAATAGTCAAGAAAGTAAAAAAACCAAAAAGTGAGTTAATATCATGAAATGCGACGGAGAGCGTCGAAAAATATTTTAATAAGTTACCTACGGTAACATTCATGTAATTTCCGTAAGACCACATTTACAACGCGGAATTAGTATAATGACAAATATTTGGCTTTAGATACGTTTGAAGATGTTATTTGTTTCTTTGTAAAATTTTGTAACGAACCATTTACGTCAAATTCTGCAATTTTTTTAAAATTTCGTAATAAGATAACAATCAAAAACCCAATGCAAAACTCTAGACCAGCTAGAGCTAAGAAAAAGAATGTTAAAGAAATCAGATTTAAATCATCGTTAAGAGAGCCTAAATAGCAAGAACATACATACAAAATAACCCAAGTTAACTCTGCATATAAAAGTGTGAGTAACATATTGTTAGAGTTAGCTAAAAAAGTTAATAGTGTCAATCAAAAAAAACAAAAAATAAAATTAAATCAGTTTAACAATAACGCATAATAAATAAACAAGTAATTCAATATTTTATAATTCTACTTCCTTTCTACAATTCTACGACGGTATTTTTTGTATAGACAACCTGATCTTCAAAAAAGTTATAATAAACATCATTAAACCCCTCTGTTGGAAAATCTTTTAACAATGGATGCTCTTGTTTAGTGTAATCTAATAACAATCGACGAATATCGGTTTTATGAGAATAATTAATTTTGAACATCTCATTAACCTCCCTTTCCAATCAACTAGCACTCTTAAAAAGTTTATCAATACTTGCAATTTTCCTTAACTTCAAGTTATTGTAGTTTGTTAATAAAATTAACTTTGTATTAGTTTGTAAAAAGTAGTATAAGTAAAACAATGTAAGTCTATTCTTTTTTAAAAATGTATTTATTCGTGGATTTATTCTACTAAACTTTTTATTGTCTATTGCTGAACTTTCTAATAACATAGCATTACAAAAAAAGACTTCATTTTTAAAAAATAAATTTAAAGAATACAACCAAGAATTATTTAAATACAAAAAATAACTGTTTGATGAAAAGCTTTCTGCTGTCCAAATAACTGTATTTAAATTTTCAAAAACTACAAAAATACTTAATGGTAATGTGTATTTTCTATGCACCCTTTTTTATAAAAAATATGGCAGTTCAAAAAAGTCAGAGATCAAAAAGAAAAAAAAATTTAGTTAAAAATATATTTTACGTGAAACAAAGCAAAACAAAGTACAATATGTTTATAAATAAAAACAAATATTATCAAAATTTAAAATTTTTTTAATTTGTTATTTAACATAATTAGATATATTATATATCACATTAATATATTAATATAATAAAATATATATTATTATAATATATTATTACAATATTATACTATATATGATATATATCATATATTATACTATACTATATATACCTTATTAATATATTATATATATATTATACTATACTATATATACCTTATTAATATATTATATATATATTATACTATACTATATATACCTTATTAATATATTTTATTATTAATTAACTTATTAATATATTTTATTATTAATTAACTTATTAATATATTTTATTATTAATTAACTTATTAATATATTTTATTATTAATTAAC
>Ga0194130_10004259_pt1 | contig 18347 bp, 19 predicted proteins | sample TA2KigsurfametaG_FD_160084 | JGI IMG/M metagenome (GOLD analysis project Ga0194130, IMG submission 160084) | Freshwater microbial communities from Lake Tanganyika, Tanzania - TA2015050 Kigoma 12 surface | ecosystem: Environmental > Aquatic > Freshwater > Lake | place: Tanzania: Lake Tanganyika... | reverse complement strand
ATAGAATAGTATCGAGGGGGGGGGGGTAAATCAAAAATATGAGGTTATATTTTCACAATTATTATTATCAATTTTGTCTAAACCAATTATACGATATGAAAAAGGTAATATTTTCCATAATTGCTGTTGCCTTGTTTGCAGCTTGTAACAATAGCTCAGAAAATCAAACACCAAGCCTTGAAAATATAAAAGGTACAGCTGTTTTTGGCGATTCTGTAAAAAACAACCAGGTCATTGAACTGGCATCCATCCAAACAGAAATGAAGGGTGAAAGTAAAAAAGATTTGAAAATCAAAGGAGTTGTAAAGGAAGTTTGCCAAAACAAGGGCTGTTGGTTGACCATGACTCTTGACAATGGGGATGAAATGAGGGTAACCTTTAAAAATTATAAAATTTTTGTTCCCAAAGATCTTGGTGGCAAGGAAGTCGTACTTGATGGCTTTGCTTATACTGATACCACTTCAATAGAAAAATTAAGGCATTATGCCAAGGATGCCGGGAAAACTGAAGCAGAAATTGCTGCAATCACTAGTCCGAAAGAACAAATTGCCTTTGAAGCAAAAGGTGTTGTGGTGATGAACTGATTTCTCCTTGAGAATATTCAAAAGGAGCTATCTTATATGCGGATAGCTCCTTTTTTATTAAACAGTTATTGTTGGAAATTCAATACTTAACACACTTTCACCACCTCCATATTCAATAATTGACCAAGCTTTTCAATTTTTGAACTGATATGTCCGATTCCAACGGCACAATGATGAGCAGGACCATAACTATTCCAGTTATTCACAAAGTTTCTGGCTCCAATTGGGAATTGATACCTGCTATTGGTATTGCCAATCTGAAGAATAGAACCCGGGACTGATTCTCCCTCCGCTACCAGTAGCATTAGTCGGCCACCACTTTTTTCTGCAACAGATAGCAGCGTCACCGGACCATTTTTTACCATCATCTCCACCGATAAACCTTTGCCTACTTTTCCATGATAAACATGCAGCGGGCGCACTCTGGTTTTACCTTCTGCAATGGCAATATGACCGGGACCATCATGTCCCATCAAAATAACATCATCTTTAAAATCCATCGCATAATATTCCGTAAATGAGCCACCTGCTCCAAATGAATCCATGATCTTCATCGCCTGCACATTTTTAATTTCATACTCCCCGGCAACCGGTATTCCATTAGCGGTAAGCAATGAATTGCCCAAAATGATCGAAGAGATGGCCTCTTCATTTTCAAGATTTCCGGTGCCTTTATAATAATAGGCCATTGAACCTAGCTGGTGTTTTGCCACCAGTTTATCCAGGGCAATAGAGGTAATCGCAGCTTTCTCCAGCTCGTCTGTCGGGCAATCAGATTGTACATCAAAGGTCTCATTGAAAACCTTCAGTCGATCATTTAACTCTTCCTTACTCACCTCTTTTCTCAGGCTGGCCAGTTCTTCTACCTCGATTAGTTCAATATGACCTCCAAAGTGAGCATACTGTTGGGTGAGATCTGTATAAATATCCAGCATACCGCTATAATAATGTCCCATACATCCCAAACGATTGTACGCCATGACGTTGGCTACTTTAGCTGCCTGTACCCACTCAGTTACCTCATTCCAGCATAATTCATCATCGTGCAGCATCCCGGTGATCTGATGGAATTTAACGCCAACTCTCTTAAAGACATTCGCAATTTCAGGTACAGGACATGCCGAACAATAGGAGAGCCATTCACCGGTCATTTTGGTTCGGTCGCTCATCCCATTGAAGGAAGCATAATCAATGGAGGCCTCCGGTGCCAGATTTAAAATTATGACAGGAACCTTTGCCCGCTGGACCACAGGTAAAACAGTTGATGACAGAGCATAAGTAGTGACATACAGAAAAATCAGATCTACATCCTCAGTTTTAAATAGTTTCCCGGCCCTAAAGGCTTTATCAGGATGATCGACCAATCCGGCGTTAATAACCAAAGGATGAATATCCGACAGTTTTTGTTCGACCATACTTAAATATCCTTCCAGACGATCTTTCAAACCTTCAAACTGTGGCCAGTAGGTATCCAGTCCGATGCCGAAAAGGCCAATTTTCAAGCTTGATTGATTGCCTGAACCATTGTTCAATTTGTTCATGATATTTTATTTACCGATAATTAAAGATGCAATAGAAAAATCCAATTTCGCATTTTTATTCGCTCAATTCAGGATTGACGGACAATTTTAAAATCCCCTGAAGAACAAAAGGCCCACAGATTAATTCTGCAGGCCTTTTTTCCTTTTTCCTTTCAGCTTATTTCGACAGGTACATCGATTTCTCCTTATACAAATGTCTGAAATAGGGATCTTCCAGATCACGTATAAAGCGGATTGATTCTCCTGTTGATTTCATTTCAGGACCCAGTTCTTTTTTAACTTCAGGAAATTTATCAAATGAGAAAACCGGCTCCTTGATAGCGTATCCATTCAATTTTCTCTCGATCTTAAAATCGCTTAGGTTGTTGACACCGAGCATAATCTTGGTGGCGATGTTGATATAAGGCACGTCGTAGGCCTTTGCAATGAAAGGAACAGTTCTGGAAGCTCTTGGATTGGCCTCAATAACGTAAACTTTTTCATCTTTGATAGCGAACTGGATATTCAATAATCCGCGAACATTTAAAGCTTTTGCAATTCGTTTAGTATACTCCTCCATCAAATCAGTGACCTTTTTAGAGAGGTTAAATGGTGGTAATACGGCGTATGAGTCGCCTGAATGAATACCTGCAGGCTCGATATGTTCCATCATTCCAATAATATGGTAATCTACACCATCTGATATCGAATCAGATTCTGCTTCTTCTGCTCTGTCAAGAAAATGATCGATCAGTACGCGATTTCCCGGCAGGTTTCTCAGTAATTTAACAACTGCTTTTTCGAGGTCTTCATCATTGATCACAATGCTCATCCCTTGTCCGCCTAATACATAACTCGGACGAACCAGAACAGGGTAACCCACTTTATGAGCCACTTCAATAGCTTCTTCAGCACTTTCAGCAACTCCATACAAAGGATAAGGAATGTCCATTTGTTTCAAAAGGTCAGAGAATCGCCCACGATCTTCTGCGATGTCCATGCTGTCAAAAGAGGAACCGATAATTTTGATACCTTTTTCATGCAGCTTTTGAGCCATTTTTAAAGCAGTTTGTCCTCCAAGTTGAACGATTACACCCTCAGGCTTTTCAAGCTCAATAATCTCGTGGACATGTTCCCAAAAAACAGGTTCGAAATACAGCTTGTCAGCCATGTTAAAATCGGTAGAAACTGTTTCCGGATTACAGTTAATCATAATTGCTTCAAAACCTGCTTCTTTAGCAGCAAGCAATCCGTGTACACAGGAATAATCGAATTCAATACCCTGGCCAATTCGATTAGGGCCTGAACCGAGTACGATAATTTTTTTCCTTTCAGATACGATGGATTCATTTTCATCTTCGAAAGTAGAGTAGAAGTATGGAGTTTTTGCAGGAAATTCTGCCGCACAGGTGTCCACCATCTTATATACTCTGCGGATACCGAGTTCTTTTCGCCTTTCGTAAACTTCATCTTCAGTAACATTTCCCAGTAGCCATGCAATTTGAGCGTCTGCATAGCCTTTTTGTTTTAAGGTTTTGAAGAAATCTGTAGGGATATTATTTAATGAATAACGTTTAAGTTCAGCTTCTAAACTAACAAGTTCAAGGATCTGGACCAGGAACCATTTATCAATATGGGTAATCTTGCGGATAGATTCCAAAGGAACACCCAGACTCATGGCATCCTTAACATGGAACAAACGATCCCAGCTTGGGTGCTCCAGACTGTGCATGATCTCTTCCAGATTGCGGCTTTGTCTGCCATCAGCGCCTAATCCCAAACGGTTTGTTTCCAAACTCTGACAGGCTTTCTGAAGTGCTTCAATAAAGGTGCGTCCAATGGCCATCACTTCTCCAACTGATTTCATCTGAAGTCCAAGTTCTGTATTAGCACCTTTAAATTTGTCGAAGTTCCAGCGAGGTATTTTAACGATCACGTAATCTAAGGTTGGCTCAAAGTATGCCGAAGTAGTTTTAGTAATCTGATTTTCAATTTCATCAAGGTTATAACCGATCGCTAGTTTTGATGCGATCTTTGCAATTGGGTAACCGGTTGCTTTTGATGCAAGTGCAGATGAACGTGAAACCCTTGGATTGATCTCTATGGCAATGATAGTTTCAGTTACCGGATCAACCGAAAACTGAACGTTACAACCACCGGCAAAATTACCAATCGACCGCATCATGTGAATTGCCTGATTACGCATATCCTGATAACAACGATCACTAAGGGTCATCGCAGGAGCAACGGTAATTGAATCGCCTGTATGAATGCCCATAGGATCGAAATTTTCAATCACACAGATAATGATCACATTATCATTTCCGTCTCTTAATAATTCAAGCTCATATTCTTTCCATCCTAAAACTGCTTTTTCTACAAGAACCTCATGTGTAGGAGAAGCCTGAAGACCACGGCTTAATGCCTGATCGAAATCTTCTTTTTTATAAACAAAGCCTCCTCCTGAACCACCCAATGTATAGGAAGGGCGGATTACCAGTGGATAACCGATTAGTTGTGCGGCTTCTTTACCTTCAAGGAAGGAATTGGCAATTTTTGATGGGGCAACTCCAACTCCAATTTCTACCATCAGCTTACGAAACTCTTCCCGATTCTCGGTCTTTTCAATAGCATCAATATCAACTCCAATTATCCTTACACCATGTTTTTCCCAGATTCCTCTTTCTTCAGCCTCTTTGCACAAATTAAGAGCTGTTTGTCCGCCCATTGTTGGTAGCACAGCATCGATCTTCTGTTCTTTAAGTATTTGTTCGATACTTTCGCAGTTTAAAGGAAGAAGATAAACATGATCCGCAATAACCTTGTCCGTCATGATAGTGGCAGGGTTAGAGTTGATAATTGAAACCTTGATTCCTTCATCTTTTAAGGAGAGAGCGGCCTGAGATCCGGCATAATCAAATTCGCAGGCCTGGCCGATAACGATTGGTCCTGAACCGATGATCAGGATTGATTGGATGGAGGTGTCTAATGGCATTGTACTTCTAAAATTTTATTTCCGGTAACAAAAGAGGAGATTAGTATGCTGTTGAGAACAAAGAAACCGACTGTTTTGTCGGGATGCAAAGCTATATATTTTTATGCATTCTTTGCTCAATTTTATTAAAATTATGGATTTTTAGAGTCAAAATTGAACCATATCAATTAATCTTTACCGAGTTTCTTAAAAATAGAGTCAAAAATTAAATAAATAGTTTCCGATTCGAGGATTGAAACTAGTTTTGTGATGAACATAAGCCTTTAAAACATTGAATTGTAGATGAAAAAACCTGTAATCGATAGCATGATGAAAAGATTAATCATTTTACTATTTTTAAGTAGCGCTCTTTTATGTGGATGCTCAGCCATTCAATCAATCGTACGCTCTGCATTTCCGTATACCGCAAATTTAAATATACCTTCAAGTTCCGAAACGGGTGTTGAACAATCGATAACCGTAATGGCAAATAGTTTCGATCAATTATTAACAGGTCAGGGTTCAAATACCAATGCCATAACAAACATTCGTTTAACTTCCGTCAAACTCGATTCAAATCTTCCTGTTAGCCAGAATCTTGGAGTATTTAGCTCGATAAAAATTTATATCTTACATGGGGACAGTTCCAAAGAACTGCTTATTGCAAGCGGCGAAAACATCGATTCCTCTGTTGGAAAAAGTCTCGTACTTGATGCAGACAAAAGTCTGGTGCTCGATGGGTATATTAAAGAATCTACCGTTCGCATTAGAATGAAATATACCTTAAGAACTGCCTTAGCGAACGATATTTCGATTAAGGCAAGCTTAGACTTTCAGGCAGACCCAAGCAAAAACAAATGAAACTATTAATCAGTGGATCAAATATAGCTTGGGTCTTTTATATTTGAATCAATGGATTTTTTTTCTGATTTGATTGCATGGCTTCATAATCAAAGTTTGCTCGAGATGTCCGGGGTAATCACGGGTATTTTATGTGTTTATCTGGCTGCAAAGAATAACATCTGGAACTGGCCGATTGCAATAATTAGTGTCTCGATTTATATTTTCATTTTTTTTGATGCAAAATTATATGCCGATACTGGTTTGCAGTTATATTTTCTAGTCGTGAATGGTTATGGTTGGTACTATTGGAGCCAAAAAGACCAACAAAAGAAAGTTCGGGTCACGCGGATTACTTTCAAAGAAACTATTTTATCGGGCACAGGAATTGCTGTTTTTACAGCAGGATTAGGGTTTTTTTTATCCAATGAAACAGATGCTTCTTTCCCTTTTATCGATAGTTTTTGTACTGCCGGCAGTCTGGTAGCCCAGATATTTCTTGCACGAAAAGTATTAGAAACTTGGTTGATCTGGATATTGGTCGATGTTATTTATGTAGGAGTATATCTGATAAAGGATTTGCATCTGACTGCAGGTATGTACGCACTCTATATTATTATAGCCTCTATTGGTTATCTTGATTGGAAAAGAGAATTCCGGAGCTATGGTTTGGTAATGCAAAAAGGGAATTTGAAGGTTTAGCTTATATGGATAATTCAGAAGGAATTCCGAAAGAATTAATCAAGATTGCGGTTGTGGGTCCGGAATCTACAGGAAAATCTACAATTTCCCAACAACTGGCCTTACATTACGATACGGTATGGGTACCTGAATACGCCCGTGAATATTGCGAAAAATTAGAGGCTGAATGTACCTGGGAAGATGAGATCAATATGTTCAGGGGTCAGCTGGAGCTTGAAAAGCAATTGGCTTCAAAGGCAAATGATATTTTGATATGTGATACAACCTTCATTACAGTCAAGATCTGGAGCGATCATATGTTTGGTCGTGCACCTCAGGAAGTACTTGATGAGCTTCCAGTACACAAATATGACTTCTATTTATTAATGGATATTGATCTTCCCTGGGAGGAAGACCCCCTTCGTGATTTTCCGCATTTGCGGGAACATTTTAAGGAGGTTTGGCATAAGGAATTACAGGCCCTCAATGCTAGGTACCAATTAATTTCAGGAACTGAGGAGGAAAGACTGCAAAATGCCATTAAGGCAATTGATGCCTATTTGTCGATTTGACAGAGGCAATTTTCCTGTGAACTGAATTTAGTTTATTGTATTTAATGTGAGTTTGATATAAGAAAGATTATAACTATTCTTTTGTGGATCTCAAAATACTCCGGGCACGTTTGATTTGATTTTTGAAAGCAATACTTCTGTGTTATCGCTTCGTGCAGCCCTTTCCTCCGGAGTAGTTCCGGCTTGAAACCGTGGTCTCTTTCAAATTACCGGCAGCCGGAAGCTAGCTCCTCCGGCAAGGTTTAGGTTACCCGGAGCTGTTTTCCATCGGGATGGGCAACCCGATAATAGAACCCCAAGCCTTGTTTACCAAACCCGGGTGGCAGCGCTATCTTTTTTGCCACACTGAATCTCATGATATGGAATCAATTTCGCGCAAAAAAATAGGGCAGAACACGGGACTGGAATGAGCCAAGAGCAACAGGCAAAATACTCAAAGCAAAAAGTTCAAAGCCGAAAGCTTAAACTACATGGCACGTTCACAAGTCAAATCATGATGTTATAAATTGGATTGCCAACAGAAATCAGACCTCTTGCCTCCTATGCGATTCTAAGCAATTAATTATTTCCTTTACCTTGATGCAAGGCGAGGTCTATTGGTCAAGTTGATAATAGCGTCGAAAATCGAAGCATGAGCTATTTTCATTGATGAATTTCATTCGTTTTGGAGTAGCGAGCGAATTTTTATTTTGATGTGACAGTAAATTATGCCGGGTTTAAGTACAGCAATAGTAGGGTAAATTTGCTTGAACGATTAAGCTCACCCGTCAAACCTAAGAGTTGGGGGCCAAGTAATAATTATAAAGGCTAAATTGGCAAAGGTTCAGATAGCAGAATCATCATTAAATCCAATTATAGAGCAGTAAAATTCTTATAGAGCATTTTATTTTTAACAATTACCTTCCTGTATTTAAAGGAAGGTTTTTTGTTTTATTTCTAAGTACTTTAATTTACATTTGATTAAAGTTAAAAAATATGGAATGGTTATCTAACCCGGAGATTTGGATTTCATTAATCACACTAACCGTACTTGAAATAGTTCTTGGTATTGATAATATCATATTTATTTCAATAATGGCGTCTAAATTGCCTGCAAAAAAGCAAAAGAAAGCCCGTCAGCTTGGTTTAGCTTTGGCTATGATAACCCGAGTATTGTTATTGCTTTCATTGAGTTGGATTATGACCTTAACCAGTCCCTTGTTCAATTTTGGTGAATGGATCGGCCTCAGCGATGCTGAATTATTGGAAAAATTTGCCATCTCAGGTCATGATCTGATTCTGCTTACAGGAGGATTGTTTCTTATTTATAAAAGCACATCCGAGATTCACGATAAACTTGAAGGCGATGAGCATAAATCCGAAGCAAAAGCGGTGGTAACCTTTTCAGGAGTAATCATTCAGATTTTGATTCTGGACGTAGTTTTCTCTCTGGATTCGGTTATTACAGCGGTTGGTATGGCTGATCATATTGAAGTGATGATCGCTGCAGTTATAATTGCAGTGTTTGTTATGATGATTTCGGCAGGTAGTATCAGTGAATTTGTCAACAAGCACCCAACAGTGAAAATGCTCGCACTTTCTTTCCTCCTATTAATAGGAGTATCCCTATTGGCTGAGGGATTTGATCAGCACATCCCTAAGGGATACATTTATTTTGCGATGGCATTCTCTGTAGGAGTTGAGATGCTTAATTTAAGAATGAATAAAGGAAAGAAGCCTGTTCATCTGCACAATGTTCCCGAGGATTAAAAATCAAAAAATTAACTAATCCTGCAAAGCAGTCCTTTTAAATATTCACCTTCCGGAAAGGATGACCTCACCGGATGATCGGCCGGCTGCGAGTACTGCTGGATAAATTGAACATTTTTACCCGCATCCAGCGCTGCCCAGGCAATAATCTGTTTGAACATACTGATATCCACTGCTCCTGAGCATGAAAATGTTGCCAAAAGACCGCCTTCATTTAGTAAGTGCATAGCCATCCGGTTAAGATCCTTATAGGCTCTGGAGGCCTTGGTTAAGGCCGACCTTGATGGCGCATATTTAGGTGGATCGAGAATGATCAGATCAAATTTTTCATTTTCTTCGCGGAACAACCTTAACTGTTTATTTACATCAGATTGTATCTGACTTTGCGGGATATTTTGAAAATTATTGACTTCAATATTTTTCTTCAGGGTTTCAAGTGCAAGTGCCGAGCTGTCAACGCTGACTACCTCTGAGGCTCCGTTTTTCATCGCGTTCAGGCTGAAGCCTCCGGAATAACAAAAGCAATCTAAAACTTTTTTTCCTTTAGCAAATTCAGCAACCCATTTACGGTTATCACGTTGATCACAATAAAAGCCTGATTTCTGTCCCTCGGCAATATTGACCTGGTAAACTATGCCATTTTCTTTAACATTTACAAATTCAGGAGGTTCTGATCCTAGCAAAACTCCTCCGGAAGAAGCTTCCATTCCCTCATGTGCTCTGGCTGAAGCATCGCTTCTGTCAAAAACACCTTTGGGTTCTAATAAAATCTGTAATTCATCAAGAACTAAAGGTTTAATACGCTCCACCCCTGATGTTAATATTTGTACAGAAAGGAAATCCGCATATCGGTCTACAATCAGTCCGGGTAAATAATCAGCTTCACTAAAAATTACCCGATAGGTATTGGTTTGATCTGTTTGTAAATCTGTTCTCAGTTTAACGGCATTTCTGATTTTATTTCGCCACCAGGATTCATTGATCTCAGTTTCTCTGTCCCATTCGAGCAGACGAACAGCAACTCGCGACTGATCATTAAAGAATCCATAGGCCAGGAAATTAGTGTTGCTATCAGTAACTGAGATGATATCACCATTTTTAGGTTTTCCTTCAATCCGGTCGATCGCACCTGAGAATATCCAGGGGTGTAATTGTCTGACAGCTTTTTCTTTCCCTTTTTTTAATCTTACAGAATCCATGATGCAAATCTACATTATCTGATTGATTTACCTGTTCTTGTATTAATATTGCGCTTTCTGTCTTTACGGCCATTCCGAATACAAGGTCAGAATGTTCATCTTTAGGCTGAAATTGTCCTTGTGGAGAAATCTGTCAATGCAGGACTTAGTTTAATCATGAGATTTCTCTTCGCGTTTAAACTATTTATAAAGATTATAATTTATGCCGCTCATCGAAATGACGGTATAGGTGCCTGGATATAAATCCTTTTGAATAATCCTATTATCAACTTACCTTTGAATATGCAAGAAATAAACTGGGGCGATTTTGAAAAGGTGGCTTTAAGGGTGGGTACAATTCTCGAAGTTCTTGATTTTCCTGAAGCCAAAAAACCGGCATACAAAATAAAAGCTGATTTTGGAGTGTTGGGGATTAAATGGAGCAGCGCACAAATTACGGTGCATTATTCAAAATCTGAATTAATAGGCCGACAGATTATTGGAGTTTTGAATTTTCCAAAGAAGCAGATTGCAAATTTTTATTCAGAATTCTTGATCACGGGTTTTGCTGATCAGGATGGTCATATTGTTTTAGCTTCCGTGGAACGTCAGGTTCCTAATGGCTCTATTTTATTATGAGATACGCGAATTTTACAGACGAGCCATCAGTAAATCAGGACGATTTTTTTATGGCAGAGGCCATCAAGGAGGCTAAAAAAGCTTTGGCTTTAGATGAAGTGCCCATTGGTGCCGTAATTGTTCATGGTGGTAAAATAATTGGCAGAGGGCATAACCTGACCGAGCAATTGAATGACGTGACAGCTCATGCAGAAATGCAAGCATTTACAGCTGCCGCAAATTTTAGCGGAGGTAAATATTTAAAAGACTGCACCCTCTATGTGACCATTGAACCTTGCGTGATGTGTGCAGGTGCGGCGTACTGGACTCAGATTAGTCGTATTGTTTATGGAGCCAGCGATCCAAAAAGAGGATTCACTCAATTAAGCGAGCGAATAATTCATCCTAAAACAGATTTATTATCAGGGGTTAAAGCTGAAGAATCTACTCGCTTGGTACAGGATTTTTTCATGTCTAAACGAAACAAAACATGACAACAAATTGAAGAATTTATTAGAATTGGCTCTTATATTTGTATAGGCAAGAATATTAACTTAACTATAAAAATTATGGCATTTAAACTACCTGCGTTAGCTTACGCAACAGACGCTTTGGAACCACATGTTGACAAGATGACGATGGAAATCCACCATGGCAAACATCATCAGGCTTATGTAGACAACGTAAATAAAGCATTGGCCGGAACAGACGGCGAGAATCAGAAGATTGAAGATCTGATGAAATATATTTCTAAATACCCAATGGCGGTAAGAAATAACGGTGGAGGTCATTTCAATCATACCCTTTATTGGTCTATTATGTCGCCAAATGGCGGTGGTGCCCCATCAGGAGACCTGGCAAAGGCTATTGATGCTGCTTTTGGATCATTTGATGAATTCAAGAAAAAATTTGCTGAAGCGGGAATGACTCGTTTTGGATCGGGTTGGTCCTGGCTTTCAGTGAATGCTGAGGGAAAATTACAGGTAAGCTCTACTCCAAACCAGGATAATCCATTAATGGATATCGCCGAAGTTAAAGGTACGCCAATTTTAGGGATGGATGTTTGGGAACATGCGTATTATCTTAAGTATCAAAACAGACGAGCTGACTATGTTGCAGCATTTATGAATGTAGTAAACTGGAATGCAGTGGCCGAACGATATAGTAAGGCAAAATGATGCTATTGCTTTAAAATTCTATTCAAAGTGATGGGTTTTCTCTACCTGTCACTTTTTTTATGCATGATTGAATCATCATAATTTCTCTGAAATTCTTCAAGGCACGAGAATTAGATTTGGCCTGGGATGATCAATAACCTAAGGCTGATAAAGGATTATTTAGGTTTTGTTCTTCTCATCAAATTACGCAGAGCAAGGCTATTCATCTTTGTTTTGACATTTAAGTTTTGGGCTTCGAATTTTTTGTGATTTTAAAATATAGAAATAGGAATTAGTTCGACTTAATTTCCATTATTTCTTTTTTCTTTTTGCCTCGCATCCGTTTTGGTATAGCCTCGGTAATTTCTTTCTCAAGAATTAAAAGCAGTTTGCGTTTTAGAAAGTTTCTATGGGTAACTATACTAATCTCTCGGCTGGGTTCCGGCGATTTAAAATAACGAATTCGATCTAATTGTTTGACTGAAAAATCGCTGATAGAAAGCTCCGGTAAAAGTGTGATCCCTTTATTTAATTCTACCATTCGCTTTAGTGTTTCCACACTATCAGTATTGTATTCTAATGGTTTCTGTTCATCTCTTTTTTTACGGTTACAAATATTGATAATCTGGTTTCTCATGCAATGGCCTTCATTTAACAACCAGAGGTCATCCAGATCAATATCTTTTGCAGAAATATTTTTCTTATTCATTAATGGGCTTGATTTGGACAGGTATGCCACAAATGATTCATAAAACAGAGGGGTTTCGCTAAGATTCTTATCTTCCAGTGGCGTTGAAAGAATGCCACAGTCAAGCAGTCCGTTTTTTAGCTCTTGAACAATCTGATCAGTCATGTACTCCCAGATCTGCAATTGTACATCAGGGTATTTTTCCATAAACGCAGAAATAACCTTTGGCATTAGATAGGGTGCCATTGTTGGAATTATTCCAATTCTGAGTTCACCTGAAACTATATTTTTCTGATTACTGATTAATTCGGTCAATTTGGAGCTCTCTTTCAAAATAATTCTAGCTTGTTCTATAATTTCAGCTCCGATTTCGGTTGGTAGAACCGGCTGTTTACTTCTGTCAAATAGCTTGACACCCAAGGTTTCTTCAAGTTTTTGTACCTGCATACTCATGGTAGGTTGAGTCACAAAGCATTTCTCTGCAGCGATACCGAAACTTCTGTAGGTATCTACGGCTACTATGTATTCTAATTGAACCAAAGTCATAATATAGATTTTAATTATAAAAATATAAATAATATCGATTATTTTGATATGTGTAATTGGATAGCTTTGTATGGTATTAAAACCAATTATAATCTGTGAGGGTTCCATTAATTTGATGGAACCCTTTTTTATTATTGTAGGTTTAAATAAAATCCATATTCGTGTAATCGAACCTACTCGAATTACCTATCTTGGACCAACAACTCTTGCATGGAAGAAACACACTCAAAGCGAATCAATAAATACTTAAGTGAAATCGGGTATTGTTCAAGAAGGGCTGCAGATCAATTGATCCTTGAAAATCGTGTGACTGTCAATGGATCGGTGCCTCAAATGAGAACCAAAATTGGTCCGGAAGATCTGGTTAGGATTGACGGGAAATTAGTTTCAACCCCTCGAGATAAACCGGTTTATATTGCATTTAATAAGCCTGTTGGAATTGTTTGTACTACCGATATCAAGGTTGAAAGAAATAATATCATTGATTACATCAAATAACCAAAGCGTATTTTTCCGATTGGCCGACTTGATTTAGCAAGTGAAGGACTAATTTTGCTGACTAGTGACGGTGATATTGTCAACAAAATACTTCGAGCCAGAAATAATCATGAGAAGGAATACATCGTTACGGTCAATAAACCTATAAATCTTGATTTTATAAAAAGAATGAGCAGTGGTATCCCTGTTTTGGATACCATAACCCGAAAGTGTGAGGTAGAACAATTGGATAAAAACCGTTTTAAAATTATTTTGACTCAGGGCTTAAATAGACAAATTCGAAGAATGTGTGAGTATCCTAATTACAAGGTTGTTAAATTGAAACGGGTCAGAATAATGAATATCAAGCTTTATCTGGCAGTTGGTAAATGGCGATATTTATCCGATCATGAATTGAATGAGATTGGAAGATTGATAAGCGGCTCTTCAAAAACACACGATAGCTTATTTTAAACTTTGTTATTTTTTGGTAATTTACTGTATGTAGAATAGAATGATTTAATAGTTTTTTAAATCGAAAACATAACGAGTAAGGAATAGTTCAACATTCTAAAACCGGCAATAGAATCCAAATAGTTTATAAGCTTATGTTATATTGAGATGGAAATAGCTTTTAGGTTTCAAAATTTCAAAGCCTAATCAATTAAATCTTATCTTTACAAAATGATAAAATCGATGACAGGATATGGCTTGGCAGTCCATGATTTTCCTCATGCCAAATATACGGTTGAGATCAAATCATTGAACAGCAAGTTCCTGGAACTTTCTTTAAAACTTCCCAAAGTATTTTCAGATAAAGAATTTTTATTAAGAAATGAATGCAGCAAGCAAGTTGAAAGAGGTAAAGTTAATGTAAGTTTTCTTGTTGAATACCCGGAAACTACTCAGAAGAGTTCAATAATCAATCTGCACTTGCTCCAGCATTATTATGAAAAGCTCAAAGAGGCGGCTGATTCCCTGGATTCTAAAAACAATAATTTATTTGAATTGGCTTTGAATTTTCCGGATGTCATACAATATGCCTCAGATGAATTTAGCGAGGACGAATGGAAAGCACTTTACAAAACCTTCGAAGAAGCACTTTTAAATTTCATAAACTTTCGGCTTGAAGAAGGAAAGGTATTGAAACAGGACCTTATTCTTAGAATCAATAATATCCTCGAAGGAATAAGGCTTGTAGAAATTCAAGAACCCTTCCGTATTCCATCAATTAGGGAGCGGCTTAACCAGTTTCTGGAGGATGCCGTTGGTAAAGAGCATGTTGACCATAATCGTTTTGAGCAGGAGCTTATCTATTTTATTGATAAGCTGGATATTACAGAAGAAAAGATTCGTTTAAAAAGTCATTGTGATTTTTTCATTCAGGCCCTCGAAGACAAAGATGCAAATGGGAAAAAGCTCGGGTTTATTTCCCAGGAAATCGGACGCGAAATTAATACGATGGGTTCTAAAGCCAATGATGCAAAAATGCAACAGATTGTGGTTGGTTTGAAAGAAGAACTTGAAAAGATAAAGGAACAATTACTTAACATTTTATAAGTCGTAGGTTGTAAGTCATAGGTTATAAGTTCCCAACCCTAGCCTTAACTACTTACTACTTACTACTTACAACTCAGAACTCAATTGAACGGTAAACTCATCATTTTTTCAGCCCCATCAGGCGCGGGTAAGACCACCATAGTCCGCCACTTATTAAAAAGGATCCCTGATCTTTCCTTTTCGATTTCAGCTACTACCAGAGATCAGCGCGTTGATGAAATTAATGCTAAAGACTATTATTTCATCAGCAAGGAAAGTTTTCTTCATAAAATTGCTCAGAAGGAGTTCGTCGAATTTGAAGAGGTTTATTCGGGCACATTTTATGGCACCCTTCGCTCCGAAATCGACCGAATTTGGGCTGAAGGCAAACATGTTATTTTCGATATCGATGTTATCGGAGGGCTTCATCTCAAAAAAAAATTTGGTGAACTTGCATTGGCAGTTTTTGTTCAACCTCCATCACTGAAGATTCTGATAGACCGCTTAACAAGCAGAGGAACCGATCTTCCTGAAAAGCTTGCCGAGCGGATAAAAAAAGCAGACAAGGAATTGCTTTATGCGGATAAATTCGATGTTATTTTGAAAAATCACGAATTAGATACCGCTTGTATTGAAGCAGAAAAACTGGTTAAAGATTTTCTTTCTAATCAATAAATAAAGAATGATTGGTACAATTAGTCACGAATTTCTCAACTATGATTAAGTATGAAAGTTGGATTATTCTTTGGTTCATTTAACCCCATTCATATCGGGCATTTGATTATTGCCAATTATATGGCTAACCATACCGACCTTCAACAGGTATGGCTTGTGGTATCGCCACATAATCCCTTAAAGGAAAAAAGTGATTTGATTAATATGTATGATCGTTTGGAGATGGCAAAACTGGCTACCGAAGATGCGGTCAATATTCGGGTAAGTGATATTGAACTTAAGCTACCTCAACCTTCATACACTATTGATACACTAACCTATGTTCAGGAGAGATATCCTGAACATGAGTTTAGCCTGATCATGGGTTCCGATAATTTGGTATCGCTTAGGAAATGGAAAAATTATGAGCTCATCCTGCGCGATTATCACATTCATATTTATCCGCGTCCGGGATTTGATAGTCATGATTTTAAAAATCATTCTTCCATCAGTATTACTAAAACTCCACTGATGGAATTGTCGGCCACCTTCATCCGTAAGGCGATTAAAGAAAGAAAAAATATTCAATATTTTGTGCCGGATAAGGTGCTGGATTTTATTGAAGGAAAAAATCTGTATCGTTAAATCAATCCTGTCAGCGTTTCGAACGCTGGCAGGGTTAATCCCGAACTTGATCAGTGCCTCTCAGCCATGAAAAATAACCCTAATTACACTAAATGTGAGCAAGGAAAAAACCATATTAAAACTGAAACTTCCCACAGATCCGCTTTGGGTTAAGAATGTGGTTGAAAGTAATATTGAAGAAATTCTGACTGACCATGCCTTTTGCGAGCAAAAAGCTGCCAGTAATGCCATTACACTAATCGTACAAAATCCAAACTTATCCGATTTGGTTCAGGAAATGGCGATGCTGGTACAGGAGGAAATGGATCATTTTAAACGGGTTCACGATCTTATCCTCGCCAGAGGATTTACTTTGGGTCGAGAACGTAAGGATCATTATGTCAATGAATTACTCCAGTTTGTAATCAAAGGCGGCAGTCGCCGGGATCAACTCATTGACCGATTATTATTCTCGGCAATGATTGAGGCAAGAAGCTGCGAACGTTTTAAAGTAATGTCTGAACATATTAAGGATAAAGAGCTTTCAGATTTTTATTATGAGTTGATGGTTAGTGAAGCAGGACATTATACCATGTTCATTACTCTTGCACGCAAGTATGCCGGTGATATTGATGTAGAAAAACGCTGGAAAGAATTTCTGGAATATGAAGCAAAGGTAATTCAGAATTATGGAAAATCTGAGACGATACATGGGTAATTTACCGTCATTTAAAACACTTAAGCCCCGTTGTATATTATTTACTGAAATTACGATGTGTGGAGAAATCTCACAGGTCAGGGCAACCATTCAATTAAGACTGGGCTGTATACACAGAGGTTCCTCAGTCGCATTCATTTTGGAATGATAAGGTAAATCATTATTACCTATATAATAAAAATATTGCAGGCCTCTTATGCAAATCAGGTACTTTATTCCTCCAGTCTTTGATGCTTTTTGTTTGGATAAATTCATCCTCAGAATTCAGATCGCAGGCAATACACAGCTTTGTTTCCGCTTTGCAGCTTCGTAAAATTTCTTCTAGTATTGGATTGTTACGAAAAGGAGTTTCAATAAATAATTGAGTCTGGCTATTTCTTTCGGCCAGAGCCTCAAGTTCTTTGATCTTATTTGCCCGCTGAACTTTATCAATAGGCAGATAACCGTGAAATGCAAAACTTTGTCCGCTAAAACCTGAGCCCATTAATGCCAGAATTATTGAACTGGGCCCAACTAATGGGACTACCTTTATGCCCTTTTGATGGGCTAAAGCTACTATTTCAGCACCGGGATCTGCAACCCCCGGGCAACCTGCCTCACTCATCAGGCCGACGTCTTTTCCTGCTAAAAGCCCTTTAAAGAATTCATTTAGATTACCTTCGCGATTATGCTTCCCATAATCATGAATAATAAGGTCACTCTGAGGAATCTTTAAACCTGCTTCCTTTAAAAACTTACGAGCAGTTTTACTATTCTCTACGATGTACTCGTCGATGTGATTGATCGTTTCTATTAAGTAGGGCGTGAACGATTTTGCGGTAGCATTTTCTGCCAAAGGCACAGGAATGAGATAAAGGGAGCCTAAAAGCATGTTCAGTTTTTAATACAAATTAAAGCAAATTCTATTCAATTGAGCTAAAGGAAGTAAATGATGTCTATCAATTGTTTAAAATTAGGGGTCGAAAGCGAATTCGGGTTCAAGGTCGGAAACCAAGTAGGTTCTTGGTTTTGTAGAATGAAGTTTCGAGAGGAGATTCGAGTTCAGATTGAAAATGGAGCAGGTTCTCGCCTCCGCGAGATCCGATTGTTATCGGATGACAAGCCATAGGTTTTGTTAAGGAGATTCCGCCTCAAGGCCTGAATTGCAGTTTGATCAATAGCTTGCAATTGATAATTTAAATTTGATTTTTGGGTACTCTCTCCGATCCTGGCGGAGGCCGGGAGTTGA
>Ga0194130_10004258_pt1 | contig 18349 bp, 19 predicted proteins | sample TA2KigsurfametaG_FD_160084 | JGI IMG/M metagenome (GOLD analysis project Ga0194130, IMG submission 160084) | Freshwater microbial communities from Lake Tanganyika, Tanzania - TA2015050 Kigoma 12 surface | ecosystem: Environmental > Aquatic > Freshwater > Lake | place: Tanzania: Lake Tanganyika... | reverse complement strand
ACCCACCCGGCACCGGTGCGAATGCGGAACGGGGGACTGACGAATTCAGCCGAAGCGGCCCTGCACGTAGTCGGCCGTACGGGAATCGACTGGATTGGTGAAGATCGTCGACGTGAGGCCGGCCTCGACCACGCGACCGGGCCCACCTTCCGACAAGAAAAAGGCGCAGTAGTCGGACACACGGGCCGCCTGCTGCATGTTGTGGGTCACGATGATGATGGTCATCGACTCGGACAACTGCACGATCGTTTCTTCGACACGCAGAGTGGAGCCCGGGTCGAGAGCCGAGCAGGGCTCGTCCATCAACAACACTTCGGGCTTCACCGCGAGCGCGCGGGCGATGCACAGACGCTGCTGCTGGCCACCCGACAGTGATCCGGCGCTGGCCTTCAAACGATCCTTGACTTCTTTCCAGAGTCCGGCGCGAACGAGGCAGTCCTCCAGCAGCATGTTCTTGTCGGAGACCTTGATGCGCGCCAGGCGCAGCCCAGCCAACACGTTGTCGGCGATCGACATCGACGGGAACGGGTTCGGCTTCTGGAACACCATGCCGACCTTCAAGCGAATCTCGGTGGCGTTGACTTCGGGCGCGTAGATGTCGCGACCGTCGAGGAGAACTTGGCCAGCGAAGGCCGACCCGGGGATGAACTCGTGCATTCGATTGAGCAGACGCAAGAAGGTGCTCTTACCGCAACCGGATGGTCCGATGAGACCCGTCACCGAACTCTTCGGAAACCGCAGCGACACGTCCTCGATCGCGAGGTGCTTACCGAACCAGGCGTGAGCCCCGATGGTCTCGAGACCCGAAGCACCCGATGGCAGCAGATTGCGCGAGTCGCGTCCGGTCTCGACCTCACGCATCGCACTACCGACACCAGAAGCGGTGACCGCTGTTACCTCGAGCGGTGATTCGCTGGACATGATTCTCCCTTCGGAGGCCACAGCCTCCCCCAACGACCTGAGTCGGCACCAGTCCGAACCCGAAGATTCGAACCGGTGCCGACTCGGCCGAGCAATCGATTACTTGGTGACGGTGACCTTCAGAGTGACGTTGGTGGTACCGACGGTCACGCGCACATCACATGTTCCGGCGCGGGTCCCACGGATGTTGGTCTTGTTGACGACGCGGCACACGTTTCCGCCCTTGGTGACTCGCAACGTCGGGACACCCGACAAGCCAGCAGCGTTCAGGAGGCTGGCGCCCGGGAGGGTCTGGTTGCGCTTCACGGTTGTGAGGGCCGGATTACCGAGCTGCGAGATACCCGCAGCACGACCCTGAGCGAACTTCAGCGTGTTGCCCGTCAACGCGGCGTAGCCGAGTGTCGGAGCCTGGGCCTTGGCGCAGGTGTTCAGGATGTAGTTGAAGAAGTCGCGGACCGAATCGTTCTTGGCCGAGTAGGTCTTGCGAGCAATACCCATGGCCAGAGCGGTGATCGGGTACGCATTCGGGACAGCGGTCGCGAAATCGGGCCTGATCCAGCCGGTGTTCTGATCGACGTTGCCAGCCGGCAACGCGGCCACGGCAGCTGCCGCCGAAATCGGGCTCGGAGCCACGTACGCACCGGCAGCGTTCTTCACGCTCGCGGCCTTCACGCCGTCTCCGAGGTTCTCCTTCTGGAACGACAATTCCACGTACGTGATGGAACCTTCGGTGGAGGCAACCTTGTTGGCCACACCATCGGATCCGGGAGCCGCGATCGATCCCGGGGGCGCACCAGCCGGCATGGCGTTGGCAAACGTTCCGCTCGGAGCCTTGGTCCAGACCGATGCGGCAGTTGCCGTCAGGTACTGGGCGAAGACGGTGGAAGTACCGGAACTATCGGCGCGGTACACCACGACGATGTTGTTGGACGGCAGGGTGATCGACGGGTTCTCGGCTGCGATCTCGGGGTGGTTCCAGGTGTTGATCTGGCCCGCGAAGATCTTGGCGATGGTGACCGGGCTCAACTGGAGAGTTCCGGTGAGGTTCGAGTTCTTGTAGGCGATGGCCACCGGACCCGCGATGAGCGGAACGTAGGTGAAGTCTGCCGGGGGCTTCTCGGCCGAACCGAACACCGCTTCGGTCGCCGCGAAGTCGGCCGTGCCGTTGATGAACGCAGTACGACCAGCGCCCGATCCGCCGCCGCCGTACGAAACCGTGTCACCAGACACGTCGTTGTATTCAGGGATGCATGCATCGAAGAGGTTCTTGATGAACGTGGATCCGGCGCCAGTCAAATTTTGATCCTTGGCGCTGACGATGGTTCCGCCCGTTCCGGCGATGGTGACCGCTGCGAACAGCGCAGCCACCGACTTCTGGCTCAATCTCACTGGAATCTCCTTTGTCCGTGATTGGTTGTTTCTGTTGACGGGACGCCACGAAAGTACGTAGGCGACATGACGGTCACCTGTTGTTCATGAGTCGTCGAAGCGACATCTCGGTGAACTCCGAGCGAACTCATCGACGGCTCCGACGGCGATCGGCTGACACTGCGCGGGCCAACGCGAAGAGAAGTGAAATCAGAACGAGTAGCACCATCGATGTTCCCCAGGCTCGGGTGACCGCATTGTCGGCACCGTTCTGGAAGAAGCTGAATGTGACGATGGGTAGCGATGCCAGGGGGCCGTCGAAGGGATTGCCTTTCGTCGCCAAGAAGATCTGCGCGGTCATCAGCAAAGGTGCCGTCTCTCCGGCCACACGCGCCACGCCGAGAATCGCCGAAGTGACCAAACCGCTCCGGACGGTCGGCAGCACGATTCGGAACACATTGCTGGCCTGCGTGGACCCGAGTGCGTAACCGGCGAAACGCAGCTCTTCGGGAACCAACTTCAACACTTCTTCGGCCGTACGGGCCACGGTGGGAATCATGAGGACCGCGAGTGCGAGTGCCCCAGCGAAACCCGAATACGACTTGTTGTAGATCACGAGAGTCGAATAGATGAACAGACCAGCGACGATCGACGGCACACCGCTCATGGCTTGCACGATGAAGCGCACGAGTTTGGTGAATCGGCCGCGGATCTCCGTGATGTACACACCGCTCAGGATTCCAAGCGGAACCGACACCGCGGTCGCGACGAGCACCATCACGCCCGTTCCGACGATGGCATGGGCAATTCCACCAGTTCCAAGTTCGGCGTCGGGGGCGGTGACCCGCATGTCGTCGGTAAGGAAGTTCCAGGAAATCGCTTCGTAACCACGCCGGACGACGGTGTAGAGAATCGACAACCACGGTGCCATCAGAATCAGGAAGGCTGAGCCGATGAGACTGGTGGCGACGTCATTGCGGGCGGCCACCGAACCGTGGCGGCCCGAACGGGCCACTGACACAGCGACCTGCAGCGGAATGGCGACCAGCGCGATACCAGCCAATCCAGCCAGTGGGCTGACCAACACGAGGAGGGCCGCGACCGCAACGACCGCGATGACGGTCGCGAAACGAGAGAACCGCTGTGCAGTTGTGAGCTTCCAAGGCTGCAGTGGCCGAACAGCCGAGGGTTGAGTCGTCACTGCGGTCACTTCGAAGCCTTTCGGACCGAACCGTTCACGATGGCGGTGGCGATGAGATTGACAATGAGGGTGACGATGAACAGCACGAACCCGCTGGCAAGCAATGCCTTCACTTCATACGGCGATGCCTCGCCGAACTTGAGCGCGATCATCGACGCGATGTTGCCGCTGCCGGTGAACAACATCTGCAGGTTGATCTTGAAGACGATGCTGACGACCAGATAGATGGCCACGGTTTCGCCGAGAGCACGACCCAGGCCGAGCATCGCCCCACCGATCACGCCGCTCCGTCCGAAGGGCAACACGATGTGGCGAATCGCCGACCAGCGTTCGCCACCCAACGCGCGCGCACCGTCGACCAACTCAGGCGGAGTTTGTGAGAACACCTCACGAGATACCGACGTGATGATCGGCGAGATCATCACCGCGAGAACAAGGCCTCCGATGAAGGGGCTGCCGTCGAAGAACGTTGCGTCGACACGAAACAGTGGGAACCAACCGAGGTATTCGTTGAGCGATTTGGCCCAGCCGATCGCGAGTGGCCGAAGCACGAAGAGGCCCCACAAGCCGTAGATCACCGAGGGGATGGCGGCCGCCAAATCGAGGACCGACACCAGAACGCGTCGTAATCCGGGCGGCGCGTAGAACTCGACGAACAACGCCGTACCAACCGACAGTGGCAGGGCGACCGCCACGGCGATCAATGACAGCACCAGACTCCCCACCAACATCGGGGCGATGCCGTACTTCGTGACTTCGCCTTCGGCTCCGGCGCCTTCCCACGTGGAGCCGGTGATGAATCCGAAGCCCATGTCGGAGAAGATCTCGAAGCCGCGGTACAGAAGGAATCCTGCGATGGAACCGAGAATCACGAGGGACGCCAGGGCGCCCGAGGTGACCACTCCGTGCAAAACCTTGTCGACCCGAGGTTTCTTGGTGACGACTTCGCGCTGTTCGACTGCCACGGCCACGGGGCGATCGTTGTCTGGTCAGATTGACCGAAACCTGACACCGAGTGACGAGAAGGTGAACAGTGGCTGGCGATTCGGAGACTTCCCCCTGGTCCGAAGACCACGACCCGATACCCACTCAAGCCGGAAACGGATTACATTCGTCCGTAGCGATCGAGGGAGCCGATGAGCACACGCCGAACCAAACCGTCGAGCAGTCGTGGCTACGGCGCGGCCTCCGATTTGATCCTGGCCGCCGTCGGTGAGGCCTTGGCGATGCAAGGTCCGGCCGCGGTCAACGTGGGCGAGATCTGCAGCCAACTCGGCGTGTCACCGAGTCTCGTCAACTACCACTTCGGGAGTCGCGAACGCCTCATGGCGTTGGCGGTGGTTCGCGAAGCCGAGAAGTTGGTCGAAGACATGGCTACTCTCACGTATGCACCGTGGGACAGCCCGGAAGATCAGTTGATCGCCCGCATCAAGTTCCGCATGGAGTGGACACAGAACCACCCCGGCATCGATTCGATGATGAACTACTCGCACATCATCGACCCAGTGGGCGAAATCCTGCAGGGTGAACTCGAAGCGCGCATCGCGGCCTTCACACTCGCGGACGCGACCGGTCTGCACACGTCCGTCTACGGCATGTATCTGGGTCGGGCGCTCGAGCGACCCGCTCACGAGCTCGGCCTCGAAGACGTTCCGGAGTTGGCGGCCATCACGGGCTTTCTGTCGCTCGGCTGCATCGGACTCGCCACGTGGATGACCGGTCAACACCCGGCCAGTCGTGCACTCGGTTTCGAGCGACCCGAAACCATGTTGTTTCTCGCCGACTCGTCGATCGAACGTCTGGTACGCACCGTGCGTACCGAGGTCGAAGAAATTCGCGAGCGGCGGGCCGGTCAGTACGGCAAGGTGTAAGAGTTCTCGAACTCGTCTTGTAGAACCGTCGCTACTGTCGACGTGGTGTCGACCGCGAGTTCTTCGTCGAGAATCCGTGTGCGGTACGACCAACCTTCGGGGAGAGTCAAGCGAGATCCGAGTGACGGCAACATCGCTTCGCTGATGCTCGGGTCGACCCCGATGCAAAGCGCCTGCATCACGTAAGCGACACCATCAGGATTCACGAGTTCGTACACCTGTTTGCCGGCGTCCCAGAAGAACACCGCCCCGCGATCGACTTTGCGTTCGGTGTACGGAGTGGCCTGAGGAGTGTTACCGAGATCGACCAAGGCGATGCGACGCATGGTGAGCCCGTTGAAGTCGCGCAGCACCGGCTCGACCGGCGCGACCTTGGTTCCGAGACCATCGAGAACCCAGTGACGCGGGCCGTTCAGTTTCACGAACAACGCACCCATCTCGCGTGCGATGTCGTCGGCCACGAGCGTCTGCCACAACTCCTGCGGGCAGTCGTTGAGCATCTGCGTGCCGTAGACCTCGGCCTGCAACTTCCCGTCACGAGCGAAGACGGCCAGGACCTCGCCGTAGCGAACTCCGCGCATGTTGTCGATGAGGCGAACCGGCTTGGTGGTCATGGGCCGACACTAATTGCACGCCCCCGGAACCCCGGCCAAGATGAGGCCATGGAACTTTCGGGGAAGCACGTTCTCGTCACCGGCGCCTCACGCGGAATCGGCGCCGCCATCGCCCGCTCATTCGCCGGCGCCGGCGCCCGGGTCACGGTGGTCGCTCGCACGGCCGGACCGCTGGAAGCCGTGGCGCGGGAAATCGGTGGCCGCGCCATCACCACGGACTTGTTCGATACCGCTCAGGTGGATGCCTTGATCGACCGCGTCGAGCGTGAAGTCGGGCCCATCGACGTGCTGGTGAACAACGCCGGCATGGAGACGACCAAGAGCATCTTCGACACCACGCGCACTGACGTGGACGAACTCCTCACCCTCAATCTGAACGTGCCGATCCATCTCTCTCGCGCCGCGCTGGCTCGCATGCGTGAACGCGGTCGCGGCCACATCGTCAACATCTCCTCGATGGCGGCCAACGGCGGCTTCGGCGGAATGAGCGTCTACTCGGCCAGCAAGGCCGGCCTCAGCCACTTCACGCGCATCGTTCGCCAAGACTTGAAAGGGCTCGACGTACGCGTCACGAATCTCGAAGTGGGCCCGGTGCCCACCGATCTTCTGGCCAATCTCACTCACCCACCGGCCGTGAAGTCGTTCGCACGTTTTCGCCGTATGGGCCTGATGCCCAACGTTGCGCCCGAACGTGTGGGAGCGGAGGCGGTGCGCGCGGTGCAGCGCAGTAAGCGGGCGGTGTGGTTGCCCAAGCGTGCATTCCTTTTCGGTTTCTTGGCTGGAGCACCGCAGCGAATTGCCGAACCCTTGATTCGCAACATCCGCTGATCGTCACGCCGTGTCGTCTTCTTCACTGCGTTCGCTCGTCGCCGTTCACGTCATCGCCAGTTGGTTCATGGTGGGAATGATCTGGACCATCCAGCTCGTCCACTATCCCCTCTTCGCCGACGTCGGTCCCGACTCGTACGTGGCGTTCCAGGCCGAGCACGTCGACCGCATCGGACCATTTCTGCTCGTGCCGTGGCTTCTCGAAGGCCTCACTCTGCTCGGCGTTCTGTGGCTGGCGTTCTTCGGTCATCGTCGTGACTTGCGAATGCCCGCAATCGTGGGCGCGGTGGCCATGGCCGTCGTGTTGGTCATCAGCGGCTTCTGGTCGGCGCCGGCTCATGGCGATCTGGCCGATGGCTTCGACCAGTCGGTGCACGACCGGCTGATGACCGCCAACCTCGTGCGTTCGATCGCCTGGACCGTGTGCGGTGTTGCCGCGACGTGGGTCCTGGTGCGCGTGTGGCCAGCGCGGGACGAGGACGCGTCGTGATCTTCCAATACTGGGGTGCCACTGACGACGAGATTCGGGGACCGGTTGTCGGCGACGATCTCGTTCCCGACGCACGCCTCATCGCTACTCGCTCGATCTCTTTGTCGGCCACACCCGACGGCGTCTTTCCTTGGTTGCGTCAGATGGGTTTCAAGCGGGCTGGCTGGTACAGCTACGACCTGATCGACAATCTCGGTCGTCGCAGCGCACGCTCGATCGAACCACGCTGGCAGAACGTGAACACCGGCGATCGAGTGCCGGCCGGGCCTCTCGACTTCGAGGCGGCATTGGTCGATCCGCCGCGGGCCTTCGTTCTGTGTCTCGGATCGCCTGGTGGCGGCGCGCGCCGGGTGCAGTTCTCCCTCGCTTACGAACTTCGCCCGGAGACCGGCGGCACGCGTCTCGTGACCCGAGTGCGGGCTCGCGTGAACCTGCCCGTGGGTCGTCTCGTCGAGCGGTTCGCCCTCGGACCCGGTGACGGCATCATGCTGCGCAAGCAGTTGCTCTCTCTCGCCGATCGGGTGGGGGAACCCCGAGGTTGAACCAACCCAGGTCGGGGAAACCGAGTGATCCCTGACAAAAGCGTCAGATTGGTCGTGATCCGGGCTCTTGCCTGGCATGAACGCCAAGCGCAGCGCCCGCCAGATGGTTGCCTCACTCGGATTCGCCATCATCAGTCTGTCCACGGTGGCCTGCCGGGTTCCCGATCCTCAGGTCGGTGATCGACGCATCGCGGAGACGTTCACCGTGCCCTCCGCCACGCTGTCGGGTCGGTACGGCACCGAATCCCATCAGTCCTACTCCGTGTTCACCCCGAACGGCTGGAAGAGCACTGATCAACGCAACCTCGTGGTCTTCTCGCACGGGGGAGCATGGAGTTTCGGTTCGGCTGCCGACCTGGAGCCGGTCGCGCTGGATCTGCTCGCTCGGGGCAGCGTGATCGTGTCGATCGAATATGAACTCGGCGTTTCCGCCTTCGAGCAAACCGCGGACATCGTGGCGGCCACCCGCTGGGCCCAGCGCAACGCCCGCGCACTCGGCGTCGATGCGGATCGTACGTTCCTGGCCGGTCACTCGGCCGGCGCACACCTGAGCGTTCTTGCTGCGGTCGCACCTTCGAACCTTCGCGGTGGTGACTTTCTCATCAAACCTGCTGGGGTCGTCGCGGTGGCTGGTCCCTATGGTGTGAACGACATCGATTACGACCCGTCGATTCTCGGTACCCGCGTCCAGGAGATCATCGCAACAGTGAACGATTGCGGAAGCAACACGTGCTCCGAATACCAACTCGACTCGATCGCTCCGGCCACCTACGTCGACGCCAGTGACCCCGCGGTCTACATGGTGGTTGGTGACCGTGACGAACTGGCTCCGGTCTCGCACGCATTGGCCATCGAAGCAGCCTTCGCCGCGATCGACGAGGGCGACCGCGCGTGGGTCGACGTGGTGGAGGGAGCCGGTCATCAGCCCGGATCTGGCGCCAATGCCGCGTTTCTCGACGTGTTCATCGCCACGGCCGGAACCTTCTGAGCGATGGCAACGCAACGATCACTCGCTCTCGACGGCATCCGTGGCTTGGCCTTGGCCTGTCCGATCGTCGTTCATCTAGGACTCGTGGGTTCCGACCGAGGGCTTTGGCTCGCCATCGGAATGTTCTTCACCTTGTCGGCGTTCCTGGTCACCGATCTTGCTCTTCGTGAGATCGAACGCACGGGAACGATCAGCATCAGTCGCTTCTGGCTCCGGCGGGTTCGCCGACTGTTACCGGCATCGCTACTCGTTCTCGCCCTCACAGTCACCGTCGCTGTTCTCATCGACTGGCCGGGCTTGTCGTCTCTACGGGGCGATGTTCTCTCCGCGCTCGTGTGGGGAGCCAACTGGGAACAACTGGAAGGCAGCGGTTACTGGGACGCCTTCACCCCCAGCCTCACGAATCACTTCTGGTCACTCTCGTTCGAGGAGCAGGTGTACGTCCTATTCCCCGTTCTCGTCGGTGGGCTCGTGCTGGCGAAGAAGCGGTTCGAGCTGCAGAATTCTCTGGCGCTGACATCAACCGTCATGATCGTGGTGTCGTGGTGGTTGCTCTGGACCATCGATGACGCATCGATCCTCTACCTCAGTTCGTTCACACGACTAGGCGAGATCGGCTTCGGCATGTTGGCGGCATGCCTGCATCACCGTCACCCCACCAGTCGTTCATTGGCTCGCACCGCTTCACTGGTGATCGTCGCCGCTCTCGCGGCCGCGACACCGTTCTGGATCTGGGCATCCGGCACGACGGTGGCTGGAGTGCGCTGGGGAATCACGGTGTCGACGCCGTTGATGGCCCTCGTCATCGCCATGCTATGGCGGCACCCATCATCGCTTCCGGCTCGCTTCTTCTCGCTCCGAGTGCCGGCTTGGCTGGGTCGCCGATCGTACGGCATCTACCTGTTGCATCTACCGATTATCGAGTTCACGGCGTTCCGGCTCCATCAAGAACGGCTCGCGTGGTGGGCCATGCTCACGGTGATCGGGGCGACGCTCGTCGCGGCTGGCGCCATGTTTCGCTGGTTCGAAGAGCCCCTGCGAACGGGGCGTTTCGTCCCGTCGAATCGCCGAGTCGTGATGAATCTCACCGTGGCTGCAGCCGTGTTGGCGGTCGCCACCCTCCCGGTCACTCGATCGAATTCGCGACTGTTGGAGATCGACGAACCGAGTGCTCCCCCGGCAACTGCGCCGGACAACAGCGGGGTGGAAGGCGACTCATCGACCGAGGTGGACGATCGGCCAGGTGTTCTCGTCGTTGGTGACTCCACTGCTTGGGTCACCGGGTCGGCTGTCGAGAAGGCCCTCGACCCCCTCGGCTACGACGTGCACGGCGTCCACATGGTCGGCTGTCCATTCGGAGGTGACGTCCGCATCAAGACGTCGGTGATGGGAGGGAAGGTCGGTATCAGGGAGTTGGGTGAAGAGGTTGGCTGCGACGAATGGTGGAACGAATTGCTCCCTCAATGGCTCGAGTCGCTGGTTCCAGACCACGTGATCGTCGTGGGCGGCTATGCGATGGCATGGGAGATCGACCCTGATGGCGATGACCGCTGGTGTCGTCTCGGCGACGGATCGGGTCGATGCGAAGTCTGGGCCGCCGCACGTCTGAAGGCGACCACCGATCGGATCGAGGAATCGAGCCCGAGCACTACGATCGTCTACACCTCGGCCGGTCACGTCGATCCGTGGGGCCCTCTCGACATTCCCTCGGAATCGATCGACGTGTTGAACGAGTTGATCTCGGCCGAGGTCGAGCGTGCGGGTCTCTCTCTCCTCGATCTGGGGTCGTGGCTCGACGATCACCTCGATCTGACCGTCGACGGGACTCATATCGGTCCCGACGGAGTGGAGGCGTTGACACCGTGGTTGGCTCGACGACTCCCACCGATCCTCGTCGAGAGTTGACCAGGCGACCTGCGATCTATCGTGGTCGCATGTCCACACCGGTCACCGCGCTCATGGCCGAACTGTCTGGCCACCTCTACATCGACGGCGAGTACCGCCCGAGCCGGGGTGAGAAGCGGGCCGTCATCGACCCGGCCACCGAATTGACGACCGGCGAGTTCGCGTTGGCCACGAACGCCGAAGTGGAATCAGCGGTGGTAGCCGCTCGCCGAGCGCAGCGCGAGTGGTGGAGCCTGAGTTCGCTCGAACGTGCCGACGCTCTGCACCGCGTGGCTGACGCCCTGATCGAACTGGCTCCCGTCATCGGCGAGTGTCTCACCCGCGAGATGGGCAAGCCATACCGCGAATCGAATTGGGAAGGTGGCGCGTCGGCCTCTTCGTTCCGCTACTACGCCGAGCTCGCCCGCCACGAGCAAGGTCGATTGGCTGGCTCGGCCATCGCTGGTCAGATGCAGATGGTGCTCAAGGAACCACTCGGCGTCATCGTGTCGATCGTTCCGTTCAACTTCCCGGTTCTGCTGTTCGGCTGGCAGGCCGCGGCATCACTGGCCGCCGGCAACGCGATCATCGTCAAGCCGTCCGATCTCACGCCGCTCACGTTGCTGGTTGCCATGAAGGCCTTCGCTCACCTGCCACCCGGACTCGTGCAGGTGATCACCGGTGATGCCGAAGCTGGACAAGCGCTGGTGGCGCACGAACACACTCATGGCATCGCGTTCACCGGCAGCGTTCCAGCCGCGCGCGCCGTCGCCCGCACCGCCGCCGAACGCTTCAAGCCCGTACTCGTGGAGGCGTCCGGCAACGATCCCTTCATCGTGATGCCGTCGGCTCCCATCGACGTGGTGGCTCGCGGAGCCGCCTTCGCGTCGTTCCTCAACTGCGGTCAGGTGTGCACATCGGCCGAACGGTTCTATGTACATGTCGATGTGTACGACGAATTCGTGGAAGCCTTCGCCGAGCAGGCTCGCTCGCTACGCGTGGGCAGTGGACTCGAAGCCGTCGACATGGGACCGTTGGCCGCCGCGCGTGAACGCGATCGGGTGGAGCGCATCGTCAATCGCGCCGTCGAACAGGGTGCGCGAGTCGTGTGTGGCGCGAAGCGGCCAGCCGATCGGAACAAAGGTTGGTTCTACGAACCCACCGTGCTCGAGGTGTCGGCCGATGCCGAGATCATGCACGGCGAGGCGTTCGGACCCATCGCGCCGATCTGTCGTGTGCGCAGTCTCGATGAAGCCATCGAGCGGGCCAACGACTCCGACGTTGGACTGGGCGCCAACATCTACACGTCGAACCTGCACGAGGCATTCCGGGCCGTGCACGAGATCGAGACCGGCATCGTGTGGGTGAACACGCCACTCAACGACAACGACGCGGTGCCATTCGGTGGGCGCAAGCTCACCGGCTCGGGCCGTGAACTCGGAGCCGAAGGTCTCGAGCAATTCCGCCGTTCCAAGATGGTGATGATCTCGCCGACCGCCGAATCGGACCCGGAGTGGTTCCCGTATCCCGACGAGGACGCGTTCGGAGTCTGATCAACCGGCGAGGAAGTCGACGATCGCTGGCGTGGCCGAGCGGTCCTGGAGCATGAACATGTGCCCGCCCGTGAACTCGCGGCACGACGCGTTGGGAAGTCGTTCGGCCAGACGCTGACAATTCTCGGGTGGAGCGATGCCGTCGGTGGCTCCGGCCGCAACCATCACCGGACACGAGATCGACGGCAGAAGATCGAACGCGTCGTGATGTCGACGCGCATTCATTTGAAGATCGAGCCCGCGCTTGGCTTCTCCGGTGAGCATCGGACGCGGCGCCGACAGGAGGAGTCGCGCCATCTCGTCGTTGGCCACGAACTCGGGGGTGAACCGCGTGTCGAGAACGGTCGGAAAGCGTTGGGCTTGCTCGTCATCCGACAGCGCGTACAACTCGTGCAGCGGGTACGACGAGCCTCCCGCTCCTCCACTGGAGGTGCAGGCCAACACCATTCGTTCGATTCGCTCCGGGATCCGAGCGGCCACGTGTTGGGCCACCATGCCACCGAAGCTGATGCCGAAGACACGGAACCGAGTCCACCCCACGTGGTCGACCAGCACGATCACGTCGTCGGCCAAGTCGGACATTGCGTACTCGTTCTCCGGAACACTGCTCTCACCCATACCTCGGTGGTCGAAGGCGAGAACCTGGAAACGCTTGGTGAACGGACCGAGCATCGGCACGATGTCGGCCAGCCGCGACCCCGAGCCATTGATGTAGAGAAGTCGCACGGACTGTTCGTCGCCGAACGAATCGAAGTGAAGTCTTCCCCACGGTCGATCGAGCGTCGGCACTGGGTTCTCTCAGTGGCTCGACGAACGGCCGACGCCGAGCGACAACGGTTCGGTCGACTTCACGAAACGCAACTTCAACTTCAGTGTGCCGAGCATGATGCCGGGCTGATGCAACCAGTCGTTTCCTTCGTCGTACTCGATGGTGTCGAGACGATCGAGCAACACACCCCAGGCGACTTGTTGTTCGATACGCGACAAATTCGCACCCGGACACACGCGCGGACCCGCCGAGAAGGCGAGATGGCGCGTGAGACCGTCGCGTTCGAGATCGAGATCGAAGGGGCATTCGAACTCGTCCCCGTCGACGTTGGCAGCGGCGAAACGCAAGTGCAGGAGGGACCCGGCGGGCACCGTCACACCTTGGAACACTTCGTCGCGTGAGGTCATGCGCGTCGAGAGCCCATGTGTTGGCGAGCGGAGACGCATCGCTTCTTCCGTGAACGCTTTCAACTTCGAACGATCGCGGCGCAGAAGCTGGAAAACATCGGGCTGCTCGCACAACAACTGCGCCTGCTCCTCGAGTGCGTACTGCGTGGTTTCGAGCGCGCCGATGATCATGGCGTGCACGATGCCTGCGATCTCCAGATCGGTGAGTTTGCGATCGAGTGCTTCGTAGTGGACGTCGCACAGGAAACTCACCATGTCGTCCTGCGGCTCGCGACGCTTGGCCCGCACGTGTTCGTAGATGTAGTCCTGGAAACCCTCCAGCCGGGCGAACATGTCCTTGGCTTGCTCGGGGCTGATTTCGTGCTTGAGTCCGGTGCCGTGAATGAAGGGAACCACGATGGCGTTACCCCATTCGGCCAACCGCGGGATGTCTTCGAACGGGAACCCGAGGATCGTCGCGAACACCCTCTGTGGTAACGGACGTGCGAACCGGGTGATGAACTCGACCGCTCCGTCGTCGATCCACTCGTCGAGCAGATCGTTGGCCACCTTCGTGATCATCTCGCGGTGACGCGGCGCACCGGTTCCGACCCACGGGTCGGTGAGTTCCTTGCGGTGCTTGATGTAGAGCTCTTGGGTGGGCCGCAGCGATACCATCGACGCCGTCATCAAGTTGCGCGACACCTCATACGCGCGCTCCGCGCTCAAGCCTTCATCGGCCCACTCCCCCACGCGCCGTTGCCCCATCACGATGAAGCGCTCGGGATCCTTCACCACGGTGGCGATGTCGGCGTGCTTAGTGAGAACGAACGCGTCGGTGTCGGGCCTGAGTCCACCACCCGGGATCCGCAACACCGGGGCATCCCGATGAAGGATCTCGTACATCTCGTACCAATGCTCTTGCGCGCCCGCACCGAATAGATCAACCGACTGAAGGTCGACCGGGCACTTCATGGGCCCGAGTTGGTGATTGACGTGCTTGGGGTGCGCACCCATCGTGGCGACTAGAGCACTCGATACACGTCGTAATGAACTTCGTTGGCTCCCGGCGCACCAATGGCCACTGCCTGGACGCCGTTCAACCACGAGTAGCGCTCGTCGCCTGCTTCGAACAATGGAGCGGTGATGATGCGCGGACCGGATTCACCCGGCGCCATCACGCCGAGATAGTGCATGTGAATCGACGCGCCGTCATCAGTGGTGATGAGGGCGCGAACATCGAGTTGCGCGGTGCCGTCGGCGCGCAGCGTCAACCAGTCGGCGCCGAGGTGGGCCACCGTTCCGTTGACTTTCGGACCCTTGGCGGTTCCGCCTTTGATTCCCACGATCACGCGTGTGCCGTTGGGGCCGTTAGGGATGACCACTGGCGCATCCAAGGTGGCGTGCAGATGGAACAGGAACTCGACGTTCAGGGCTGTGATGTCACTCATGGGCGAAGAGTAGTCGGCCCACCTGTCATCTGATTCGAGCCGAGGAACCGCTGGTCAAGCAGGATGGCGGCGAGGCTCGAACATCTTCACGACGAGGTCGAACAGTTCGGGAGAGGCTTTGGCCGGAGCCCCGCAATCGAACGGCGGCTGCGGGTCGTACTCGATGGCCAACTGCACGGCTCGAGCCATGTCGGCGCCGGCGAGGTCGGCCACCAGCGTCAAGCCCATGTCGATTCCGGCCGAAACACCCGCAGCGGTGATCACCTTGCCGACCCGCACGACGCGCGTGGACGTCGGCTTGGCACCGAGCGCCTCGAGTCGTGCGTAGGAAGCCCAATGAGTGGTGGCCTCCACCCCGTCGAGAACACCAGCCTGAGCGAGGAACAGAGCGCCGGTGCACACGCTCGTCGTCCATGCCGTGGTGGGGTGAACTTTCTTGATGAATTGCACAACCGGATCGTCCTCGTTGAGGTTCGCATCGCCGAATCCACCCGGCACGACCACCACGTCAAGATGATCGATGTCGGCGAATCGCCGTGCGGCGTGCATGGTCAACCGGCCGGTGTGATCGGTCACCGGGCCGATCTCATCCGCGATGAACGAAACGTCGAGACCCGGAACATCGACCAGGGCTTGAAATGGCCCGACGATGTCGAGCGCGGTGAAACTCGGGTAGAGGACGAGGCCGATCGTGGTCATGCCCGCGACGCTACTGAGTGCGCCGCCGGCGGTGGGTCGCCCCGGGTAGGAATCGAACCTACGACCTGCGGTTTAGGAAACCGCTAATCACGTATTTGGCGGATACTGCGAACCGTTCGGAAAGTTACCGAATAACGGGCGATCACCGTCGGTGAAAGCATCAATCAGTAGATCACCTCCAACGAATGCGCCACGCCATGACGCGCCTTTGCCACCGAATACTTCTGCACGATCGCCACGGCTACGCGGTGCGTTGATTCCAAACTTGAAAGACTGAATATCTGGTCGAAGACGTGTCGCAAAATCTGGATCATCGGTGGCAATTGACGCGACCAATGAACCATTTGAAACATTCATTGCCGCGAGAAGTTCTGATTCGGTGTCGACGATAACAATTGAGTCGACGGGGCCAAACGGTTCGCTGTGATGCAGTGACCAAGCTGTCGGTGGATTAAGCACGCAGGCTGGCGCTATATACGCCGACTGATCTTGACCCGAAACAAAATGTTGGGCGCCAAGTTCGCCGTGAATAAGTGGAATACCGCCGGTAGCGATCGCCTCATCATAACGTGCTCGCAGGTCATCGGCTTTTGCCCGCGAGATCAATGGACCAAAGTCGAAGTTAGGCAGCGGATCACTGCCAGATGCAACGGCAAACGGATTGCCAAATTGCAGCGATGCAATCACGTCGTGATAAGTCGCAAGAAAATCGGGCAGTAACTTTCGCTGAACGACGTAGCGCGGATATGCGGTGCACCGCTGCTTGGCATATTCGAAACCTTTTTTCAGATGACCAGCGAGCAACGGCCATTGCGAAAAGTTCCAAATACCCCAAGTATTGAGGCCCTCTTGTTCGAGAATATGGCGTCGGCGCAAATCAGCCAACATACTCGCCGCTTTGCGCCCATTTGAACGACCACCGACGAATGCGAGAGCGCCAAGTTGCGGCGAAGAAATAAGCGCCTCACTCAAATCTCCACCGACGCCAGAAATCAACGTGACCGGCAACCCTGCACGAGCCATCAGCGCGTGCGAAAGCGTGAGTGCGTGAAAGCCGCCTTGCGATGGCGTTTTGGCGATGACCGCGTTACCGGCAAGAAGTTGCGCCAACTCGGCGTGCACGAGCACGCTTAACGGATAATTCCATGAGGCGATGTTCGAAACAGGCCCGTTTAGTGGCGCGCGACCCTGCATCTGTCGTTCAATTTCTCCGAGATACCAATCAATGCCATCAACACAACGATCAACATCGGCGCACGCGATGCGCCATGGCTTGCCAATCTCCCACATCAATAACATGGCAATCGTGTCGCGATGCTCTCGCAACAACGTCACCGCATTATGAACGCGTTGCTGACGCTCACTGATCGAAACTTGTGACCACGTAACGTGTTGGCGACTTGCGTGCTCGACTGCCGCAACTGCGGTGTTGCGATCGACGCGCGGCGGGCCAGGAATAAATGTTGCATCAACGGCCACAGCATGTGGCCGAGTTTCACCAACGAAGCACCACTCGCCACCAAGCAAGTTGGCGATGCGATCAGTTTCAAAAGCCTCGGGCGCGATCAAGCGAGCACTTCGATAGACATCGTCCCAACTTGTTCCTGGTTTTTGTTGAAGAGTCATCTTGCGACATTACACGTGGTTCCGACGAATTGACTTGGTAGGGGGTAAAACTCAACCCTGGCGCTTCGAATCATCAACGTGAATGAGAAAGTATGACTCGCTACAAGCGTTGTGTTAGACGCGCCCCCGGTAGGAATCGAACTTCCGACTTGCGGTTAAGGAAACCGTTGCTCTTTCCACTGAGCTACGGAGGCAATCTGCGTCGCCGAGACTATCTGAGCCCCGAGTGGGGCCATCTGACCGTGAATCGACGGCTGATCAGATTATTTCGCAAAAAAGTGTCCGTCATCGGCTCGCCTGCAGATCTGTAGGGCATGAGAAACAACACCACAAACCCAGTCCGTCGGATCCTCTCCACCGTTGTGGTGGGCACAGCTGCAGCGCTCGCGCTCGCAGTCGCCCCGGTCCAGGCGTCAGCCAAGCCTTTTGTCCAGCCCGCGAGCTTTATCTCGGGTCGACTCGTCGACGCGTCAACCCATCAGCCGCTGGCAGGGGTGCGGGTCGCGAGCTACTTGTACGGCGATGATTCGACCGCGTCGGCGATCAGCGATGCGAACGGACGGTTCGTGCTCGCTCAAGTCACCGGGGACGAATTCGCGGTGCTAGTCAGATCAAGCGCACGCCATTGTGGTGGCTTCGTGAGGGTGCTGCAGCGCGCCACCGGTGCACCACTCGATGCAATCGTCACCACCCCGAGACAATTCGAACACGTTCATGGCGGGTCACAGGGGCACGATCGGCGTCTTCCGCCTCGGCTCGCGCCACTGCAGGTAGGGCGACGTCAGGTCATTGGAGCCGAGGCCCCAACAGGTCTCGCAGCAGCGCCCAGGCGGTGGGAATCGAACACCGTCGTGCCGCCCAGGATCGAGTGTCCCGGCATCAGCACGACGTCTCGCTGTGCGTCCTAGCCCCCGAATGTGCGAATCGAATCCAAGATCTCGGCCGAGAGAAGGGAACTCGAGGCCGGGAAGATACGGTGCTCACCGCCTTCGATGGCGGCGCTCACATCTTGCACCATGAGAGCAAAAGCATCGTCGGGAGCGAATCGCTCGACAGTCTCACCAACGACCAGGGTGGATTCACTCTTCCACAGAGTGAAAGCTTCGCCCTCACCTGTGCGCATCGACGCTGCCGATCCTGTCACGGCAATCCGCTGTT
>Ga0194130_10004255_pt1 | contig 18356 bp, 17 predicted proteins | sample TA2KigsurfametaG_FD_160084 | JGI IMG/M metagenome (GOLD analysis project Ga0194130, IMG submission 160084) | Freshwater microbial communities from Lake Tanganyika, Tanzania - TA2015050 Kigoma 12 surface | ecosystem: Environmental > Aquatic > Freshwater > Lake | place: Tanzania: Lake Tanganyika... | reverse complement strand
GTTACCGATGAGGCTACCGTTGTGGAGCAAATGGGGCGCTCCATTTCTATTGTTGAGGGCGAAGAAACCAATATAAAAATTACGCGCCCCATCGATCTACTGATCGCCGAGCGTTATTTACAGCAGCGGTCTTAACTAGTGTCCCACTACATTATTGGCGATCTTCTCTAAGATTTGATGGGCTACTTCCATTGCGAGAAGTCCATCCATTTCTGATACGACCGGCCTTGTTTGATTACGAATGGATGCTATAAGCGATTCCAGTTCGCGCTGAATGGCATTGACCTGAGGAATAGTCGGGGTGGCAATGGCAATCGTCTTTTTTCCTGTAGGAGTATCTATATCGAAAGAAAATGTTTTTTCGTCGGCTGCTTCTTTTAACTTGATCACTTCGGCCTTTTTTTCTAAAAAGTCGATTCCGATATAGGCATCTTTTTGAAAGAGTCTGATCTTTCTCATCTTTTTCATAGAGATACGGCTACTGGTCAGATTAGCCACACAGCCATTATCGAATTCGATTCGTACGTTGGCGATATCGGGCGTATCGGTAAGTACGGTCACACCACTGGCTGATATATTCTTGACTCCGCTTTTAACGATACTCAGAATAATATCTATGTCGTGTATCATCAGATCGAGAATAACGCTTACTTCGGTGCCCCGCGGATTGAACTGCGCCAACCGGTGCACTTCAATAAACATCGGGTGCAGGTCCAGGTGCTGTACGGCCAGTAAGGCCGGATTAAAACGCTCTACATGTCCCACCTGCAAGCGAACGCCCGACTCGCGGGTCAGCTCTACAATGCGTCTTGCCTCTTGCATAGAGGCGGCCAGGGGCTTTTCTACAAAGACATGCTTTCCTTTTTTGATCGCTTTTTCGCACCAAAAGGCATGATGGTCGGTGGGGGCCGCAATATCGACCACATCACAATGCTCGATCAGGTCTTCTCCTGATTCAAAGCAGGGGAGTTCATATTTATCAGAAACGGCAATCGCATTGGCTTGGTCGGGGTCATAGAAACCTACCAATTTTGCATCCTTGACCGATCTCCAGTTCTCGATATGATATTTTCCTAGGTAACCGGCTCCGATTACCCCCACTTTTAAGGGTTCGCTCATGGAGCAAATTTATTAATCCTGCTCGCCCCTATAGGCTTTAGTTATAAACATAGGTGCGTATTGCGCTGTATGCTGCGCATAAGAGGGATGATAGATAAAGACGCAGTTATTCCCTTTTATCAGATCGATCAGTTGGTGGTGAATACGAACCGGTACAGCCGGACAGCCTTGGCTTCTGCCCACCCAGCCGGTTTTGCGAGCCGCATCGGGATCGACATAGCGGGCTCCGTGCACTACGATTCCTCGGGCAAGTGCATGGTCGTTGATCCCTTTTTGCAGACCCTCTAGTCGAAGCGAGTATCCGTTTTTTCCTTTGTAGGTTTCTTTGGGTAATTGCTCCCAGGTAAGATTTTCGATAGCGACCAGTCTGACCCTGGTTTTATATACTGGTCCAGTGGGGGTCGACCAAGCCATGGGCATCGTAAGAGCGGTAAATAGAAAACTGATAAGCAGCATTCGCGTATTTACCCTTTAACGCAATCTTGCGATTATTCTTGCCCGTTGAACTCGAAAGGAGTGTTCAAGAATTAAAATGGGCAGTGACTTCTTTTCGGTTGTTACGATATAGAGCCCTTTACAGCAAGGAAAAAGGCCTTGACTCGGTTGAATCAAGGCCTTTAAAAACTTCAAAAGCGAATCTTAGGATCAGAGCCTATTTGCTTTTAAAGTAATGTTGGTTTATGTGCTAAGAATTACTGGTCTGTAGTCTTTTCCTCTTGCTCGGCGGGTGTCGCGCTATCTTCCTCGGTGGGGGTAGCGGTCTCCACCAGCGCAAGCGCACACTCTTCACCAATTTTCTTACAGCCCTCAAGGTCATTGTTTGCGTCACTGTAAGAGGCGTAATTCTGTTCTAATTTACCGAGCGAACAATCGATAAATTGGTCACGTACTTCTTTTTTTGCAAAAAACTCACTTCCCTCTGTGCTGGGGTCAAGAAGAGTTTTTTCCATCTCGGAACGAGCTTTTTCTTTGTCACCGGCTGACCATTTTCCTTTTTCGCTACCATCACAGCTAACGAGAAGGGCGGAAAAAATGAAAACGAGACAACTTTGGAGCATCATTTTTTTTAGTATCATGTCTTTTGGGTTTGGTTTAAAAGAAAGGTAAGAAACTGCATCTAGAAAAACTCCATAGTGTCTCGAAAAAATACGAAGTAAAACGAACCTTACTGAAACAAAATAGGCCTTGACTCTTGTGAATCAAGGCCTATTAAAGACCCTTGGGGGAACCTAGCGGACCGGACGGGTCCTAATCAAATTATATTTAATTTATTGATATTTAAGACTTTGCTCACCTCTAAAAACGATTTGCTGGAACATTGCTGAAACTATCAATTTCTATAAAATGTTGTAGCCAAACATTCGGTTTAACGAAATGGGCATTTACAATTTTTCATGAACTCACAGCCGGAAGACTAAAATGCTTTGGAGCAAACTAGAGGTTGACCCAAGAACTTAGATTAGTTCTACATATGAAAAATAAATCAGCCGAAGGGTCTGGCGAACCACCGAAGTACATCGCTCCTCCCCCGTACACCCCCTGTGTGTGATAGGCAAATCTAATCCATCCGGATGGGCCTGTTATCCTGAAGGAATAAACTCCCCCATTTGTTACACTAATTGGTGAAGCGAAAGTGAACCGTTTTATTCCAGTTGAAGTGATATTTAAAGTTGCAGTACCAAGCTCAGATCCTGTACCATTATTTGAGTTATAAACAGTCACTGTTGCGTTCGCTGATGTAACATGTTCTGTTATATTAAAATCAATTGACAAAAGTTGTGCTGTTGCTGTTGAGGTGAATGACTGTAAAATAGCATTTGCCGGAAATAGTACTCCAGTGTTAGCAGATGTATTTCCAAATCTTGTTTCTTTTAAAATCTGCAGTTCGTTTTCTATTGTGTTAAAAATTAGTAAACCATTTGCCGGACTTGGAATGAGATCTCGTTGTTCAGTAGTCATTCTCGGTACTAAAAAACCTTTTTCAGTTGAACTAACATCTAGTTTAGCTGAAGCATCAGGTGTGCTTGTACCAATGCCTACTTGAGCAAGTAGTTGGGTGCAAAAAAGAAAAAAACTGACAAAGAGAACGAATGGTTTCATGGCAGCGAAGATTTTAGAGGGTGGTTTGCAGCTAAGAGTAAGGTATGAAATCTTTCAGTAGAATTACAAAGTATTTTTAGCGAAAAACGGCGAATTAAACCGGACTACTGAAACAAAATAGGCCTTGACTCTTGTGAATCAAGGCCTATTAAAGACCCTTGGGGGAACCTAGCGGACCGGACGGGTCCTATTTAAATGTTATTTAATAGATTGATATTGCGAATTTTATTCATATTAATAAGCAGATTACTGAAGCATAGCTTAAACACTTGGTTGCTTTACACGAGTTGACCTTCTCCCAATAATTCGGACCGTTTAAAACTAGAAAATCGGACAATTTTCAATAGTTTAAAAATAATAAAATTAAATTACATTTAGGTGGTTTAATTGAACAACATGCGTTGGGCTGTTTTTTAGTAACCTAAATTGTCAGTATATGTTTTTCTCTCCTAAAGCGATTTTCTATGAAGCAATTTGTTGTTTTTTTTTGGTCTTAACAGTGTTACGTAGTCCATTATCGGCACAAGTACCGACAATTACTAATCTCGCGCCGACGAGTGGTCATGCATACAGTTCCATCACCATTTCCGGTACTAACTTTAATACTGTTACTTCAAATAATACGGTCTGGTTTGGGGGAGTAAAAGCTACGGTTACTGCCGCAACCTCCACTGCACTTACGGTAACAGTTCCCCCGGGCGCAGGAAATCCGGTTCGGGTTTATACTTCTAATGGTATGGCTGAAAGTTCCAAATATTTTATACTTTCTCTTCCTGCCGACAAAAGGGTTCCTCTTTCCACTTCCAGTTTCAATGTACCAACCACTTCATGGGGTTTCGCTGTCAAAAATAGTAGTCCCGCTTATCAGGGTCTTGCGCTGCACTCTTTCAACAGTTTGGGGTTTGCTGATTTGGATGGAGATAACAAGATGGAGGCCTTCTTTGGTAGGAATGGCATTTACACTCATTTAAATACATCAATCGCTGGAGCAATTGCTGTAAGCGCAGGAACACAAGGTTCAGGTAGTACCTGGACAGGAGCCAGCTTCGAAACACGCTACTTAAGTGCAAATACCGGGCAATATCTGATCTCGGAGGTAGGCGGGTATGATGCACGACACGCCAATGAGGGCCAGGTAAAAAGCGGTGATGTTGACGGAGATGGAAAAATAGACCTTGTTTCATGTCGTTATCGCCCTTCGAACGATATGGTTGTAATAGCGAGGAATACCTCCACCACAGGATCCCAGTCGTTTTCAACTACTACCATTTCCACTGGTGGCCGCTGGGCAAGATGGTTATGCCTTGCAGATTTTGATAGGGATGGCAAGCTGGACATACTGGTGTCTACATATTCTGGAGGTGGGGTGGTTTTTCGCAACCTTTCATCACCGGGAAGTATCAGTTTTTCATCAGCTCAGCAACTTAGTGTTTTAGGTGCGGAGGATGTTGTGGCTGCGGCTGACTTTGATAGCGACGGAAAAGTAGATATTGTCTACCGTGGGTGGGGCTCGAGCGTTATTAAAGTACGCCGCAATACTTCTTCTGGTGCTGGTAATTTCAGTTTTGGAACTGAGCAAGACTTTTCAATCAATAACTCCACTGGCGGTACAGTTTCTTTTTCTATTGGAGATCTGGACGCAGATGATAAATTAGATCTGGTTATTCCGATAGGAGACGGGTTCTCGGTTTTGAAAAATACATCTTCTTCAGGAACAATCTCCTTTGCGGCTTATCAAAAAATAACCGTTGGGTCCACTATCTTTGGCCATTCCTATATTGGCGATTTGGATGGCGATGCGAAAAATGATCTGGCTTTTGTACCCGATAACGGTTATAATTGCTACGTGACCCGGAACATTTCATCAGGTGTTGGTAACATAAGCTTTGGTACGTATATCAATCTCAATCCCTCAAATAATCTTCCTCAGTATACGAAAGGTGTTTATGTTGCTGACTTGGACAATGATGGGGACAATGATATTGCGACTATATCTCAATACAGCAACAGCATTAATTATTTCTCAAACAATGTATTGACAACCCCACTTCCAGTTACGTGGCTGAACTTCACTGGAAAAAAACTAGCCCAGGGTATCGAGTTAAACTGGTCAACATCATCTGAGCAAAATACGAAAGACTTTCAGGTGCAGCACAGCATTAATGCGCAGCAGTGGACAGCGGTAAGTACTTTGCCTGCTGCGGGCACCAGCGGTACAGTGCGTAATTATCAATTTTTACATAAAGGGCCTTTTAATAGTAGTATGCAGCATTATTACCGCATTTTGCAGCGGGATCTGGATGAAAAGTTCAGCTACAGCAAAGTAATCAGAATTGAATACCCCGAAAATAAAATAGATGTTGTGCTGTATCCCAACCCAGCTAAAGAAGTGATACATATAAATCTTGCCGAATACCAGGAGTTACGTCTGATAAATATGCAGGGCATCGTGGTATGGAAAGGCGTTCTGCCAGTCGGTCATCATCAAATTCCGATATCAAATTTTGCTTCTGGCGCTTACTTGTTGCAAACAGGGAAGGAGACATACAAAGTATTTAAACAGTAGTGTTTTTTTTATCGTAAAACAAAGCGTTGGATATTTAAACCGCTGAGCTATCGCCATCCTGTCATTGCTTGATTTACTATTCCCCGGTTAAGAAGACGAGCCAATAGATTAAAAAATTAACCTTCGCTTCTTTTCATTCCACTCAGTATGACGATGGGTGTGTAAACCTCTGATTTATTCAAGAGCTGTTATTGTCCCTGCATTTTGTGATTATACGATTCAATTTGCTCAAATGCTTTTCCTGTGCAGAGGTGCCGGGTTACGTTTTGTTTTACACAAAATAAATAACCCCTTGATTATCTAGGGGTTTTGCGGACCGGACGGGACTCGAACCCGCGACCTCCGCCGTGACAGGGCGGCATTCTAACCAACTGAACTACCGATCCGTTGCCCGAATTTTTCGGGACGGCAAAGATAAGCGCAGCTGGCGGTTCTTCCAAAATTTTTTGAGCAGCTACACCTTGTTACAGGGCGGACAATGAACCAATTAGATATTCGATTTTATGCTTAATTTAGCCCTCTTACAGCACGCTATGCCGCAAGACAAGAACCGCCAGTTCATCGATTTCGAAAAGCCTATCAAAGAGCTGATCGAAGAGATAGCCGACCTGCAACAAAAAGCAGCCAAGGGTAAGGTAGATTACAACCAAGTAATAGAAGACCTGCAAGCGCAGGTACTAGAGAAGCGACAAGCCATTACGGGCCAGCTGACCAGCTGGCAGCGGGTTCAATTAAGTCGTCATCCCGATCGCCCTTATACGCTCAAGTACATCGAGAAAATGACGGAGAATTTTGTAGAGCTGTACGGCGATAGAAATGTAAAGGACGATAAGGCTATGGTGGGAGGATTCGCCACCCTAGGCGGTCAAACGGTCATGATCATTGGCCAGCAAAAAGGAATCAACACCAAAACCCGTCAACTCCGAAATTTTGGAATGGCCAATCCCGAGGGATACAGAAAGGCCCTGCGATTAATGAGACTGGCCGAGAAATTCAATAAGCCCATCATCACTTTAATAGATACGCCGGGCGCTTACCCGGGGCTTGAGGCCGAAGAGAGGGGCCAGGGCGAAGCCATTGCCAGAAATATCTACGAGATGATCAGGCTTAAGGTGCCGGTTATCTGTGTGGTCATTGGCGAAGGAGCCAGTGGCGGAGCCTTGGGAATTGGCGTGGGCGATCGTGTGTACATGATGGAAAATACTTGGTACACGGTTATTAGCCCAGAGAGCTGCTCCTCTATTTTATGGCGTAGCTGGGATAAAAAAGAAGTAGCCGCCGAACAGCTTCGTCTTACCGCAGACAAAATGTTGGGCTTTGGCCTTATTGATGGCATTATTCCTGAGCCTCCCGGTGGAGCACACTGGGATTACGACGAGTCGGCTCGTATTCTAAAAGAACACTTGTTGCGCGTATTGGCAACACTGCGTGATATTCCTGCCGAAAAAAGGGTTCAGGATCGTATAGAGAAATTCGGAAAAATGGGTTTTTGGGAAGAAGATTAACAACTCGTCCTACAACAAATACGTTACCCCTTGTTCGGCTAATTCCGTTGCCGGAAAAATTTCTCTGGCTTCTGTTTCAAATTGATCGAGCTGTTCGTGTTGACTGCTAAAATGCCCCAATAGTAGTCTTTTTACCTGTGCCTTTTGAGCCAGCAGCGCCGCTTGCCTGGCGGTAGAATGAAAACGCAACTCGGCTTTTTCACGCTGGTCATCAAGGTAGGTAGACTCGTGGTAGAGCAGGTCAAAACGATCTATGTGCTCCAATAAAGACTCGTTATAGCGAGTATCGGCGCAGTAGGCATAGCGACGGGGCTGCCCTTGCTGTGCCAGTCTTTTTCGGGTGATGGTTTTTTCGCAAAAACTAAATCCGTAACAGGTAATGCGGTGATCGGTGGTAAAACAGCTTACTTCGATCTCTTCGGTTTCGTAAAGTAATCCCGGGCCTGCAATCTCTTTTATCTGTAGCGAAAAAGGAAGACGGGTAGAGGCTACCTGCAACTGCAGTTCGATGATCTTTTTAAGGGGCGGTGGTCCAAAGACGATCAGATCTTGCTGCCTGTTGAGTAAACCAAAACTATTGATAAGCCCGATCAGACCAAAATAATGATCGCCATGTAAATGCGAAATAAAAATATGAGAGATACGGCTGTACTTGATCTTGTAGCGCATGAGTTGCAGCTGCGTTCCCTCTCCGCAATCCACTAAGAACTTTTGTCCGTCCATAGTTACGAGCTGGCTGGTTGGAAGCCGTTCGTAGGCCGGCACGGCTGAATTATTTCCTAGTATGGTAACAGAAAACATAATGACTAGTCGGTAGAAAATTCGTTATCGAGCAATTCGCGTTCTATCTCTTCCATCTGTACAATATCCCAAGCTTCACTTTCGGTGGGTGTTACATTCATCAGCTCTACCAATTCTTCTTGCTCTAATACAGCCTCGACGGGCGGCTGAAGTTCACAAATAACAAAAGAGCGGTTTTGTTCGTAAAACCGTTGTTGCAGTTGTAGCAGTTCGCTGCCGCCCTCGGGGTCGATGGCGCTGACCGCCGTCATGTTTAATACAATGTTGCCGGGCGTTCCAGACGATTTAACATCCGCCTCCAAAAAGGCCGTCAGTTTTTGGCCTAGCTCGTCTGCCATAGTAGCAGTAAAGCACGCAGTTGCAAGACGAACTACGTGAAAACGCTCTTTGGTCTCAATTTTGACTTCCATTGGGAGATAACGGTTTTTATTAACAGGGGTTTATAACCTGTTGGAGACCGTTCCCAAATTTATTTGTTAATATTGTAACAACAGTAACAATCTGTAAAATGGATAATAATTTTTCTGCGCAGGTCAAAGAAATCATTTCGTTTAGCCGCGAGGAGGCATTGCGGTTGGGTAATGATTTTATCGGCACCGAGCATCTGTTATTGGGACTCATCAGAGAGGGCGACAACACGGCCCTGCGCATTCTAAAGAGCTTTAATATTGACCTCTACGAGCTTCGTAAAGAGATCGAGATGGCGGTAAAGGATAAGACGGGCAAGAATGTTGCCAATATCAATTCGTTGCCCTTGACCAAACAGGCCGAGAAGGTAATTCGCGTTACGGTTTTAGAGGCCAAGGCGCTCAAGAGTGCCACGGTCGAGACCGAGCATCTAATGCTTTCTATTCTCAAGAACAAAGAAAATATCGCTACACAGATCCTCAATCAGTTCGATGTCGATTACGATCTTTTCAGACAAGAGCTCGGTATTGTCAAATCGAATGAGCCGCGGGCCGAGTTTCCCGAAGAAAACGAAGAGGAGTTCGACGAAGAAAAGAAGTTTAGCGCTGCCAAGCCGGCGGGTAAATCGGGTGCTGCCACCAAGAGTAAAACACCGGTACTTGATAATTTCGGAAGGGATATTACCCGAATGGCCGAGATGGGTTCGCTCGATCCTATTGTGGGACGCGAAAAAGAGATCGAAAGGGTATCGCAGATCTTGTCGCGTCGCAAAAAGAATAATCCCATTTTGATCGGTGAGCCCGGGGTGGGTAAAACGGCCATCGTAGAGGGGTTGGCGCTGCGCATCGTGCAACGAAAGGTTTCTAGGGTCTTATTCGACAAGCGAGTGATCTCACTAGACCTGGCTGCGCTGGTGGCCGGTACCAAATACCGCGGGCAATTCGAGGAGCGCATGAAAGCCATCATGAACGAACTCGAAAAGAATCGCGATGTAATCTTATTTATCGACGAGCTCCACACCATCGTAGGCGCTGGCGGTGCCAGTGGGTCGCTCGATGCCAGCAATATCTTTAAGCCCGCTCTCGCTCGTGGAGAGCTCCAGTGCATTGGCGCTTCAACTCTCGATGAGTATCGCATGTACATCGAAAAGGACGGTGCCCTCGACAGACGTTTTCAGAAGGTGGTCATTGATCCGCCCAGTGTCGACGATACGATCCAGATCTTGAATAATATCAAGAGTAAATACGAGGATTATCATAATGTTAACTACGACCAAGAGGCCATTGACGCTTGCGTTAAGCTTTCTGATCGGTATGTGACCGACCGCTTACTGCCCGATAAGGCCATCGATGTAATGGATGAGGTAGGGGCTCGCGTACATCTTAAGAATATCAATGTTCCTCAAAACATAACCGAGCTCGAAAAAAAGATAGAGGACGTTAAGAACGAAAAGAACAAAGTGGTCAAGAGCCAAAAGTTCGAAGAGGCCGCTTCGCTACGCGATACCGAGAAACGGTTGCAAGAAGAACTCGAAAAAGCCAAGGGTGATTGGGAAGAAGAGAGCAAACACAAGCGTTTTCCGATTGGAGAAGAAGATATTGCCGAAGTAATCAGTATGATGACCGGAATTCCCGTAAAGCGGATGGTACAGGCCGAGACGGAAAAGCTTCGCCGTATGTCAGACGATATGAGGGGGATGGTCATTGGACAAGAAGAGGCTATTCAAAAAGTGGTAAAAGCCATTCAGCGTAACCGGGTTGGTCTTAAAGATCCCCGCAAGCCCATTGGTACCTTTATTTTTCTAGGACCCACCGGAGTAGGAAAGACCGAACTGGCTCGTTCGTTGGCCCGTCACATGTTCGATTCCGATGAATCGCTTATTCGCATCGACATGAGCGAATACATGGAGAAGTTTACCGTAAGCCGTCTCATTGGGGCCCCGCCCGGCTATGTAGGGTACGAAGAGGGCGGTCAGCTAACCGAGCGTGTACGCCGCAAACCGTACAGTGTTATCTTGCTCGATGAGATCGAAAAAGCACACCCCGATATTTACAACATCTTATTACAGGTTTTAGATGATGGCCAGCTAACCGATGGGTTGGGGCGTAAGGTCGATTTTAAGAACACCCTCATTATTATGACCTCGAATATTGGCGTTCGTCAGCTAAAGGATTTTGGAACAGGGGTTGGATTTACTACGGCCGCCAAATTTGAAAACGAAGAAGAGGCTAACAAAGCCGTTATTGAAAAAGCGCTCAAGAAGACCTTCTCTCCCGAGTTTTTGAATCGTATCGACGACGTGGTCATCTTTAATAGTTTGTCGCGCGACAACATCTTTCACATTATCGATATTTTGATGAAGGGGGTCATGAAGCGACTCACCAACCTGGGCTTTACACTGGAGCTGACCGAAAAAGCCAAGAACTTTTTGGCCGATAAAGGCTACGATGTGCAGTTTGGGGCCAGACCCTTGCACCGTGCCATCCAGAAATATCTCGAAGACCCCCTTGCAGAAGAGATCCTAAATATGCAAGTAAAGGCAGGCGATGTCTTGATTGCCGATGCCGACGAAGAAAAGGCCAAACTTTTCTTTACGCTGCAACAAACTCTTCCGGCTCCCAGCAAGGCGCAATAATTGGTTGTGTTATTATGGTGCTCGTTCTCTATTTTTGAGCCGTGGCACCAAAACCTATCATCATTACCCTAGACGGCTGGTCCAGTTGCGGAAAAAGCACCCTGGCCAAGGCATTGGCCAAAGAGCTGGGTTATGTATTTGTAGACAGTGGCGCCATGTACCGGGCCGTGACCCTGTATATGCTTCGTAGTGGCGTGGATATTACCGATGAGCAGCAGGTGCAGCAGGCCCTCTCGCAGATCGAGCTGGGCTTTGCATTTAATCCGGCCCGAGGAGCCAGTGATATTATGCTGAATGGAGAAAATGTAGAATCGTTGATTCGTGAACTGAAAGTGGCCGAGCAAGTCAGCAAAGTGGCTGCACTCGCAACGGTAAGAAAGTTCGCTGTGCAGCAACAGCAGCGTCTGGGCGCAGCCAAAGGCATTGTAATGGATGGCAGAGATATTGGTACGGTCGTTTTTCCGCAAGCGGAACTCAAGATCTTTATGACGGCCGACCCCGAGACCCGTGTGCTACGGCGCTACCGAGAATTGGCCGCCACCGACCCGGGTATTTCAATGGAGGCCGTGCGTGAGAACCTGGCTCTTCGCGATCACATGGATGCGCACCGAGAAGAAAGCCCGCTTAGGCAGGCACCCGATGCAAAAGTGCTTGACAATACCCACCTAACGCCCGAGCAGCAATTTACGTTGGCCTTAGGTTGGGCCAAAGAGGCCATTGGGTAGTTACCGTTACTTCTTTCTTTTGATATCGATTAGCTCTACTTCGAAAACGAGCAGAGAGCCCCCGGGAATGGACATGTAGTCATATTCGCCATAGCCCAATGTATACGGAATGTAAAAGCGGTATTTAGATCCGGTTTTCATTAGTTGTAATCCTTCGGTCCAACCCCGAATAACACCGGTTAGCGGAAAGCTGATGGGTTGACCTCTGTCGTACGAATTGTCAAATCCTTTTCCATCCAAAAAAGTACCTCGGTAGTGGCAAGTAACCGTATCGGCCGCCGTGGGCTGTTCACCGGTGCCTTGTACCAGTACTTCGTATTGCAATCCACTTTCGGTGGTGGTTACTTCGGCCCTTTTTTTATTGGCGGCCAAAAAAAGTTCACCCTCTTGTTTGTTGAATTTTGATTTTTCGTTTTGTAAGCGTGTCATATAGTTGTTTAAAATGGTAGAGCTGGCCGAATTGTCGATCAAGGTGGGTTTTCCTTGCAAAAAATCAGATACGGCACGCGCAAGAAGCGTTGTATTGAGTTGAGTAACACCTTGTGTCTTATAGTAAGAGGCAAGGCTAATGCCCAGCGCATAGCTGACCGAATCAAGATCGGTAACCATGGCCATGGCAGCAGCGGCAGCAGGTTTTGTGGCCGCCGGGGTAGCAGGCTTGGCAGTAGAGGTGGCGGTAGCTGGTTTTTTTACCGGGGCCACAACTTTTTTGGCAGGGCCGGTTTGTGCCAATACAGCAAACGCGGTGGTAAGCGCCAGCGAACTCAGTATCCATTTTTTCATGACGGTAATTTAGGGCTGTAAAATTAAGGGTTCGGACTTTACCGAATACAAATTTGAAGTTCTGTTTTGTAGTTTTGTCTCATGGATACTTTTTTGCTCCCCATCCAGCTGCGCTGGGCCGATATAGATGCTAATTTTCATGTTCGTCATTCGGTCTATTACGATTGGGGGGCTATGTGCCGCATGGAGTTTTTGCGTGCGATGGGACTTACCGAAACGGTATTTCATCAATTGCAGATCGGCCCTATTTTATTTAGAGAAGAAAGCCGCTTTAAACGAGAACTTCAAATGGGCGATACCGTCGCGATCGACCTGCAGTTAGTGGCAGCGCGAAGGGATTTTTCTCGCTGGACCATCCGCCACCAATTGTTTAAGAATACCGATACGCTGGCGGCCATTCTAACGGTTGACGGGGCTTTCTTAGATACTCACCTTCGAAAACTAGCCATTCCCCCTGCACTGGCCAGCGATACTTTTGGGGCAATGCCCCGGGCCGCGGAATTTACTTGGCTACATTGAGCGTAACTACTTTTTGGGGATATTGATCGGCATGCTCCCGAATGGTTCGCTGTATGTAACTGTTGTCTCTATAGCGGGTCACAAACTCTTTTAGAGTCTGTAGATGGGTCGGGGCCACTTTATTGGGAACATAGCCCATTCCAAAAAATAGGCCTCTTTCTACCAAAATGCAGGAGTAGGTATTTTTTTGCAATCCGCGATCGATAATGGCATAGCTGGGTTCTGCTTGCAATTGATGGCAGGCCGCTTGTACACGTTCGTTATACAAATCGGCACTTTCTTTTTTAACACAAGCCCCCTTGCAGTAGCCCTCTTTGATTCCTTCGCAGGGTTGAGAAGAATCTTGAAAAAAGCAAAGCGTGGGGCAGAGGTTAAATTCGCGCATTAGTTTGCGCAGGCGCGCCTGCGCATCGACCAACAGATAGAACCGTTGCAATAAGGGTAAGGTCTTTCTGTTCTTATCGATGATCAATCGCAGGTAGCCGCGTTGATCTTCGTACACATGCAAGCCAAACTGATCCTCTTGTTTTTTTTGTGCCGCATTAAAGCGGGGCCAGCGGTGCTTGATCTCGGCCGACTCCAGTAGCGAGGCCATGAGCGGGGTGGCACACTCTGTGTGCGAGATACCATGAACATAGTTGACCCAGCGTTGCTTTTGAAGGCTGGGCGCGTCATTGCTAAAATGGCTGTTGACCCGGTAGCGAATATTGATGGCTTTGCCCACATAGATCACCTTACCCTTGGCATTATGAAAATAGTATACCCCGGGGCGTGGTGGCAATTGCTCCCAATGCTCACGAGGTACATGCGGGGGTAAAATAGATTCCTTCGAATTTCGTTTAAGGCTTCTTGCAATGTGATGGTGTTGGTCGGCATCCATCAATCGTTTAAATAAAAGCGCCGTGGCAGCACTGTCTCCGCCTGCGCGGTGCCGGTTCTCGAGCGGAATGCCAATGGAGCGACAAAGTTTACCCAGGCTGTACGAGGGAAGCCCCGGTAAGATCTGTCGACTTAGTCGAACGGTACAGAGTTTGCTGCAATGCAGTTGATAACCCTCTTGTTTAAGGTGGGCCTTGATAAACGAATAATCGAACTGCACGTTATGGGCCACAAAGATCTGCCCTTGCAGCAGGGTAAAAACTTTTTCTGCGATCTCTTTAAAAGAAGGGGCCGACGATACCATTTGATCCGATATGCCCGTCATTCGTTGTATAAAAGGGGGAATCGGTTGGCCGGGATTGACCAGGGTCTCATAGGTCTCGGTTACAGCGGTGCCGTCAAAGAGATGAATGGCGATCTCGGTGATGCCGTTGGCGGCCGCAAACGAACCGGTGGTCTCTATGTCTACGATTGCATACATTCAAAAGGCTAATTTCGTTAAAAATCAGCAGCGTGGCCGACCTACCTTTCGAGATGTTTCATAATCGTTTGCAAAAACTGGCCAGGCATCTGGACAAGCAGGCTCGCAAACGTGGCGTTAGTTGCTATCGCCTCTACGACCACGACCTGCCGGAATTTCCTTTTTGTATAGACCGCTATGCCGATGCCCTTTATGTAGCCGAGTATAAGCGAAGACATGGCATGGACGAAGAATCGCATGCCCTGTGGTTGCAGCGTTGCCTACAACAGATCAGTATCTCGTTGGGGGCTTCGCCCGATAAAATCTTTACCAAGCTTCGCCAGCGTAAGCCGGGTAGGGGAGGTCAATATCAAAAGGCCGAAGCGGTGCAACAGCAATTCTTTTCTGTAGCCGAAAATGGACTTTCTTTCTGGGTTAACCTTACCGACTATCTCGATACGGGACTTTTTTTAGATCATCGCGACACCAGGGCCTTGGTGCGATCGCAGTCGCAGCAAAAAAGGGTATTGAACTTGTTTGCCTACACGGGTTCATTTTCGGTGTATGCCGCAGCCGGCGGGGCCAGCGCGGTAACTACCGTCGATCTCTCTGCTACGTACTTGCAGTGGGCACGTCGTAATCTGCAGCTAAATGGCTTTATCGTACCGGAGCGTAACGAAGCAACCACGAATGCGTTGCAATTTGTTCAGGCCGATGTAATGCAATATCTACCTACGGTTGGCGATGCTCGTTTTGATATAATCGTAATGGATCCACCCACCTTTAGTAACAGCAAGCGCATGAACGACATCTTGGACGTGCAGCGCGATCATCCATTTTTAATACGCGAGGCGCTGCGCATTCTTAGCCCCGAAGGGGTATTGTATTTTAGCACCAATTTTTCGCGCTTTTCAATGGATCCTGTTTTGCAGGAGAGCTGCGACTGCAAGGATATTACCAAGGCTACTACGCCCTTCGATTTTACAGGACGCACCACCCGGTTTTGCTTTCGAATGCAAAAAAAGAGTCTTAGTTAGAGTGTCTTTAATACGTCGTTCATGCTGCGAACGGCAGCGGCACTCTTATCGAAGGCTTCTTGCTCGGCCACGTTGAGTTTGAAGTCAACGATCTTTTCCCAACCGTTTCTACCAATGGTAACAGGAACACCCAGACAAATGTCCTTTTGATTGTATTCGCCATTCAACGAGACGCAGCAGGTAAATAATTTTTTCTCGTCGCGTACAATCGATTCCACCAGGGCCGCGGCAGCAGCGCCGGGTGCATACCAGGCCGATGTGCCAATAAGGGCGGTTAGTGTAGCGCCACCCACCATGGTATCTTTTACGATCTTTTCTTGTTGTTCTTGGCTTAAGAAGTCGGTAACGGGTACGCTGTTCCATGTGGCCAGGCGAATCAGCGGAATCATGGTCGTATCGCCGTGTCCACCTACTACAACGGCGTTAAGATCGGCGGGGCTGCAACCAAGGTGTAAACTCAATTGATATTTAAAGCGGCTGCTGTCGAGTGTACCGCCCATTCCGATAATTCGGTGTTTGGGCAAGCCGCTCTGTTGCAGTGCCAGATAGGTCATAGTGTCCATCGGGTTGCTCACGATAATCAAAATGGCATTGGGCGAATGCGTAAGGATATTCTCGCAAACTCCTTTTACTATGCCGGCATTGACACCGATCAGTTCTTCGCGGGTCATACCGGGTTTGCGGGGAAGACCCGAGGTAATGACCACCACATCGCTTCCGGCCGTTTTCGTGTAGTCGTTGGTACTGCCTACAATGCGCGTATCAAAGCCGAGCAGCGTAGCGGTTTGCATCATGTCTTGGGCCTTTCCTTCGGCGATCCCTTCTTTGATGTCGAGTAAAACCAATTCGGTGCAAAGCTCTTTTCTGGCAATATTATCGGCACAGGTGGCGCCTACTGCGCCCGCGCCTACAACGGTCACTTTCATAGTAGAAAAATTTTTGCAAAGGTAGCAGTTTTTGCGTTCAGGGTAGGCTCCCTTATCTTTGCGGCCTCAATAAATTTAGCAATGGCAACAACAGCTGATATCAGCCGCGGGCTGATCTTAAAACTCGATGGAAGTTTGTACTCGGTGGTCGAATTTGGAGAGAACAAAACCGCCCGGGCGGCTGCCAAGGTATGGGCCAAGTTAAAGGGCGTTGACAATAACCGCTCTATCGAAAAGACTTGGAATTCGGGCGATAACATTTACCCTGTACGGGTCGAGCGCAAGGCCTATCAGTACTTGTACAAAGACGATACCGGCTACAATTTTATGGATAACGAGACCTTCGAACAGGTTGCAGTGCAAGAGAACACGGTCGATGCGCCCCAGTTTTTAAAAGAGGGGCAAGAGGTGAGTGTGCTTTTTAACACCGAGACCGAGCTGCCTATGAGTGTAGAGCTGCCCGATAAGATCGTTTTGCAGGTTACGTATACCGAACCCGGCTTGCGTGGCGATACGGCCACTCGCACCCTTAAGCCCGCCACGGTAGAGACCGGGGCATCGGTAAGTGTTCCGCTTTTTGTGAACGAAGGCGAGCTGATTCGGGTCAATACCAAGACCGGTGAGTACGTGGAGCGGGTAAAGGAATAAAATTTAGACCCTTTTTTTGGGGTCTTTACAGCAGCCCGGAATTTTACGATTTCGGGCTTTTTTTGCCCATTTTTGCCCATTTTTCCTCATTTTTTGCCCAAAAATCATCAAAATCAATAAAAATTAGCCCCGCTCGTGCTGCATTATCCTACCTTAGCAGCCTGATATAACCGGGTCGATCAACCTAAAACGCTAAAACTTGAAAGGCATGGACTTTAAACAGATTCAGGAGTTGATCAAAATGGTCAACAAATCCAACATCGGAGAGGTGACCATCGAGCAAAAAGATTTTAAAGTAACGGTCAAGCAAAAAGAAGATCCGGTCCAGCATGTGGTAACAGCCGCCGCCGCTCCCGTTATGGCCGCCGCACCCATAGCTCCTGTTGCCGCCGCCGCCCCTGCCGCTGCTGCACCCGAAAAGCCCAAAGCCGCTCCTGCAGCAACCGATAATTTGGTTACCATTAAAAGTCCGATGATCGGTACCTTCTACCGTAAGTCATCACCTGATAAGCCCAACCTGGTCGATGTAGGAAGCGATGTAGCCCCCGGTTCGGTCCTTTGCATTATTGAAGCTATGAAGCTGTTCAATGAGATCGAAAGTGAGGTGAAAGGACGTATCGTCAAGGTATTGGTAGACGACGCTTCTCCTGTAGAGTACGATCAGCCCTTGTTTTTAGTAGAACCTGCCTAAGGCAAAATTATTCCTGCTATGTTCAAAAAAATTCTGATTGCCAACAGAGGCGAGATTGCGTTACGTGTAATTCGTACGGCCCGTGAAATGGGAATTAAGACCGTGGCGGTGTATTCTACTGCCGACCGCGATAGTTTGCATGTGCGTTTTGCCGAAGAAGCGGTTTGCATTGGTCGTCCTCAGAGCAGTGACTCTTACCTGAACATCGCCAACATTATGTCGGCAGCCGAAATTACCAATGCCGATGCCATTCACCCTGGGTACGGCTTCTTGGCCGAAAATGCCAAGTTTGCCCGCATCTGTAATGAGCATGGGGTAAAATTTATTGGACCCACGCCCGAGATGATCAATAAGATGGGCGATAAGATAACGGCCAAAGATACCATGATCAAGGCCGGAGTGCCGGTAGTGCCCGGCGGACAAGGTTTATTGCAAAGTGTCGATGAGGCAAAGGGGATCGCGCGTGATATGGGCTATCCGGTTATTTTAAAAGCAACGGCCGGTGGTGGCGGAAAAGGAATGCGCATTGTATGGGAAGAAGCCGAGTTAGAGAA
>Ga0194130_10004253_pt1 | contig 18359 bp, 16 predicted proteins | sample TA2KigsurfametaG_FD_160084 | JGI IMG/M metagenome (GOLD analysis project Ga0194130, IMG submission 160084) | Freshwater microbial communities from Lake Tanganyika, Tanzania - TA2015050 Kigoma 12 surface | ecosystem: Environmental > Aquatic > Freshwater > Lake | place: Tanzania: Lake Tanganyika... | reverse complement strand
ACCAAGTACAAGGTACCAAGTAGGGTTTTCCTGAGAGATGTTAATTTTGTTTTTGATTAACAAATGGTCTTTTTCTTTTTAAATAGAACGTTCATTTAGAAAATACTTTGTACTTGGTACTTTGTACTTTGTACTTTGTACAACCATTCACCCCTTAAACTCCATTCCATTGGCAAAAGTAAAAACCACCTTTTTCTGTCAAAACTGCGGGGCACAGAGCCCGAAGTGGATTGGCAAGTGCCCTTCTTGTGGGGAATGGAACACCTATGTAGAAGAGATTATCCAAAAGGAAGAACCAAGCAAAGGAAGTTGGAAGCCTCAGGGTTCAGGGCTTAAAAAAGCGAGCACTCCTAAGAAAATAGCCGAAGTCAACCACGAGGAGCAGCCACGCTGGGTTACCTCTGACCCAGAACTGGACCGGGTACTGGGTGGGGGAATCGTGGCTGGTTCTCTCGTCCTCATTGGGGGAGAGCCAGGCATAGGCAAATCCACGCTCATGCTCCAAATCGCCTTGACCTTAAAAGGGAAGAAGGTCCTTTACGTGTCTGGAGAAGAAAGTGAAGCGCAAATTAAAATGCGGGCAGATCGTATGGCTGCCAAAAATCCAGAGTGCTACGTGCTTTCAGAGACGAATACTCAGCAGATTTTTCAGCAGATTGAGGTGCTCAACCCGGACTTTTTGGTTATCGACTCCATCCAAACCCTCCACAGCCAGCTGGTAGAATCAGCTGCTGGATCGGTATCCCAAGTGCGGGAATGCACCGCAGAGCTGATGAAATTTGCTAAGGAAACAGGCACGCCTGTATTTTTAATTGGCCACATCACCAAAGACGGTTCTATTGCTGGACCCAAAGTCCTCGAGCACATGGTGGATACCGTCCTGCAGTTTGAAGGAGACCGTCACCTGACCTACCGCATCCTGCGCACCTCCAAAAACCGATTTGGTTCAACGCATGAGTTGGGGATTTATGAAATGCGAGCCGAGGGCTTGCGTGCGGTCTCTAATCCTTCCGAAATCTTATTGACCCAGCGGGAAGAAGTGCTCCATGGGGTGGCCATTGGCGCCATGCTAGAAGGAAATCGTCCCTTGTTGATAGAGATTCAGTCCTTAGTTAGTCCAGCTACTTACGGCACGCCGCAGCGAAGCAGCACGGGCCACGATGCGAAGCGACTCAACATGCTTTTGGCGGTGTTGGAAAAGCGTGGAGGCATGCGCCTCGGACAGCAGGACGTCTTTTTGAATGTGGCAGGAGGCCTGCGGGTAGACGATCCAGGCTTGGACTTGGCGGTTTGTGCCTCCTTGATTTCCAGTTACGAGGACACCCCCGTTTCAGAGCAGATTTGCTTTGCGGGTGAAGTAGGCTTGGGAGGGGAAATCCGAGCGGTATCTCGTATTGAAAACCGCATCGCTGAAGCGGAAAAGCTAGGCTTCAAAAAAATCGTAGTCTCCAAGTATGCGGTCAAAGGATTAGACTTGAGCAAGTTTAAAATTCAAGTTATCCAAGTGAGCAAGTTGGAGGAGATGTACCAATTGATTTTTTGATTTATTCCCCTTCCTTCCAAAAATAATTTGCTCCCTGGAAGAAGCCTGGTATTTTAGAGTTGTTTTATTTCCAAGTTTCGTAGTTACGCCACCCCGCCCATGAAAGCCCTTCTTACTATCGGACTTTTGGTCCTATCCAACACCTTCATGACCTTGGCCTGGTATGGTCACCTAAAGTTTGCCGAATGGAAATGGTTTAGCAAACTTGGGCTACTTTCTATCGTCCTGATCAGTTGGGGTGTTGCTTTGTTTGAATACCTCTTCCAAGTGCCAGCCAATAAATTAGGCTATGCGGGCAATGGTGGGCCCTTTTCTTTGGTGCAGCTCAAGGTCATTCAAGAAGTGATCACGCTACTCGTATTTATGGGCTTTACGCTAGTGGTTTTTAAAACCGAAACCCTCAAACTGAATCACCTGATTGGAGCAATTTTTTTGGTGCTGGCAGTCTTCTTCTTCTTTAAAAAATAATCCTTCCCTCAAATCCATGTCTCCTAACGAGCATTTACCCGACCAAAACTTAGATCCCAAAGACTGGGAAGCCATGCGGCAATTGGGCCATCAAATGGTCGACGACTTGTTTGCCTACTGGCAAGGAATTCGAGAAGAAAAAATTTGGAAACCTATCCCTGAGGAAGTAAAAGCTTTTTTGGATCAGCCCCTCCCTGAAAGTGGGCAATCCCCTGAAGAGGTATATCAGGAATTTAAAAAGTACATTTTCCCTTACAACAAAGGGAATGTGCATCCTCGATTTTTTGCTTGGATCCAAGGTACGGGCACTCCTTTAGGTGCCCTGGCAGATCTTTTGGCCTCAGGCATGAATCCCAATACTGCCATCGGGGAGCATTCAGCCATGTATGTAGATCGGCAAGTGGTGAATTGGTGTAAGGAGTTGATGAACTTCCCTTCTGAAGCCTCTGGAATCCTGGTTAGCGGAGGCTCTATGGCAAATATCACCGCCTTGACGGTGGCGAGAAATTCGTTTGGAGAAGAAAAGATCCGACAGAAAGGACTTAAGGCGGCCTCTGCTCAACTCTTGATTTACTGCTCGGTAGAAACCCACTCCTGCATCCAAAAGGCCGCAGAAATAATAGGCCTAGGAAGTGATGGCGTCCGAAAAATTCAGGTAAACGATCGCTTCCAGCTGGACCCTATCGCTCTTCGGGCTCAAATTGAAGCGGATCTTCAGGCCGGTTTCCTACCGTTTTGTGTAGTAGGCACTGCAGGCACGGTCAATACCGGAGCGATCGACCCTATGCAGGAGTTGCTTCAGATTTCCAAGGAATATGGGCTTTGGTTTCATGTGGATGGCGCTTACGGGGCCTTAGGCAAACTCGATCCGATCTATGCTGATGCCTTGCGAGCAATGGAGGAAGCAGATAGCTTGGCCTTTGATCTTCACAAATGGCTGTATGTGCCCTATGAAGTGGGATGTACGCTTATCCGGGACGCGAAAAAGCACCGCGATTCCTTTGCCATTACGCCCAATTACCTACTGCAGGAGCAGCGAGGACTTTCTGGAGGTTTGGATTCAATCAATAACTATGGATTTGAGCTTTCCCGCGGGTTCAAAGCCTTGAAGGTGTGGATGTCTCTCAAAGAGCATGGGAGAGAAAAATATGCAGCGCTAATTGCTCAAAACAATCGGCATGCTGCCTACTTGGCAGAGTTGGTGGAGCAGCACCCCAATTTGGAACTGATGGCCCCCGTTTCCATGAGCATTACCTGTTTTCGAATGACCCATCCCAGTTTGGATGAGGTAGCACTTAGAGAGCTCAATCGGGAAATCCTCCTTCGCCTACAGGAAGAAGGAATAGCATCACCTAGTTCCACTCTTTTAAACGGGAAGTATACGCTGCGCGTGGCCAATACGAATCAGCGCACGCGTAGGGAAGACATGGATTTGTTGGTTCGAGAGGTGCTTCGCTTAGGAAACCAAAAAATTGCCTCTGCCTAGTCAGGGTTTGGCTTAATTTTCGCTGGTATAAGAATGAAAATTTTTCTTTAACCAACTATGCAAAAAAGAACACTACTTCCCTTCATTATTGCTTGCGTATTTTTCAGCGCGATTAGCGCTCAAGCGCAGGAACTTGGACTTAGATTTGGGCACATCAATGGCAATAACGTGGCCTTGGACGGCATTTTCTCTACGAGAGAATTCAGTAGAGTACATGGCAACGTGAGTTTTGGGTCTACTGGCCTAGGGGTAGATGCCCTTTGGAACCCCATTTACGATGACATTCCGGATACCGACCTCAAATGGTATGCAGGCTTTGGCCCATCGGTGTATTTGGCCAATGATTTTAGATTTGGAGGCGCAGGAGAGGCAGGACTAGAATATGCGTTCTCAGAGGTACCGATTACGGTAGGATTTGATTTTAGACCTTACTTATTTTTGGTGGAGGTGACCGAATTTAGGGCCGGATTTGGACTCAACGTACGCTGGAGGTTAAACTAACACGGATGAAATACAAAAAACCCTGCCTTCAAACAGGGTTTTTTGTTTCCTTAGTTGATTATCCCCTTTTTTATCAGTAAAGGAAGAAAATAAAATTTGATTTCATTTCAATCGGCTGTGGACGGTCGTCTGTCAGCCGTTGACATGCTTAAAATTCTACGATGAGTCCTATAGTGGGCAAAATGGTGCCAGCTGGATTTGCTAAATTCCTTAGTTGGTAGCGGCTGGGGTCTTTAGGGTCTATGGCAATGTCGCCTTGTGCGTCCCTTATGGGAAGAATTAAAGGGGGCTGAGTAGCTTGGAAATTGTATGCATTTTGCACATCCAAGTACCAATTCAGAGTCCACTTTTCGTAAAAATACTTTTTGTCTAATCGGATATCGAGCTGGTGGTAAGGATTTAGCCTTGCCCCATTTATTCTAGAAAAATCCAAAATGGCAGTATTCCGAAGGTCCCAGTTGGACCTTAAGCTAGATGCATTTAGGTCTGTTGGGGTATAGGGATTGCCACCCAGATATCTCCAACGTCCTCCTAATTCCCAATTATTTGAAAAGCGCTTGCCAGCTGTCATGCTCAGGATAATTCGGTTATCCCAGGAGGAGGGGATCATTCCCTCTGAATTTGGGTTGGTAAATTCGCTTCGTACCAAGGTCATGGATGCAATTCCATAAAAATTTCGGAAAAGACGTTGTTGGGCAAGAAATTCTATTCCATAAGCTCTTCCTGTAGAATTGGACAAGACGGGTTCATTTCCTATCGCTCCAAAATCTGCACCTAAGTTGGCTAAGGAGATTCCGTTTCGAATGGAGCTGGGATAATTGCTGTAGCGTTTGTAAAATGCCTCCAGGGTAAATCTCCTTGCTTTTTCGGGCCTTAGGTATTCTAAACCTCCAATCAATTGTGCGTTTCGAATAAATCTCACGTAGTTTTCTTGGTTGACATATTCGCCCAGGTTGTTTTGGAATCCAAGGATGGTATAAGCAGGTCTTTGGTAGTATACCCCTGCATTGGCAGTAACAAACAGGTTAGGCTGTAGCTGGTAAGAAAGGGAAAGCCTAGGGCTCAATTGCTTAAATGGATTGGAAGCCGTGCTTGCGAAGTTAGAACCGTCCATTCTTATTCCCCCCGAAAGTAAAAGGCGGTCGCCTAACCCATTTCTACTGCCTGAAACAAAAGCCCCATAACTGGTATAGTTTGATACGGCCGAAATGTCTACTAATCCTCCCGATTGTGAGAGGACTGCTCTATCGTAATTATCAATCAGGTACCGGGCATACTCTAAATTTACCCCGTACTTTAGGGTGTATCCTTTTCCAAAAACGCTATTTTCTGCTCTTAATTTATTTTCAGATTCTTGGGAGCGGTAGTCAAAAAGTAGATTTTTTGGATTACTTTCATCGTTGCCCGCATACTTTATGGATTGGTTGTTGAGCATGTTGCGGCTGAGTACAAAGGTCCAGTATCCATTTTCTCTGAATCGCTTAAGTTTAGCCCCTGTGGTATAATTCCATTGAGATTGTACGGCGAGGACGCCTAATAAGTACAGTCTATCTTCTTTTTCTTCTTGAGTTTCCTCCTCAGGAACATCCTCATTCAGGGCGAATTGATCTATGGCCCCGAGTCCAAGGATGGTCAATTCGGTTTTATCGTTGATTTTGGTGGTGGTTTTTAGCTGAAAATCATTGAAGGTGGGAAGAAAGGGAAGTTGGAGCAAGCGAAATAGTCCTTGTAGGTAAGATCTTCGGGCCGACAAGGAGTAGGTAGTCTTGGGAGACAAAGGACCCTCGTTGGACAGGGTGAGTTCGGAGGCGCCTAGCGTAAGTTGCGTAGCCATACGATCTCTTCGTCCTTCTTTGAGTTGAATTTCAAAAAAGGAACTCAAGCCATTCATTCTATTGGCAGGAAATCCACCTGTGATCAAGTCTACGCTTTTGATCAGGTTTACATTTATCATGCCTACGGGACCTCCTGAAGATCCTTGGGTAGAAAAATGGTTGATCACGGGTACCTCGATTTCGTCTACAAAAAAGCGATTTTCATTAGGCGCTCCTCCTCGAATCAAAATGTCATTTCTAAAACTAGGAGTACTTGCCACACCAGGAAGGGACTGAATGACTTTAGAAATGTCCCTATTTCCACCTGGATACCTTTCGATCTCATTGGTGTTCAGCTTCCTTACCGACAAGGGGGTTTCTTCCGAGCGAGTAAACTCACTACTGACGACTACTTCGGAGAGTTCCTCTGCCTCTTCAATGAGACTAAAGTCCAATTGCACGGCTCTAGCCAGGGTCACTTGGATTTCGTAGGCTGTGCTCGATTTGTAGCCCACAAAGCTAACCCTCACATTGTAAAGACCTACTGGAACATTGCTGATTTCATAATTGCCCTCTGCATCACTGATTGCACCTAAGTTTGTATTGAGCAATAGTACATTGGCAAAAGCTACAGGTTGGTTATTGATGGAATTGGTGATTTTTCCACGGATTATTCCTTGTCCAAATCCGCTTAGGGAAAGGCTGAGAAAAAGGCAAGTGAAAATAAAGTGGCGCATAAAGGAATAGTTGGCTGTAGATAGGTAAAGCAATAAAGAATTATCCTGCTTGTTTTTCTTTTTCTCTCCATAACCTCCACCAAGGGGTAGCAGGAGAGTCGTGGTGCTCGTAGTGGTAGCCGAAAAAATAGCAACTCACAAAAGCCCAAAGGTGGTTTTTGGTTTGAGACCTAGAATGATGCAGGTTGTGTTGCTCTCCCTTGTGAGGGAGAAAGGTACCGAAGAAGAACAATTGCAAGGTGGAAAGCCCAGCCGGGAGCATCCAAAATACAATCAAATTTTCCATGGGGAGTACCAACTTCAATAGGTTGTAGGTGATCGCCATGAGTAAAAACTGCCAAAGGTTGAGGTACTGAAGGATAAAACTCCCGTACCAAATGAAAAAATTTCCCGAAGGATGGTAGTCGGGGTCCTTATCGGTAGCCACATGTCGGTGATGCTCGTGGTGCTTGGAAAACAACTTCCAGTAGAAATTGTAGGAGAAGAGGAGGGCAGCAACCCATCCGGTAAAATGATTAATTTTTTTATTTGTAGAGACTACCCCATGCATGGCGTCGTGGGCAGTGATAAATAATCCTGTGTACAGGTGGGTTTGCAAAAGTATACCCAAATAAGTCAGGGGATTGTCCCAAGAGAATTCCCAGGTGAGCAAAAAAGCCATAGAAATAGACCAGCACAGAATGATTCCCCATGCGATAAGCAATCCCTTGGTTCCTAGGGAGGGTGAAGGGCTAAAATGATTCATGAAATGCCAATCAAAAAGTTAGGATTCGCTCTTTAACATGCTCCATGAGCCACATGGGAGTGGAAGTAGCCCCACAAATTCCCACGGAATTCCCATGTTCAAACCAGGATTCTTCGATTTGATCGGGATTGGAGACAAAATAAGTTTGGGGATTTTTTTCTTTGCATACGTTGTACAAGACCTTCCCATTGGAGGATTTTGTTCCACTTACAAAGATGATTTTATCAAACTTGTCTGCAAAATCCCTAAGCTCTTTGTCTCGATTGGATACCTGTCTACAGATAGTATCGTTTGAATTTACAGAAATACCATTTTCGTGTAAGATTCGGTTGATCTCGTAAAAGTTATCGGTGCTTTTGGTGGTTTGACTATAGAGGGTAAGATTTTTTGGAAGATTGGGAAGGTCAAGTTCTGAAATGTCCTGAAAAACTATCGCCTTGTTGTTGGTTTGTCCTAGCAGTCCAATAACTTCCGCGTGCCCGTGTTTTCCATAGATATAGATATTTTCATCCTTATCGAAAGAATTCTTAATTCTATTTTGAAGCTTTAAGACAACTGGACAGCTTGCATCGATCAAGGTGAGGTTGTTTTTTATAGCCAATTCATATGTGGAAGGAGGCTCGCCATGAGCTCGAATTAGAACTTTTTCATCTTTTAAGCCATGCAAGTCACCGTGATCGATGATCTTCAATCCCTTTCGGGTAAGTCGATTTACCTCTTCGTCATTGTGTACAATATCTCCCAAGCAGTACAGGTACCCTTGCTCGTCAAGGATTTCTTCTGCCATTTCGATGGCGTAAACAACCCCAAAACAAAATCCTGAATGATCGTCAATATGAACTTTTAGGCCTTTCATCGATTATTTAACTGCTTTTAAGTCAAATTGTTTGGTAGATCTAAATCGCTCCAGGAAACTAATGTTCATTAAAAATAAGATCATGGAATACACCAAATCTTCTATGGGTACGGTCCAAATTCGAATGCCAAGATTTTCAGTATTGTTGTAAATAACCACAGGTTCATCGGTGAGTCCCCCGGTAAGGATCCCATTGCATATCATAAGTGGAATGAGGTGGACTAAGTAAGCGAAAATAAAGCGCCCCAAGTACTTTTCTTTGAATACAAAGTAGTGAATGGCCAGGGTACACGCACCTACAAAGAAATTGACCGAGGTATACCACTTGTCCAGGTGGAGCACAGCCATGAGGAGCAGGAAAGGCACTAGGATCCAGACGAAGCTTTTTCCGAAGGATAAGAAGTAATCTTTTGGGAAAAAGTAAATCAATACCTCGTATATAAATACCGATGAAAAAGGGACGATGAAAAAGAACAGCCATTCTTCGAGGGGAAGTCCCAGCCAAAATATGCCCAGTACGTAGGTAGAATTGAATTCCCAGACCCCCAAATGGGTAAACCACACGTCCCAAAGGATAAAAAAGGTAGCGGTCAGCCCCATGCCAGGAAAGAGGAATTTCCATTGGGAAACGTAGCGAATCCTATGCTCGAAGGATTGGGCTAGAGGATAGCTGAGGGCAAAGATCAGCACGCCGAGGTAGAGGTACTTTTCCATTAGGAGAAGCCGAGTTTGTTTTCCACATAGCTGCCAAAAAGAAGGCTTAGCTTTCGTGCGTTGGGAATGCGCACCCGCTGCTGTGTTATCGTTTCTGGAGGGAGCTTTTTGATCTTATCGAACAGCTTTTGGTAGTAGAGGTAAGCCAGCTTTACCCCAAGTTTTGCTCCTTGCGGCAGACCTGCAATTCCTACGAGGGAGTCGTCAAAGTCTTTTTGGATATCTTCTTCTATGGCTTTTTTGACCGCAGTATTGAAGCGATTGAAGTCTACCCCAGGAAAATACACCCTTCCTCGTTCTTCAAAATCACTTTTGAGGTCTCTAAGAAAATTTACTTTTTGAAAAGCCGACCCCAATTTGCAAGCGGGGTCTTTCAGTCTTTGGTATTCGGCTTCATCCCCTTGGCAAAAGACCCTCAAACACATAAGCCCCACGACTTCGGCTGAGCCGTAAATATATTCCTGGTACTTGGAATCATTGTAAGTTTTGAAATCCAAATCCATCTCCATAGAATGCAAAAAGGCTTCAATCAACTCCTGATCTATGCGGTATTGATTGACGATGAGTTGGAAAGCATGTAGAACTGGATTAAGTGAAATTCTAGCTTCAATGGCTTCGTAAGTATCTTTTTTAAATCGATCTAGTAGGGCTTTTTTGTCCTGATCGTGAAAGGTATCTACGATTTCATCGGCATAGCGAACAAAGCCATAAATGGCATAAATGGGAAGATGAAAATTTTTAGCTAAGGTTTTAATTCCCAAAGTAAAGCTCGTGCTGTACCGTTGGGTGATCAACTTGCTGCACTCAAAGGTGGTTTGGTCAAAAAGTAATTGTGCATTCATACAGGTAATATACCTTTTTGTTTACAAATTGTTTTCTTTCATCACTTCTTTTGCCACTACATGGCCTGAAATCAGGGAGGGCGGGACCCCAGGGCCGGGTACGGTCAATTGACCCGTATAGTACAGGTTGCTTACCTTTTTATTTTTCAAACTGGGTTTCAAAATGGCCGTTTGCATGAGCGTGTTGGCCAAACCGTATGCATTTCCTTTGAAGGCATGGTAATCTGACTTGAAATCTTGGTGCGCATATGATCTTTTGTAGACCACATGGGAGCGAATCTCCTGACCAGTGATTTTTTCCAACCTGTCCATGATCAGGTGATAGTAGGTTTCCCTCATGTCTTCTGAATCTTCTAAATCAGGGGCTAGGGGAACAAGCAAAAACATATTTTCCATGCCTTTGGGGGCAACTGTGGGATCCGTGATGGATGGAACAGAAGCATAAAATAAGGGTTTTTCAGGCCATCTTGGGCGAGTGTAGATGGCGTCCGCATGAGGCCCTAAAGGCTCATCGAAAAATAAATTGTGGTGCCTAAGGTTAGAAAGTCGTTTGTTGATACCTAGATAAAATAACAAACTGGAGGGAGCCAAGACCCTCTTGTCCCAATAAGCAGCCGAGTAATTGCGGTACGGGGGCTCTAAGAGCTTCTGATCTACATGATGATAATCTGCTCCCGCCACCACGATGTCAGCCGTAAGGATTTCCCCAGTACTGAGTTGCACTCCTGTGGCCTTCCCATTTTCTATCAAGAGCTGGCTGACTTCAGCTTGGTAGCGAAATTTTACCCCTTTTTCCTCTGCTAAGGAAACCATCCCTTTGATGATTTCATGCATCCCCTTTTTAGGATACCAGGTACCTAAGGCAATGTCGGCATAGTTCATCAAGCTGTAAAGCGCAGGGATATTTTGGGCTGTTTCTCCTAAAAACAAGACCGGAAATTCCATCAATCGGATGATTTTTTCATTCGAAAAATAGCTACGTACGTGCTTGGCCATGGATTGAAATATATCCATGCGGATCATATCCAAAAGCAGACGGGGTGAGGTAAACTCAAATAAGGACCTGCTAGGACGGTGAACCAAGTCGTGTATTCCTACCTCGTATTTGTATTTGGCTTGAGCCAAAAATTTATCCAAGTTTTTGCCAGCCCCAGGTTCTAGGGAATCCAGCATAGACCGAAACGCTCCTAAGTCTGCGGGTATATCCAGGACATCGTCTTTTCCATACACTACGGCATAGGAGGGGTCTAAGCGTAACAATTCGTAGTAATCGGATGGCTTTTTTCCAAAATGGGCAAAATACCTTTCGAAGACATCTGGCATCCAATACCAGCTGGGGCCCATATCAAAAACAAACCCCTGGTGCTCGAACTTTCTCGCTCTTCCACCAGGGGAATTATTTTTTTCTACTAGAGTTACTGTGCAGTTGCCTTTTGCCGCCAAGTGGGTAGCTGCGGAGATTCCAGCAAATCCGGAACCAATGACTACCACATGTGATGTTGACATAAAGTTAATTTTTGTGCTTGTATACCATCAAGTCCTCTTTCAACAGTTTTCGGGCAATATGAATTCTATTTTTTACAGTTCCAATAGGAATCTGAAGTTTATCGGCTATTTCGTGGTATTTGAACCCTCTAAAATGCATCATAAAGGGCACGCGATACACCTCTTCTAATTTATCAATGGCTGCTTGAATGTCATCCATGGTAAAGTTACCAAAAACTCCATTGTCAATTAATGCATCGCTAGAGTTGATGAAATGTAAGTTGTCGGTTGTATCTACAAATGTACCTCTGCGAACCATGCGCTGGTAATTGGTAATGAAGGTGTTCTTCATGATGGTATACAACCAGGCTTTAAGATTTGTGCCTTCTGTAAATTTATCCTTGTTGGTGAAGGCTTTTACCATAGTATCCTGAAGAAGGTCATTCGCATCGTCTACATCACGGGTCAACTTCATCGCAAAGGGCTTTAAAGAGCTGGAAAGCTTCTGAAGGGAATAACTAAATTCTAAAGTAGTCATGGCGCTTAGATTTTGTTTAATCAAATCTAGGAACAATTAAACAAAATCCAAATAAATTGTTGAGTTTTATTTTAAAAAAGTTAAACAAAAAATAAATGAATAGTAATTCAAATTTAAAAAATGGCTTTTATAATAAACAAAGGCACTTTTTTGATTCAGTGCCTTTGTTTAATAAAAAATAAATTTTGTTTAACTATATCTCTTGGTAGACAGGCTCTAATTCTTCCAAGAGATCTTTGACGTCTCGGATGTAGTTTAGCTGTTGTACATTTTCTGGAAATACCAAATCTTGTCCAATAATTTGGTACCCAGTTACCAAGAGCTGTGCTCCCGAAAAGCGTTCTGAAAGGGCAGAAACGTATTCTTGTACGTATTCTGAAGAGGGGGAAGTGGTCACTACAGTCAACAAAAACTCCGGTTGATGAAGTTTGTACACGGAGAGCAAATCATCGTTTGGGGTACTTTGACCTAAATAAACGACCTTATGGCCTTTGGATTTGATCAGGTAGCTTGCGAATAGAAGGGATATTTCGTGCAGTTCTCCTTCGGGCAGGAATAGCAAGAATTTCTTACCCCCACGTTGAGATAGCTGGCCGTCTATGGCTACGATCAATTTTTGACGCACCAGGTTGGAGATAAAATGTTCTTGTGCAGGGGTGATCGCTCCCGTCTGCCACAGTACCCCAATCTTGGACATGAAAGGGTAGATGATGTTGAGCATGGTCTGCTCAAAACCTAGTTTTAATATATTGGTGCTTAAAATTTTATCAAAACGCTCTTCATCCATTTCAATCATGCAAATGGTTAAGGCATGAATTTGGTCGTCGTGCGTCAGTGACCTTTCGGTAAGCTTCATTACTTCCTCTCTTACTTCATGGGAAGACATGGAGGCTATTTTGCTGATTTTGATGCCGTTGTCATTGAGTAAGGCAACGTTTAAAATCAACTTCAGGTCGTCATCGTCGTAGAAGCGGATGTTGGTATCCGTACGTTTGGGTTGAAGCAAATTGTATCGCTGTTCCCAAATTCTCAGGGTATGGGCCTTGATGCCCGAGAGTTGCTCTAAATCTTTGATGGAATACGTGCTCACTTTTCCTCCTCTTTAAAGAATTTTTTGGGGACTATAAACAAACCAAAAGAAACGGCATCATCCTTTTGATTGGTCTTGTGATGGGCTTGGTGTGCCTTATAGATTCCTTTCAAAAAAGGATTGGAGGGCCTACCAAACCAGGTCAATCTTCTATGTACCAATACATCATGCAACACAAAATACAGCATGCCATACAGGCTAATACCTATGCCCATCCAAAAGCGGTAATCCAATGTATCCACTCCAAGGAAAATCAAGGCTACGGCAATACCTCCAAAGAGGATAGAAAATAGATCGTTCCACTCCAAGAAAGAGCCAGAATGCCGGTGATGTGTCTTATGGATCATCCACAGGGGACCGTGCATAAGGTACTTATGAATGAACCATCCAGATATTTCCATAGCGACAAATCCGAGTAAGATGAATAGGGCAGATAACATGGTTGTTATTATAACTACGGCAGAGGAAATTTGTTAACTAAATAGATCATTCATAGGAAAACCCTAAAAAGTAAGAGTGAAATTTAAAAGGGTAAAAAATATAATCCAGACCAAAAGTAAAAATGTTGCCAAAGGATTTTGCTTGTCAAAATTTGCCTTTCTCCAAATCAACTGAATCAAAAAGGACACGCCAAACCAACCCAAATAATTGCTCATTGGAATGATCTCCCACTTCCAAGCCCAATACTCAAGGGATATGGCTACGGGTTCTAATATATAATCCAAAGCAGTCATGGCGCTGGCCCCTAGAAAAGCAGCATAAGCATCGCTGGGGATCTTGTGAAATACCGAGACAGTGAGGTAGCTTAGGATAAACCAATTTACACCTATCACCAAAGGTACTTCCCAAAGGGTCAGGCCTAAGGTAGGCCCATAGACGTAATCTCCGTAAAGGTATCCTGTGTGAACTCCTATAAGCTCGGACCCAAACCCTATACAAAACGTAGCACCTGCCACCACGGGAAAAGCTTCGCTCCAACCCTTGTGGTAAACCAATATGAGCCCCATGGTCAACAGTAGATGTACGGGTGTTAAGGAGAGAAATAGCGCTCTGTATTCTGGAAGGCTCAGTCCTACTGCGCCAACTCCATGAAGGGCAAGGAGAATAATTTTTCCAATTAAAATGCGTTTGGAGGAGATGTTCCCTTCAGAAGCTGAAATTTTATGCATAACTAGTGGGTATATAGCCTATTCCTCTGTGAATGCTAACTTTATCCCTTAGAAATTGTTACCTACAAAAGTAATAAAACCCCCATTCCGTGCATGATTCTATACAACATTACCTTAAATGTAAGTGCTGCTTGTGAAGAGGATTTTGTGTCTTGGATGAAAACAATCCATATTCCTGAAGTTATGGGGACAGGAATTTTTCATCATCAGGTGTTCTATCGCTTGGTACACCATAGCGAAGATGGCTCGGTCAACTATTGCATACAATACTTTACGGAGTCCATGGATCGCATGCTGGAGTACGAACGTGTGCATGCTCCAGCTTTGCGAAAGAAAACCCAAGAAAGATACCAAGACCAAGTGGTAGCTTTCCGTACTTTATTAGAAACCATTTGAGCTATGCCAAAAATTGTCAAACTTCTGCTCAGCCTCCTGTTGCCCCAAATAGCCGGGGGTCTAGGGGCTTTTTTTACTCTAAGTTCTGTTCAAGACTGGTACTTGAAGATCAATAGGCCCTCTTGGAATCCTCCCAGCTGGTTGTTTGGACCGGTATGGACCACGCTGTACGTACTCATGGGGATTGCCTGCTTTTTGATTTGGAAGGAGGAGCATCCCTTAAGAAAACAAGTCCTCAGCCTATATTTCCTTCAGCTCTTTTTCAATTTTCTGTGGTCTCCCGCTTTTTTTGGAGCCCAAAGCCCTTTATTGGGCATGGTGGTGATCCTTCCACTGTGGGCCATGATTTTGGCATGCGTGATTCAGTTTCGCAAAATCAATCTCTGGGCTTCTGCTTTGATGGTTCCTTATTTGCTTTGGGTAAGTTTTGCTTCTGTTTTGAACGGGACCATTTGGTGGTTAAATCCATAAAAAAAGCCAACCTAAATTTTAGGTTGGCTTCAATGGGACTTGCTACTTTTACTCCTTTACCGAAGTAGTCACCTTAGGCGCTTCTTTGGTCCATGGGCTCACATCCAATTTTCTTGGTGTAGGAAGAATTTCGTCAAGGGTATTGCCATCGTACACCCTACCGTCCTTCACCACGTGGATGATGCTGTTGGTATTTCGGATGTTTTCCAAGGGGTTTTTATCTAAGATGACCAAATCGGCCAATTTACCTGCAGAGATGCTTCCCAATTCCTTGTCCAGACCCAAGGCTTCAGCACCTAAAATGGTAGCTACCTTTAAGGCGTCGTGCGCTTTCATGTTGCCACTAGCAATAGACCACAATTCCCAATGGTAGCCAAGTCCTTGGAGCTGACCATGTGAACCCACACCGGCAAGACCGCCCTGTTGAACCACCGCATTGACGCCTTGGGCATGCTTCTGGAAGACATGATCTTCCGGAGCAAACCATCCGCCAAGTCCACCTACTCTTCTTCTGGCTTTTTCATTTAACTCGTTGTATGGAGTAAAACGATTAAGCTTAGGATCGTGAAGAGGGCTTTCTGTGGTGTAGAAGTAGTTTTCCGCCCAAGGACCTCCGTAGGCCACCAATAAGGTAGGGGTATAGGCCATTTTACTTTGGGCTATGGTTTTAGTCACGTCACTGTACAATGGAAATACAGGAATGGAATGCTCGTGGCCAGGATATCCGTCTACCAATTGGGTCATGTTTAGCTTGTAATCCAAGCCTCCCTCGGTAGTGGGCATCAACTGTTGCTCTTTTGCTGCCATGATCACCCACTGTCGATGTTGTCTATTTCCTACCAAATACATTTTGATGTATTGGGTATTGTAGTACTTGCTGTATTGCTTGAGTACGCTCTTGGTTTGCTCCAAAGATTTCAAGTTGTACATCCAATAGCCCACTCCTGGACCAGTGGAATATACTCTAGGTCCAGGCACCATGCCCGCTTCTACCATGTCTGCGTAAGTGAGCACGTCTGTGGTGGCGGTTTGGGGATCTCGGGTGGTAGTTACTCCATAGGCCAGGTTAGCTGCGTAGATCCATACCGAATTTTTATGCAATCCCCAAGTGGGCCACATGTGGGAATGGGTATCTATAAATCCAGGTACTATGGTCTTACCACTCGCATCGATCACCTGAGCCGCACCTGCATCTAGGGTGCCCGAAGGCCCTACCGTTTTGATTCGGTTGTTTTCTATGAGTATATCTCCTCTTTCAATCACCTCTTCTTGATTCATGGTGATGATTCGGGCATTACTCAAAAGGATACTTCCCTTCGGAGTGTCTTTTGCAAAGAATACCTTTACTTGATGCTCTACTGGGCTGTAGCTTTCTCTTTTCTTAAGCTCTGCCTTGTGGAGGCTGTCCGCCTTGAACAGTCCTTTATCGGCTTTGAATAGGGAATCGATACGCTTCTTATCTGCCTTGGCCAAGGAATCTGCCAATTTCACGGCTGCTTCTCCTTTTGCTTTTAGGGTGCTTATGCTGTCTGCCTCAAAGCGAGTTTTTTCTTTTTTAGCTGATTTTACGGAATCCTCTACAAAATCAGCTCTTTCTACATCATACACCCAATGACCATTTCCTAGGGACCAGTGTACTTTTTTTCCATTGGCTTCCCAAGCGGGCCATTCTCCACCGATCTCGGTGAGTTGCCTGGATGGGAAGTTGCTGGCACTGGGTTCGGAGACGTTGATCGTTGGTACTTTTCCCGCAGTAGGGATAGTCACCACGTAGACGTTGTTGTTGACTTGTGCCAAGGCTTGGTTTCCTTCAGGAGCCATAAATATGGTACTTGCGCTGGCAGGCACCATATTTGGTTCGCGGGAATTGGATCCTTCAGGAAGCATGCAGTAGTTTACCGCGTCTGCATTGGAAAAGGCCTTTCCCATCACGTAGCGCACATCCTGGCTATGCCCGTGACCTGCATGTTCTGGGTCGGCAGCCGAACCAAATGGGGTAATCCCAGTGATTCTGGCTAGAATTTTTTCGTCCGTGCCATCCCACTTCACGCTGAGAAGTGCCCCTCCCCCTCCATTGAGGAAGATTCTGCTCGTATCTTGGGTAAAATGTGCATTGCCATAATTTCCTGCATTCATGATTTTACGGAAAGGACCTCCACTTGCAGGAATCCAAACTAATTCTCCCTCTGCTCCATCTACAAATGGGCCCTCTGCCTCGAGCAAGGCCCTGTTGGGGCCTTTGAACACCAGGATTCTATTTTTTGGACCCCAAACAGGACCAGAATAAAAAGCCGATTCAGAAGACACCTTGGTAACTGTTCCTTTCTCCCCTAGGCTTGCCTTGTAAAGGCTGCCACCATTTTTTTCTTCCCAAGTCACAAAGGCCAATTGGGTACCGTCAGGACTCCAGGCCGGCATGGCCTCGGTAAATTCATGCTTACTCACCCTTTTAGGATTTCCATTGGGGTAGTCCATGACATATAGCCTATTTAGTACGGTAAAAGCCAATTTTTTCCCATCAGGAGAAGGTACTGCATCACGAATTTGAGTCGCGAGTTTGTGGGTGGTATCCTTGATGGCATAGTTGAAATACAAGCGAGGACCCATGGCCAAATTTACGTCTGCTTCAAAAGGAATCTCTATCGCTGCACTGCCGTCTACGGGTAATTTCCATATTTTGCCCCCATAAGAAGCGATGACAAATTTGCTATCGGGGGTAAAAGCCATGGCAGGCAATACTCCTTGCGGGGCGATGGACTCTTGTTCGTCTCGTTGTACGGGATAAGCCAACCACTTTTCATCTCCCGACTTGAGGTTTCGCAAGACCAAGCCGGTTTTGTCTTCCCATCTAGAACCATAGACCATCCACGCCCCGTCTTTGCTTAGGGTAGGAGTGAAAGCAGATCCGTAGCGGGAAGTGATGCTCGTAATCGTCCCTTTGTCAAAATCATAGGTACCCACCTGGTATTGAGGCAAGAGGGCGTTGTAATTCCACGAGCCTGTGCGCCAAGAAAAATAGACCTTTTTGCCATCTGGGCTTACAAAAGGATCTATGGTTTTCATGGTAGCGGGGGCGTCGTTGAGTTGGATTCCTCCTCCTCCATCTACATGATACATCCAAAGTTTAGGTACTCGTCTTCCCTTCGATACGATGAGGTATTGCCCGTCTGGGGTCCAGTGTGCCCCAGGTACATCCCCATTTTTATCCTTGGTCACTTGTACGGTATCTTTTTTGACTAGATCGATATACCAAAGGTTATCACTACCCGCTCGATCGGAAGTAAAGAGAAGCTTATTCCCGTCGGGCGAGTATCTAGGATGGGTTTCATGCGCCATTCCGGTGGTAAAGGGAGTCGCTTTTCCTCCTTCTATGGGGAGGGTATAGATGTCTCCCATCAGGTCAAAAGCGATGGTTTTTCCGTCTGGACTTACGTCCAAACTCATCCAAGTGCCTTCAGAGGTAGTGAAATTGACCTCTCGCTCGGGGACTAAGGGGAGGTCTTT
>Ga0194130_10004250_pt1 | contig 18370 bp, 13 predicted proteins | sample TA2KigsurfametaG_FD_160084 | JGI IMG/M metagenome (GOLD analysis project Ga0194130, IMG submission 160084) | Freshwater microbial communities from Lake Tanganyika, Tanzania - TA2015050 Kigoma 12 surface | ecosystem: Environmental > Aquatic > Freshwater > Lake | place: Tanzania: Lake Tanganyika... | reverse complement strand
ACTTCTTCGGGCGTCTGATTCGGTACAAGACGGAAGTCAACTTTGGCACTGGCCTTGGCCGGCAAGACGGTCTTTTGACCGGCTCCCTGATACCCTGAGGTGATGCCACAAATCGTGCAGGTCGGCTCGAAAATCTCGCGTCGGCGGAGCTCGACACCACGTGCATCCTTGAGGAAGCGCGTGTTGCCAAACAACTCCTGCATCTCTTCGTCGCTATCGGGCAAGGCCGCCAACAACTCCATGTCGCGCGCAGTCGGGGCGATGACATTTGCATAAAAGTTGGGCAACTGGATTCGTTCGTCTTGGTCCTTGAGCGTGTTTAAGGCCCATACGAGACGCCAGGCAGCGTTAGGGAGAATCGAGCCAGCAATGCCTGAGTGCGTGTCAATGCGCGCCGTCTCGACTGATAGCTCTAGGTAGCAGATGCCACGCAGACCCAGGTAACTAGTGAGGTGTCCGTCACTGTTGTGCGAGCCAAACTCCCAGACACAGGCATCTGCTTTGAGGCGTTCGCGGTTGGCCATGATAAATGGCGCCAGATTAGGGCTCGCAATTTCCTCTTCACCTTCAATCAAAAACTTGACGCCGACCGGTAATTCGCCGAGCACATGACGTACGGCGGCGATGGCCGCAATCCGGCTGACCAATTCGCCCTTGTCGTCGGCCACGCCCCGTGCAATCAGGAGGTCCTCTTTGCGGTGCATTTCAAAAGGTGGCGTATGCCATAAATCAAACGGCTCAGCAGGTTGTACATCGTAGTGGTTGTAACAAAGAATGGTTTTGTCGCTCCTCCCAGAACCCTCTGCGTAGACCACTGGATTACCGGCGGTGGGCATTAACTGTGCCGTGAGCCCAATTTCTTCAAGCAGTTCGGCGACACGCTGGGCACACGGTTCAATCCCCTGCCCTTGGGCGGCCACACTTGGAATGGCACATAGGTCACCGAGCATACCCACAAAGCGCTCAAGATGGGCATCGATATACGCATCGACTTGGGCGCGCACAGATGCATGCGTCATAGGAGTGTTTCCCTTTTCATGGCGGTAGAAGTGCGTCATGCAGGCATTATACAGGCATGTGGTTATCCCGCATATGATGTACGCACATCGCATGCGTTTGACGCATGCGTTTGACGCATGCGAATGGATGCTCTACCATGAATCTGCATGCTGATGAGGGGAATGGAGTAGACATGCGAATCGTGGTTACTGGGGCTCATGGGCAGTTGGGGCGTGCAGTTGTGGCACGTCTGCAGACGCGTCACGATGTCATCCCACTAGGTCATGCCGATATTGAATTAACTGATAGTGCGAGTGTGGCACAATTAGCCGCACTACGCCCTGCGGCCATCGTACATGCGGCAGCTATGACCAACGTTGATGGTTGTGCCCAAGATCCCGACCAGGCCTATCGTGTCAATGCCCTAGGTACACGCTGGGTTGCTATGGCCGCCAAGCGCAGTCATGCCCGGTTAGTGGTTATCAGTACCAACGAGGTATTTGATGGCCAAGCGACACACCCGTATGGCGAGTATGATGTCGCCAATCCGATTAATCCGTATGCGCGCTCCAAATACGCCGGCGAACAGGCTGCACGCGGGGTGCTCGATCGCCTCTACATCGTGCGGGTCGCATGGCTATTTGGTGGTCCACGCAATTTTGTACGGACCATATTGCGACTCGCCACCACACAGTCCCACTTGCGCGTCGTCCATGACGAGATTGGTTCGCCCACCTATGCGGATGATGTTGCAGATGCGTTGCCACACCTGCTCGAAAGTGATGCGTACGGCACATACCACTTTGTGAATGAAGGGGCCTGCTCACGATATGAACTTGCTCGGGCAGTACTCGATGCCGCCGGGCTTGCACATGTGGCGATGACGCCTATCGTGTTGGCTGAATATCCGCGCCCAAGTCGCGTGCCGCCCTATACACCACTCGCAAATTATGTGGGGCGTGCAATGGGGATGCACTTCCGTCCCTGGCAAGACGCAGTGACCGCATTCGTTGATGTATGTCGTAAGGAACAGGCATGATCGACGTTATTGTGCCAAACTATAACGGGGTGCACCATTTGGCCATCTGTTTTGATGCACTACGGCGTCAAACGCGTCATGCCGATATGCGTGTCGTCATGGTTGATGATGCATCAACTGACGATTCTGTGGCCTTTGTCTGCAGGCATTACCCCGAGGTACATGTCATGGTGATGCCACGCAATGGTGGATTCGTGGCAAGCTGTAATGCGGCGATTGCGGCAAGCACTGCCGCATATGTCGTACTCCTGAATAACGACACCGAAGTCACCCCAGAGTGGCTGGCTGCGCTGATTGGGGCACTCGACGCACATCCCGAATACGACATTGCTGCGAGTAAGTTGATGCTCTTTGATCGGCGCTCTGTGATTCATTCGGCTGGTGATTTTTATCGTGTGGACGGCATCCCGGGCAATCGTGGTGTGTGGCAAGTAGATGCTCCGCAGTATCAGCAGCAAGAAGAGGTCTTTGGGGCGTGTGCCGGTGCTGCGGCGTACCGGCGCTGTGTCATCGACCGCTTATCAGTTGATGGACATTTTTTTGATCCTGATTTGACCATGTACTGCGAGGATGTCGATCTCAATTTGCGCGCACGACTCCACGGTTTCCGTACTGTTTTTGTGCCAACTGCCATCGTCTACCATCGCCTGAGTGCGACTGGTGGCGGGGTATTGGCGAGCTACTACTGCGGGCGCAATTTCGCGTTGGTCTGGCTCAAAAACATGCCTGGTGCACTCGTACGCCGTCATCTTGGTAGCATGATTTGGCGGCAAATCGTGCTCATGTTCGACAGTATGTGGCATATTCGTGGGCATGCAGCACGGGCTCGTTTGCGCGGGCAATTGCACATGTTCGGTCATATGAGACGATTTTGGCACAAGCGCCGAGATATTCCAGCGCATGTCGATGAATCGCACTTACTGCTCACACATCAGTGGTAAGATACTGTGGTGGGGATGCGTTTTTTGGTGATAAAGAGAGCATGTCGTGAGTACTGCGAGCCAACCGCTGTTATCGATTGTAATACCCGCATATAACGAAGAACGTCGTTTACCCGATACGTTGGCGGCTATTCATACATTTGTCCGTACGTCACACCTTGACGTTGAGGTTTTGGTTGCCGATGATGGGAGTCGTGATAGCACAGCTGCGGTGGTCAGCGCATATGCTGCGTCGTGGTCTGCGCTCCGTCTGCTTGCACTCGATCATCGTGGCAAGGGGTTTGCAGTGCGCGCTGGTGCACTTGCCGCACAAGGGCGCTATGTGCTCCTGTGTGATGCCGATTTGGCGGTGCCAATTGCCGAGTGGCAGCGCATGTTGCCACTCCTTGAATCGGGTTATGATGTGGTGATTGGTTCACGCGAGGGGCAAGGAGCGCGGCGTGAAGGTGAACCGGTGCATCGTCATATCATGGGGCGCGTGTTTAATGGATTGGTGCGAGCCATCGTCGTTGGTAACTTTCACGACACCCAATGTGGTTTCAAGGCATTTCGTACCGCAGTTGCACGCGATTTGTTTCAACGTGCGCAAATCTACGGTGCCGACGCACCGGTCATTGAAGGTGCCGCTGTGACGGCATTTGATGTTGAGATTTTGTACCTAGCCGTGGCGCGAGGGTATCGGGTGGCCGAGTTGCCTGTGCTCTGGCACTACGGCGAAGAGACCAAAGTTGACCCTATCCGTGATGCGTTGCGCAATCTGCGCGACATCGTCCGGGTGCGTTGGTTGGCTATCCGTGGCGAATATCGCCATCTTGACGACCCACGGGTGTAATAGTAATACGTGCACATGATTACACACACCGCCCGCGCTCTAGAGCGCGGGCGGTGTGTGCTGTGCTATGCCCAAAACTCCACAAATGACACACCTGGTACTGGGATTGTGGCGAGGAGTGGCTCGGCGAGTGTCCCATCGTTCGAGTTGCGTGGCACAATCGCGATATGGTTGTCGTGTTGACACGCCACCAGCAGATATGTGCCATCGGGGCTTATGGCAAAGTTCCGTGGCCATTTACCACCACAGTCGTAGACGCCGATGCGTTGCAGGTTGCCATCGTCGAGTATCTGGTATGCAGCAATCGTATTGTCTGTGCGGGTAGTGACATAGAGATGATTGCCGTCCGGCGAGATGTGGATGTCGGCTACGGTGTAATCATGATTGGCCCCCACGATTGTCGAGTGGTCGGCTACATGCTCAAGCTGCCCATCGACATAGCGAAAGACCGAGACGCTACAGGCGAGCTCGTTGGCCACGTACAATATCGTTCCATTTGCATGGAAGATGGTATGGCGTGGACCGTTGCCAGCCGGTACCGCAACCGAATGAACGCGCTCAAGTGTCACCTGCGCTTCATTGATGCGATAGACGACGAGTTCATCGGTGCCGAGGTCGGCGGCAATCACATAGCACCCATCGGGTGTAAAGACGCTCGAATGTGCATGTGGTCCCTCTTGGCGCCCGCTGTGTGGACCACGTCCGCGGTGTTGTTGCACATCATTCAACCCAGCAATGGCGCCATCTGCATCAAGTTTGAGTAACGCCATGTTGCCGGTGCCGTAGTTTGCAACTACCGCAAAGCGTTGTTGCGGACAGATAGCAATGTGACATGGCCAATCGCCACCACTCGGGCGGCGTGGCCCATGGTTGAGTGCATCGTGATGGTTGCGGGTGATGGCCACAACGCCGCCCGGTACTCCCGCGCCCACATTCGTTTCGCTGACGCTCCAGATGCGGTCACCGCGGCGCGCCAAAAACGACGGATTGTCGATGCCGCTCATCACGCTAACCATGACGAATTCGCCGTGCTTGTTGTGGTCAATGATATAGACACCCGGTTGATCGGAGTTGGCATAACTACCGGCAAGAATACGTTGCATGGCTACCTCCTTGTATGCTGAATTACCAATTCGTCACCGAGCCGTCACGGCGGCGCAGATGTGGCGCCTCCCAGAACTTCCAGGTGTGCTTTTTGGCGGTCTCTTCGTCAAACTCGATGCCCAGGCCTGGTGCTTGTGGCACATCAAAGACATTGCCGTTGAGTTTGGGGTGCACAGGGAAAAGCACATCCACGTCGTTGATACCTGCACCACGATACAAATTCTCACTCGGCGAGACACGTACCTCGAGCCAGGCAAAGTTTGGCACCGCTGCCGACAAGTGAATCGTCGCAGCCGTACAGACTGGGCCGAGCGGGTTATGTGGCATCAAATCGATATAGTGCGTCTCGGCCCAGCCGGCGACTTTCATTGACTCGGTGAATCCACCAACATTGCAGATGTCGAGTCGTGCAAAATCAGTCAAATGACGCTCGATGAACGGTGCAAATTGCCACTTGCTGGCAAACTCCTCGCCCACCGCAAACGGGATATCGGTCATGCGTCGTAAGGCATCGTAGGCCTCTGGTGTTTCGTCACGAATTGGTTCTTCGAGGAAGTCAATCGTGCCCATGGGCATACGCTGACAAAACGTCGCCGTCTCAGCAATTGATAAGCGGTGGTGGTAGTCAATGCCGAGCGTCAACTCGTCGCCGAGCCGTTCACGGATTTTGACGAGCGTCTTGGCGGTGATGCCGAGCGTCTCACGTGGCTCAAATACACCCTCGCCATGATTGCGTGGCGATAGCATGCCGGTACGAATCACGCGCCAGCCGTGGTCCCACAAGAGTTGGGCACTGGCAATCATCTCGTCGGGTGTACTCCCTGAGGTGGTCACAAAACAGGGAATGTGGTCGCGTTGTTGCCCGCCGAGGATTTGATGGACTGGTACGCCGAGCGCCTTGCCGGCGATGTCGTACAAGGCGATGTCGATGGCGCTTTGGGCGGCCAATAACACGCGCCCGCCCTCGAAGTACTGGCTGCGGTAGAGCTCCTGCCAGATACGCCCCATGTGCATCGGATTTTGGCCAATCAAGAACTCGCGGAAGTGCTGGATTGCGCCCATCACGGCCAGCTCACGTCCGCTCAAGCCAGATTCGCCTAGCCCATAAATGCCTTCGTCAGTCTCTATTTTGATGACCAGTTGATTGCGTACACCGACCCAGAGTGGATAGCACTTGATATCTGTGATCTTCATTGATTACTCCTCATCATGACGCCAGCCAAGCAGGCGTTCGGCTTTGCTACAGTCAAAAAATCCCGCATTGCCCGTGAGTTGTGGGCGATGAACGGCGTTAGGGTAGTACTGCGTCGCCAGCGTCGCACTGTCGGTTTGACTGGCGGCAGTCGGTGCCACAATGTAGAAGACTTCGTGACCGCGCCATTCTACCTGCATGGCTGCCATGCAGGCACGGGCGGCTGCCTGTGGATGTACATAGGCCCACAAGTGCTTCATGCCGGGCTCAGTGTTGTCCCAGTTTTTGAGGGCGAACTCACGCGGGACGATCCCATGAAAGCGCATGCTACTGATGGCCACATTGGCGCGCCGACGTGCAAATGTGTCGCCTTGAATCTCAAGGACCCATTTGGACAGGCTGTATGGGTCCTCGGCGTAGCATGGGTGTTGTTCATCGAGTGGCAAGTAATCATAACGTGGCGACTTGCTAAAGACGCCACCAATCGCATTGATGCTCGAGGCCATACACACGTGCGACATGCCGAGCATCTCTGCAGCTAAGAGAACGTTATAACTGCCACGGGTATTGTCGGCGTATACAGTAGGGGCCGGTGCATTCATCGGGGTACGATGCGCCGCCAGATGAATCACGCCATCGCATCCCTGCATGGCAGCAACAACTTGTCCAAAATCAGTCACATCAACGACAAGCGCACGTGATCCGAGTGGATTCCCCGGAGTTGGTACCGGCAACGCACGATCAATGCTGACCACGCTATGCCCAGCCTGTACCAACATCGGGATGAGGACTCGGGCCAAATCGCCATTCCCACCTGTCACTGCAATTCGCATCTGCATCTCCTTTGGCATCACGGTATCTCTATGCGGGTGAGGGTACGGTCAGTGCACTCTCGGCACGCTCTGCGCCCTCAAGAGGTGTTTGCGCACGGTGTGCGGATAAAATGCGAATGCTACTCAGGGCGTCATTCATGTGGGCTAGCATCAGCAGGCGCGCTTGACTGGCATTTCGTTCATAAATAGCATCGGCGATTAAGCGGTGATAACGAATGGTACGCTCAGTCATGCCCTGCTCCTGACTGGTCAAGTGACGACTCGCCAAAAAGAGCTCGTGCGTGCTGTTGAGCATGTGCTGCAGCACAGGGTTGTGGGCCGCTTGTGCAATCGCACGATGGAATGCCACATCTGGCCCCACAAAATCTGTGCCACGTAACGCCTGTTGCTCCATGGTAATCGCCTGCTCACGGATTTCGGCAATTTCATTGTCGCTACCACGCTCAGCCGCTAGTGCGGCAAGTTCTGGTTCAATGAGCCGTCGAGCCTCGCCGAGCGCAATTACATGCTGGATATCGATACACTGCGGAGATTCACTGCCTGTGCTGCCATGCGTACTAATCACAATCACGCCACGCCCATGCTCTATACGTACATATCCCTGCGATTGCAGGGAACGCAACGCCTCGCGCACTGATCCGGTGCTCACACCAAATGTATGCGCCAAATGGGTGATACTTGGCAGGTGTTCACCAGGTTGCCACTCGCCACGGTTGAGTCGTTGCTGTAGTTCACCAACGAGTGAACCAAAGATACGACCATTCCCGCCACGGGTGTTTCGTTTGCTGGTTAAATTGCACATCGTACACTCCATTTCTGCCTGCTATAGTTACGGCAAGAATGTGACCTCCCAGAGTGCCACGTCAGCCCCAAACTCGAGTATGTACATACGATTGTCAATAACCGCAGTGTCAATCGGATTGCGTAGGTCACGAATCAACTGCACCGTACGCATTTGGTACCCACCCGTTGCACGTGGCGTGAGTTGGAGATGCAACAAATCTTGACCTTTGTCAGGGAAATCACCGCCGACCGCTCCCCAACTAGCAATGAATCCGCTCACTCCGCCGGCTACCTGCCAACCTGCAGGAAATGACGCTGTGGCAAATGTGAGCCCTAGTGGCGACCGGTGTGGCGTAAAACTCGAAAGACTCTCGCCATTTGCCGCCGCATTCACGATCTGCCCATCGCGTGTCCGATAGAACGTGGCTGCCGGCCCAATATTGATAATCGGGTCAATCATCTGCTCAGGTGCTGCCGGAAACTCAGGGTCGTTCTTGTAGACACCAAGTTGTACAGCCACAAAATCCTCGTGCAATAAACGGTCGTTTGCGGGGTCGTAGTTTGGATCTCGCTGTGGCGTATCAATGTTGCCAAATCGCCATGGAAAGCCATAATGCCCACCCTCACGCACCACATTGAATTCGTCGGGCAAATCAGCGTCTGGTCCATTATCACCAACAAATAATTCACCATTCGGTGCGAATGTTGGGTCATATGCATTGCGAAATCCACGCGCGTAGACGTATGGGGCAAGTGCCGCCTCGTCGTTGGGTAGGGTGATGTAACTCGCATCAACGGGGATTCTGAAGAGGCGCGACGTCAGCGGTATTTCACGTGTGTCGGGGAATAGTCCTTGATTATCCTCGACTTCGCCATGGTCGGTGCGTGATCCACTATTGACGATGAGGTACTGTTGGTCTGGTGTGAGTGTTATGCCATTAAAGAGATGGTCAAACGGTGTGCCACTCAGCGGGTACTGCGCAGTAGTGGCGACCGTCGTCCACGTGTATCCCGTGCTGTTCGGTGTGCCTCTGCGAATGGTCGCCATGTTGTAGCCGTTTTGTTGAATGTTTGACACCACAAAAATACGTCCATCTGCGGCCACTGCTACCCCTGAGGGCATACCGTTCGGGGCAATCAGGGTTGCATCAGCGACGGTACGCATTTGACCAGTTTGTTGATTAACCGCCATCAATCCATCGCTAATCGTAAGCAACAACAGTTGGTCGTTGATTGGGTCATAGACCACACGAATGCTATTTACCGGTACGGTGGTCACACGGCGCAAATCAAGCCGATTGTCAAGCAACGTGGGACCGCCAGCAATCGGTTGACGTGGCGTTGTGTCAATGCCTGTTGGTGCCACCGCGGTCGCCGTTACCTCAGGTGTTGTTGGTTGTACCGTCGATGTGGCGGTAGCCGCGTCGACCACAGTCGGCACAGGAGTGTCAGTCACTGCCATGGTTGGCGTGGCAACCACGCCCACGGTTGCTGATGCCGCTACGGTTGTGGCGCTGGCGCGTGGCACTGCGGTTGCGGTTGAGATGCTCGTTGGGGGCATAGTGATTTGCTCGGATACACCGATACATGCCGCGAGAAGAAAGGGTGTGATGAGCCATTGAAGCGTTCGCATAAAACAAGTCTCCTATTGATTCTGTAACGCAAATCGTCGATGAATATGTGCCCCCTGATGATTCGCGTCAATGCGCAACACCTGGTCAAACGCATGGAGTGCCGCAGTGAACGATTGTAGTCCCAAGAGTCCCAATCCGCGCATGTAGTGACAATGAATCTGGTTACGTACCTGCGCATCATCGTTGAAGACCAAGAAGGTGGGCAGGGACACGGCGAAATAATCCGGCGTGATTTCGTCACCTTGATGTGCATCGGCATAGTCGACCAAACGCGTAAAGATGCTGTCTGCATGCGCTTGTGAGTGAAGCGCACGCCACGCCCATCCTTGGTACAACAACATGTCAGGTGGTTGATCGTTGTAGTACAGCGCACTGGTTGGCTGATTGTCACCGCGCGTCGCCTTTTGCCAGGCCGTGTGCGCCGATTGCATGTCACCAAGACCGGCATATGCCATGCCCAAAAAGTAGTAGACGTGATTCTCGTTGCTCCCTGGCAACTTACCCTCACCCAAATTGTGCGGGTAGTGCAAGGCATGCAGTAAGCGATCAATCGCGTGCTGATACGCACCATTGGCCATGGCGTGGCGCGCTAAGCCGATGGATGCGAGCACGTACTGCGTGGCAACACGCCCTTCGCCACCCTCCCATGGGTGGAATGTGCGTGCCATGAGCACATCAAATGCTTCTTGATGGCGTTCGGCAATGTTCAGTAGCGTCACGTATTCAATGGTGAGGTCATCGCGTTGATTCACCAACGTCTGCCAGCGTGATAATTCAGCCAGCCGTTCAGCAGGAGGTGTGCCCGCTTTGCGGGCCAGTTGGTCGGCCTCATAAAAGAGCCGCGCATCGTGTGGGGCATGGTGGCGAGCTGTAGCATATGCTTCTTGCCCGAGGCGTAAATCTTCATATTGATTGACATACCCAAGCCCCAAATTACGCCACGCCACGGCATTGGTTGGGTCGTACTTGACGGCGTGTTGCCAGTATTCAATTGCACTGTCGTACATGCGGTGTGCGTACCAAAAATTGCCCAGGTAGTAGGCTGCTCGCCCATCTTCGGGGTATTCGTGCAGAGCCAAACGCAGTATGGTTACGTGTTCGATACGATGGGGGAAGCACAAGTCAGGCGATGCGTTGCGCGCGTGCTCCCACGCACGATCGGCTAACGAGGTGTCTCCGGCTTGCATGGCCGCCGCCGCAGTCAGGTAATGAATGAGCGGATTCGTCTGTGGGGCATGCGTACACAGAGTTAAGGCCATGGCGGTGTCGCCGGCAGCGAGGTAGTCAAGTGCCAGGCTCTCACATGCGTGCATGTCCCAGTTGATGGCATTACGAACGGTCGGGTCGCCGCTTAGCTGCGCCTGCTCCCACGCCGCCCCGGGTTCCATGGGGTCAAGGGTGAGTGCCACTGCACACGCAGCAAGGGCCGCCGCATGATTGCCCAGTTGACGATAGAGCATGATTTCGAGATGACGAGCGCGTTGATGACTCCAGTTCCGCCGCAAGGCACGTTGTGTCAACCGTAGTGCTTCAGGGATATCGCCGCGCCGCGCGGTAATTCGCGCGAGCTCAAAGAAGGCGGCATCTTGCCAGGCAGCATTCCATGTCGCTTTGTAGAAGGCATCAATCGCCTCATCGTCGTTGCCTAGGTGGCGATACGCCTGCCCCAAGTTGTAGTATGCCTCGCCGTCGTACGGGTTCGGATTACGACTCGTTTGACGCGTAATGGCTCGTTTGAAGAAGTGTACTGATGCTTGTGCATCACCGCGGCGGAGTACCAGCAACCCCATGGCATTGTTACACCGACTATCGAGTGGGTCACGCCGCAAGGCCTCGAGGTAGTAGTCCTCAGGGCGGTAGGTGGCGTGTCGATATTGCTCAAGGTGTAGGCCATTGATGAAAAGCTCGTCAGTGCTGGTAATGGCGTGTGGTGCCGCTGCAGCGGTGGCAGCCTGTGGAATCTCGAGCTCATTCGGCGTTGGTGGCGTGTAGCGCATGAGCACCTGCGCATTCTGCCGATTCGTAACCACCAACGTCAATTCGTGCGGTTTGAGATCGGCAATCGGTAGTTGTACCTGCTCAACCAACGTGATTGTCGGCGAGAGCGTCGTCTCACGTTGCCAAAGAAGCGCATCGCGGTAGTAGACTTGGACTGCCACATTGGTTGGTTGCGTGACGTATACGCCGACAGCCACGGTCTGCCCGTCAAGCGTAAAGTGCACAACGGCATCCGTGTTCGCATTACTGGCCGGGCCAATGTGCTTGTACGGCAAAAAGTTCTGCTGAAAGTGCTTCTCTTCGCCAGGCATCAACCACGAAAAATCCGGCTGATTATCGGTGAATGCACCACACATCAACTCAATGTATGGACCGTCCTCGTCGGTGAGTTGACGATCCCACATCAAGCCAAAATCGCTGTTGCCCCACGTCCACTGCTTTTTGCCGGGGACGAGGTGATGATTGGCCACATGCATCATGCCCGCTTGGCGCCCGTGGTCGTAATTGCCCACGAAGTCGTAGTCTGAATGGTATGCCATGTACGATGTCGGTACGGGGATGTTTTTGTAGCGCGAAATATCCGTCCCCGGTGCATAATTCACCTTGTAGTACGTGCCCTTCGCAATGGGGAACTCGCTGACATCGCGTTTGCCGTGATCCATCACCGCATGTACATCCGGCGGGAAGACCGATTGATACTCGTCGTTGACGTGCACCGCCGGGTTTGCCCACCACAAGAACGTCTGTGGCAAGTCGGTCCGGTTGTGCAACTGCACATCAATCTGCAATACCGCCTTGTCAGGGTGCAGGGTGAACCCGTGCATGCCCTTGGTGAAGAACATGCGCTCAATCTCACTACACCACACCGTCACACTCCCGTCGGCGTGTGCGACAATGCGCCAATCTACTGGGTCAAAAGTACTTGGGCGGTGATGTTGTGGCCAGTTAAACTCGATCCCACCCGATATCCATGGGCCGGTTAGACCGACGAGTGCCGGTTTGATGACACGGTTGTAGTAGACGAAGTGATAATCGTTCGTCTTGTCGAGTGCCATCTGGACACGCCCGCCAAGCTCTGGTAACAACATGATTTTGAGATACTGATTTTCTAAAAAAACAGCCGTGTACGGCTTCGGTGCGTTTTCGTCGCGCACACTATCGATGACAGGATACGGGTAGACAACCCCACTACTCCCCTGATAGACGCGCTGATCCAAAAAAAGTGGCTGTTTGAGTGGCTCTCCCACATCATATGTGGGGATGGTGATGACCTCACTCCAGGCACGCACATGATCAACCATGATTGCAGTTCACTCCGTCGTGAACGCTCTCAGATATAACTGATTTGATGAGTTGTATCGAGAACGACTGTATAAATGTGGCTATTCTATCATGTAAATGATAATCGTTCAATCATACAGAGGTAACAAAATCGAAACTCATTTAATCAGTTTGGTACCTAAATTATTTCGTGGTCACCATAGCGTGGCAGCGTGATTGTGACCGTCGTGCCCACATTCAGCTCTGAACGTGCACGAATCGTTCCATGGTGTGCGACGATAATCGCCTGTGCAATCGGGAGTCCGAGCCCAGATCCACTCCCCTTCGTGTTTCGTGCCCTGAAGTAGCGGTCAAACAAATGTGTCATGTCATCCGGATGGATGCCACATCCACGGTCAATCACATGAATCATCACGTGCTCATCGGTCGCATCAGTGGCAATGATGACCTCTGATTGTGGATTGCTGTGACGCAATGAATTGTCGATGATATTGCGCAATACACGTGACATATGCGACATGTCAATCTGAATATATACAGCATCAATAGCACAAGTATTGATAAGATTAATATGTTGTCTTTGGGCATATGGGGTCATGATTTCGTGTGATTTACTCACCAAGTCACACACACGTGTCGGTTGAAAGGTATACGAAATTTCATGGCTATCGGTTTGGGCCAATAGACGTAGATCGTCAACTAATTGATGCAACGACTGAATCTCGTCGTACATGGTGTTGAGTCGTGCCGGAGTGACATTCAAGATGCCATCTCGCATGGCCTCGATGTATCCACCAATCGTATTGAGCGGGTTGCGTAACTCGTGTGCTATGTCTGCATTGAGTTGTCTGCGTAGAATGATTTGATGTTGAATTTCACTGTCGCGATTGTCAATGGCCACCGCCAACTGATTAATCTCACGCGTGGTTGACGGTGGTAATTGCTGTTGAAGCTGACGTGGCACCGGTATGATGGTGTTTTGTGCGGTACTTAGATTTGTCAGTATTTCAAGGGGTTTGATTGATCGTAGCGAAAAAAACGTCCCAACCACCGCAGAAATAACGACGGTGACCATCATGCCAACCCCAATCCCGCCAAACAAGTATGGATAAAATGTGTTGACGGTGGGATGTTGGCTCGGTTGTATGTAAGGTAAGAGGTAGATGACGTCTTGATTAGGCAGGGTAATACGATATTGCATGACATAATCATCAAGCACAATCGCCGTACCAGCGAGATTATGCGGATAAATTATGTGCAAATTGCGGTCAGCAACACGCGGTGGCGTAATCGAGAGCACTCCGTATAAACGCAACCGATCATCAATTGCGTGATGCAGTTCGTTGTTTTGGCCACCAGCGTAGTAGTGTTGCATGATTGTCGGCAAAAACCGATGAATCGACAGCGGTGCTGCAATTCGGTACACCACATAATTCAACATCACAATATACATGATCACGAGGAGTACAGTATTTGCGATACTCATCATGATAAAGATGCGTACGATGTTGCCTCGTAAACTGCGCACTGCACTGCCTTTTGTGTGATGAGTTCAGGAGAGCCAGCCGTTATACCTGGTACCGGTATCCTGCCCCATACACCGTCGTAATATAGACGGGATTATCCGCATCTATCGCAATTTTACTGCGAATATTGCGAATATGTACGTCTATTGAGCGATCAATATTCACACTTTCGTTCCCGTATAACGCTGTTGCAATCTCTTTGCGACTGAGGATTTTGTTTGGTTGTGCGACTAAGGCCTCGAGAATTTTAAATTCAGTCGGCGTCAAATCAACCGATCGCTGACTGGTAATGACCGTACGACCGTTGCTCGAGAGTTGTAGTTTGGCAACGGGTGTGGCTGATTGCATTGCCACACGGCGCAACAATGCGTTGATGCGTGCCGTAAGCTCACGCATGCTCACCGGTTTGGTGATGTACTCGTCGGCACCATGTTCGAGTGCCGTGATTTTGTCCGATTCTTCTAACTTCGCAGAAATCACAATGACGGGGACATTGGTCGTCTTGCGTAACTCACGCAAAAAGTCAAGACCGTTCATCGTCGGCATCATCAAATCAAGGAGCACACAGTCAAATTGCCGCTTGTGGCAATGTTCTAGTGCCTCAATCCCGTGACTTGCCGTGGTTACATCAAACTGCTGTTGCGTGAGATATTCTGACATCATCATGCGCACGTTGAATCGATCTTCAATCACAAGTAAATATTTTAATGGTGATGACACCGTCATAAGTCTAGTCCTGTTCTGCTCTGCGCTGCTCGCACCGCACGGTACGTTTGCATTTGTTAATCGTAAACGACCGTATCGAACTATATCCTAACATTATTGTAATATTGTGATGCTGAAATATCGCTGATAGTCGTGTGTGTTTTGCTTTTGTGATGAATAAACCAAGATTAAATTAATAATTCATTTACATTTAATATATAATTTACAAGTAATGTAAAGATGGACGTAGGTTGCGGAGTAGTCACACCTGGTGAATGTAGGGGCAGCGCACAACACGATACAGCATGATTGCGAATCTTGTTGCATGTGCTGAGACACACACCACACCCCATGCGGTACGGGGTGTGGTGCGGCGCAGTGAGATGAATGAGTGGCAATTACGAAGCGCAAATGTCGGCGAGCGCTTCGAGCGCATCATCAATATATGCGTCGTTATTGGCCTTTCCCATGTGTCCAACACGAATGATTTTGCCACTTAGTATGCCCATACCACCGGTTGCTACGAATCCATACCGATCGCGGAGTTGCGTAATCATCGCTGTTGCGTCGTGGCCAGCTGGAATGAGTACGGGGGTGACTTGTGGAGTCGCCTCGGCATCAGGCACGAGATAATCAAGACCGATGCTTTTGAGGCCGGTGCGAAAGCGCTGGGCGGCGCGCACATGTTTGGCAACATATTCGGCTTTGCCCAGAGAAAGAATTTGTTTGAGACGCACATTGACCGCAGCCATCAAGCCTGTGGGCATCGTGGCCGGTTGGGGGTGATAGCCTGGCATATCTTTGGCGTACTTGCGCCATGTCCGCACATCCAGAATCCACCCGCGTGGACCGACTGGATTAGCATCCATGTAAGCCCAGCCCTTGGCGCTGACTGCAACAAAGGCCAGACCAGCCGGGGCTGCCATGGCCTTTTGGGAGGCACTCACGCACATGTCAATACCCCATGCATCGAGTTCGAGTGGTGTTCCGGCAAATCCTGTAATTGCATCAACCAAAATCGGAATGCCGAACTCCTTGGCTAATGCGGATAACGCTGGCAATGGATTGAGTGCTCCGGTTGATGTCTCTGCGTAGACGACGCCCAAGACATCAAATGGACCATGCTCGTGCAGTGCTTGGCGCACGGTCTCAACGGTAATTGCTCGCCCCCATTCACCATTGATGTCATGGACGTGTACCCCGTATGCATTGGCAATAGTCGCCATGCGATCGCCGAAGTAGCCGTTGCGCACAACGGCCATGCGTTTGCCGGTAGCCACAAAACTCGCAATCATGGAGTCAAGCCCCGTGCTGCCCGAGCCGACAATGGGGTAGACATCGCCCTCGGTACCAAATAAATATTTGAGCCCACCGACGACATCGTGGTACTGCTCGGCCCAGGCAGGCCCATAATGAGGTACCGTGGGGCTAGCAAGTGCCGCCAAGACGTCTTCTTCAATGTCAACAGGTCCAGGAATCAGCAGGCGATGAGTGACCATGGTCTAGCGCTCCATCATGGCTACAGTACGGTAGCGGCGAAATACATACGTGAGATAATACCACACCCATTTGCACACAGAATGCCCGGCCAGTGCTCGCTGATGGAGCACTGGCCGGGTTGCTGCCTATTTGATACGATCTGCGCCGGCAAATGTAGCAAACAGACGCTTCATGTGTGCTGATGGATCTCGATAAAACTCATCAACACTGCAGTCCAGCGTCACAGGGCGCTTGGCTGGGCGGACCGTGGGTTGTGTGGCCGCAAACGCTTTGATGACATGTGCATGTGGTTTGAGCGTGCCGTCTGGTCGTACCATGCCAAAGAATCGTTCGTGGCGTGCCTCGTCACACGGTGGTTGTGTCCACAAATCAGAGATGTAGTCGGCCCAACACCACAACATGGCCCCGGTGGCCCCCACGTCAACCAGGGTGGGGAGGACCGCTGCAAAGTAATCGGCCAAATCTTCTTCGGAGGCCATGAACTGGCTGCGCGGTTTGCCGTACGCCTGCCAGGTCCATACTTGCGATGGCGCTCCCGGTGGTGCCGTGCATCCACCGAACTCTTCCATCAACGTCGGTTTGCCACACAGGGCACTGACTACGGCACACGTAAAGGGCACATAATCCGGGTCAAGCGGATTTTTCATCCACGACACATACATCGGGTATGAGTGCATGACAGCGAGATCGGTCTCGGCGTAGACTTCATGTACGCGGAGATGATTGTTGCGGAAGAGGCTATCGGCGTGTAACCCGCAGCCCACTGGGTGTACCGCATCAATCGACTTGATGAGCTGTGTCATCTCGCGTACCCAAGCCTGGCCGTGTGCAGCATCGCGTGGCCAGGCAAACAAATCTGGCTCATTGCCCAAATTCCACCAGCCGATGCCGGGATGGTCTTTGAGTGCGCCAACGACCGTACTCAGCAAGAGTTTTGCTGCTGATACGGCCACTGGGTCGTGGTACGGGTTACGATATGGCTTGTTGACAATCGCACCATGGCTCACTACTTGCAGGTTGTGGAAGTTGGTAGCGTCCTCGGGTGCGCCGAGCAGCCAGCCTGGGCACCAGTTTGGTCCACTCATGTGCCCCGTAAAAAACGTCACATCAAGGGTCAAGTTGTTGCGCGCCGCAATATCAGCCACCGTGGCCAAGTTGGTCATGCACTTGGCATCAACGCTGTCTGGCGTGGGCTGAAAGTCTTCCCACAGCAAGAAAATGCGTACGACCGTCATCCCCAAATCGGCAATCTGAGCGAAATCTTCATGGACCTCACCGGCCTCGAAATTCTTCCACCACGTCATCGCTTTGCGCCGTGGCCAATAATTCACTCCCAAAATGAACGGCGTGTGCATACGTTACTCTCCGCATGATGCAAACTACGCTCTCTATTGTACGAGAACTTATTCTGTGTGTGCACCACGGTATGTTTGGGCCGCACAATACCGTGTATACTCATGCCATCACCATATTTGTTGAAAAGGTTGGCTATGCAACCATTTGTGATGCCACTCTGGCCAGCGCATGCCGTATCCGCTGATGCACCTGCCGAAAAATACTTCACTGGAATCTCACAAGCAGGCACGCTATTTGGTCAGGTGCGCAATGTGACCACGCCGACATTGACCGTCTATTTGCCTGACCCGGCATTGGCCACGGGTACAGCTGTGGTGATTTGTCCGGGTGGCGGGTATCACATTTTGGCCATTGATCATGAGGGGCACGATGTGGCCCGCTGGTTGGTCGCCCGCGGCATTGTGGCGATTATCCTCAAATATCGCCTGATTCCCACGCCCGTTGACGATGCTGAGCACGCCGCACAGCTGAGTGCTAAACTCGCTGATCCACGCATCATGCGTCAACTTGCGTTTGAGCATGATCCACTGATGCGTGCCGATGTTCTTGAGGCGATTCGTACGGTACGTCAGCGTGCCACCGAGTGGCACATTCACCCACAACGCATCGGCGTGATGGGCTTTTCGGCAGGTGGGCACGTCACGATT
>Ga0194130_10004248_pt1 | contig 18373 bp, 19 predicted proteins | sample TA2KigsurfametaG_FD_160084 | JGI IMG/M metagenome (GOLD analysis project Ga0194130, IMG submission 160084) | Freshwater microbial communities from Lake Tanganyika, Tanzania - TA2015050 Kigoma 12 surface | ecosystem: Environmental > Aquatic > Freshwater > Lake | place: Tanzania: Lake Tanganyika... | reverse complement strand
AGATGAAGAAGGCTGAGACTGAGCCATCCATCATGATGAAAGAGGTGCAGCGTGAAGAAGCTCGCAAACTAGCCCAAGCTGATGCACCAGCAACAGCCTAATTATTGTTGAAAAGGAGGCTTTGATTCGTAAAAGTCGGTCTGATTGTGAAGCGTAGTTCAAATCTTCTCATCCTGACTGCTTCTCTGATCGCAAAAGACGCCATTCGATACACCCCAGCTGGTTTGCCAGTCATTCATTGTCAACTGCATCATGATGGTGAAGTTGGCGAAGCAAATCAAATGCGGCAAATCCGGATGAATGTTGAGGCAGTAGCGATTGGCGATATTCATCACGAGTTGGTAACGATGGATTTGGGAGCAACAGCGAGGTTTGAAGGATTTTTAACGCAAAAGACCTTACGAAATGAGCGCCTCGTTTTTCATATTACGAAGATTACATTGAATTAATAGGAAACCATTATGGCTTTTGGAAAAATGAACAAAAAGACAGACTTCAAAAAGAAGCCTGCACAAAACCCACTTTTTAAGCGTAAGCGCTATTGCCGTTTTACGGTTGGTGGTGTTGAGCAAATTGACTACAAAGATGTTGAGACGCTCAAAGACTTTATTGGCGAGAACGCTAAGATTACGCCAGCTCGTTTAACAGGTACCAAGGCGCTGTATCAGCGTCAGTTAGATACTGCGATTAAACGAGCACGCTTTTTGGCATTATTGCCATTCTCAGATCAACATAAGAAATAATTAGGAGCCCACAATGCAAGTTATTCTGCTTGAGAAGGTAACCAATTTGGGCAACCTTGGTGATGTTGTCCGGGTTAAAGATGGTTTTGCCCGTAACTTTTTAATTCCCCAGCGCAAAGCGCGTCGCGCAACCGAGGCAGCGATTGCTGACTTTGCTGCACGCCGTGCTGAGCTTGAGAAGATTGCTGTAGAGAAACTCGCAGCTGCACAAGCTATTGGCGAGAAGCTTAAAGGTTTAGTTTTGGAGATTAGTCAAAAGGCGGGTGTGGATGGCCGTTTGTTTGGCTCGGTAACCAATCATGACATCGCCGAAGCTTTGGCGAAAAAGAGTTTTCAGATCGAGAAAGCAGCAGTTCGGATGCCAACCGGTCCATTGAAAGTGGTCGGCGACCACCCAGTAGCAGTGGCTGTTCATACTGACGTTGTTGTTGATATCAATATTCGTGTGATTGGTGAGCAGGCCTAGTTGACTTCGGTACACTAGCTTCATGGCTGAACCTCGCAACCGTCCCGTACCGATGAACCCAGGCATGCCTGGGCCTGGCGATGCGGTTGTGCAGGCTCTAAAAGTCCCACCCCATTCCGTCGAGGCTGAGCAATCGGTTCTCGGCGGTTTGCTTTTGGATAACACCGCATGGGATCGTTTAGGCGGCGTTCTCTCCGAGCGCGATTTTTATCGTAGTGAGCACGCCCTAATTTATCGCGTGATCGAACGTTTAATTGGCGACAACCGACCAGCTGATGTCATCACCGTGTTCGAGGCGATTAAGAATGAGCCTGAAGCGGATTTGATTGGTATCGATTATTTAAATTCCTTAGCGCAAAACACTCCAAGTGCAGCCAATATTAAGGGCTACGCAGAAATCATTCGTGATCGTAGTATCTTGCGACGTTTAATTGAAGTCTCAGACAGTATTGTTAATACGGCATTTATGCCTGAGGGCCGATCAGTTCGCACTTTGCTGGACGAAGCAGAATCACGCATCCTACAAATTGGTGAAGAGGGGAGTCGCAAAGCGGATTACCTCGAAATCGAGCCCCTCTTAAAGGCGGTCGTTGCGCGTATTGATGAGTTATATAACCGCGATGGTGGGAGCGACATCACTGGAATCGCAACGGGCTTTATTGATCTTGATAAACAAACCAGTGGTTTACAAAAAGGGGACTTAGTCATTGTGGCCGGCAGACCCTCGATGGGTAAGACCGCGTTAGCCCTTAATTTTGCTGAGAATGTGGCATTGCATGAAGGGCTTCCAGTAGTAGTATTCTCGATGGAGATGTCTGGAGCGCAATTGGCAACTCGTTTACTCGGATCGGTTGGTCGAGTTGATCAAAGCCGGATGCGAACGGGTAAATTGAATGATGACGAATGGCCTCGGGTCACCGATGCGATTGCTCGACTGAGTAACACCCAAATCCTTATTGATGAGACTGGATCGTTGACGTGCCTTGAGTTGCGCGCCCGGGCTCGCCGCATTGCGCGTAATTATGGCGGCACCCTAGGAATGGTTGTGGTCGATTACCTGCAATTAATGAGTGGTAGCTCGGGCGGTAGTGGTGAAAATAGGGCCACTGAAATTTCTGAGATCTCACGTTCCTTAAAGTCACTAGCTAAAGAGCTGCAGTGCCCAGTGGTGGCTTTATCTCAGCTAAACCGTGGTCTTGAGCAACGCCCTAACAAGCGACCTGTGATGTCCGACCTGCGCGAGTCTGGGGCGATTGAGCAAGACGCGGATTTAATTCTGTTTATTTATCGTGACGAGGTGTATCACCCCGATACCACCACCGATAAAGGTGTTGCTGAAGTCATCATTGGCAAGCAACGTAACGGTCCGATTGGAACTGTCCGTCTGAGTTGGCAAGGGCAGTTCACCAAGTTTGATAATTTAGCCCCCAATACGGCCTCGTATGGTGGCGGCTTTAGCCCCTTTTAATTACTTGTAATTCGGCGGGCTTCGGTATAACGCGCTGCCCAGTACGGCGAATCAATCCGTTCAAGGCGGACCGTTCCTCCTGCGCTGGGAGCGTGCACAAAACGACCTTGGCCGACATAAATTCCAGCATGGGAGTACCGTTCCCCAGTTGTATTAAAAAACACCAAATCCCCTGGAGCTGGAGGTTGTTGACCAATGCCGGTACCGACATTACTCATTTGCTGAATCGTTCTTGGTAGCTTGATACCCGAGCTATTCTGATAAACGTAAGCAATTAAGCCGCTGCAATCAAAACCGCCGGCTGGGGTATTGCCGCCATAGCGATAAGGGACCCCAACCAAGCCCATGGCTGCAATGGATATCCCTTCATTGCCGACGCTCGTATCGTTTTTAAAGTGGGCGATACGAGGATTACTTGGAGCTCCACTGGTTGTTCGTGTGGGAGGGGTGGAGCAAGCACTGAGTGTCAATACACTCAGTGCAACCACGACAGTAAGAAGTAAATTTTTGTTACAGGGCTTCAGCAGCATGATCGGCTAGTCGCGAACGTTCGCCACGAGCCAAGGTGATGTGACCACTGTGACGCCAACCCTTGAAGCGATCAACCACATAGGTGAGACCTGACGAACCCTCAGTGAGATAAGGAGTGTCGATTTGAGCAATATTTCCAAGGCACACAATTTTGGTTCCAGGACCAGCTCGCGTAACAAGCGTCTTCATCTGTTTAGGCGTTAGGTTCTGCGCTTCATCAATAATCAGAAATTTACTCACAAACGTACGACCCCGCATGAAGTTCATACTTTTAACCCTAATTCGAGAACGAATTAGTTCTTGAGTAGCAGCGCGACCCCACTCTCCCGCAGTGTCATCGCTGCGATGTAAAACCTCTAAGTTGTCGTCAAAAGCGCCCATCCAGGGCTGCATTTTTTCTTCCTCGGTGCCGGGTAAAAATCCAATATCCTCACCGACCGGAACAGTCGCTCGAGTAATGATGATCTCGTTATAGCGTTTGCTATCTAACACTTGCTCAAGGCCGGCAGCAAGGGCGAGCAAAGTTTTGCCGGTACCGGCTTGACCAAGAAGCGTGACAAAATCAATGTCAGGATTCATGAGCAGATTCATGGCAAAGTTTTGCTCACGATTACGCGCGGTAATGCTCCATACATTATTTTTCTGATGCGAGTAATCCTTCAGGGTTTGGAGTAGGGCAGTTTTACCGTTGATTTCGCGAACGAGGGCATAAAAGGGTGTCGTGCCGTCTGGATTTTCTTGATACACAAATTGATTAATGAGCATACTGGGAACCAGCGGGCCAGTAACCCGATAGAACATCGTGCCGCTCTTACCGTCGGCCCAACTTTCCATGGCTTTACCATGCTTGGGCCAAAAATCACTCGGTAGCGCCATCACACCCGAGTACATTAAATCTCGGTCTTCTAAGACCTGGTCATTAAAGTAATCTTCAGCAGGAAGACCGAGAGCCCGAGCCTTGATGCGCATATTGATATCTTTGGATACCAAGACCACTTCTTGTTGTGGCTTTGCTTTTTGCAGATCACGCACCACCCCTAAAATGAGGTTATCGCCTTTACCCTCGGGCAGACCCTCGGGCAAAGGGGCATTAGAAAACTGGGTCTGGAAGAACAATCGCCCGGTTGCATCCTGATTTCCTAATTTATTAAGTGGGATTCCTTCATCGAGCTGACCGCTGGTACCGGCAATGAGTTGGTCGAGCGAGCGACTGACCATGCGCGCATTTCGAGCAACCTCACTCATTCCTTTTTTATGGTTATCGAGTTCTTCAAGCGTTGTCATCGGCAGGTATAAATCGTGCTCCTCAAACCGAAAGAGAGACGATGGATCATGCATTAATACATTGGTATCTAATACAAATAGACTTGGTGGACCTGTGCGCACTGTGCGCTTTGGCCGCTCTGGTTTGGAGTCCAATTGCTTTTCAAGGTGTTGGGCTGGAGCAATAGTCTTAATCTGTTCCAATGCTGCCTCGGCAGCAGACAGATCATCATCCATATCAATAATTGGTTCTACCTCTTGGGTCCAGCTTGGCGTTAGCACTTTTTTTACCTTCTTGGGGGGATTTTTGAGATCCGGCGTTTTCTGACGACTTAAATTGACTTGATCAGCAATTTGGGTGGGCAGTGGAGGTAATGGCATGCGTGGACTTTTCCTAAATGAAAAAACCGCCTGCTAAGAGCGAAGGGCGGTTTTGAAGGGTGATGCAGAGGGTGAGGTGATATGCACGATTTACAAGGGGGCCGGTCTCCCGTCGTGGCCTAGATAGACCCCGATGCGGGTTTAATGGCATCCATCGCTTACGGTGCATATAGCCATACTGTAACCCAAATTGATGTCTTTGCAAGTACCGTATAAATCCCTAGGACATTGCCTTGGCGGCAGCGAGTACCTCGGCCACATGGCCAGTCACCTTAATGCCACGCCACTCCTTTTGGAGAACGCCTCTGCTGTCAAAGAGGAAGGTGCTACGGTCAACGCCACGAACTTGTTTGCCGTACATATTTTTCATTTTGATGACATTAAAGATCTTGCACAGTTTTTCTTCGGTATCGGCAACCAATTCAAAAGGGAGGCCTAGTTTTTGGCGAAAGTTCTCATGCGAACGCAAATTATCCCGTGATAACCCAACCACCAAGGCATTGGCTTGATTAAATTCATCAATGTGATCCCGAAACTCTCCTGCTTCAACGGTGCAGCCTGGCGTTGAATCTTTGGGATAAAAATAGAGTACTAGTTTTTTACCTTGATACGCTTTTGGCGAGAAGGTGAGGTTTGATGTTGCCGGGATCTCGCACATTGGCATCGTCTGCCCAATCTTAATTGTCATCGTAATTCCCCTCGTCAATGGTTATGTTAAATTAGTTGCATGGCGCATTTGGATCATCAGTTCTCCGCTGCGATTGGCAATACTGCCATACTGAAATGGCTCAGTGGCTATTTTATCGAGTTGCCCAGTCACCAGCCAAGAACGGTGCAGTTGACCCATCGTAACCAGTTCGTGACCTTGCGCCAGCCACCCCTGGAGCAATGCTTTGAAGGCAGGCAACAACTTTTGTCCTTCCAGCTCAGCGTGCAGGGTAAAGACTTGATCATTAGGATTGCTTTGAGTGAGCACAAGAATTGCCTTAGCCGCCCCCAAAGCATCCCTTCCGTCCACTCCAATGAGTTCATCAAAAGTTGGAAGTGTGGTGGGGTATTGAAGGTGCTTACTTCGCACGGAATTGAATTGAATGCGGTAAGGCGCAAGATTGGGGGAGGAGCGACCGTCGGAGGCATATTGCATGCCCCAATCGTCAAGTTGCTTCAGAGCTGCTTCATTCATTTGCCAGCCTGCAGCACCATGCGTTAGTGGAGGGTGTTTAAATATCTCACAAAAACGATCATAGGCTTTTTGCATTTGGAGTCGAGTCCATGCTGCATCGCGTTGATAGACATGATCTTGCCAATAGACATGATCCCAGGTATGAATCCCCGTTTCATGACCAGCCTCATCAACAGCGCGCATTTCATGCGCAGCAGTTTTGCCAATATCAGGCGCTGGTAGCAGGACTCCATATAAGAGTGTTTTGATACCGTAGTGCTCTACCACCGAGGTGCGCGATACTTTCTTTAGAAAACCTGGGCGGAAAATTCGTTTTAATGCCCAACCGGTATGGTCAGGACCCAGGCTAAATAAGAAGGTCGCCTGAATTCCGAGTTCTGCAAATAGTTTAGCTAGATTGGGCGTGCCAACTTGGGTTCCGAGTAAGGTATCAACATCAACCTTTAGTGCAATTTTTGCCATGGAATTAAGCGTTACTCAACCAGATGCCGCGCTTTATCCACATCATGGCGATAGGCTTCAAATATCTTGCTTAGCGCATCGTTCATGGCAATAGTCGGTTTCCAACCCAATTCAGTCATCGTATTTTCAATAGCAGGAACTCGGTTTTGGACATCCTGATATCCAGCGCCATAGTAGCTTTTTGAGGTTGTCTCGATTAATTGAACTTGACCAGCCATCACTGCATACTCCGGTATTTTCTTAGCAATCGCCAGCATCATCGTCGCCAGTTCTTTGACCGAGTAGTTATTTTTTGGGTTTCCCACGTTATAGATCTTGCCATTGGCAACATCACCTTCATTGGTGATGATGCGCATTAAGGCATCAATGCCGTCATCAATATAAGTAAAGGCCCTTTTTTGGGAGCCACCGTCGACAAGATTGATTGGCTCGCCACGCACAATGTGCCCCAAGAACTGGGTGACCACCCGCGAGGAACCTTCTTTGGGGGTGTAGATACTATCCAAGCCGGGACCAATCCAATTAAATGGTCTAAACAGTGTAAAGCGTAAGCCCTCCATGCCATAGCCCCAAATCACTCGGTCCATTAATTGCTTAGCGCAAGCATAAATCCACCGCGGCTTATTGATCGGTCCATAAACCAGATTGGATGAGGCTGGATCAAATTCAGCATCGGAGCACATGCCATAGACCTCGGAGGTTGATGGAAAGACAAGGTGCTTACCGTATTTCACTGCTGAGCGAACGATCGGAAGATTGGCCTCAAAGTCAAGCTCAAATACACGCAGTGGCTGTTGTACATAGGTTGCTGGCGTAGCGATGGCAACGAGCGGTAGGATTACGTCGCATTTGCGAACGTGATACTCCACCCATTCGCGATTAATGGTGATATCGCCTTCAAAGAAATGCATGCGAGGGTGGTTGAGAATATCGCCGATACGGTCGTTTTGCATATCCATGCCATAGACCTCCCACGACGTAGTCTCCAATATGCGCTTTGAGAGGTGATGGCCAATAAAACCATTCACACCCAAAATCAGAATCTTTTTCATAACACCATTCCTTTGATGAACTTATGAAGCCAACGATTTAATGCTCTTGAGCCAAAAATACCTCAAGCGCTTTGCCATCGCCGCACAGGCCGAAGTAGCGATTATCGACGAGATGCATCCCTAGCCCAGACTTTTTGAGGATTGCGGCTTGACTGGTGCTGAGATCAACGCCAGGATCGAGTGGAAGCGAGCTTTTGGTAAGAATCACTTTTTCCCCACTTAATTCAGTAAAGGCGCCAGGATAGGGTGGGGCCACCGCCCGAATTAGGTTGTAAATTGACATGGCTGACTTTGTCCAATCGATGCGACCATCCTCGGGTTTGCGTCCCCCAAAGTAGGAACCTTCTGTCAATGGATTGGGCCGCCGAGGAAGCTTGCCCTGCATGAGTTGAGGTAGTAGCTTTTCCATCACCTGCTTTGCTGCCTGACTGACTTTATCGAATACCTCTTTAGCGGTTTCATGAATTTCAATAGATACAGCGACTTGCCCCACAATATCCCCAGCATCGGGTTTTGCTTCCATGACATGCAAGGTTGCACCTGTTTCGGTCTCGCCATTCACCACAGCCCAGTTCACTGGGGCGCGGCCGCGGTACTTAGGTAAGAGTGAGCCATGCATATTAAGAGCCGCAATGGTTGCAGTCTCAAGTAACCCAGTGGGCAGCATGAAGCGGTAATAAAAAGAAAAGAGATAATCGGGTGCAATTACCTTAATCTCAGGCACCAAATTTAATAATGCACTCGGTTGCACGATTCGGCATGGCAAACCCCGTTGCTCGCAGAGTTTTTGAACGCTGCTAAACCAAATTGTCTCATTGGGATCATCGGCATGGGTGATGACTAAATCAATTTGCATCCCGGCATCGATTAAGACTTGTAAACAAGCAACACCAACATCGTGGTAGGCAAAAACAACTGCGTGCTTAGGAGTTTGATTCAAGATTTAGGATTTGGATTGCTCGAGGACAGCACTTACCATATAGCGAGGCCGTTGACGTACCTGTTGATAAATCCGGCCGATGTATTCCCCCAAAAGGCCTAGGCCAAAGAGCATCACGCCAATTAAAAAGAAGGTGAGCGCAAAGAGTGTGAACACACCCTCAACCTCAGCGCCTAAGACAAAACGACGAATCAAGAGAAGCAGGAATAGCGAACCGGCTGCACCGGCCAATAACATGCCTAGAATCGAGAAGAGCTGCAAAGGCATCACTGAAAAGCCGGTGACCAAATCAAAATTAAGACGAATCAATTGATACAGGCTGTATTTAGATTCTCCAGCGAACCGCTCTTCATGTTTAACGGTAATTTCAATTGGATTGTTGGCAAAGGTGTACGCTAGTGCCGGAATAAAAGTATTCGCTTCTTCACACTGCCGAACTAAATCAATGATGCGACGATGGTAGCCACGCATCATGCAGCCTTGATCGGTCATTGTGATTCGAGTGAGCTTATCGCGTAATCGATTCATTGCCCGCGAGGCTGTTTTTCGGAACCAGGAATCTTGGCGATTTTCTCGAATCGTGCCAACGTAATCATGGCCCTCCTCAAGCTGGCGCACAATTTTCCCAATCTCTTCGGGAGGATTTTGTAGATCCGCATCTAAGGTAATGATGTATTCACCGCGTGCGTATTCAAAACCGGCCATGATCGCCATATGTTGACCAAAGTTATTAGCAAACAAGACCACCCGCGTAACATCGGGCCGCTTTTCGTATTGCATGGCGAGCATTGCAGCAGACCGATCTTTGCTACCATCGTTGATAAAAACTAGCTCATAAGGAAGTGCATATTGACTTGCAACATGATCAAGCGCGGGATACAGGCGATCAAATAGAGCCTGTAATCCCTCCTCCTCGTTGTAAACCGGGATTACGGTGCTCAAACGTGGGTGAGTAAGACTGTTCATGCCCACATTTTGCCTGATGTAGGGATGGTTATGCTAAAACCTCTTGCAGAGCCTTGACCACACGATCAATATCGGCTTCGGTCATGGTAGGGAAAAGTGGCAGAGTTAAGATCGATTGACCAATTTGATTGGCAACCGGTGTTGCTTCTGGAGAGTACCCTCGCTGACGATACAGTGCAAAGCCAGTAATGGCGGGGTAATGCACCCCGGTACCTATCCCACGTTCTTTTAACACAAGCATGATTTGGCTCCGAGTTTGACCTAAGCGCTCTAATGGCAGTAGGACTTGGAACATATGCCAGTTACTGTTCACAAAATCGGCGATTGGTAGGCCTAAACCTATTTTGCTCAAACCCGATTGTTCGAACCGATCAAAATAATGACGTGCGAGAGCAATACGTTGTTCCTGAAAACGCTCCAGTTGTTTTAATTGATGAAGACCTATAACAGCATTCACATCAGTTAAGTTGTCTTTGCCGCCAAGAACGTCAACCTCCATACCATCTGGCCCATGACGCACTAATCCTTGCAGACGTAGTTTTTCAGCGAGACTCACTTGATCTCCGCCATAGCGATCGGTATTGAAGACTAGACAACCACCTTCAATAGTCGTCAAATTTTTATTCGCCTGGAAACTAAAACTCACTAAATCATGCCGGCCTTTAGCACCAATACGCAAACCATTCCAGGAAGATCCGAGCGCTTGAGCAGCGTCCTCGATCACACGTAATTGATGATTCTCTGCAATCGTATACAGGGCATCAATATCAAGAGGCAAGCCAGCCAAATACACCGGCATGATGGCTTTAGTTTTGTTATTAATCGCAGATTGGACTTGATGGAGATCGAGATTTCGGGTCTTTGGATCAATATCAACAAAAACAGGTTTTGCGCCCACAGCCAGGATCACATTGGAAGTTGCGACCCACGAAATTGGAGTTGTAATCACCTCATCGCCCGGCCCAATCCCAGCGACCTGAAGAGCAATTTTCATGGTAGCCGTGCCGTTTGCAAAGCAGCGCACAGTTGCGCCTCCTAGGTAAGCACTTAGAGCAGATTCAAACTCTAAAACCTTGGGGCCGGAAGTAATCCAACCGGAGCGCAATACATCGGCAACCGCTGCAATGGTCGCCTCATCAATCGTTGGCTTTGTAAAGGGGATAAATGGTTGACTCATTGACCTATTGTCGCAAAGCCTCACGTGGATGTCGAACTACAACACGTCGACTGTCGCGACCCAATTCTTCCATAGGAAGCCCCAGGGCTTTGAGCTCCTCATATTGGCCTGGGCTCATGAGTGCGAAGGCGTTGGGATCTTGGTTCCAGACGATCACAAACTCATTGAGCGTCGGTATCCATTTTTGGGGTTCTTGTTTGGCGCCAAAGGTCAGCTCGTCGGTAAATTCAACCATGATGGTGTTGCGCTCCAGATAGAACGGAACTGTATGATCGAGCAAACGAACCGAGTAGATCTTTGCATCGCTTGGGATTTGTGACTTGACCTTTTGCGACAGGTCATAGCCAGACACCGCGCGACCCAAGGTTTCATGCCCTGTTCCAGCGATGGTGGCGGTCAGGAAAAAGCCAAAAGCGAATAGCGCAATACTGAGAAGCGCATTGCGCTTAGCTAGGAGACTTGCCACCAGGCTAAATACCAATAAACAGGAGAGAGCCACAACTATCCAGACGGTGTATGCCTGATAGGCATCGACCTCATCAGGCTGACCATTACGTCCAACTTCGGATAGAAAGAAAAATCCCGTGATGGCAAGCAAAGTAAAAAATAAAGTTTGGAGACGCCACCCGATTAAAAGATGTGCATGGGACTCTAAATAATCGGCGATTGACTTGCCTGCCAAAATAGCTAAGGCTGGAAATACCGGCATGATGTAGCCCGGTAATTTTGAGCGGGAAATGCTAAAGAAAATAAGGATGACTGCAAACCATGCCCAAAGCATCCATGAGGCTGAGAATGATTGCATGCGGTATTGCATGAGGGTTTGCCTTGCAGACTGAAAGAACTGGGGCATCCAGGGCAAAAAGCCAATAAGCACTAATGGCAAGAAAAAATAAAATGGGGCGGTACGTCCATGAGCAGTTGCGGTAAAGCGCTCAAAGTGTTCATAAATAAAGAAGAAGTGGGCAAACTCGGGATTCTCTATCGATACCGCAATGAACCACGGTGCAGTAACGATCAGGAAAATTACTAATCCGCTAAAAATATGTAATCGACCTAGAATTTTCCAGTCAAAGCGCGTCACGATGTAAGCAAATAACACCATTCCTGGGATCACAATGCCAATCAGCCCTTTTGATAGGGTGGCAAGGCCCATTGCCAGCCAACAGACCCACATCCAATGGCGACCCGATTGGGGGCGCTGATGTTCATAGGCATGTTGAGCTAGCAAGAGCGAGCACAGAGCCAGGTTGAGAAAAGCCGATAAGCCCATATCGAGGGCATTGAAATGTCCACCCACGACCCACATAGGACTTGAGAGAAGAATGAGTGCCGCTAAATACCCGGTAACCCGGCCAAACAATTGGGCTGCAGTAAATCCAACTATTAGAATAGTGAGATAACCAGTTAGTCCGCTCCAGAAGCGCGCTTGCCATTCCCCGAGCCCAAAGAGTTGAAATGTAATTGCCGAGGCCCAAATATGCAGTGGCGGCTTCTCAAAATATTTATAGTCGTTGTAGCGGGGCGTGATGTAATCGTCGCTCACCATCATTTCGCGGGCCATTTGGGCGTAGCGACCTTCGTCCGTTGGAATTAGATGTCGATAGTCAAGCGTTGCAAACCATAAAACGCTCGCGAGGACGAAAACAGCTAATAATGCAACCGAATTCAATGGTGTGAGATGGCGTTCGGCAAGCATCTCGTCAATTCTTTTCTAAGAGGATGGCAGCCAATACTTTGCGTCCTTCGCCCATTAGGATGTTGTATGTGCGGCAGGCTGCTTGTGAGTCCATCATCTCAAAACCAATTTTGGCTTTAATCAGAGGCTGCAGAATTTTGGGGTCCAGAAACACCTGCTTCTTACCGGTGCCTACAATCACCAACTCGGGTTGCAAGGCGCTAATCATCGAAAAATGATCTTCTATGAGCTCGCGGCTTTCTTCAACTGGCCACGCTATCACTGCGCTATCAGGCTGAACGATAAGGGCATGAAAATACGGGGTTTTGTTGACCTCAATAAAGCCAATTCCGTAGCCGGTGATCGTATTTTGGCTGGATTGTGGGTCAGAATGTAACTTCACGCTGAGGCTCTGTCATAATTAGAGGATTATAGCTAGTAAATTTTCTCTAAATATCAAGAGCTTAACCTTTAAGAAGACCATACTGTGAAACCAATAAAAAAGTCCGATAAGTTAAATAATGTTTGTTACGACATTCGTGGCCCTGTACTTGAGCTTGCGCAACGCATGGAAGAGGAAGGGCACAAAATTATCAAGCTAAATATTGGTAATGTTGGCGTGTTCGGCTTTGATCCCCCTGAAGAAATCCAGCTCGATATGATTCGTAATCTGGGAAACGCGTCCGCTTATTCAGATTCCAAAGGGATTTTTGCGGCACGTAAAGCCATCATGCAGTACTGCCAAGAAAAGGGTATCCAGGGCGTTACCTTAGATGATATTTACACCGGCAATGGGGCTTCTGAGTTAATTGTTCTGGCAATGAATGCACTCTTGAACAATGGCGATGAGGTATTGGTACCAGCACCCGATTACCCTTTATGGACTGCGGCCGTTTCATTATCGGGCGGGACCCCGTATCACTATTTGTGTGATGAGTCGAAGGATTGGCAACCTGACTTAAACGATATTCGCTCCAAGATTACGCCGCGCACCAAGGCCATCGTGGTGATTAATCCCAATAATCCAACGGGCGCTTTGTATTCTAAAGACGTGTTGCTGGAAATCATTGCGGTTGCACGCCAGCATAACTTGATTCTGTTCGTAGATGAAATCTATGACAAGATGCTCTTTGATGGTGAGAAGCACATTTCGCTCGCATCGTTATCGACCGACGTGGTCACTATTACCTTCAATGGTTTGTCAAAGAACTACCGCTCCTGCGGTTACCGCTCAGGCTGGATGGTTGTTTCTGGTGATAAGGCCATGGTTGCCGATTACATTGAGGGTCTAAATATGCTCTCCTCGATGCGGCTCTGCGCGAATGTTCCTGGACAATATGCGATTCAAACTGCTTTAGGCGGCTATCAAAGTATTAATAATCTAGTAGCCAAGGATGGACGTTTAACTCGCCAACGTGATTTAGCCTACAAGCTGATGAGTGAGATTCCTGGTGTTACGGTGGCCAAACCGAAAGCGGCGTTATATCTATTTCCAAAACTCGATCCACAGATGTATCCGATTAAAGACGACCAACAATTCATTACTGATCTTTTAAGAGAAGAGAAAGTACTTCTTGTGCAGGGTAGTGGGTTTAATTGGCCCAATCCAGATCATTTTAGGATCACGTTTTTACCGCATGAGGATACCCTGCGGGAGGCCATTGGGCGAATTGCACACTTCCTAGAACGTTATCGTAATAAACACGCAACAAAGCCGGTTAAGTTAACCATTGCAAAAGCATCATGAAACCTATTCAAGTCGGACTTCTTGGTATTGGTACTGTTGGTAGCGGAGTCTTCACTGTTCTCACTCGTAATCAAGAGGAAATACAGCGGCGTGCTGGACGGGGCATTCGGATTCATACGGTGGCGGATTTGAATACGCAGCGGGCCCAAGATCTAGTTCAAGGTCAGGCTCAGGTGGTGAGTGATGCGCGCACCATAATTAAGAACCCAGAAATTGATATAGTGGTTGAGCTCATTGGGGGCTATGGCATTGCTAAGGATTTGGTTCTTGAGGCGATTGCGCATGGAAAACATGTCGTCACCGCAAACAAAGCATTGATTGCTGTTCATGGCAATGAAATTTTTAAAGCGGCGCATGACAAAGGAGTCATGGTTGCATTTGAAGCCGCGGTCGCAGGCGGAATCCCAATTATCAAAGCATTGCGTGAAGGCTTGAGTGCAAATCGCATTGAGTGGATTGCTGGAATTATTAATGGCACCACCAACTTTATCTTGTCAGAAATGCGCGACAAGGGTTTGGACTTTAATGCTGTGTTGAGTGAGGCGCAACGCTTGGGCTACGCTGAAGCAGACCCAACTTTTGATATTGAAGGAATAGATGCGGCACATAAAGCAACCATCATGAGCGCGATTGCGTTTGGGGTGCCAATGCAATTTGCCCAAGCACATGTTGAAGGCATCACTAAGCTATCAGCGATTGATATTCGATACGCTGAACAACTTGGGTATCGCATCAAACTTTTGGGGATTACAAAGAAGACCCTAAGCGGCATTGAGTTACGTGTCCATCCAACTCTAGTGCCTGCGAAGCGTTTACTAGCAAACGTTGAAGGCGCAATGAATGCTGTACAGGTATTCGGTGACGCTGTCGGTACCACCCTTTATTACGGTAAGGGGGCTGGTTCCGAACCAACCGCTTCTGCCGTCATTGCTGATTTGGTCGATGTCACGCGTTTGCAAACCGCAGATCCTGAAAATCGTGTACCACATTTGGCGTTTCAGCCAGATGCTTTACAAAATACCCCGATCCTGCCGATCGCAGAGGTAACGACTAGCTATTACTTGCGCTTAGCGGTTGCTGATCAGGCTGGCGTCTTAGCCGATATCACACGGATTTTGGCTGCGCATGGCGTATCCATCGATGCGCTATTGCAAAAAGAGGCCGCTGAAGGGGAGAGTCAGACGGATCTTGTAATCTTGACTCATGAAACTAAAGAAAAGAATATGACGGCTGCTTTACTGGAGATGCAAGATCTGAAAACAGTGATTGGTGAGATCGTTAAGATTCGTCTTGAAAATCTTTCCTAGATTAAGTTTCTGCATATGCGTTATCAATCGACTCGAGGCGCAAGCCCAGAACAAACCTTTCAAGGAATCTTATTAGGGGGCTTAGCGCCCGATGGGGGGTTGTATTTGCCAACTCACTATCCTCAAGTGACTAGTACGCAGTTAAATTCTTGGAGGGGCTTGTCGTACCCCGATTTGGCATTTGAAATTATTCGTTTGTATTGCGACGATATTCCCGCTGATGATTTAAAAGCGTCACTTCGCAAGACCTATACCGCGCAGGTCTATTGCAATGGTCGTCCTAGCGATTTAGCAAGCGATATTACTCCCGTGCATTGGTTGGGCAAGGAGCATGGGACGCAGTTAGGGCTCTTAAGCTTATCGAATGGCCCAACCCTTGCCTTTAAAGACATGGCCATGCAACTATTAGGCAATCTCTTTGAGTACACATTAAAGCGTGCCAAGCAGGATCTCAATATATTGGGCGCTACTTCGGGTGATACTGGGAGCGCTGCTGAGTACGCCATGCGAGGCAAAGAGGGCGTCAAGGTATTTATGCTGTCGCCGCGTGGCAAGATGAGCCCGTTTCAGTCGGCACAAATGTACTCCTTGGAAGACCCCAATATTTTTAATTTGGCTGTTGACGGGGTGTTTGATGATTGCCAAGATATCGTGAAAGCAGTTAGTAATGATTTGGAGTTCAAAGCCAAATATCGGATTGGAACAGTGAATTCAATTAATTGGGGTCGGGTTCTGGCTCAGGTGGTGTATTACTTTCAGGGGTACTTGTTAGCAACTTCGTCGAGTGAGGAAAAAATCTCCTACGCGGTGCCGTCCGGTAACTTTGGAAACGTTTGTGCAGGACATATTGCCCGAATGATGGGCTTGCCCATTGCTCAACTCGTAGTGGCTACCAATGAAAATGATGTGTTGGATGAGTTCTTTAAAACTGGCGTTTACCGAGCCCGTAAATCAGCGGAGACTTTGCATACCTCGAGCCCGTCGATGGATATTTCTAAGGCAAGTAATTTTGAGCGCTTTATTTTTGATCTACTTGGTCGTGACGGCAAGCGTACTGCCCAATTATTTAAAAAAGTAGAGACTGAAGGCGGGTTCGATTTATCAGACGATTTAGCATTTAAAACCATCTCAAAATTTGGATTTGTTTCCGGGCGGAGTACCCATCATCATCGTCTAGAGACGATTCGGGATATTGATCAGCGCTACGGCGTTATGATAGATACCCATACTGCCGATGGAATTAAAGTAGCGCGCGAGCATTTGCAAGAAGGGATCCCAATGTTAGTGCTTGAGACCGCCTTACCAATAAAGTTTGAAGAAACAATTCAAGAAGCATTGGGTCGCCCCGCGGATTGCCCACCAGCATTTCGTGACATTAAAAATAAGCCACAACGTGTGACGAATGTACCGGCCAGCACTCCTACAGTGAAAGCCTTTATCCAAGATCACGTTAATTGATCATGGCCATCAGCCCATCTCCAGCCTCTAGTAATAAACCACCACTGCTGAGTGCAGCCGACGCTTTATCGCATTTACTGAAAAACCCTGTGCCCGTTGAGGCCCATGAGTCAGTGCCAACTCAAGATGCGCTAGGGCGTGTACTTGCAGAGGATATTGTTAGTACGGTTGATGTGCCGCCGCTCGATAACACATCCATGGATGGTTACGCTGTAGCTACACAGGATATTTCGAAGCCGGGCGTTACCTTAAAGGTGGATCAACGCATTCCGGCGGGATCGGTTGGTGAGCCGCTCAAGCCAAAGACGATTGCCAGAATCTTTACTGGTGCGCCGATACCGCCAGGGGCGGATGCAATTGTGATGCAAGAGGACTGTGTACCTCAGACCCAATCGGATTTAGTGCAAATTAACACCATTCCTAATGCAGGACAATGGATTCGTCGACGCGGTGAAGATTTAAGTGTCGGAAAGGTCGCTTTATCGGCCGGCACTGTTTTAAGACCCCAGCACCTGGGCGTTGCCGCCTCTGCTGGCTATGCACAACTACCAGTTAAGCGAAGGGTGAGGGTAGCCGCTTTTTTTACGGGCGATGAGTTGTCCTTGCCTGGTGAACCTTTAAAGCCAGGCGGTATTTATAACTCGAACCGTGACACCTTGTTAGGTCTTATTCGGAGCATGGGATGTATCGGTACGGATTACGGTATTGTCCCTGATCGATTCGAGGCAACTCGTCAGGCACTACGAACTGCCAGCGAAGATCATGATCTAATCATTACGTCGGGTGGAGTTTCGGTGGGTGAGGAGGATCACATTAAGCCTGCTGTTAATGCCGAGGGTCGACTGGATTTATGGCAGATTGGAATGAAGCCTGGAAAACCACTGGCATTTGGGGCGGTTCGCAAACAAAATCAGACAAACAGTGAGGTATGGTTTCTTGGCCTTCCTGGTAATCCAGTATCTAGTTTTGTGACCTTCATTCTATTTGTTCGTCCATTTATCTTAAAACTTCAAGGGCGATCTGATTTCACACCGCCATCTTTTTTAGTGCGCGCTGATTTTGATTGGCTAAAGCCAGATCGTCGCAATGAGTTTTTACGAGTCAAAATGAATCAAGATGGCGGCCTTGATCTTTTTCCAAATCAGAGCTCGGGCGTTTTGACCAGCGCAGCCTGGGGGGATGGATTGATTGATTGCCCTGCCGGACAGGGATTTAAAAAGGGTGATATGGTTCGTTATATTCCCTTTAGTGGACTACTTTATTAATTCATTACCATGAAACTGCATTTGCGTTTTTTTGCCTCGATACGCGAGGGGTTAGGTGTGGCGCAAGAGGAGCTTGTGATTCCCGACTCTGTCAAAACAGTTGCGGATCTTCGTGCTTTCTTAATGATGCGAGGCTCGCCTTGGGCTGACATTTTGTCCAATGACCGGGTATTGCGTTGTGCCCTCAATCAGCAAATGGTCAGCGCAGACACTGTTTTATTGGAAGGTGCTGAAGTTGCTTTCTTCCCCCCGGTGACTGGAGGCTAATATGCCCGTTGGTATTCAA
>Ga0194130_10004242_pt1 | contig 18387 bp, 27 predicted proteins | sample TA2KigsurfametaG_FD_160084 | JGI IMG/M metagenome (GOLD analysis project Ga0194130, IMG submission 160084) | Freshwater microbial communities from Lake Tanganyika, Tanzania - TA2015050 Kigoma 12 surface | ecosystem: Environmental > Aquatic > Freshwater > Lake | place: Tanzania: Lake Tanganyika... | reverse complement strand
GCTGGCTGAGCCTTCTGTACTGGGAGCCTTCGCTTACCCAGGTCACTGCCTCAACCTGACGGACTATGGCGCCCTTAATGAACTACGGGTTGCCTACGATAAAGTGTAGCTCTTGCTCGAAAGCGCGGGCGGCAAGCTGCCATCCAACGGAGCAAAGGAGGACGGCATCTACCTCTACCGGCCCCTTGATTGCCTCGTGATCAAGATGGTCCACAAGCTCAGGGAAGAGAGCGGCCTTGAAGCCTATGACAGCGTCTACGGCATCTTTGTTGAAGGCCAAGACCTCTTTCCAGGCTCAGGCTTCAAGGCAAAGAGTCACGCTCAGATCGCTATTCGCAATCCTGAGTGCATTGCCGGCTACTTCCGAGTCCCTGATTTCACCTGAGCTGGTGTCCGTCCCTTTGCTGGAACAAGCTCCGGCAGGAGTAGGAAGCCAAGGGCGAGAAGCTCGTGCCCTACTCCTGCCGCCCAAGGTGGCGGCTGCGGCGATGGGCCACAGCGTGGAGACCCACCTGGCGGCTTACAGCTGCTGGTGCGGGGATGATGTGGTGGATGAGGCCTTCGCCAAGGCAGAGCAGCGCCTGTTGCCCCTGGCAGGTCGCACTGAGCGAGCCATCTTTGGGGCGGCTTCGTGGCGAATGGTTCGCCCCACACCACCATCCGATGGCTGGAGCCGCTGAAGCTGACCGACGGACCAGACCCCGGCGCATCACATCGCGCATGACAAAAGGGGTGACAAAATATCTGTGCATGGTGCATGCCAGCCTTCAGCCTGCGGTTGCCCGGCAACCTGGAGCGCCGACTGGCCGAGGAGTGCCTCGCGTCAACCCCAGGGCCGCTGGCCAACTTCATTGTCGCGGGACAATCCTGCAGGCTGAGAGCTTCCGGAAGCAGCAGGGCATCAGTTTGTGCCCTATTCAAGGTTATTGATCAAGACCACTTTTGATTTGCTAGAGGGGTCAATAAACCAGGTTTTAGTGCTCCCACGCAAGTCATTCTCTTCAAGAGTTCCGCAACATTCCTCCCGAACCACAACGGCTTGAAGTTTATTTTTAAATAAGCGATTGCGACGTAGGGTTGGGTTTGCGCCGCCTTTGATCTGGACGCCGGCCAAAGCATTAGCGAAGATCTCATTTTCCTCCAGGATTCCCTGGCCATTCTCATAGCAGAAGACACCAGCTTGCTTCCCGTCATGAATGCGGTTGCGCCGAAGGCGGGGGTCTGCGTTGTTATGGATGGCGACACAGGCCAAACTCTCGCTGGAGAGATCACAGTCTTCGAGATCCAGCCTGCCTTGCGCCACCTCGACGCAGTAGCAATTGCCATCACCTGCTTGGCGCAGGGTGAGGTTCGACACCCGGCCCATCGTCGCCTGAAAAAGCAGGGCAGTCGTCCCTATGGCTTCAATGACGATGTCGGCCCGGTCGCCATCACCGATGAGCTCCAGGGGCTTGTTGATCACCACACCCTCGCGATAAAGGCCCGGTCGCACCATGATGCGAGATCCCGGTTTGGCGGCTTGAATCGCCTGGCCAATGGTGGCGTAATGGCCGCGATGGATCGCATCGACAATCAACATCGGAGCCTGGAGTGCGGTTTGCTTCAACCTCTCCTGCCACGAGCTGGTCCTGCTGCCCTCCACAGACCCGCGGGGGCTTTCGTTGGGAAAGGGTTTTCGCGGAGCTTGGCCCAATGCAGCGCGGATCTGCCGTGCCATGCTCTCGAAGCTCTTGCCAACGGCCGGCGCCGTGAAGGGTTCAAAGCGGTAGGCACGCCAGTCGAAAAACTGTCGCTCCGCCAGGGCCTGGGCGAGGGGGTCGTCAGCGCACTGCTCTTTGTCGCTGAGTCGGGCGCATTCAACGTAATAGACGGGAAGGATCAGGTCGCTGCGACGCAGCCTGGCCTCGTGCTCAAGAAAAAGGGCCAATTCATCACGACAAGCGGCACTGGCAAAAAACGTGGGCGTGATCACTGGGATGAAAAAGGTGACGCTTTGCAACGTGCCTTCGATCCGCGACAGCCATTGTTCTCCCCAGGCAATGTCTTTGCGGTCTTGGAAGATTTCAAACGACTGCCCAGTCTGAATACGCACCTCACGGCTGAGGCGCTCCCGAAACTCGGTCAGGCGTCCATTATCGTGCTCATCATCGAACCGCACGTAGCTCAGAAAGGCAACTGGAGCGTCGTTCACACCCATGCTTGCCTGAGGAGACATTTCAATGTTCTGCTTGCCATATAGATCATGATTGTCATTTCGCGCCTGATCATGGCTTCAAAGCGAGAGGAAAACGAAGGCCGAAACCAGTATAGGGAAGCTGGCTCGAGAGGCTGGATCCTTGCTGACCGACACCTCTCACGCAAAACGGTCATGAGACAGCCATCACGGCCGTCACCCGGGCGATCTGACCGGCGGGACTGAGCAGGATCATCAGAACCGGGAAGAGGGCTCCGAGGCAGAAGCTGCCGGCGGAGGCCAGGGAGGCCGCTCCCGCCACGGTGGCGGCCAGCCCACACAACGACCCGAGGAGACCTGCCGCACCACCTCCTGCATGACAGAATGAGATGCGACTTGTCAGTGCATCTGGTATGGCTGCGTTCAGCTTGCGGTTGCCGGAAGGCCTCGAGCGCCGACTGGGTGAGGAGGCCCGTCACTGCGGTCAGCCGCGCTCGGAGCTGATCCGCGAAGCCCTGGAGGAGTTGCTGCGCCGCCGGGAGCAGGAACGATTCATGGCCGGGCTCGTCGCTGCTGCAGAAGCGCTGGCGAGCGATGCCTCGGCCCGCGCCGAAAGCCTGGATCTGGCGGCAGATTTCCTGCCAGCCGACAGCGAGGCCCTGGCGTTGGCGGAGGTCGCCGCCTCCCAGGACCAACCTGAACAGCCGACGCCCCTGCCGTGGTGGCGTTGATGCGTCGGGGTGAGATCTGGGTGGCGCGCCTCAATCCCAATCAGGGCGCGGAGGTGGGCAAGCTGCATCCGGTGGTGATCCTCCAGGCCGATCCGATCACGCAGGCCGGCCTGGCCACGGTGGTGGTGGTGCCCCTCACCACCCGGGACCGCCTCGGCGCCCGGGCACTGCGGATCCCGATCCGCGCCCGCGACCGCCTTCTTTGCGACTCCTTTGCGATGGCGGATCAACCGCGCTCTCTGGATCGCTCACGCCTGGGCGGCGGCCCCCTCACCACCCTCAGCCGGGACGAACTGGCGGAACTGGAGCGGGCGCTACTGGGGGTGCTGGGCATCGGCCTTTCCTGATCGCCCTACTGCCGGGTGACGGGGTATTCCCCTCGCTGATCGGTCTCCAGCTCAAGCTCCTGCACCGTCCCGATTCCCATGTTCTTTGCGGCTTGCTGCATTTGCCCATCGAAGCGGGCCCGCCGGGTGCAGCGGCTGTGCAGCGCTACGGCCAGATGCAAGGCATCACCGGCCCACCGGCCCGCAGACCGAGGCCCGGATCCTGGAGCAGCTCGGCGGCCGGGCGAAAGCGGTCGCCCGGAGTGGGCAAGACCCACCTGGTGGTGGCGCTGATCAGAGCGTTGGCCAAGGCCCAGGCGCAGCAGGCCCTGGAGGACCGGATGACGCAGTACGCCATTCCACCCTGGCGCATGGCTACGATCTTTATGCTGTTGTACAGGTAGCTGGACAATGCCATGCAGGTCGTCAGTTTCTCCGAGGCCCGCGAGAGCTTCAAGGCAGTGCTCGATCGCGTCGAGGCCGATTCCGATGTGACCCTCATCACCCGGCGCAACGCCCAGGGGGCTGTGGTGATGTCGCTCGACACCTACAACAGCCTGATGGAAACGGTGCATCTGCTCCGCTCTCCCGCAAACGCCGCCCACCTGCAGCGCTCCCTGGAGCAGGCCCAACGCGGGGAGCTTCTGGCGCACCCACTGCTCGACACCGACCAGCTCGATGCCGACCAGTTCGACGCCGATCCGCTCGATGCCCGCAGCTGAGCGGCTGGCGTGGACTCCCGCCGCCTGGGAGGACTATCTCTACTGGCAGGGCCAGGACCGTAAACAGATGAAGCGGATCAACCTGCTGATCCAGGCTTGTCTGCGCGACACGTTTGCGGGGATCGGCAAGCCGGAACCGCTGCGGGAGAACCTCTCGGGCTGCTGGTCGCGCCGGATCGACGACGAGCATCGGCTCATCTACCGGCTTGAGGGCACCACACTTGTGATTCTGGCCTGCCGTTACCACGACCGCTGAACGGAGCGCTGAACGTCGCCGGTTCGAGTCCGGTCACCCGCTTTCAGTTTAGGCTTTGAATTTGTTGCGCCTCAAGCGATCATCTCGCTTGGTATTCGTTGACAGCACGCCAGGTCGTGACTATTGATGACAGGTGATGCCCGCGATTGGCGAAATCTTCTCACAGGATTTCTCGCCGCCTTGTCGATTCACGGCCTGTGATGCGGTCCTAAGATGCTTATTCCAGTCATCGCAACAAGATCAAGCTCAGCGCCGCTGGTTTCCGTTTGGTCTGCGAAGGTCGTGATCTCGATGTGCTGGTGCTGGTTGTGGCGGTGGGCAAGCGGGAGCGCGACGATGGAACATATCAGTTCAGATCCAAGCCTTTGAACGTCGCCGTCTTTACATCGTTGAAGAAGATCGGATCGATCTTGTCGATCACATCGGTGTCGACTTCCAAGAAGGCACGCTTATTCTCGCCGGGGATCAAGGCGCAGCGGGCGCCATTATCCATAGCCACTTGCAGGGGTTCCACCAGGGAACGGGCGGCCTTGATGTTGCCCTGAATGCTCATATCGCCCATGACGAGCATCCCTGCTCTGGCGGGTGCCTTGCGGATGGCGGAAAATGCGGCGAGGAAGAAGGCCACGCCCACCTCGGCTTCTACTTTGTTGCCCAAAAGGTCGATGGCTTCAGCGTTGTAGTCGTAGCTGTCGGCCTCGTGGCTGATCGAGAAAGCACTCTTGTTGGCCTGAAGGAACGCGAAAGCACGCTGGATCGATTCCTTCATCGGGCCGCTGATGCCTCCTGCCGGCTTGAGCTTGCCGTTGCCTGCCGCGATGGACACCTCCAGGCGTAGAGGCCGACCATACCATCGCCGGTCACAGAGGCGGTGTAGACCGAACCCGGTGCCATCGGCTCCGCTGCGATCAGGTCCTGACCTCCCTGCTCAGGAACACCGACGAAATGCTCCTCACCGGTGGCGTTGTCGGAGTAGCTGAATGAGGTCTGGCTGTACTCAAAGGAGCCCATCTTCTTGAGCTGCTCCTTGACGCGCCTGCGGCACTCGATGGCGAGCTTGAGGAGCTCCTCCAAGTCGTCCTTCGACGGCTCGCCATGGGGGTGGATGATCTTCACCAGCCCGGAAACGGTGCGGCGCACGGCCTTGCGGTCGCGGGTGTTGAGGTGGCTGCCAAGGCCGAAGTGGCTGTCGCAGAGCTCGGTGTAGTTGAGCTTGCGCAGATCGCGCAGGGCCTCAGCCAGGTAGTCGATCACGAAGCCGTAGTGGTCCGTGAAGAACTCGTTGCGCATGTTCGGCACTTCCCAGCCCGGCAGGTAGCCGTGCAGCCGGTCGATGAAGGCGCGGTCGTCGCGGATGATGTCGGGCATGGGTGCAAACAGGTGCCCCGTCTGCACCATCACGTCGATCGGCTGCTGGGTGTTGCCGAACATGGCGATGCTGGCGTCGCCGGCGAAGCTCTCGGCCCCACGCTGGAACTGCCCGGACTCGCAGTAGGTCTTCATGGTGGTGATGACCTCCTTGGGCATCTTCTGGAGGTCGGCCACCTCGTCGAAGCCGACGACGTCCCAGATGGACACCATCCCCTTGACCTTGCCGTTCATGTGGCCAAAGAGGTTGGCTACGGTGGTGGGGCCAGTGAGCAGGGCGGCGTAGGGGGAGAGCTCCTGCACGGCAAAGCTCTTGCCGGTGCCGCGGGGGCCGAGCTCCACCAGGTTGTAGTTGCGCTCGCAGAGGGGGATCAGCCGCAGCAGGAAGAGGGTCTTGAGGCGCTGGCTGAACTGCGAGGGCTCGTAGCCCATCGAGCGGATCAGCAGGTCGATCCACTCCTCGGTGCTGAACTGAGTCCGCAGCTTGCGGTACTCGTCCAGGTTGAAGCTGGCCAGCTGGATCGGCGTGAGCTGGCTGATCGAGAAGGGCGCCTTGCTGTCGCTCCCATCCCATTCCACCTCCACCTGGGCCCACACCCCGCCGGTGAGCAGCCGCTCGAAGGCATGCACATCGTCATCGGAGATGCGCAGGTTGTTGCTGCCGAAGTTGACGCACTCAGCCAGATAGGTGCTGCCGACCAGGCGCACCTTCACCTTGTCGATGAAGGTGTAGCGGCCCTTCTGCTTGACCTTGCTCTGGGCCTTGGTGGCTTCGTCGGGTCGGATGTAGTTGTTGGCCAGGGTGTCGCGCACCACCGTGAGGCCCAGCTCAATGGCGGCCGCGTCGGAGGAGGCGCAGTACTTGCCGAGCAGATACTCGAGCACGAACACCGGTACGTTGGCGCCGACCTTCACGGCCCGCACCAGATCCTTGCGAACGCATTTGCCCGCGAAAACCTGGTTGACCTTGTCGTCGAGGGCGTCGCGGCTGATGGTGGCGGTAGCGGTCATCGAGCTGGGGTGGCGGGCTTGCCGGCGCGGGGCACAATGGTGATTTCCACGTCACAGCCGAGCACATCGGCATAGCGGCGCAGGGTGGTGAGTGCGGGCAGATGCTTGCGGGAGCCCTCCAGTCGACAAATGGCACTGCGCGTGGTGCCCATCCTTGTCGCCACTTCCTCCTGGGTGAGGCCAGCCCGCTTGCGGGCATCGAGCAGTTGCCTGAGCAGGCGGAACTCGACAGCAGCTTCCTCCCTGGCGGCGCTGTAGCCGGGGAGCTGTTCAGCCTTTGCCCGTTCCGCTCCTCGGACGCGTGCGACGGGTTGGTAGGGGATGTCAGCCATGACGTTTGACCTCCTTGAGACGTTGACGGGCGATTGAGAGTTCGCGTTTGGGCGTTTTCTGGGTCTTCTTGACGAAGGCGTGGAGGATCGTGATCACCCGTCCACTGCAGTAGCAGTAAAAGGCCCTGCCAATGCCGGAGCGGCTTTTGGGCCTGAGCTCGAACAGGCCGTCGCCCAGGGCCTCCGAGTGGGGCGCTCTGAGCTGGGGCCCGTGGTCTTCCAGCAGGTCCAGCAGCTCGTCACAGCGGGCCAAGAGGTCGACAGGCCAGGCCTCGATCTCCTCGCGGACGCGTGGGTTGTAGTAGTTGACCCGAAAGGACGGTTCCATGTTAGCGCTTGTGCTACGTACGCTCTAGGTTTCCGTCACCCGATAAGGTCCACCGGCAGATCAGGGCTCTTGTGCAGCACCAGATCGGTGGCGGCGTCACGCAGCTCCAGGTAGAGCTTCTTGGATCTCACCTCGGCGGGGAGCATCAGGCCGATGGTGGCGGCCTGGCCGGGGGTGAGGGTGAGGCGGTTGGTGCCGGTGTCGAGCTCGGCGCCGATGGCCTGGATGGGGGTGGCGACCAGCTCCTCGCTCTTGCTGTCGTAGGCGGCCAGCACCACTTGGCGGCTCTCGCCCTGGTTGAGCAGGGTGATGGGCAACTCGATCGGCAGCATCAGGATGCGGTTGGTGATCTTCTCGGGCAGGGCTCCTGGCCAGGCCGGCTGCTTGGAGCGTTTGCCCTTGGCGGGTTTGCCCTTGGCAGCGGTGGCGTCGGTTTCCGGAGAGTCGCCGGCGGGGTTGCAGCGGAAGCTGAGCAGGGGGATCAGCACCTCCTGAGGGCTGGTGCCGCCGTGGTGATAGCAGAGGCTGCCGCCTGCCTTGAACACACCGGCGGAGCGGGGCACCACCACCGAGAGGCCACTACTGCCGTAGCCGAGGTCTGCCGGTGGGAGCTCGATGCAGGGCTCCTGAACAGCTGAGGGGTGGCCCAACCAGCAGCGGCGCTCCAGCTTGAAGGTTTTGCCGGCAGGGGCTGGGATTCGCATCGCCGGCTCGCGGCCCAGGGGCAGATGCAGGAAGCCGTGATCCGCGGTGATCACGAAGCGCTCCAGCCGATGGTCCAGCGGCAGGGCAGCCAGGCGGCGCACGGCTTCTTCGATGGTGTCGAGCTCGCGCTGCATGTCGGCGCGCACATTGGCGAGGCGTTCGTCGCTGTCGCGCTCGCCGGCCTCATCGATACCGATGCTGGTGATCACCACCGGGCCGGTGCCGGCGAGTTTCTCCAGCAGCACCGCCTCTTTGCTGCGGATCACCTCCACCAGGTTGAGCACCACCGCCGCAGGCACGCGTTGCTGCAGGTGCGCCAGGCGTTTGGACTTGTCGTTGCTCCAGCCCACGGGCACGCCATCGACGACTGAGCAGGGCTCGCCATCGCCTTCGGTGACGTCAAAGCCGCGTTCGGCGCCGGGCAGCAGAGCCGACATACCCACCGGTGTGATCGGAGGCAGCATTGCCTGGGCGATCTCGAGCTTGAGGTCGCTCAGCTGTTCGCGGCTCCAGCCGTTGAAGCGGTCCTGCAGGGAGGCGCCCATCTCGTAGCGGAGGGCATCGACCCAGAACACCACAGCGCGGCCAGAGCCCGGCTGCACCCTCTCGGCCCAGATGCGGGTCTGGGGCATGGCACCGGGGATCAACCAGCCGGCCTGCTGAAGGGCATCGGTAAAGCGCCGGGTCTGTTTGTCGAGCAGTTGCTCGTAGCGGGTGCGCAGCTGCTCCAGGCCCTGGGCCACCTCCACGGCGGATGCGCTCAGGTCTGCCACCTGCTGCTCCATCCGCCGCTGCAACCCATCCACGTGGTGGGCTGCATCCGCCTTGTAGGCCAGCCAATCCGCCACCGGAGCCGTTGGCTTGGGCAACTGGGCTTCTGCCTGATCGAGGGCCAGGCCGAGGGCGGCGGCCGTTCGGGCTAGATCCCACTGCAGCCGCCGCTGCGACTGGGTGGGATCGGTGGGTTGGCCCACCAGCCAGAAGCTGCCCTGGCGGGCCTGCACCAGCTCCTGGGCTTTGGCGGCTTCTCCCTTGGCGAGGAAGGCATCGACGCTGCGCAGCAGGAACGGCTCTTCGCAGGGGAAGGTGTCGATCGCGCCGAGCACGCCCGGGCGTTCGTTGCTGATCAGCTCACGCAGGCCCAGCTCCTCTTCCACCCGGGCGGCGATGGCGAGGTAGGCACTGGCATGGTTGCGGCGCAGGGCCTTCACATCGGCGAGGGCGTTCTCTTCCGCGGCCTTGCCTACCGGCAGGGATTGCTTGGCAAAGGCGGTGAGCTCATCGCCGTGCCAGTCGTGGAGGAACTCATGCAGCAGCAGGGACCGCTGGGCCCGTTGACGCCAGACGGCCAGGGTGGCGTCTGCTGGAAAGCCGGGACCCCAACGGCTGTGCAGCAGATCCTGCAGTTCGCTCTGCAGGCCCTTGGCGCTGATGCCGGCATCGAACGGCTCGGATGCCAGCCACAGCCGAGCCAGCTCCGCATTCTCGGGTGGGCTGCCCATGCCGCCGAGCTGCTGGCGGAACAGGGCCTTGAGCTGGCTGAATCCGCCCTCGCCGGATTGCTCCAGGGCGGTGGCGATGTCGCGGTAGGTGAGATCGGGCCGCTTGAGCAGCTGCTCCACCTTCTCGGGCTCCATCACCTCGCGCAGATACACGCGGGCCCGGTTCACCAGCTGCGCCTCGAACACCGTGCCAGCGCGGATCAGCTCCAGCAGCGTGGCCCGCCCATCGGCCTCCTCGCGCTGGGGCAGGTAGACGAGCAGGGGATCCGGGTGATCAGCGCAAACCAGGGGTTCGAGCTGGTGGCGCAGCGCAAACAGGCTGGAGCCAGCCACAACCCACTGGGCCTGCAGTTCTCCGAGATTCAGACCACCGGTAGTGCCATCGCTGGGCTGGTTGGTGGCCAGAACATCAAGCAGCGAGCGCAGCTGCTCGGCTGGGTCGAACAGCAGCACAACCCGGTGCAGGCTGAGCTGGCGGGAGAGCTCCTGGCAAAAGCGGGCCTGGAGTTTGTTGGGGGCGGCTGCGGTCATGGCGAGAGGCGGCGCACCCGATCCGCGCAGATTACGAGCGTGCTCGTATTTATACGCGCATGCTCGTAAATACTCATACGGCTGTCGGGAGGCGGTAGGTGCGGCCTTTGCCCGCCCCTTCCGGGATCAGGGCGCCGCGTTTGCAAAGGCGCTGCAAGGCATGGGTGGCTTGGTTTTCCTCCAGTCCGAGGGCCTGAAGCAGGTCTCGCCGGCGCAGAACCTCTCGCTGGCGGGCAAGCTCAAGAATGCGTTGGTCGATCTCTTCAGGGGTGAAAGCAGTCTGGCGCTGGTATCCGGCTGCCTGATCGAAGGCCTGATAGACCTGCTGCGAGAGGGTGTAGCTGCGTCCGCGGGCGTTGCGTTCCCTGGCCATCGCTTCCCACCAGGCCCAGCGCCCCATCGAGCTCGTCATCACTGAGCTCCAGCAGGTTGGGATCCCCTTTGTAGGTGCGCACCATCGTGCGCAGCCGCTGGCGTTCGGCTGGATTGAGATCATCCAGGGTGGCCGTGAGCAGGGGTTCGGCAGACCAATCCAGCTCCAGCTGCTGGTGGGAACGCCTCATCACATCCACAGCGCTGGCGGGCCGGCAGAACGGCTTGCCCTGCTGGTCGAGGCTGCGGATCTGGCAACGGCCGTCGCGGCTGAAGACCGTGCCCTGGGCCACGGGAACATCAATCTGCAGTACCGCAAGATCGTTCAGTTCCAGACACTCCACCGAGACGGCAAGTGGAGGGGTGGTGCCTTCTGCGATCACGGCGGCGAGGTTCTTGCGGCGATCACGGGTGGGATGCAACCCCGTGACGGCGCCGTTGTCTTCGATGCCCAGGTAGAGGGTGCCGCCCTGGGCATTGGCCAGGCAGAGAGCCGCCATGGCAAGATCTCGATCTTTTAGAGGCTCCTTGTGGTCGGCCTTGAACTCCACCCTGAGGGTCTCGGCCGTGGGCAGGCTGTCGATCACCGGTTCACCTCCTGGTTCGTGATGGGACAGAGGTGGTCATCCTTCACCAGAGCAGGCGGCAGGGGAAGCTGGCCAGGTTCTGCTGCTCATTTGTCCACCGACGTAAGCGCATCTGGTGCGCCTGGAAGATTCTGAAGATGATTCCAAACCACCATCTCGCTCACTTCATATTGAGAAGCCACATCTTCAATGATCTCGTCTAGCAGTGCGGAGGCTGGTGACTCGAACCTTTCCTGAACGATGTCAGGCGGGCACAGAATCTCGGCCGCAAACGCCCTCTGGAATGCTTGTCGCCAAGTATGAGATTCCGTGCAGGCGAGCCATCCCTGATCACTCGCTGACCGAATCAGCTCATCGCCAATCAAGCGAGCGAGCTGAAACCGTATGCTCTTTTGCATTATGGAATGATCTGCTCGCCTGATCGACCTTAAGTAATATCTAGTATGGCCATCAGGACGACGTATCCCAATGCTTACGGGACTATCTCCGAATGGGCTCTCGGATGAAATCAGCGCATCCAGATTAACTCCCAGGAGTTCGCACAGCGTGTTAGTGGTGAGCTTCTCAATACCTATAGATAGTGTCTTGCGTAGTTCTGAAGCTGCTCTACGTGCCTGCTCCCAAGGAGCTAATAATGCAGAGACGTTAGGAATTTCAGTCAGTCTTGGCAGATTTGGTCTACCAAATACGCCAGGAGTCGTGAAAGCAGAGGAAACGAGATCCTGGATGCTTAAAGGCTGATGTGCAGGATTTCCGAACAGCGTGGGCGCGAATTCAATAATTGTATCGAATCCTGCCTGCTCCCTGATGCCCAGAAGTTGTTCCACCAAAAAGGAAGGCGCTTCATCAGGATCATATCCGAGGCAGGCCTCAATGATTCGGTAGGATTCCTCGACTGGATTGCGTGCTTCGTCCTGCACTTCAGCCCAAAGTCGTGAAAGATCAGTTTCGCCGACATTCATTGCCTCAAGGCGCGACACGGTCTTGTTGATAAAGTCGCAAAGACTCTTCTTGAGCTGACTGCGCCATACATAGAAAGGTTTCCTATGGGTATTAAGATAGCGTAATGAATCATTTCTGGCCCCTGCCTGGGTGGGTACCGTCAAGGCAATTGAGGGGCCCTCGCTCTGGAACACGACGACAGGCCAGATGTAGCCTTCATTGGCTGATGGCATCTCATGGGAAATACGCCAGTCGGTAGGTACTTTGCCAACTGTTGGCCTGTTTTCATAAAGAAGGCGCCACCAGTTTGTCGCAAACCACATCGCCAAGGGATAGGCTGACAACAGCACGTCTTCGCGGACGGTATGCGAAAAGTTGTCTTCATGTTCAGTGATACAGATGCCGTCCAGCGTCAGCCGAATCCGCGTGCAGGTGACCGCCTGCTCAATGGGCAGGGGCTCAATGCGTTCCCACGCTCCAATCTGAATCAAGCTCTGGTTCATAACTGCCCATTCCACCGATTTAAGATGTACCTCTTGAAGTTATCGTCGGCCTGTAATGGATAGCCATGGTAGGAGCCTGGAGGGCTTTTGTCGTGCTGCGCCTCAAGAACCACTCCTTGATGAACTGCCCAAATTCTTTTCGGCCAGCCATCTTCAAGATTGCGGTCAATGAGGCCCTTACGGCATCCTTCACGAAGCAGATCCAGAGCTTCTGCTCTTGTGAAGACTTTCACCAAGTCGCAGAGGGTCTTGCCAGGTCTACCACCCGCGCATGGCGGAGTAAGGTTGTAATCTCCCGGATTCAGCTTGTGCAGTGGATTGCCGCTGTAGATCAGCTTCAGGGCCAATGAATTCAGTTGGTGTGGTGGCCAATCGCTCAGGTCGGCAAGTTTTTTCTTGGAGACATGGTTCTGTCGAGGTCTCATGCGCTTCCCCCTACTAGGTTGATTATCGCTCGCCAAGCGCCTGTTGGTTGGTGAGTAGCACCACTGGGGGAGTCATCGGGATGTCTGCAATCCTCGGTGAGATCCCCTCGATCGGGCGTCGCCCCCCCCCTCGATCAGCTGGCTGCGACCCTGGACAGAGGTGGTCATGCTTCACCAGAGCAGGCGGCAGGGGAAGCTGGCCAGCGCGGGGTCGAGGCTCACCAGTTGCAGGCCCTCCAGCTCGGCCTGGGCCGCCAGCAGCCGATCAAAGGGATCCCGGTGGGCCTGCTGATATCCACCGGCGTGCACACCGTGATGCAGCTGCACGGCCAACGGCTGGAAACCCTGCTGTTGCAGCAGGGAAGGCAGGTCCTGCAGCAGCTGTTCGGCACCAGGCAGTTTGCCGAGGCGCACCTTGGTGGCGAGCTCCCAGCCGGTGGCGGCGCTCACGAACACCGTGGCCGCCAGATCGTTGATGGCCGCGTGGGCGAGGCTGGAGAGCTTCTCGGGTTCCAACAACCACCAGAGCAGGGCATGGGTGTCCAGAAGGAGCGATGGGGCCATCAGGAGGGCAACGGGGCGTCGAGGGCGTCGAGCTCCTCGGGGGGCAGAGGGGCGAGCAGCACATCGAGAGGGGGAAGCTGCAGCTGACCCCGCAGCAGGCCGGGCTGGCGGCGGGGCTGATCAGCCTCAAGCGGCACCAGCCGTGCCCAGGGCTTGCCGTCCTTGGCCACCAGGATCGTTTCACCGGCATGGGCGGCGTCGATCAGCCGGGAGAACTGGGTTTTGGCCTCGTGAACGTTGACGGTGCGCATGGGGGCTCCCAGGCAGAACACAAGCTTAGTCCGGATGTGGGTCCATGGCTGCCGCCATCGCGGCGGCCAGAGCGGTGCGGACGCTGGTCATCCCAGCAGCCCCGATGCAAACAGCGTCTCCAGCTCGATGGTGCTGCCCTGCCGGTCGCGAAGCAGCGGATGCTGATCGCCCTGGATCACATCGGTTACACCCTCTGCCGTCTTGGCAAAGCAGAGCAGCTGGGCCGGGCTGGCAAGGCTGAGCAGAACTGGGGAATGGGTGGTCATGAAGATCTGGGCGTTGTGAACAGAGGAGAGCGACTGAAACACCGTTTCCATCGCCTTGGGATGGATGCCGTTTTCGGGTTCTTCAATCAGGTAGGAGCCGCTGCGATCCTCCCCATAGGCCAGCAACGTGAGCGCTAACAGGCGCAGTATTCCATCGGAGAGCAACCAGGAGGGAAGAGTCACGTTTTCTGTGGTGTGGGCGGTGAGATGGCGGTGGCTGTCCTGCTCGCGGAGCACGGTGGAGAAGCTGCGGATCTCAGGCAGCGCTTCCTGGATGTGGGCCAGCCACTGGCCATAGCGCGCAGGATTTTGCTGCAGGCGATGCAGCACCCAGGGCAGGTTGGAGCCATCCGCCTGAAAGCCCCACTGGCGCGAGGACGAGCACGGCAGGCGCATCTGCTCAGCGGAGAGCACAAGCCGATGCAGCAGGCCGTTCAGCCGGTCCCTGAACCAGCAGCCCAGGGGAAAGCGCTTGGGGTCCTCCGGGAGGCTGGCCAGGGCTGTGCGACCGGGCTCGATTTTGCGAGTGGTCTGCCAGTTGGAGGTTTCGGCAGAGAACGTTGCCCTGGCTGGCTGGTGGCGACCGATGACCTGCTTCCAGCCTGTGGGCAGCGAGCCATGGGAATTCACCAGGATTGTTGCGGGGATCGTGCGGGGTGAAGGGAACACCTCCAACGGCGGTCGGGGTTTTTCATCGCCCTGGGGGATCACCAGCAGATGTTCGGCAACAATGGTGCTGGCGAGAGCATCCATGGCCAGTTCATAGCGACAGACCTGTTGCGTCGCCGGAATGGGACACTCCACAGCGAGTTCAAACAGCTGCCCCTGCTGCTTCCAGAGCAACTGACGTGCGTCTGTGGCGAGCAGGGGAATCGGGAGTCGATCATCACCACCCATGGCAAGCTTCAAGCCCAGCTCAATGAGCTGGGACAGAAAGCCGGGGATCTCGAGCAGGGTGGTTTTGCCGCTGCCATTGGGCCCGATCAGGATCTGAAACGGGCTGAGCGGCTGACGCACGTAGCGCAGCGACCGGTAATTGAGGGCTTCAATCAGGGAGATCATGCGTTGTCCTCCTGCTCCAGGCTGGCGCCGTCTGCGAAGTCTGGAGATGACTTGGCGCGGTAGGCCTGGTCGGGGTGGCTGGGGATGTCTGGAAAACGGCGTTCCAGCAGGCCGTCTTTCAGCATGGGGGTCAGATGCCGATCCGAGAGATTTCGTGGTTGGAGCTTGAGCGTTGCGGCCAGCCAGGCCACAGATCGCCACTGGTCTGAGCAGAGCTGGAGGATCGCCTGGCGCAGCTTCTCCTTGCGGGGCCGAGACCCAAGTGAGGCGATGACGTGCTGGAGATCAGGATCCAGTGGACCCGCTCGATCGAGGCCCAACCCCCCTCGATCCGCAGGGAACCCCCCTCGATCCAGCTCCAGCCCCCCTCGATCGGGGCTTAACCCACCTCGATCCGCGGGGAGCTCCCCTCGATCCGCTGCCAGCTCCTCTCGATCGAGGGCCAGTTTTCCTTGATCGGGGCGATCCCCAGCCAGCAACGCCGGGCCGAGGGTGTAGGCGCTCTGCGAGCCAGCCCAGCGTGGGAGGGTTGGAAGTCATCGGTCACCGCCCGGTGGAAGGCCTCGCTGCCAGCAGTGCGGCTGCCCTCCGGCAGCAGGGAGGCATCAAAGCTGGCCTCTTCGATCGAGAACGCCGTGCCTTCCATCAGGGCGTTTTCCAGGCGTATCAGCGGGAGAGACCCGCGTCTCCGCCCAGGCATCAACGATCTCCCGATCCGGATCGGCCGTGGCGGGCTCGGCGTGGGCGACCAGGTGATAGCCACCATTGGTATGCACCATGCTAGGCCAGGGCGATGGACAAGGCGCGTCTGTGTCGGTCCGGCCGAAGCCAGGCGGTTCGATTGCCCAAGGCGTATCGCTTCAGCGGCACCGATGTGATCGTGAAGCACTCCGGCAATGGCGTGCTGCTGCCGCCGATCGAGGATCCCTGGCAGAGCCTGGAGGCCGGCTTCGCCGCTTTCGAGCCGGGTTTTCAGATCAGCCGAGAGCAGCCGGAACAGCAGCACAGGCCAGAGCTGATGCCTTGATCCTGCTCGACACCAACATCTGCGTCCACATCATCAACGCCAGGCCGCCGGCTGGTGCTGCGGCGCTTCCGCGATTACCGCATGGGGGAGGTCGGGTTGTGCAGTGTGGTGGCCGCTGAGTTGGCCTGCGGTGTTGCCAAGAGTGGATCTACGCGGAACCGACAGGCGTTGGATCTGTGCCTGGCTCCTCTGGGGATCCTTCCCTTTGATGAAGCCGCTCTTTGGTGCTGCGGCGATCTGCGCGGGGATTTGGAGCGCCAAGGCATGCCGATCGGAGCCCACGACGCCCTGATCGCCGCCCATGCCCTCAGCCTGCAGGCCTCGTTGGTGACCAACAACCTCAAGGAGTTCGAGCGGGTTCCAGGGCTTTTGCTCGCCAACCGGGTGAAACCTTCGTGCTGTGCTGGCCAAGGCGACGAGCATCGGCTCATCGAACGACGGGGAGGCGTCCTCGGGGGGAGACCTCTGTGGCGTGTCTGAAGCCCGATCAGGGCGCAGAGGCGGGCCAGCGACGGCCGGTGGGTGTCCGTTCAACCCCGCCTAACCTGAAGACCACATCCCCACCGGGGAGATGACCCTCGCCCCCCCCGCTTCCGCCGCCCCACCGGCCCCCGCCACCGGGCTGGTGCCCCTCCTGCTGCCACCGGACCTGATGCTCACCCCGGAGCAGTTCGCCCTGGTGTGCGAGGCGAACCCCGAGGCGGTGCTGGAACTCACGGCCACTGGCCAGGTGATCGCGATGACCCCGACAGGTGGAGACACCAGCGCCCGGAACAACCTTCTGAGCACCCGCCTGCAGCTCTGGGCCCTCGGCCAGGGGGGCTGGAAGGTGTTCGACAGCTCCGGTGGCTTCCGCCTTCCCGATGGCTCCGTCTTCAGCCCCGATGCCGCCATGGTGCGGCTGGAGCGCTGGCAAGCCCTCACGCCGGAAGAGCGCCGAGGCTTCCCGCCCCTCTGCCCCGACCTGGTGGTGGAGCTGGTGAGCCCCTCCGATGAAGGCCCCCGCGGCAGCGAAGCCCTGCGGCGCAAGATGGCCGCCTACCTCGCCAATGGCGCCAAGCTGGGCTGGCTGCTGTTTCCCGAACAGCGGGCTGTGGAGATCTGGCAGCCGGGAGTCGACCCAGAGGCGCCGGCGGTGATGGAGCGGATCGAGTCGGCCGACGGGCTGGAGGGTGGGGCGTGGCTGCCGGGGCTGCGCCTGGAGCTGGCGGAGCTCTGGGAGGGCTAGGGGCATCCTCCCAGGCACCAGAGGGCGGAGGAGGCCATTGCACATAGGCGGATCCCTCTGGAGTCCGGATACAGCGCAGAAGCTGCACATTTTTTGGACTGAGTTGACCCTGCTGGATGAGCTGCAAGATCTCCCCTACCACCAAGGGAGCATGGGTGGTGGCAATCACCTGCTGTCGCCGGGAGGCATTGGCCAGCAGCCGGGTCACCACCGGGATCCGTCGGGGATGGACACCGTTCTCCGGCTCCTCAAAAGCCACGAGCCCCTGGTTGAAGGGATTCGCTGCCACTGCACAGAGGGCCAGCAGACGCAGGGTGCCTTCCGACACCACACGAACCGGCATCCAGGTGTCATGCAAGAGGAGGCTGAGCTCCAGCTCTCCACGCTTTTCGTTGAGTTCAGTGCGTAGATCTGTGATGCCGTTCACAGCGTTCGCGATCACCCTGCGGATGGCGGCAAAGGCCTGGGAATGCTGATGTCATCCACGTCACGGGGTGGCTGGGGCAGGCGCATTGCCTGCAGGGGATAGAGATAAAGAATGCGCCATGCGCCGATCTCACGGTGCAGCTGGTCAAACAGGGGATAGCGCTCTGGGCCGGTGTACTGGCGATTGGAAACGACCGTGTGGAGCAGGCCAATCGCCTCTTCGAAGGGAGGGCTCTGGGAACCACGTTTGCGGATCGCCAGGAGTTCAACGGTCTCCCCGTCTTTCTCTCGACTCACTTTCTCCAAGCAGGGGTTCTTGCTGCGGGGCCTGCGATTGCGGTGCAGATCCTCCAGCCGCTCATCAAGCACTGAGAGTCGACAAGACTGAGGATCAATCCCCACCGGCCGCGTCCCTTTGAGTGGTGTAAAACCCGAGGCCCGAATGCCCTGATCAGAGGGTGAACAGGGTGGAACGACTGGCTGTCATTCCGGAAGTGCAGATGCACCTCTTGTTTTCATGATGAATCTGGACGATTGACTTGTCAAGTCTTTCGTCCGATCGCGGATGGGTTGTGAGATGGAATGGTCTGTGCAGCCTGGGGGTTGCAGCGGCCGGCCCCCGGGCGGTGATCCGAGCCGCTGCGCCCTGTGGGGGCGCTGCGACACGAATCACCTGGGGCCTGCGCCCTGCACCTCTCAGGCGGTGAGGGCCTGCAGGGCAGGAATGTCGCCGAGCTCTGGGATGGTC
>Ga0194130_10004241_pt1 | contig 18394 bp, 19 predicted proteins | sample TA2KigsurfametaG_FD_160084 | JGI IMG/M metagenome (GOLD analysis project Ga0194130, IMG submission 160084) | Freshwater microbial communities from Lake Tanganyika, Tanzania - TA2015050 Kigoma 12 surface | ecosystem: Environmental > Aquatic > Freshwater > Lake | place: Tanzania: Lake Tanganyika... | reverse complement strand
TCGGGATTGAGGCCGGCACCCCCTTCAGCGCCCTGGATCCGGTGAGCTTCCGCTGCCCGGTATGCCGCAGCCCCACCAAGGCCTTCAAAGACATCGGCCCCCGCAACAAGCCCAGTGGCTTTGAAGAGAATCTGGGCTATGGCCTGGGGGTGAACCAGCTCACTCCGGGCCAGAAAAACGTGTTGATCTTCGGTGGTTTCGCCCTGGCCATCGCCTTTTTCCTTTCCTTGTATTCGCTGCGCTGAGCCCATGCATCACCTCCAACGCCTGATCTCCTCCATCAGCGCCCTGGTGCTCGCCCTGGTGCTCACCGGCTGTGTCAGCACCGGCCTACCCAGCGCCAGCGCCAGCCCCTGGCAACCGGTGGACATTCACACCAAATCGAACCCGCTGGATCTGGCCTTCACCGATGGCCAGCACGGCTTCCTGGTGGGCAGCAACCGCCTGATCCTGGAAACCAACGACGGCGGCGCCTCCTGGCAGGAGCGGGCCCTGGAGCTGCCGGCGGAGGAAAACTTCCGGCTGATCAGCATCGATTTCAAGGGCGATGAGGGATGGATCGTGGGGCAGCCGGGGCTGCTGCTGCACAGCAGCGACGCCGGCCAAAGCTGGAGCCGCCTGTTTCTCGACACCAAACTCCCCGGCGAGCCTTACTTGATCACCGCCCTGGGCAGCCGCCAAGCGGAGCTGGCCACCAATGTGGGGGCCGTGTACCGCACCAACGACGCCGGCAACTCCTGGCAAGCGGAAGTGGAAGACGCCGCCGGTGCCGTGCGCGATCTGCGCCGCGGGCCTGAGGGCCAATACGTGAGCGTGAGCAGCCTGGGCAACTTCTTTGCCACCTGGAACCCCGGTGATGGGGTGTGGACGCCGCACCAGCGGGTAAGCAGCCAGCGGCTACAGGCGATGGGCTTCCAGCCCAACGGCAACCTCTGGATGCTGGCCCGGGGCGCCCAGCTGCGGTTCAACCCTGATGCCACAACGCCCGAGGAATGGAGCAAGCCAGTGGTGCCGATCACCAACGGCTACGGCTACTTGGATATGGCCTGGGATCCCAGCGGCGCCATCTGGACCGGAGGCGGCAGCGGCACCCTGCTCAGCAGCACCGATGGGGGCAAGACCTGGCAGCGCGATCCGGTGGGGGGCCAACAGCCCACCAATTTCAGCCGCATCGCCTTCTTCGCTGATGGCAAGGGCTTTGTGCTGGGGGAACGGGGCTCGCTGCTGCGTTGGGTGGACTGATGGACTGGCCTGACAACGCTGTGTAACCATGACGCGCGGCCGATCCCGGCAAACGCCACCTCAGCCCTAGGATCGGGAGGCTGAACGCTCGCTGCTCATGGCCGCCGGCTCAACGGGTGAACGTCCGTTTTTCGAAATCATCACGAGCATCCGTTACTGGGTGATCCACGCCGTGACCCTGCCGGCCCTGTTCCTGGCGGGTTTCCTGTTCGTCTCCACGGGCCTGGCCTACGACGCCTTCGGCACCCCCCGGCCGGATGCCTATTTCCAGGCGAACGACGCCAAGGCTCCCGTGGTGAGCCAGCGGTATGACGCCAAGGCCTCCCTCGACCAGCGCCTGCAATAAGCGATGATGCAAGTTCCCTCCTCCTCCACGCCCCGCAACTACCCAATCTTCACGGTTCGGTGGTTGGCGGTTCACGCCCTCGGCATCCCAACGGTGTTCTTCCTGGGAGCCCTGGCCGCCATGCAGTTCATCCGCCGCTGAGCTCCGCTGCCATGCAACGCAATCCCAACCCCAACAATCTGCCGGTTGAGCTCAACCGCACCAGCCTGTACCTGGGCCTGCTTTTTGTGTTCACCTGTGGTGTGCTGTTCTCAAGCTACTTCTTCAACTGACCGGGAGGATCTCCAATGAGCGGCAAGAAATCCAACCTGCCTGATGGCCGAATACCCGATCGCCTGCCTGACGGCCGCCCTGCTGTGGCCTGGCGTTCCAGATGGACCGAAGGAGTGTTGCCACTCTGGCTGGTGGCAACCGCAGGAGGCATGGCCGTAATATTTGTAGTTGGCTTGTTCTTCTATGGTTCATACGTAGGGGTTGGCTCTGCCTGAAGGCATCTAAAAAGACAAGTAAAAGGAGAATGGGGCGAGAGAAAATAATGCGGGAATAATTCAGGAGAGAACAGATCTAGATAAAACTTTCTTCATTGAGTGCCATAATGTTTGATAAAATTAAAAAAAGTATTCAGAACATCAAGAAAAGTGCTTGAATGGTGACACCAGTAATTGGACCAGCATGGGCAATTATTGGATTTGAAGAGAAAATAGTTTAAGGATGCTATTATGTGCTTAGAATACAGAGGCTCCGATCAAAAATGAAAAACATTGCATTTGTTACATATGATAACCATAAAGGTGGTGCTTCCATGGCCGTGGCCAGGTTAGCGAAGGGGATATCAAGGTATAGCAAAGAAGTTAATGCACAAGTTACAATAGTAGCAAATGATATTGAAGAAAATAACGATTCTGCAGGCAAAAAAGCAATAAGATTAATAAAGAATAAGCCAATTATAGATAAGGTTGTAAATAAATTAAGTATTAGGGCATGGTTGAGATTGCATGGGGTGCAGAATAGTCCTCGAAAATTCTGGATGAGTGGCTACAAATCGATATTACAAGAATTAAACAAATATGATCTCACAAACTTGTTTTGGATTCAAAATTTTGCTCGGCTTGGTGATATAAATAAACTAGAGCATCCAATAGTTATAACTCTTCATGATATGTGGTTTCTTACTGGAGGTTGTTCATATAGCCTTGAATGCAATGATTATGTATATGGTTGCAAATCGTGCAAATACATAAGTAAACCGTTCAAGAGAAATTGCGCCGATCAGTATGAATTGAAAACCAAGATTCTTGAGAGGTCAGGATTAAAAATTGTGGTGACGTCAGATTGGATGGCAGAAAAAGCAATACAAAGGGGTATTGACGACAAGAAACTCATTAGGATTAATAATTTTATTCCAGAGAATTATGTATATATGATGAATAAGAGATTAGCAAGGGAAATTTTAGGCCTCAAAGAGGGATTGAAGGATCACATAATACTTTATTTTGTAGGGGACATTAGTGACGAAAGAAAAGGATTTGACTTGCTCTTCAAAAGCCTTCACAGAGTCAAAACTAAAATACGAGGCTCAATTATCATTATGCACCTAGGTCCTATTAACAGGAAATACGATGATGGCCTTGGTGAGCTAGGAATAGAAATAATACATCTTGGTATGTTTAGGGACGAACAATCCCAAGTAGTTGCATACAATAGTGCAGATTTTCTGGTGTGTCCGTCAAGATTTGATAACTCACCAAATGTAATCGCCGAAGCTCATATGTGTGGATTGCCAACAATAACATCTGAAACAACAGGCTGCGCCGAGATGGTTGATCATGGTGTAAACGGTATGATTTGCAATGTGCAAGAAACAGTAGAATTTGGAAGCGCAATTGAAGATGCCATAAGAAATAGACATATGTTTATAAGCGAGTTGATAAGTAAAAAAGCAAGATCTGAATATGGATATGAAGCCACATGCGCAAAATACCTTCATTTGTACAATTCAATTATATGAAGAATATAGTAATAATTGGATCAAACTCAGTCATATCAAGGAAATTCATAAAAGAGAATAAAGGAAAGAATAAGATAATCGAAATATCAAGAAAGGGGGCACCTGGAAAAATGAGGACAGAACATATATGTTTTGACATGAGCATAAGGCACATTGACAAGATGCTAGTTGAGCTTAGTGAAAGAATAGTAAAAGTCGGAAAGAAGGAATGTGAAACAATTATTTTACTTATGGCATGGTCAGGAACACTAAGGACATCAAGCTTGGAAAGAGAGTGTGAAATGCACTATAGCAATAACATAAATATAGTGGATAATACTATATTACTAGCCAAATTAATAAGTGCAAGTAAAATTGTCTTTTTGTCAAGTGCGGGTGGTGTTTATAATAACAAGAAAGCGATAAAAAAAACGGAGACAACCGGAGTAGGTCCTGAAACACCGTATGGAATGCAAAAACTAGAAACCGAGAAAAGATTATTTACTTTAAATGAAATGACAAATATAAAGATACTAAATTTAAGGCTGACATGTGCATACGGATATGATGAGAAGGTGCCAGATCAAGGGGTGTTGAACAAATGGATGCATGAGGCTATGAAAGGAAATATAATTAGTGTTTATAATAGCCTGGAGACGAGCCTAAATTATATAAGTCACGAACAAATATCGGAAGTTTTGGAGATAAGTGTCATGAGTGAGATAGCTGGTACATATAATATTGGAAGCTGTAGTACTACTAGATTAGCTGAAATATTAGAATGTGTAAAGATGTTGATCCCAGGTATTAAGATTAAACAAATGGGGAGTGAAATTAGATATCTGGATATTGATACCTCAAAATTTGAGCATGCGACAGGAAGAAGATTTGAATCCTTAATAATAGAAGACAGTACTCGTATGTACAGAGAAATGAAAAGAACCATGGGATGCTAGTTAGTTGTAGAAACGAAAGGAAATGGAGTTTTAGGAGTAGAGAAAGATTGGCTATTATAAATAATAATTAAGTTCTTAGCTTGTTAACACCAACTGTTGATATTCAAATAAACCAGGGAATTAGGACAAAGTGTGCGTGATTAAGAGAGAGCTAGAAAACAAGAAGGAACAGATAAATATACTATGCACGTTATAATAAGGCAAATAGAAGCAGAAAAAAGCCATATAGATAATATATATGGGTATACAGAAACATGGTTGTAGGAAATATTAGAAAGAAACGTCTCTGAAGAAAAGGATGAAAAATAAGTAAAGAATTGCGAAAATTCTCTTGGTATCGTCATAATAAAGCCAGGTAATGGAGTTTGGGATGGCTCATGGGCAAAAACTTGCGACTTGCCTCTATGGCGATGTATAGTAGGAGGGCGACCTCGGAGAAAAATGCAAGGCTTGTTTAGAAATAAAGATGGTGAAGTTGTAGAAACATTTTGTGAAGAGGAATCGCTTAATTACCAAGCAAGCCCATTAGATATATTCATAGTATTGGCAAGGTACAAATTTGCAGCAAGACATCTCAAGGGAGAGTATAAAGTTGCTGATGTTGGTATAGGGCAAGGAATAGGATCCGTAATGCTATCGAAATTCGCAGGAGAGGTAGTGGGTCTAGATTATGACAAAGCCCTTGTAGACAGATGCAATAAAACATACGCGGTAGAAAGGAAGTTAAGATATGAACTCTTTGATTTGCTTGATCCAAATCCACAGATGTTTGGGATATTTGACGCTGTAATTTCTAATGACGTTATCGAGCATTTTTCCCTAACAGATATGGATCAAGTAATTAAAACATACAAAAACCTGTTAGCAAACAATGGGTTTGCGATAATAGGGACGCCAAACATTGCTTCTCAAAAATATGCATCTAGACGAAGGTTATCAACCCATCAGCATGAGTTTGAGGCGGAGGAATATAGGAGCTTATTGGAAAAGCATTTTTCACATGTCTTTTTATTTGGAATGAATGATGAAATAGTCTCAACACAGTTCCTGCCAATGTCATGGTACTTAATGGCAATATGCTGCCCTTAAATAGTATCAATTTTGAAATGACAAAAATTAAAACATCTATCGTCACAGGTGGAGCAGGTTTTATTGGTAGTCACCTTGTTGACTTACTGCTGTTAAAGGGGCATAAGGTTTACGTTATAGATAACATGTCTAATGGAAACCTTAAAAATCTCTGCCTAGATCACAAGAATCTTAATATTGTGGAGGAGGACATATCTTCGAAAGGTAAGTGGACAAAACTGTTCAATGATGCCGATTACGTCTTTCACCTCGCAGCACTTGCTGATATAGTACCGTCTATAGAGGAACCAGTAGAGTATTTCAATGCAAATGTTCTTGGATCTTTAAATGTAATAGAAGCATCAAAATTTCAACAGATCAGGAAATTTGTGTATGCTGCTTCTTCATCATGTTACGGGATCCCCCAAAAATATCCAACATGTGAAGGAGCTGAAATAAAGCCAGAATACCCATATGCATGGAGTAAATATTCTGCTGAATCATTAATAATGCATTGGTCTAAAGTTTACAATATTCCATCTGTGTCTCTCAGGTTATTTAATGTTTATGGCCCGAGATCGAGAACTTCTGGAACCTATGGCGCTGTTTTCGGGGTATTTCTTGCACAAAAACTGGCGGGGCTTCCATTAACAGTTGTAGGGGATGGAGAACAGACGAGGGACTTTACTTACGTATCAGATGTTGCCGAAGCCTTCTACATTGCATCACAATCAGACGTAGACAACAAGATTTATAATGTTGGAAGCGGAGCAACAATATCAATAAATAGAATCACTCAACTACTTAGTTCATCTGTAGTACATATACCTAAAAGACCAGGTGAACCAGATTGCACTTATGCTGATATATCTGCAATAGAAAAAGAGCTGAGTTGGCGGCCCAAGGTCTCAATAGAAGAGGGAGTAGAAATAATGTTGCAGAACATAAATTACTGGTCGGATGCTCCAGTTTGGGAGCCAAGGACGATTGAACAGGCTACCAAATCATGGTTCAAATATTTAGGGTGAAGAAGTGTTCCTGAAACAACTTAAGTCCTGCTGTTACATAGCAAGTTGCGTTATGGCGCCAGTGGACATTATAAGGATGTACAGTAAAATTAACAAAGATATAAAGAAAAATAGATCCGAGCATTGTAATTATATTATATTTGCGAATCGAAGTCTTGGGTGGCAGATAGTTACATTAATGACTTTACGTAAATTAGGTAGCAAAAATTTATTTATTTTCTCACTAAAGAGTGAAAGAATTAATGATCGTCTGCCAAGAATGTGTAGTTGGCTGAACGGAAGCTGCAACTATACCGTTTTATTCAAAAATCAATATTACATAAGGTTTACAATGCATCTTTTTGTCTTCGTACATAATTTTAAAAGTAGTTTTTCAGAAGCAACAAAAAAATGTATATTCCATGTGTATACGAGTATTTTATCATTGTATCAGCAAGACCATGATGAGTATGCAACAAGAAAAATTGCGATGAGGGTGCGGGAACAGAAGACTTATGATGAGTTTGCATGCATAGATGCTACGTTTAACAATACTGGCAAGAATTTGATGTGTTTGGATGATATAGAATTAAAGACGATAGCAATACAATTACAAAAAGAATATCCCGGCTTTAACACAGAAAGATTCGTCTATATACATGACAGAACTCCAAGGACAAAGGAGTATAGTGATTGTACTCGCAGCACGGATCCTAAATGCTACTTGACTTTGCTTGAAGAGATAAAGTGGAAAGATTTTTCGCTTGTAATCGAGACAAAGAGTAAGTTCTTAATTAATGTTGCAAAAAGTCTATTTGGGATGCAAATAATAGAAGCAACAGAGATAGTATCAAGTGATAATGATGTACAGTTTTTTTTGTTATCAAAAACACGAAAACTTATCACTCAACACTCGGGCTTAGTCTGGATGGCGTCTGCCTTTAATACACCTACACTAATTGTTGATTCTTTTCCATTCTATCTTGGGGCTGGTCGCCAGGATGATATAGTGCTTCAGAAGAATATCAGCTACAAGGGTGAGCTTATAGAATTGAAAAAAGCAATCTCTATCGATGAATCTATATTATATGCCAAAAAACTTAGTGATATACCAGATGGGTTCAAAATTACAGAAAACACACAAGTCCAATTGCTTGATGCATTCAGAGGTTCAATATCCGACATGGTCAAACCATCATTTTTACCAATAAGAACTAATATTTATAGGTCGAACTCTTGGTTGTTTTCGAAAGGTAGGGGGATGCAATGATTCTAGTAACTGGATGTGCAGGTTTCATCGGCTTTCATCTTACAAATCGACTGTTAGCGGAAGGTGAGACGATAATAGGTATTGACAATTTAAATAGCTATTATGATGTTAAACTTAAACAAGCTAGATTAGCAAAAATCTCAAGTAACACTACTAGTGGACAATTTAGGTTTTATAAGGGTGACCTGGAAAACTACAAATTTCTTGAGGAGGTGTTCTCAAAGCATAAACCTGATTTAATAGTAAACTTAGCAGCTCAAGCGGGAGTAAGATACTCTCTAGAATCTCCTTATACATACCTGTCATCAAATATTACTGGTTTTCTGAATATATTAGAGATATGTCGAAAGTATCCTGTAAAGCACCTTCTATACGCGTCGAGTAGTAGTGTATATGGTGCTAATGCTAAATTGCCTTATAGTGAAAGTGATGATGTAAGTAGACCTTTAAGCCTTTATGCATCCAGTAAAAAGACAAATGAACTTATGGCTCATACCTATAGTCATTTATTCAAAATACCAAGTACCGGGTTGAGGTTTTTTACAGTTTACGGCCCATGGGGGAGACCGGATATGGCTTTGTTCTTATTTACAGAAGCAATTCTTAAGGGAAAACAATTAGATGTATATAATCACGGTAATATGGTACGAGATTTCACATTTGTAGAAGATATAGTTGAATCAGTTGCAAGACTTATAAATCTACCACCTTCTAACAAAACTATTCAGAATGGAACACACTTTGGGATTGCAGAGAGCAATTATGTTCCATATAGGATTGTAAACATAGGCAATTCTACTCCTACTCCATTAATGAATTATATACTGGAATTGGAAAGTTGTCTTGGTAGGAAAGCTAGACTTAATTATATGCCAATGCAGATGGGTGATGTTATGGAAACATCCGCGGACACCAGTCTGCTCCAAAAACTAACAGGGTACAAACCAAAAACTAGTATTAATGAAGGAATTAGATCATTTGTTAATTGGTATCTTGACTTCTACAAATACTAAGCAAATGGAAAACCCAAAACCGTTTCCTAATTTAGAGACCGTAACTGTTGGGGTTATAGGGCTTGGCTATGTCGGACTGCCATTGGCAGTTGAGATCGCAAGATCTAGGAATACTAGATTTCGTCCAAAAGTAATCGGTTTTGATATAAATGAGAACCGGCTCATTCAATTAAGGGCGGGTAATGACATTACAGGTGAGGTTTGCTCAAGTCTACTTAAAGCTATTGATGACATCAATTATACATCAGATAGACTACTACTGGAGGAGTGCAGGGTCTTCATTGTAACAGTTCCCACGCCGGTAAATAATGTCAAACAACCTGACCTAACGTCTATTAAGCTAGCAACTAATTCGATTGCAGAAGCTATGAAAAGACGAGGTAATAATGCTGATGAGGCATTTATCATAATTTATGAAAGTACTGTTTATCCTGGGGTCACGGAAGAAATTTGTGTTCCGATCTTGGAAAGAGTTAGCAATTTGAAATATAATATTGATTTCTTTTGTGGGTACAGCCCTGAAAGAATAAATCCTGGTGATAAGCTGCATACATTGTCAAATATTATTAAAGTCACGAGCGGTTCAAATTATGAGTCAGCTGATTGGATAGATAAATTCTATGCAAGTTTTATTTTAGCTGGCACACATAGGGCGCCAAGTATCAAGATTGCGGAAGCAGCAAAGGTAATTGAAAATACACAGAGGGATTTGAATATAGCATTAATAAATGAGCTATCAATACTTTTTAACAAAATGGGCATTAATATTCATGAAGTACTTGATGCTGCTTCTACAAAATGGAATTTTCTAAATTTTAAGCCAGGCTTGGTTGGTGGTCATTGTATAGGTGTTGACCCCTATTATCTCACATATAAGGCTGAGGAAATAGGTTATCACCCACAACTGATCCTTGCGGGAAGAAGAATAAATGACGGAATGGCTGAATGGATCGTCACCAAGGTGGTCGAAGGGGCCTTAAAAAAAGGTCTAAAAGTGGATGACTATGAAGTATTGGTACTTGGCTTCACTTTTAAGGAAAATTGCCCAGATATACGAAATACAAAGGTATTGGACGTAGTTAATAAGCTTGTAGATTACGGATTTCGGATTGATATAGTTGATTGTTGTATGGATCCCAAAGAAGGACTTGATAGTTATTCATTAAAAGTCACTCGTGCTCCGATACCTGGCAAAAGATATGGTATAATTTTGTTGCTTGTGGCACATGAGGGATTTATGACTTATGATGAAGAAGAATGGCAGAATCTTTGCGAACCTAACGCCATCATATTTGATTTCAAGAATATAGTTCCGGAATCGTTATCACCAGTAAGGATCTAATGCTATGAATCTTAATAACGTTGTTATTGCAGAAGTAGGTAGCGTACATGACGGATCCTTCGGAAATGCATGTAAGCTGATAGAGCTTGCTGCTTCATGTGGTTCAGATGTTGTTAAATTTCAAACACATATTGCTTCTGCTGAAACAATTTTATCGGCTCCTAATCCAATCTACTTTGATAGCGAATCAAGATACGACTACTTTACAAGAACCTCATTTTCATTACAACAATGGAAAAGTCTTAAGAAGCACTGCGATAAATTCGGTGTTGTATTCCTCTCGTCACCATTTTCTATTGAGTCAATAGATCTGCTCGAAGAAATTGGTTGTCCTATATATAAAGTGCCATCAGGAGAAGTTACTAATCATTATATGCTAGAAAAACTCGCCGATATTTGTAAACCAGTTATACTTTCATCTGGAATGAGTTCTTGGGATGAATTAGATGCTGCAGTCTCGATATTGATAGATAAAGTGGATTTGGTCGTTATGCAATGTACAACTTCATATCCATGTCCAATACCACTTGTAGGATTGAACGTACTGGCAGAGATGAAGGTTAGGTATGGTGAAAATATAAAAGTAGGTTTTTCAGATCACACAACGGGCGTCGCAGCTGGAATTGCTGCAGCAGCGCTAGGTGCAACAGTCATCGAGAAGCACTTTACATTTTCCAATTCTATGTACGGGAGTGATGCAAAGAATGCAATGGAGCCATCTGAATTTATTCAATATGCTACAGCAATTAAAGATGTCTGGAAGATGCTAGACAGCCCTGTAGACAAGAGTGATTGTACTATCTACAGCGATATGAAATCGATTTTTGAAAAAAGTATAGTTGCGGCATCAGATCTTAATGAAGGTGAATTATTGACAATTGAAAAGATTAGATTCAAAAAACCTGGTGACGGCATATCAGCGTCAAAATATAAAGATGTCTTGGGAAAGATGCTTAAGACGTCAATAGCAGCAGATCAACAGATTTTACCAGGAAATTTAGTTTGAAAAACATCTGTATTGTAGTAGGCTCTCGGGCTAATTACAGCTCGATTAAATCCGCCATGGTAGCTATTCGTGAGCATCCAAGGCTCGAACTGAATATTATTGCAACAGCCTCATCAATTTTAGACAGATATGGAAATGTAGCTGACCTAATTGAAAAAGACGGATTTAGCATTAATGATCGTACTTATACACTAGTTGAAGGGGAGACACCTATAACTATGGCAAAGTCAACTGGACTAGGTTTGATTGAGCTAGCGTCATCTTTTGCGAGAATCGAGCCTGATCTAGTTTTTACAGTTGGAGATCGCTTCGAAACAATGGCGACTACTCTGGCTGCGGCTTATATGAATATACCAATAGCTCACACAATGGGTGGGGAAGTGTCTGGAACTATTGATGAATCCATAAGACATGCAGTGACAAAATTTGCTCACATCCACTTTCCAGCTAGCGAGGACGCTGCACGCAGAATTATACGACTGGGCGAGGATGAACGGAATGTTCACAGAGTTGGTTGTCCTCGTATTGATTTGGTCCGTAATATATTAGTGGGACAAAAGATCAGGGATTCATTCGTTGAAATGAATGAGGAAGGAGTGGGATCTAACTTGAGACTTGATAAACCATTCATAGTCCTGAGTCAACACCCTGTGACAACAGAGTATGGCAAGGGTGAAGAACAGATACTAAATAGTCTTAATGCCATAAAGAGGACTGGCATTCAATGCGTTGTGTTGTGGCCTAATTCTGATGCTGGCTCAGAAGATATCTCAAGGGGTATCAGAAAATTCAGGGAAATGAATGTTTCTGCTCCTTTTCGTTATTATAAAAATCTAACGATCGAGAAATATGTTCGTATAATGGATAATGCAGCATGTCTTGTAGGTAATTCATCTAGTGGTATTCGTGAAGGCGCCTTTATTGGTACACCAGTGGTAAACATTGGGTCTCGTCAAGATTCACGCGAAAGAGGAGAGAATGTAATAGATTCTATATATGACACTGATAGTATTTATAATTCAATTGTGAAGCAATTTAACCATGGCAAATACGCAACAAATTCAATATATGGTGACGGTTACGCTGGCGAAAGAATCGCAAACATAGTATCCCAATACGGTACGATAGATGTACAAAAGACAATTTGCTACTGATGACATATCTCGCAGTGATTCCAGCTAGAGGGGGCTCTAAAGGTATTCCTCATAAAAATATTCAACCTTTGTGTGGGAAAAAAATAATATCGTACACAATTGAGGCAGCCCTTCAGAGCTCATTATTAGATCATATAGTAGTGTCGACAGATTCCGATGAGATTAATGAAGTGTGTATTCAATATGGAGTAGAAGTTATTAATAGACCTCCAGAATTATCGACAGATGATTCGCCAACTCGATTGACACTACAACATGCAAAAGATCAATTGGCAGCTAGAGGTGAGACGTATGAAGCAGTTGTGACACTGCAGCCAACTTCACCTTTACGGAATAACATCCATATTGATGAAGCTATTTTAAAATTCAGATCATCACCTGAGGCAGACAGCCTTGTAAGTTGCGTTAAAGTGCCTCATATTTACAATCATGATTCGCAAATGATAATCACTAAGGCAGGATTTGTAGAACCTGTTAGTGTGGAATATGGCAATATTGCCAGAAGGCAAGATAAAAATACCTTCTATGCCCGTAATGGCGCAGCAATATACATTACACGAAGCGAAAAGATAAGTTCATATGTATTTGGAGGTAAAATAGTGCCCTATGTCATGGATCCACTGTATTCTTTAGATATAGATACCGTAACTGACCTGGAATTGGCCGAAGCCTATATCCATATTCTTGGAAAAAGGGGCATATAATGTCACGTTGCATCTTTATTTCAAATGATTTCCTGCCTAGTCAGTTTCTTTTTATAATTTCGTTTATAAATGGTTATGCCAAACAAGCCAACAAGACAAAACTTATATTTCAATCACCGCTTCCAGAAAGTGTCCTTATAAGTGAGCATGTGCATAAAATTCTAAAAAAATATGAGGTTGTTTTTCTGCATACTTCATTATCAGATGCATGGAGAAATCCGAGATTGCTTATCAAGATACTCTTTAGTTATAGGTTAATCGATGCAGTCTTATATGGGCTTCGGTGTAGTCGCAAGAATTTGCTAGATAAAGATCTGTCATGGTATCAATGCCAGATATATCATGCTATTTGGGATACTGCTTTAAGAGATTGTACAGATGGAACTATAGATCTATCGAGGTTTGAACTCGCAAGGTCTTCATTAAGGATCCATTTTGCAATAGCTGTTGCAGCAGCTACCTTGGAAGAGTTTAGTTTTGATACATATATTGTTGGCCATACAGTCTATAGTCGACGCGCTCAAATAGCATATTTAAGAGATTGTGGTGTTGAACTTATAGCACATGCCTCTAATGTCTTATATAGGCTCCCTAAATCTTATGATGCAGGATGGTCAATTTTAAAAAAGATTTCGTATGATTCTTTCCGATATAATGAAATAAAAGAGGAAGTAGATATTTACTGGCAAAAGATCTTGTGTGGCGAATCGATGTATGCTGATGCAAAAAATGCAGCCAATAGTAAGAAAAGAGTAGAAGAAGATGTACCATACAACATTGTATTCCTACACATATTTAGAGATTCTCCTTTTAATATGCTGGACAGATCAAGAGCCTTTGCTGACTACATACATTGGATTATGGAGACCCTAGCAGTAATAAGCAATTCAAATGAAAGATGGTTAATTAAGTTACATCCAAGTGCTGAAAGATGGGGAGAAAATCAGGATATCTGGCTATCATCGATTATGAGATATTTATTTGGTTACGATTATCCCTCTAATATTTTGATAGACCCATCGAGCTACTCAAATATTGATCTCCTTAAACATTCCAGACGTGTGGTTACATACAGAGGATCGGTTCATCTTGAGGCGGCTTGCTTAGGTATCAAACCAATAACGATAGTTGATACAACATTGTTTAATTATGATTCGAGGCTTGTACACAAACCATTATCGGTCTCTGAATATAAATCATTACTTTTATGCTCTTCGTCATCTGATATTTTCAAGCTTACGACAAGAGATATGCAAATTTCTCAATATGTACTCTACTGTAGAGATGTCTTGTTCACTTTTAGAAATGATATTAGATCGTTTCATTTATATAAGTCAGACAAGTTATCAGCGTTTCAGAAGGAATTTGCATCAGTATCTGGCGCGCATTCTACTTTTTGTGACTTTCTAGGAGATATAGGTACAAGAATGGCCAGCGGTGAAAATAGAAGTTTTTCGAAATATGCTTATAGTTTATTAACTTAACTTTTATCAATGTCGTTACTATCTGAAGCGTCGTTTACAGTCGATATCATTGTTCTAACGCGTAATAATATTGAGGAATTAGAAGTTACAATGCGTTCAGTAATCTGTCAGGTAATTGGCAGCACAGTATTTCTAAATGTCTATATAGTTGATGGCTCTGATGATCATACTCCGGTAGTTAATTTACTCATTTCACAGGGTAATTCTAATGCAAATATAACACTAAGGATCTATCAGGATAATCCGTCTAGAGGAATTTATCCTGCTATGAACTTTGCTTTACAACAGAGTAGCGGAGATGCTCTCATGTTTATGAATTCTGGGGATAGTTTTTACAGCCCTAATGCTCTCCAGAAACTAGTCTGCTTTTATAAGATGAAAGATAGAGAATATGATGGGATAAGGGCAGTATTTGGTCAGACAAGTTTCACGGCTTATAATGGGTCTTTGACATGGAACAATCCAGAATGTTCACCTTACTATATTAAGTATTGGCTCAGATTCTACTATCCGTGTCATCAATCAGTACTTTTCAATGGTAGGTGGGCAAGGGCAAATACTTACAGTGAAACCATTGGGGTAAGGGCCGATGGCATTATTATACGAAAAGCAATAGAGGGTTATAGTGATTTATACTTACCTGAATTAATAGCTGTATTTTCTCTATCGGGAGAATCCTCGAGTCCGATTAGGTCTAAGGATCTTAAAACTAGAGAGTCATGGGTAATTGACTTACGGTATATTTTTCTATTAGTAAAATTCATATTATCACATTCTTTGTATCCGTACAATCCTGTGCCTTTGATATCGTACTTAAAAGCCAATTTAGTCTCGAAGTATATAGGGATGATTCATCGGATCTATGACTGAATATCTTCTTCCTGTTTCTTCAATCCTGGTTGCTATTTATCTGTTTTTCTTTATATCTCATAGTTTTATTTTAAGTATCAGACTGTGCTTTCTGCTCCAGATTTTAGCCTCTGTTGCATGGGTATCATTAATCGGGTACAATGGGACTGATATAGAATACTATTTGCAATATACTCAGAACTATTCATTCCAAAACCCATTTTTCGACGGTTCAGTGATGGAATTCTCTGTAGGATTATTTACTGCATTTATTAAGAGTATATTGTTTATAGGTGATCCACAGGCTATTATGACTGCGTATAGGATTATATTGATATCTTTTTTTCCGATTTTTCTTCTTTTCTCACAAAGGAGATCAAGGTTATCAGTAAATATAGTTTTTCACTCTGTCCTAGCTTTTTTATTTTTGATGCCATATACCTTTCTCTCCTTTGCTAATATAGTTAATAACGGACTCGCGATAACGCTATTATTTTATGTCTTTTATATGCTTTTGCCATCAGCTCTTGATTTCTCTCTTAGGCCTTCATTATTAAATTCAGACAAATATATTATTATACCCGTACTGTTGATGCTTGCATTTTTTGCCCACCCATTCGGGAGAGCGACGGTTATAGTGATTTCGAGCGTAATGATAGTTATCTATTTGCTTGTAAAAATTAAATTATTCCGGCTAATCTACTCTCATTCAAAACAGATAATGTTCCTATTGTACTTACTTCCCTGTTTAATTCTTTTATCTTTTATGTCCGTCCCATATGCAAGCTCAACTATTAGTGATAGTACATCACTAATTTCGTCATTGCTGTTATTGTTCACCTTATATCTTTCAAGAAGTTACATTTCATCTTACTATAGAGCATATCGTCAGATTATTGCTGACTATAAATCTGGCAAGCATGCTTATTACTGTAATCTTATGTGGTATGTTTGCTTATCTTTTTCAATCTACGCGTTGCTAGTGAGTCTTTTGGGTCTTGGTCTAGCAGCGGAACGGTTCATAGCAGCAGCTATTAACTTAAATATTGCGCTAGCTTTATCAATTTGTTTTTATCAAAAAAAATGCGTACTGCCGTTAGTATCCGCGCAATTATGGAATAAAAACATTCTTAGTGTCAACGTTACGCCTCTAACTGTTATCGACATCGGCCTCTTTGCTACAATTGCAGCAATTAATGTATATTTCTATACTTCCAATGCATTCCTTTATAATATCTGATTAGTTATGCACTCAATTCCATTCTTTTCAATAGTAACACCTGTTCGCAATGGTTCCTTATTCATTGATAGCTATCTAGGTTCGCTATTCTCACAGTCTTTCACAAATTGGGAAGCAATTATCGTAGATGATTGTTCGACTGATTGTACATATATGAGCTTGTCTCAAAAGACAGCCTCGGACACACGTATTCAGCTTATCAACTTATCTAGTGTTAATCAAGCTGATTTTCCTGGACCTTGGAGAGCTCGTAATATTGGGGTAACGCATGCACGAGCAAAATACATTCTTTTTTATGATATTGACGATATCTGGCTGCCAACGTTTCTGGAGAGTTACCATCGTATTTTATGCGAAAAGCCACAAATCAAGCTACTCTCATCATCCTACTATCGCTTTAATGATGGTTCTGATATAGCAAATGGTCGTAATCAATTTCCTCTTCTTGCACCAAGACTATTTATTAGTTATATAAACCCTTTTCCGCTTCTATCCACCTGTGTATCACAGGAGATATTTAGCAAGTTAGCTTTTAAGCCCTGTTTCCATGAAGACTTTATTTACTGGGCATCTGCTTGGAAAATGATTAAAACTCAGGATTATTTCTACGCCCCATGTCAACTCACTCTCTATCGAGTACGGCGCGGTTCAGTATCATCTAATAGGATTAAATCCGCATTATGGTTGGTCAATATTTATCGCAGCAATGGATATCCATTGTTTTTCGTCCCTATATTAGCAGTATTAAGACTAGGCATTGAGATTGTATTTCTTTTATCTGACATGTGCATGTCCACTAAATTAAAAGTCCCTTCATTCAAAGCCTTGCATTGAGTTGCCTAGTTGTGAAGTCACACCAGGTTATTCAGCTGACAAGGGGGTGTGAGGTCGTCATGGTCCGGGTGTTACCTCCGACCCACTGACCTCACAGCCCATGCATATCCTCCCTAATGCCCTACTAGCAGATGTCAATCGGGAACGGCTTGTGCGTCGACACATTCAAGACGCTGAGCCCGTGGCTGATCTGGCGGCTCAGGCTGGGATCAGCCTGAGCACCGCTTACAAGTGGCTGGCTCGCTATCGCTCTGGCGACCGCGCTGCCTTAGTGGATCGACGCAGCGGGCACCGCACCCAGCGGCGGACGCTCGATCCACATCAACTGCAGCAAGCCGTGGACCTGCGTCATCAGTACTGCACCCTCAGACGCATCGCCAGGCTGCTGGCGGCACCGCTCTCCACCGTGGGGCGAACCCTCAAGGCCATGGGCCTGGGACGTCTCAAATGTCTGCAGCCGCGTGTGCTGGTACGCCGATACCAGTGGGACCAACCCGGCGACATGATCCATGTCGACATCTAGCCGAAGGCCTCTGCGAAGCAGTAACAATTGGGTCGTTTTGACTGCGTCGGCCACCGGATCACGGGAGATCGGCGCCTGGGGCGTTGGAGCGGTGCGGGCTACGAAAAAGCCCACGACGCCATCGACGATGCGACAAGGCTTGCCTATGCCGAGGTTTTGCCCGATGAGAAGCAGGACACCACGGTCGTGTTTCTGATCAGCCTTGGCCTGGTGAAGTGACCCCCTTCACTGGTCCAGGCGTAATGAGAGTGGGTGTGGGGTTGCCCCGGTTTCGTGGACAGGTCGATAGGAGTCACGCCATGACCCTCAGACTGTCCATCGATGACCAACCCGACCAAGACCAGGCGCCGGTTTACGGCGCAGCAAAAG
>Ga0194130_10004235_pt1 | contig 18424 bp, 14 predicted proteins | sample TA2KigsurfametaG_FD_160084 | JGI IMG/M metagenome (GOLD analysis project Ga0194130, IMG submission 160084) | Freshwater microbial communities from Lake Tanganyika, Tanzania - TA2015050 Kigoma 12 surface | ecosystem: Environmental > Aquatic > Freshwater > Lake | place: Tanzania: Lake Tanganyika... | reverse complement strand
GCAATGGACCGACGTGTCCGCCAGAGCTTCCACCACCGGATGAACCGGTGTAAACGCCGTAATATGCAGCTCCCGACGAGCCGCCGCTCGACCCATAGCCACCGGATGATCCACCGCTGGAACCGTATCCAGCGATCGCTGATTCACCGACGAAGCACGCCGCAGCGAATGCAACCGTTGCTACAAAACAACGCTCGATCAACTTTCTCATGTCGCTCCTCTTGATTCCCTCTAAACTGGTCCCGATTTCAAACTCTTCCTGATGGTCCCCGATTTTCCGCGTTCTCAGCAATTCTCGCGTTACTGCGATCCTGTAATACCGCCGCAAGCGACAGATTCCCGGGATTAACTGCAGCAACAGCAGTCTCCCCATGGCGAGAAAAACGGATTCAAGGCCACTACGAGAATACCTTAAAAGATGGGTAGTTCAAGCTGGCTGGGTAAGATTTAACGGCGCTGTTTGGTCAAGCACCCTTCAAAAGTGCGGCTCGAGCGGCTTGGAGGACGCGGTTTTGGACGTCGATGAACTCCCCTTCTATGAATGCACCCGCAGCGGCTCGATGGCCGCCTCCACCGTATTGCCGTGCGACTTCGTTGCAATCGACATGGCATCGCGATCGGAACGAGACCTTGTAACCACCCTTGAGCTGCTCGATCATGATGACGGCCACCTTGGTCCCTTCGACCGCAAGGGCCAAATTGATGGCATCTTCGGTGTCGCTAGGGAGGGCGCCTGATTCGGCGAAGTCATCTTTGCGGACATAGGTATGAACCAACTGACCATTGCACTCGACAATTGCCCTCGAAAGGATGCGACCTCGCAATCGAACGCGACCGATCGTGTCTCGTTCGTAGAGATCCCCGTAAATAGTCGATGGAGAAGCGCCGCAATCGACCAAGTCCGCGATGATGCGATAGGTAGCGCTGGTGGTGGATGCAAATCGGAACCAACCCGTATCGGTTGCGATAGCTGCGTACAACGCATTGGCCATCGACTTAGTGATCGGAACGCCGGCTTCCTTGGCACACAGGGCGACAAGGTGGCCTGTCGCCTCGGCGCTGGTGTCTTTGAAGAACTCGGTACCTAAGTCGTCTTCTCCAACGTGGTGATCGATCACGATCTTCCAGCCGTTGAAGCGACGCACCACTTCCGCCATGGGGCCCAACTGAGCCCAGGCACTGGTGTCCAGAATGATCAAACAATCGCCGGAGATCTCGTCGGCTTGAATGGTCTCACCGAGTACACGGATGTTTTGACGAGGATCTAAGAACGTCAGAATAGGTGGCGTGGGATGACCATTGATAATGGTGACTTGCTTGCCGAGCGCTTCCAAAATCCCAGCCATTCCAAGCTCGCTCCCCAACGCATCGCAGTCAGGACGAATGTGGCTCGTCAATATGAAGCGATGATGCGATCGAAGGATTGGAATCAGTTTGTCCCAGGCGAGGGTCATGAGGAGCTTTTCTAATAACAAAAGTGACGACTAGCCAAAGACAGCATTATAGCGGTTGTCTTAATGCCCGATCGGTCGGATCCGCCTTGGGAAAACAAAAAAGGCCGACGGTTTCCCATCGGCCTTCTGTTCCCTGGCACCGGGACAAACCATAAGGTTTGTCCCGGTGCGCAGTCGTAAGCTCTATCGTGAAGCACCAGCGGTCCGCAATTGACCCAGTAACCGCAAATCGCTGGCTATGTGCTGCTCCAACCCAGGAGGAAGGCCAGTCGAGCATTCCCGCAAATTCCCGACCGACGATAGAGCCTTTTTAGTTCTTTTAGTAGTCGCGACCAAGGACTACCGGACTTCCCTTCCGGGATGGGACCGTCGAACTTGGTTGCTCTCGCTCTGAGCCTCTGCCGCCGGCAGAACTCTTTGCACTTCCAAGCAATTACGAAACGGAGCCAAGCCCTGTCAACAGCACTTTCTGTGAGCCAACGGGATTTCGGGGAAAACAAGACTTCCTGCCGCGAAATCATTGAAATAGCGATCTATCAGGAATCAGGTGTGTCCTCGAAAAACAGCGAGCATCCAGGCCGGAGCATGCAAGCAATCCTACCATCGCTTGCGCAAGCAAAATTTAACGGACGATTCTGCAGCTGGGGCGATGCCCCTCTGAAACGTCGAGTTGCAGGGGTGCTGTGCCGATCAGTACTTAATGCTCGTCTTGGGTAGCTTGGCCTGAAGCTCCGCAACACCCTTTTTGCTCAGCGTGGTGTTGGTCAGGATCAAGTCCTTTAAGTTTGCTAGTTTCGCCAAGCCTTGGATTCCTTGGTCGGTGACGGCGGTCTTGCCGAGGTGGATAAACTCGAGTGTGCTGATCTTAGCGATCGACTCGATAGCACCATCGCCAACATTAGTGTCGTCCAGGTTAAGCTTTTTGAGTTTGCAATCCACCAAGGATGCTACACCTTGATCGGTGACACGCGTATGCCAAAGATTGAGATCTTCGAGCTTGGGCAATTTACCGATCTCGACTATGGCGGCATCCTTGATCGACGTCTCGCTAATATCGAGCACCGTTACATTTGGGAATTTTCCGATGTGCTCGACTAGACCTTTGGTGGTGATCGCGCAATCGCGCAGCTTCATTTTGGACATGTCTTTCGCTCCCGCGATGGCGGCTAACGCATCATTTCCGACGCGCGTTCGGAAGATGTCGAACTCCTTGAGCTTGGTCATGCCCGCAAGGTTATGGAAACTGGCGTCGGTCACCCCACAGTCTTGAAAAGAGATCGCGACCATATTGGTCATCCCGGCCAGGCTGGGCATCCCGTCATCGGTGATCCGAGGTCCCCACAAGCTGAGGTTTCGCAATTTGGTCAGTCCTTTGAGGTGAGCAAGGCCTACATCGCTGATCTGATTGCAATCGGAGAGGTCGAGCAATTCGAGCTGCACGGTGTCTTTGAGATACTCGAGTCCTATGTCAGAAAGCTTGGTGCGAGGCGCGCGGATCCGTTTGATATTCGGAGATTTTCCGAGGCTCTTAAGGCACTCGTCGGTCACTGGGCAGCGATCCAAATTAACGTCATCAATTTTTGGGAACTTCGCCACCTCGGCGATGGTTTCGTCGGTGATGGCGGCTTGTTCCAATCGTAATGCCTTAAGGTTTGGAAGTTTCCCGAGTGCTACGATGCGTTCGTGGGTAGCCAGTGGTCCGCTCACCGAAATGGTTTGCACGGAGGGTATTTCCAAAACTCGCGGGTAAGTATCGATCCAATTATCACCGCATTTTCTAAAATCGACCGCGATCAATTCGCCTTCTTTTTCCTGGACGGCAACTCCTACCATCTTCTTGATAGCTGTGATTGCGTCGGCACTCGAAGTCCCCGCTTTCCCGGATTGGTCTTGCGCGTATACCGACTGCCCGATGCTCGTCATCGAAACAGCCCCTGCAAAACCAGCGCCACCCAGCGACAAACCAAACACTAGGCAGTAGGTACTTCGCTTGGGATGAGTGGCTGGCGAGCGACGATAGGATCTCATGGCAGTGGTTCTTACTCTTCAAAGGAACAACACGGGAGGAAGGCGCCTTCGGCGATCTCCGCTTACGCAAGAATCTTACGGAAGAAACTCAAGGGGGAATCGCTCTGGTTTGAAAATGATCGTCCAGCTCAAAGACATTGGCAAGTCTCCACAACCAAAAAACACCGATGAATCCAACGGTACTGTCAATGAACCAATCGACCTGGAAGCGATCGTCGATTGTAGCGGTTATGTGCGTCTGGGTATTGAGCCGAGGAGGTATTGCCACCGCATTGCATCAGGTTGCCCATTCCGATCTGCCTGTTGGATTCACGCTAGGATTAGCTTAAGGAATAGCGGCTGGAAAAGCGTGGAGCTCAGCAAAACGGTTGTCGCTCGCGCGTGGGCTCACAGTAAGATGGTGGCGACGGAACAAATCGCAAGGTTTGCCAGTGCCGCCCTAGTTTCACTAGGCAAACTATCCCGAACGCCTAGATCCAATTTCACCTCCTTTCCAGCGACTTGGATTTCAGTTGATGAAATTCAGCGTGCTAAGTTTGGTTTGCTCGTAAGCCGAATACCCCCTCGCTGGAAAGGACTTTGCGCGATTTATGCTCATGCGGCATCCGCTCCCTGATCTTCAATTCACCTACCGCCTACCCTACGGTGCATCCGTTACGGAACGCGGTGCCCAATTCACCGTGTTCAGCCGCTCTGCTACTGCGATGCGGTTGCTCCTCTACAAAGACGTCGAGGATCGAGAGCCATCTGAAGTTATCGAGTTTGATCGCAATCACGATCGCTGGGGAGATGTCTGGAGCATTCACTTGCACGGAATCAAACCGGGGCAACTTTATCACTTCCAGGCCAACGGGCCATTCGATCCCGAGTCTGGCCAGTGGTTCGATGGCAATGCCCGCTTGATCGATCCATACTCCAAAGCCCTTGCGGGGTGCTTCCAGCATACGACTGATGGCGTCATTCGGCCCCCGAAGTGTGTGCTGGTCGATGATACGTTCGATTGGGAAGGGGATCGGCATATCCGCCGTCCGATGAGCGACTCGATCATTTACGAGATGCATGTTCGGGGCTTCACGCAGAGCAAGACCAGTGGAGTGGAACATCCGGGGACTTATCTCGGGGTGATTGAAAAGATCCCTTATCTCAAGAGCCTTGGGGTCACGGCTGTGGAACTTATGCCAGTCCACGAGTTCCCGATTCTCGATATCCATGGCAACATGCCTGAACGTCCCAACTACTGGGGCTACGACCCGATGGCTTTCTTCTCGCCTCACCGGGGATACGCATCCTCAAAGGCGCCCGGTGCTCAAGTCAACGAGTTCAAGCAGATGGTCAAGGCCCTTCACCAAGCGGGTATCGAAGTCATTCTCGACGTGGTATTCAACCATACCTGCGAAGGGAACGAACGCGGCCCGGTCTTATCCTTCAAGGGACTCGAAAACCAAGTCTATTACATCCTGAACTCGGGCGGCGCGCACTACAGCAATTACTCAGGCTGCGGCAACACGTTCAATGGCAATCATCCTGTGTGCCGCGAATTGATCTTCCACTGCTTGCGGCATTGGGTTCACAACTATCACGTCGATGGGTTCCGGTTCGATCTGGCCAGTATCCTTTCTCGCGATCGGTATGGGAATCTAATCTCGAATCCACCGTTGGTGGAATTGATTGCCGAAGATCCTATGTTGGCCGACACGAAGATCATCGCTGAAGCTTGGGATGCGGCGGGTGCCTACCAAGTGGGCTCATTCGGAGATCTGCGATGGGCCGAATGGAACGGTCGATACCGCGACGATGTTCGCCGATATTGGCGAGGAGATAGCGGTATGGTAGGTGCTATGGCCACGCGTTTGAGCGGATCTTCGGATTTGTACGAGCACGCAGGTCGAGCCCCCTACTGCAGCATCAACTTCATAACCTCGCATGATGGCTTTACGCTGAACGATATGGTCAGCTACAAAGACAAGCACAACGAGGCGAATGGTGAAGGAAATCGCGATGGGGACAACAACAACCATAGTGATAACTACGGTGTCGAAGGCCCCACCAAGAAGAAGGCTGTCGAACAAATCCGCGTTCGCCAGCTCAAGAATATGCTGACGAGTCTATTGCTTAGCCAAGGCGTCCCGATGTTGGTCATGGGGGACGAGGTCCGTCGCACCCAACGGGGCAACAACAATGCTTACTGCCAAAACAATGAGATCTCGTGGTTCAACTGGTCGAACTTGGACCAGCACCCGGACATGCTTCGTTTCACCCAAGCTCTCATCGAGTTCCGTCGCATGCAACCCTCGTTGCGTCGCGATCAGTTTTTGACCGGGCGTCCCCAGGACCAGCGTGGAGTGCCCGATGTCAGTTGGTTTGAATCGACCGGTAAACCGATCCACTGGGATGCTCCCGACGGGACGCTCGTTTGCTGGTTGGGTAAACCATCTACAGCGGATGATCCAGATGGATTCGGTCGGGATATATTGATCATGTTCAACGGGACTCCTGAACCGAAAACCTTCCTGTTTCCCCCGGCATCGCGAGGGCTTCGTTGGCGCCAATTCATCGATACATCCAAGGAATCACCGAAAGATGTGCATCCAGACCTCGATGGACCAGTAGCACCCGCCAATCGCCACGTAGAATTGACGTATCGATCTGCGATGGTGTGGATCGCAGAGTGATCGACTCGAAATGAGAGTCGATATGGAACAGCACGGCTAAGCCCATTTCCGTCGGCCCTGTTTTATAACCCGGACCAGCAAGCTTGCACTTACTGGTTCGGGAGCGTTCTGTGGGTCGAAACGCCGGTGGATTTTGATCGATTGAAGGAATCGCGAAGCCAACTCAGTTCGCTCGCAATCCCTTGGTGAAGCAAAGAAGCTTTCAGTGCTTCTGGTAGTACGCCCCATGCATATGTTTCCACTTCGCAGTGAGGGACGTAGCGTTCTGTCCCGTCTTTTGTAAGGCTCTCTTCGCGGGCACTCGACCGGGTCGAATGATAGAGTTCGATCCACTTCAAAATTTCCTGCTGTGTCGTCTGGAGATGACCCCAGCCTTGAAGGTAGATCGGAACGTGGAAATGGATTCGCCATTGACCTCGCCGCAGCGCCGGGTCCTTCAGGACTTCAGGTAAATCTTCATGCAAATACTTAGCTCCGTCAGGGGAAATCACCATGGTTTGGTGCAGGTAGCGATCTTCTGCAAATTGGGATAGTTGATGGACTGCTTGGGCTCGCTCCTCCGGATTGAGTTGCTCCCAGTCGACAGAGATGGCTGACGACACTTGGACCTTTCCAGTTCGAATCCCATGCTCATGATTCGATCGTAATTCGTGAGCTTGATCCTCCGCCATTACCGCAGCATGGCAAATGTCATGGCACATGGTGATGTGCTTGCGAACGATCGAGGCGGTGGACTCTGCTAATCGCGGCGCAGAAAAGAAGTCATCAAAAAAACCACGTAACGATGCCGTGTCGGTCAGCGCGCAGCCGGGTTCGGGCTCGATCGCGATCACGATGTGGCGACCCGTAGCTTCGAACAAGCGATTCAGTTCGATGGCGATATCGGCCAGTTGCTTCGCGGATTGCGTCAGTTGATCCTCGGTTGGCGATGGCGATCCCCATGCGATCGGGAGGGTCGAAATCGAACCATTCATCCCCAGGGGGAGGAGTTGGTCGATCAGTCGGATAAGGTTGCGAGTGTATTCACCGCGAGCAGGTTCCCACCAGGTTGGCTGATAAACCCGATGCTTGACAATCGCAGAGTGGAAGTCTCCTTGGGGAAAACCGTTAAAGGTGTAGGGAATAAGCCCCATTTCGTGCAACTGTTCACGAATCCGCTGGAGCGGTCCCACGCGGAGTGCTTCAACGGCTGCGTCGTCAGAGAACCATAGTCCGATACCTAACGAATCGGCATTCATATTCTTGCGGACGGGCAATGCGCACCCGCGTAAATTGCTCAGAACATGATCGACGTTGGTGCCTGCATGGACATTGGTGCAGTAACCCAGAAGCGACGGTAGTGCTGCCATCGGAGTTTGCGGAGGAAAGGGAAGTGCGAGGAAAGAGGTATACGGTAGGAACGCTAGGAACGGGTGAGTGAGGGCTTTCGCTACGGGTTGTCGCGAAGCTTAGGATCGCCTTTGTGTTGGTTTTTGGTAATTGCGCGGGTAACCGATCGCTGGAAATCGCGAAACTCCTGAGGCCATGGCGATTGGAACTTCATCGGTTCCCCGGTTTCCGGATGGGTGATTCCCAACGTTTCGCCATGGAGTGCAATTCGGCGATGTGGCCAAGCCCAGTGGGCCGCTTGCTCGGAGCGGTAGCGAGGATCCCCTAGGATCGGATGGCCTTGCTCGGCCAAGTGAACGCGGATTTGGTTTCTGCGACCTGTTTCTAAATGGACTTCGACGAGCGATGCATCTTTCCACTCTGTCCGCGTCCGATAATGAGTGACAGCCAACTCCCCCTTGGTCGGGTCGTTGACGCTGAAACGATTTAGATCGCTGTCGGTTGCAAGGTAGCTTCGGATGGTCCCTTCGCGGGGTTCCATGTGACCGGAAATGATGGCAACGTACTGACGCTCGGGTTTGCGCTCGGCAAATTGACCTCGAATGGCTTCGGCAACCTCAAGGCTCTTTGCGATGAGGAGTACTCCGGAAACATCGCGATCCAAACGATGTACGCAAAACGCCTGGGCCTTGGGGTCGGAGTCTTTGAGACGACGTTCAACCCGCGAGAGCAATGTTTGCCCTTCCCCGTAACGAGTCGGTACCGTCAGTAGGTTCGCCGGTTTGTTCACCACGCAGAGGTATGGGTCATCGAATAGAAACTCGATTGGACCTCTCGACGAAGTTTTCTTTTTCTTGCTTGGGGCGGCGACTGGCATCGGGATCCAGTCGAGCTCGATCTGATCGCCGGGTTCGACTCGCTGATGAGGACGCCTGGCCATTCTGTGATTCACCACGACGCATCCGTTTTCGATCAACCATACGCTGTGGCTTGCAGGAATTGCGAGCAGATTCTGCAGCACGCTCGCAAGCTGGCGGGCTGGAAATGGAATCGATGCTGGGACCGTGATCGTTTTGGATGTCATGAATATCGAATGCGAGATTCCCGGGAACTGGGCGAATGGGTCAAGGTTAGAGCCAGGACTGCGCAGGGCCTTGCTCTTCGGTTCAAATTTGCCATCAAGGCTTCAACTAAGTCCTTGTCAGATCTGTCATAAAACCCATCAACAAACCGAGTCAGACCTTTTATTCACTCGATCTGCTTATTAGTGGGCGTCGCAGAACATCCTGGACGGGCTCGCACGAATCAAACCACAATCCAGCGCCGGCCTAGGATGCCTCCCCAGGATATCTCAACCATTCCGATTTACGCAGAGTGAAAGCGGTCAGAAACCGGACAGTTTCTCTCGGAGTTCCTATTCCTCAGGAGTTCCTCTTCTACTGGACTTTCCTGGGTGCGTAGTCGTTGCGGGGTTGGGGCTTGTGATTCCAGGATTCCCACCCACCAAAAGCCCGATTTGGATTCTTGCAATGCCGTTTCCGCCACGATATCGTGAGCTTGCACGAAATCGTGGGCTTCCGCGAGTTCTCTTCCTTTAACCACTCCTTTTAGGTAGTCAGTCATGTCGAACGATCCTTCCACCACGAACGCCACGAATGTCACAACGGCCCCCACCAAATCCCCGCTTCGCGGCCCTTTGATGTACTTGGTACCCTTAGCCTTGGCCGCTACGGCAGCTTATTTCATCATCCCAAATCTGCTCATCCAGATTTATCATGCCGAAGAGGAAGCCAAGGCGCGGAGCAAGAATATCGTAGGTACCCGAACCGACGCTGTTCCACCTCCCGGCAAATCGACCGATCCCTATGCCGGCTTGATGAACCGCGGTGGTGCTGGGGGTGCCAGTGGCGCGGAAACCAAAGGTGACGAGGCCAAGAAGCCCGCCGACGACGCTACTAAAGATGGTAGTGAAGGAGAATCAAAGGCAGACAAGCCAAAAGACGAGTAACCACAACACCGACCCGACGTACACTCGTACTCACGCGAAAAGTAGTAATCACGCAACGTGGTAATCACGCAACGTGGTAATCACGCAACGTAGTACGCTGCAACAACAACGAGGTGATTCTGTATTGCGGGATGCCGTTTTACTGTGTGACGATCTGTTGTCCTGCGATATCTTGTCCTGCGGTATATTGTCCTGCGGTATATTGTGTGCCGAGTCATCCTTTACCTAGCACTAAACCCTGAGTAACTCACTTCCAACGACCATCATGGCAACCGTTCACATTCCCGACCAAAATCGAAATCTGACACAGACCTACGAGATCCTCGAGTTCCTGAAGCCGTTTGGGATCTGGTATGAGCGTTGGGAAGTTGATGGTAGGCTCAAACCGAGCGCTACCGATGCGGAAATTTTATTAGAGTATGCGCCGGAAATTGAAAAGGTGAAAGCAGCTGGTGGTTTCGTCACTGCCGACGTGATCAACGTGAATCCGAACACGCCGAACCTTGATGCCATGCTCGCCAGGTTTGACAAGGAGCATACGCATTCTGAGGACGAAGTCCGATTCACCGTCGAGGGGCGCGGAGTGTTTCATCTTCACCCAGAAAATGGACCAGTCTTCAGCGTAACTGTGGAGACAGGCGACATGATCAATGTGCCATGCGGTATGAAGCACTGGTTCAATCTTTGCGATGACCGCCGCATTCGATGCATTCGATTCTTCGAGGATACGACGGGATGGACTCCCCATTATGTCGAGACTGGAGTCCATGGGAATTACAGCCCGATGTGCTTTGGTCCGAAGTACCTTGAGAAGGAACCACCCGGAGCCCCGATCCTTAGGACGTAATCGCCTTCGGCTTGAGTCGTGTTCGGGGCGATGCTCGAACAGAGCAATAATCATTCGGGTCCTCTCCCAATCGTTAGAAAACAGGCTGATTTTTGGACCTGAAGAGCTGGCCTGGTAAGGATCGGGTATCACGACATGCAAGATCGACCTGTCGCTGTCATCGCGCGGTGTGCGCTGCTGGATATTGAAGGAACAGTAGCCGATATTAGGTTCGTCTACGATGTGATGTTTCCATTTGTTCGATCGCAATTGGAGTCATTCCTAGATCAGTTTCAAGACTCTCCCAATGTTCAGCAAGCGATCGCCACGTTGGTATCGGACGCAGGTCATCCAATTGAGGATGTTGCATCGCATGTTCATCGATTGATGGATATGGATAGCAAAACCACGGGGCTCAAGGCTTTGCAAGGGCTCATTTGGGAATCCGGCTTTCATTCCGGCTCCCTACGAGCGGAAATTTTTGCCGATGTCCTCCCGGCACTGCAGCAATGGAAACAGGCCGGAATCGATCTCAAGATCTACTCGTCTGGAAGTATCCTCGCACAGAAACTCTTCTTCGGGCATACCACCCAAGGTGATTTGACTCCGTTATTCACTGAGCACTTTGATACCACCATCGGATCCAAGCGGGAAGCGAGTAGCTATGCGAGAATCGCGCAAGCGGTATCGCTCCGTCCCGCCGATATAGTCTTTCTCACCGATGTGGTTCCCGAAGTGGAGGCAGCAACGGCGGCAGGCTTGCAAGTCATCACATGCGTTCGCCCCAACAACGCACCGTTGCCAGAAGATTACAATAGTCCGACCGTCCGAAGCTTTGAGGAGATCGCGCTGCGGCTTCCCGAGTAAGATCCTCGATCCGCCATGAAAAACTTGCCTCGTGCAAGTGGATTGTTAGGATTACAAAGCAATGGAACCTCTTTACAAAACCGTCGAGTCATCGGTACCGCAATTGCTGTCACTGATGACCACCTCGGGAACCGTAAAATCGGTTTAGTGTCGATGGGCTCGTTGAAAAGCCCGCGAAGGAGTCTTCTTTCCAGGATGGAACGATGGCTGTTACCCAGTGGAGTACACCGCAAAACCAATTTGTTAATAGCAGCATTTTGTCTGGTACGCTATTTGCGTTTAGGTTTGCGTAGTGAAATCCAACTTGAATGCAACTTGCGGTGGTGTCCGGCTGGGATACCGCTGGGAGTGCGGGTGACAAGCCACTGAAAATGCAAGGATTGAGCCGTGAACCATGTACAGGGGCGCATGGTTCGGGTATGCGTATCCCGGTTTCGATTCGAAAACCCAGAGCCGAAGTCCCATCGGTCTTTGGGGATTGCTGAGGAGTCCGATAGACATGATGTTGACCATACTCTGTTGTTATGTTTTCAATCGATGTTACCAAGGTGGCTCCGGCCGACTCTTCGAGGGTTGGACTTGCAAACGACATGGCAAGTCCCTTCGATGTTCGATGGATCCGGTCCTCACCATTGTCCATCAGCGCCCACCCCTAGCTGCACCTGCGTTTGCGCTGGTACTGGCGCTGCTAATGCCTACCGTGGGTTTGTCACAAGTCGCATTTGATGTCAACGCGATGGTTCCGGCGCGCGACGCGTCTCATTATGGATTGCTATCACGACTTCCAAACTCTCGATTTGTCGAAGTGCAATTGGAGTCGTCCGTTTTATTCCAGCCTGGATCCACGGCACGCGTTACTGAGACAATGATCCGCGTAATGAGTCGCCACGATGATGTCCTCGTGGCCGATTTCTCGCCGCGCACTGAATTGCAAACCGATGTGTTCGGCCCTATGCAGATTTCGCTCGAGGAGGATCGCATGCGAGAGCTGGGAATTCAAGGCCTCGCTGGATATCCGATGGTTGGAAATGCATCTGGATTTGCCTACCAATCAGATGCTGGGCATCAAACCGTCCATTTCGCAAAGAAGCCAGCGCTGGAACCGTTGACCGCAGCGGGGACACTAGCGAGGCAGCGAGGCGTCTATTTCAAAATGCATCAATCAAGCCAAACCACGCTGGAAGGAACTCGCCCGTTCCGAATCGTATTCGAGGTTCCCGAGTCCTGGCGTGCGGATCTGCTCGACGTGACCATCGATGCGGTGGGTTTGGAGTCGGCAGGCTCTCGGAAGACATCTGTGTTAACAAGCCAGCCGTTCGTGGTTGCGATATTCCAAGACCGTGATGACGCAGCTGCGAGAATTGCAGCAAACTATGTCAAGCAACAATCGAATTTAGCGATTTACGCAAAGTCCTATGCTCGCATGATCGAACAACGCAGCTATCCCACGCCCTTTCATAAGTTAGGAGCGAAGCTCGATATCTACGAACCCGAGATCCCTCAAGGCTGGTTCGATGCCTTGGTCTACCGCCCGGGTACAGGTTACCATCTGTCCAAGTTATCCCCATTGCCTGTGGATGTACGCGTGGCGATCATGAATTACATCGATCACAAGCAGAGGCTTGAGGCCCTGTCGGGCTCGAAGGATCTGCTGTTGGATTCCCGATCAAATACAGCGAGCCGCCCAGGTAACCCATCAGAGATTTCCGACTTCGCTCGGCGATAATCGGAGTGAGCATTCGAAGGAAAGCGATTAAACGCCAAAGCCTTTTATCTGCAGAGGATCATTTGCGTCGAAGTCGCTACTACGAGGACTTTTCGTTAGGACCGCGCAAGCTTCTACTGGGGTGATGAGCGTCTTTAAACTGCTGCTGGATTTCTGTTTGGGAGACCAGCACCAGCGGGACAGCTTTTTCCAAACGCTGCATCTGAGGTGCCTGAAGATGATGGTGTAGCACTCGGTCGACTTCTTCCTCGAGCATGACCAACCACGCGGGGATCTCTAATCCAACCCCTGTGGGTTCCCTCATCATGAGATGGGCTTCTTGAACGAGCAATTCAAAGGCTCGACTCTCCTCGGCGTCATTGGATCTCAGTTGTCGCATGGCTGGGCGAATCAATGCCCGCATTCGATCGATAGTCATCGGCTTCATGAAGCGTTCGTTGAGTCGATCTGCGACGGTCGGCATTTTCATCGCATAAGCGTCCTGAAGCTTGGCGAGTCTTTCTAAGTACTGATCCGCTTCGCGCGAAACGCGTTCGGCGAGGGCTCGTCGCCATTGTTGGGCCGATTGTTGGCACCCATTGTGGACGAGTACTTCATGGGCCCAAAAAACTGGCTTGAGATTCCAGCAGACTCGGTCGTAACGAACACGTAATCGAAGGAAGTCGAGGAGCATGTAAAGCATCTCGCCTCGGTCCGATTGTGTAGTTGTACTGTTGTAGTCTTTGTATTCGGTGAAATGGTCGATCACCGCTTCGAAGACCACTGCAAGCCAACGCTGAGACTCTTCGATGGTGATTTCGCCGTCTTCGATAGCTTGGAGCAGGGGTTGGATTTCATCGCTGTCTTGGTTGATGATTGCGTTTTCCAACCAATTCCCGACGCCTTGGTGTAGGATTGCCCGCACGTTGGATAATCGGAGGAAGACTTGGGTGAATAGTCCCTTGCCATACTTCTGGATAAAAGTCGCAAGTTGGCTCCATGTCGCGGTGCCTTCGACAGTTTCCAGAATACTGAGCCGAAGTGTCCGGGAGTGCGAAAGCCAACTTCCAAGAAGTACCTCGGTCAATTGCTCGAGCATGGGAACGAGTAAATCGCTATCGGGCTCGGGAGGATTGAGGTCTACAATTTCGTCAAGTTCCAACCGCTGCATGGCGATCGGGTCGATCGGCACCGACGTTTCTTGGGAGCGAAATCCTAGGCGTTTTCGGCCGGTCGGCTTGGCCTCGGTTTGCCATTGGTACGCATTTCGGATCAGTCCCCGTACGAGAGACTTAAACGCGTTCTGGAAAAGGTCGTCAAACTCGGTGACTGCTCCGTGTCCTACCGGATGCTGGTGTTCCATGTGCCGAGCGGTATCGACGATACGGCACGCATGATGGTAGAAACCTTGACGGGGTAGCCAGGTTAATAAGTGCGTTAGCATTCTGCGCCGCACTCGAGCTACCAAGATATCTCGAGGGTCACCGCCTCGCGCCAATGACACATACAGCAGGCGTTCATTCCGAATCGCAGAAAGGAATCGAACGAACGATCCATCAACGGCTTCGCGTCGGGATGCCATCAGATCTCCGTAGAGTTCGACAGCGAGCAGTTCATCCCGTGGTAGTGAGTCCAAAAGCGATTGTACGGATTCACGGCAGTCGCAATGGGCGAGGAGGGAGCCGAGCAACATCCGTCCTGCATCAGAAGTCTCCACCGCAGCTGACAAAACACGTTCCATCAAGGACTCTTTGATGACCCGTTGTCGGTCATATCGCGTCATTGAATCGGTGTCGGTGCCGCCTCTCGCAATCGAGAATTCTCGGACTTGGTCGAGCAACTGGATGAGGCCGTTACGATTGATCAGCGATTGCTCGGTCCATCGATGGATCGCTGAAAGCGCCTTCTTTTTCTGTTGCTGTAAGTTCGCGGAGTCAGGAGACGTCTCGAGTGTTAACGTCGATTGGGCGACCAATTTCCACATTTGGCCTAGGGAGGCTAAAAACGTGAGGTGTTCTCCAATCCGTTTGGACTCGGCGGATAGTTCTTCGTTGGTTCCTTCGTCCTGTTCAAAGATCGGGCCTTCAACTCCATCATCAGTGCTATCTTCATAGGTGACACCTTCGTAGGCGGCACCGAAGAGTTTTTCAGCACCGTCATCCTCGGAAGATTCTGCGTCGTTTTCCGGCGAGTTGGTTTCCGTCAGGTCGGACCCCCGCTCGCGTCTTGGCGGACGTCGCTTGTTTCCGAGTTGAAACTCAGGGACGAGCCAAAATGATTCGCCATTGGCTTCGAGGTAGTCAAAAAACTTTTCGACCAGAGCCCAGTCTTGGACTAGCTTCTCAGAGTCGTGTTCTTGTTCAGCAGCATGTTCGAATAATTTATCTAGCCACATGCGAGCCAAGTCCGAGTAGGACGTATTGCCGCTCTGCAGTCCGACGTGGCTGGCTTGGCTCAACCAATGCACTAGCAGCGCCATGCAGCTGACAAAATCACCGCGATCGAGAAGTGCTTCGATCACCAACGCGTAGGCCTTGGGGGAATCAAAGATCTCGGCGTGCGGTGCCCAAAATTTGAGATCCCCGGCTGCAGCCCCACCGCGATTCCACAAACGGAGAGCTCTTGCCACTAGCTGGGATGACTCCAATGCAACCTGCGGGTCAGTGGCATGCACATCGCTCACCTCATGAGCCGCGTACTTGCGCCACCAGTTGGCGATGCTTCGAAAGCGGGCTTCGGTGCTTTTGCAAAGTTCGTCGTCGTCACTCGCAGCCGCTTCCCGCCACAAACGTGAGAGGAGCGAGAATGTTTGCTCCATGATTTGGACGAGTTCCCCGACCCGTTCATCGAGAACCGTGGAGTCGGAGCCGATGAACCGAGGAAAATTGCCGGCGAAACCTAGGATGTTCCAAGGATCCACCAAAGCGCCGCATTCGATGCCGCGTTGGATCAAATCGAAAATCTGCTCCGGGATTTCCGATGCCTTGGTCAGCTCGCCGCGTCGAAGAAGTTGATTTCCGATGGTGAGCAGGCAATCGATTCGGCAGAGGATACGGGCCGAGGGTACTTGGACATCATCCGACTCGTCTTTGGCAGCTGTCGCGTTTCCCATACGAGCAAAGATACGAGCTACCTGTACCCGTTCTACTTGAGCAGCCCTCAGTCGGGCGAGGGTCGTATTGAGTTCCTGCCTTGCTCCGCCGAGCGATTGACGTCGAATGGATGCTTCCTGGTCCAACCGCTCACGATGGTGGCCATCGATCGATTCTAAGAACTCTGCATAAAAAGCATCGCGATAGTTTGCGATATGACCGAGGAGCCCTACCAAGGTTGTGGTCGAGGAGAAGGCGTTGGCGCTGCCGCCGGAGATGCCAGAAGCCATCAGCATCGTCCCTGCTAGCACTGCAGCTGCTTCAGTGAGGACTTGGTCGTAGGGCATGTCTTTGCTGTTCTTCACTCGCGAGAGCAGCGCATCGACGGTTACTTGTTGAAGGACGAACCGACGGTAGTAGCCGGAACCATCCATCCAGTGAGGATCCCAAAGTCCGAAATAATAGTTCGGTCGTTTATTGACAGGGTGATCGAAATCGTAAGCACGCGGATCGAGGGCTAGTTCATCGAGATGATCGGGATCGTACTGAGCGTCTCGCAGGATCTGAGGAGATGTATTCCTAAGGATCTTCAGCGCTCGATCGATCAATTCATGATAGGGTCCATAAGCCACTCCTACATCTTTGATGTACAGTGGGATCGGCCGTAGCCACTCATGCGGGTATGGTTCCAGGCGTCGGCCTTCGAGGACCGCTACCGGTCGATAGCCTACATAGTCGTTGAGACTGTCGATGGCTCCTGAAACAACGCGGTCGATCTCATTCCACGGTGGGCCTTGTCGTAGCACGGCTTCAATCGCTCGGCCTAAAAACAATCCGTTGAACAGCCCCTCGGGCTCTTGATGGAATAACAAGTCGCTGTGGTAGTCGAGGTAATCGGGGAGCAACGATAATCGCACCAATTGCAGCACGTGGCTCGCTTGTTCGCTCTCGCGAAAGATAGGTTTCTCTTCGCGAAGACGATCGAGTCGGTCTTGAAGCCACTGCTGGATCACCAACCACGGAGGTAGACCCGCATACGGTGTGGCTTGGCCGGGAACTCCGGCGAGAACCTGTTGATAGAGGCGGTTCATGGCCGCCAGGAACTTTGCATCGAGCTTGCCTGACGCGAAGTTCAGATAGCCGAGGACTTGGCATAAGTCCTCTTCTTTTACATTCTCTGAGAAGTCAATGGTCACGGGGGCCCTCACCTGGGGAATTACTGGGCGTAATCGTAAGTCCAGGTGCCCAATCGCGGAAGTGCTTTTCAGCCCGTTATCCCCCCTGTAAAAGCTACCTTTCCCCCCGTGCACGTTTCTTCCGAGCATGTTAACTCGTGTATGTACTTCCATGTACCTGCAGTTGCTTGCGGGGATACATTCGGCCGATGTTGCGGGATTCCGCCGAAGGTTGCATCTCAAGAAAAAAAGCCAAGCGAATACGGTGTAATCGCTTGGCTTTCGGGAAATGGTCGGCAGTTGTTCGCGCCGCGCAATGGATCGACAAACGATCTAGGACAGTTGACCCCCGTAGGCATTAACCGTTACCCGGATGCAACCATGGTTCCTTGATGTTGAGGAACCGATAGCCCGTAGGAAACGGTTGCTGTCAACCGGGCAAAATTAGTTACCGAATGGATCATCGCCGGCAGGGGGAGGATTGTTATTCCCGCCAAACGGATCGTCAGCAGGAGGTGCGTCTGCTTTTGGAGCATCGCCCGAGAAAGGATCGTCGCTAGGTGCTGGAGCCTTCTTTGCTGCCTCCGGCATCGGAACGGGAGTTCCCTTGTTCAATTCCGAACTATCCTGGAAAGGATCGTTAGGGCCGGGGACTGGGGCAGGTGCTGCATCTGGGGCGCGAGGTGGTACGACCACCGAGCCTGAGCGAAGGGACTCATCGTACCGCATCTTTTGCATTTCGAGGTACTTGCTTCGGGACGCGAGCCGAGCCTTGCGACGGATGCTTTCGATTTGGCATCGTGCTGAACCTTGAACGCGCTCCAGAGCTTTTCCAACATTCACGACTTTCTTACCATCAATTTCCAGCTGGGCCGCTTGTTCAAAATCGGACTGCCCTGCCTCTGGGCTTCCAGAGATGGCAGATTGGCACAAGCCACGGAAGTAGTACGCGCGAGGGTCGACGCTTCCCGCTGCGATGACGTCATTGAGGATCTGCTCAGCCTTGGTCACGTCCCCTCGGTAGTACTCATGGATCGCTCGGCCGTACATCTCATCCAGTGGGTCTTGAGCAAAGGACGGGATAGCCGCGAATGCGGCAAGTGCGAAACCGGTCAAAGTGGTGAATCTGAGTTGCATAAGTTCATTGGTCCGTAAAAACTTCGGGATGGCCCTGACATTGGGTTTTATACTACTTGCCGGCCGCTTGGTTGCAAATAAATTGCCGATTCCTGGCACAATTGCTCCTGGGGCGTGAAAGATCGGATGCC
>Ga0194130_10004234_pt1 | contig 18427 bp, 18 predicted proteins | sample TA2KigsurfametaG_FD_160084 | JGI IMG/M metagenome (GOLD analysis project Ga0194130, IMG submission 160084) | Freshwater microbial communities from Lake Tanganyika, Tanzania - TA2015050 Kigoma 12 surface | ecosystem: Environmental > Aquatic > Freshwater > Lake | place: Tanzania: Lake Tanganyika... | reverse complement strand
TGGCTCGAAAGAGAGAAGTTGTTGCTACCAGGAGTGGTAGTTCAGTTGGTTAGAATACCGGCCTGTCACGCCGGGGGTCGCGGGTTCGAGCCCCGTCCACTCCGCCACATAGCAAGCAAAACGCGCCTTCGGGCGCGTTTTCATTTCTGGCTTAAATTCACCGTCAGCCGGTCGGTTCTCGCTCGGGGACTGATGCAAAACTCATACCGGCAAGGGCGCGGCTTTGTGATGTCTAGTTCGACCCCGCGGCGTTGATGTCGGGGCACGAGTACTCAGCGCCCCCCGACAGATCTTCTGCGTCGTTATCGCTCATCGACTTTTAAATGGCAGCGGGCAATGCCTCTGACAAAAAATCATAGACCGCCCGTATCCTTTTGCTGGCCCGTATTTCTTTGTGGACGGCCAGCCAGACCGGCAGCGGCTCAATTTTCAGCTTGGGAAGTAACGGTACGACCGAGGGTTCTGTTCGAATCAAGTGCTCGCTCACAAAGCCCACCCCCAGCCCTGCACGCACGGCCTGCCAGACTACGATCAGGTCGTCAGTCCTGAAGGCAAATTGTTCCCGCGTCACAGCGAAGCCGCGGGCCGCAAAGCCCCTGAGAGTCTCTTCACTGCGGTCGCCGCCAATGAGGTCATGGGAGAGCAGATCGGACGGATGACGGGGTAAGCCGCGACGGCGCAAGTAATCCTGATGGGCACAGGCTCTGAGCGCTACCTTTCCGACTCGCCGTGCAATGATCGTAGCCTGCTCGGCCTGGACCATGCGAACCGCAATGTCTGCCTCACGCCGTAGGAGGTTGCTTACCGCATTACTGGCCACCAATTCCACCTGAACTTCGGGCAAGGTCAATCGCATTTGTGCGAGTAGAGGGGGCAACACATAGCAAGCAACAGGTTGGCTGGCCGTGATCCGCACGGTTCCAGATGCGGAGCGATCAGAGCCCACGACACTTCGTGCAAGCTGATCGGCCCCACTTTGCATGGTTCGCGCAGAGTCGGCCAAACGAAGCGCTGCCTCAGTGGGTAGCAGACCCCGTCCGGTGCGTTCGAACAGAACCAAGCCCAGCTGGGCTTCGAGTTCCTTTACATGCCGACCGATGGTGGGCTGGCTCGAACGCAGCTGGCGCGCGGCGGCAAGCAAGCTGCCCTGCTCAAGCACGGCAAGAAATGAGCGAACAAGCGACCAGTCGAACAAATTATTCATAAATGAATTTGATAATTTAAAGATAGGCAATTGTGTACACGAGGGGGGGCCGCACAATACCCTGATCGACCTTCGTTTGACGGTTGCCCATTCAAGGGTTATCGATGTGGAGATAAGAATGGAAAAGAAAAAGTCGGCGAACACCCCGGCAGGGCCCGCCCAGTCTTTCGCCGCGGTTGCCTCGAGCCGCCGGCACTTCATTGGCCTTGTCGGCGGTGGCGCTGTGCTTGCGGCGGCGGTCCCGCTGGCCGGCTGTACCGCCGATTTACCTGAGGCTGCAGTTCAGCCATGGCGCAACCCTGATCGCGAGACCGACATACGGCGATTCATGCTTGCCCATGCGCTGCTCGCGCCCAACCCGCACAATCGCCAGCCTTGGATCGCCGACCTGCGTGAAGCGGGGCGCATCCACCTGATCTGCGATGGCGAGCGGCTGCTGCCTGAAACTGACCCCGTTGGCCGCCAGGTCCTGATCGGCTGCGGCGCTTTTGTTGAATTGGCGGTGATCGCCGCCGCCCAGCGCGGCGTAGCGGTGAAAGTAGAGCTCTTTCCGGGCGGCGCTCCCGCCGACTTGCAATTGCCAAAGGACAGCCGCGTCGCTACCTTGATACTGGGCGAATCGGCCAGTACGCCGGCCGATCCCTTGTTTGCGCAGATCGTTCTGCGGCACACCCGCAAGACCGCTTATGCGAGCGACCGTGCCTTGCCAGATACGCTGCTGAGCAGTTGGGCCGAGACGGCCACCCGCTTGGGCTTGCGCAGTGGCGTGGCTGCCGGCGCAGCCGCCATGGATCCGATTCGACGCATCGCGCGCGAGGCCTACGAGATTGAGGCCACTACGGCGAATACTTGGCTCGAATCGGCCCGCCTGATGCGCATCGGTCCAGGTGCCATTGCCGCGAACCCCGATGGCATTAGCCTGAACAGTCCTCTGGTGCGGGCGTTGCACGCGGTCGGACTCTTCGACCCCATGGAGGTACCCGTGCGGGGTAGTAAGAGCTTGGAGCGTGTGATGGAGCGCTGGGTGCCATTTGAAACGGCCAGCGGCTTCTTCTGGCTGGCAAGCCCTGGGAATACGCGTCCAATGCAGGTGGCGGCGGGGCGCGTCTATGTACGCTCCCACTTGCTGGCCACGGCCGCGGGGGTCGATATGCACCCCCTGTCTCAAGCCCTGCAGGAGTTCCCGGAGATGCGTGGGCCCTATGAGGCGATACACAAGACTCTGGGTTTGACAGGCTCGGGGGAGACCTTACAAATGCTCTCGCGCGTGGGGTTCGCCGTTGAGCAGCGCGGGCCGAGCCCGCGCCGCAGCTTGGGCTCGATCCTGCGCACTTGAGCTGCCGTGTTGCTTTCTCGGTGGCCGGATCGGATAGGGATGCCCGTAGGCTTCTTCACTTATGCATCGGCCACGAAGGGATTGCTGCGGCGCTCCCGGCCGAAGGTGCTCTCTGGCCCGTGGCCCGGGATGAACACAGTGTCATCGCCTAGCGGCCAGAGCTTGCTGCGGATGCTGTCGATCAGTTGATCAAAGTTGCCCTGCGGAAAATCGGTGCGGCCGATGCTGCCGGCGAACAATACATCGCCCACAAAAGCGCGCTTTAGATCCGGCGAATAGAACACCACATGCCCCGGGGTGTGTCCTGGGCAGTGACGGACCTGAAGGGTGTACGAGCCGATGCTGACCGTGTCGCCCTCATGCAGCCAGCGCGTCGGGCTAAAGGCTTCGGCGCGGGGGAAGCCGAACATCACGCTTTGTTGGGGCAGGGCATCAATCCAAAACTGATCGCCCGGATGGGGGCCGATGATGGGCAGATTCTCCCGTCGGGCCAACTCGCCGGTGCCGCCGGCATGATCGATGTGGGCATGAGTCAGCCAGATCTGATCGAGCTTGAGTCCGAGTCGCTCCACTTGGGCCATGAAACGATCGAGATCACCGCCTGGATCGATAACGGCAGCCTGGCGAGTTTGTTCGTCCCAGACGAGCGAGCAGTTCTGCTGGAAGGCGGTGACGGGGATGGTGAGGTAGGACAACACTTCGGGGACTTTCGCAAAAGCCGATCTTAGCCCCGGGCGATTGCAAAGGTCTTGATGCGAGTCGACCGTTGGCGGGCCGCCCAGGTCTTCAGTCGTCGGCCCTGGAGCTCATGCGCGCCCACTCGACAGACGCCAGTCCTTCGCGTTGGACCCGGGCCTTGTCCAGGGCCCTGCGCAACTCCTCAGCGCTGGGGTTGCCCAGTACCAAGGGCTCGCCGTAGCTTCCATCGGCCCGTTCCGGAAAAAAGACCGTCCATCGCACGCCGTCGATGAATTCTCCGTCTTCCACCCGTTCGCGTAGCTCGCTTAGCTGCGTCAGCAAGCGCTGTTGCTGTTCGGCGTCGGTGAGGTAGGCCACCTCCAGGTGTACATCTCCCTCGCTCCAGACAATGGTGTAGCGGGGCACCCTTTCATCGGGCGCGTGCAAGACGCGAAGCAAAGCCTCCTTGATGTGCACGGGTAGCCGTTGTGCCGGCATGCCACTACTCCTGCCCTTGTTTGGCGCCCCGGACGATTTTGTCCGGCGCTCTCGTTATTCGGGGATCCCAATCCGAAACTGTACCGCGATCGAGGCGACTGCGCCAGAGGTTCCGCACTGTAGCGGCGGCTTGTCGCTGCGTGGTGTCAATGTGGCGGGGCGCGCCGAGCCTTGTTCAGTGCAGCTGGGACAGAGCCGTCTTCAGGTGGCCGACGGTGCGGTCGACATGGTGCCATTTTTCCAGTCCGAAGAGACCAATGCGGAAGGTTCTGAAGTCGGCTGGCTCGTCACACTGCAGTGGCACACCAGCAGCAGTCTGCAGACCGGCCGCGAGGAATTTCTTGCTGGACTGGATGTCTGGGTCGGTGGTGTAGCTCACTACCACGCCGGGCGCCTCGAAGCCGGGCCCCGCCACGCTTGGAAAGCCAGCCTGGGACAGAAGCAAACGCACCTGCCGCCCGAGCTCGATCTGTTCCTGACGCACTCTGGCAAAGCCGTAGGCCTCGGTTTCGAGCATCACCTCGCGCAGACGCACCAAAGCATCGGTCGGCAAGGTGGTGTGGTAAATGTGGCCGCCGGCCTCATAAGTCTCCATGACTTGCAGCCACTTGCGTAAATCCATCGAATAGGTAGTGCTTTGTGTCTGGTCGATCGCACCACGGGCTCTTTCACTGAGCATGACCATGGCGCAGCAAGGCGAACTGCTCCAGCCCTTCTGAGGTGCGGTGATCAGGACATCAACGCCAGTGGCCCGCATGTCCACCCACATCGCACCGGAGGCCACACAGTCGAGTACCAGCAGGCCCCCATGGGCATGCACCGCATCGGCCAGCGCACGCAGGTAGTCATCGGGCAGCATCATCCCGGCTGAAGTCTCTACATGCGGGGCGAAAACAACGGCTGGTTTTTCCGCCGCAATGGCCGCCACCACTTCCGCGATCGGTGCCGGTGCCCAGGGCGCTTGGCTTGCATCAGTAATGCGCCGGGCTTTCATGACGCTGTGGCTGGCGGGGATGTGCCCCATCTCGAAGATTTGCGTCCAGCGGTAGCTGAACCAGCCGTTGCGCACGACCATCACATGCTTGCCGGTGGCAAACTGACGGGCGACCGATTCCATGCCGAAAGTGCCGCTGCCGGGCACCAAGGCGACCCGGTGCGCCTGATAGACCTCCTTGAGCATGCGCGAGATGTCTCTCATCACGCCCTGGAACCGTTTGGACATGTGGTTGAGAGACCGGTCGGTGTAGACCACCGAAAATTCAAGCAATCCGTCAGGGTCGATGAGGGGCAACAATCCGGGCATGGCAACTCCTTGGGTCAGCCCGGAGTCTATCGCACGCCGCTTGCGGCGCAGGAGTTGTGCCGGATCCGGCCGCGTGCGGCAAGGGCAAGGGCGCCGATTTGGGGGACACTCTGGGCTTATTGGGTTCATGGCGTCGAGCCCGCTGAGGAGTTGATGTGTCCAAGTTGTCTCGTACGGCACTCAGGCATCTGGTGCACAGGGCCCTGGTGGCCCGGGTCAGGCTGTTGATCGGTCAAAGCGGATTTGATCACTTGTTGGATGAACAGGAACAGGTGTCCCTGGCCTTGGCCCGTGGGGCCGGCGCCTTGCACGGCAAGGGGGGCGTGCAAACCATGGCCCAGGCAGTGATAGACGCCTTTGAACTGGACCCGATCTACTACGCGGCCAGCGACCTCGACTTCCTGACTTCCGAGGGGCTGACCAGCGCCGGAATGGCTCTGGCCGACGCAGTGCGTGGCCATGAAGCCGACGACCGTAAAACCTGGCAGTCGCAGGTCGTGCCGCAACTGGACCGCGTGGCCTCGTTTGTGGTGTCAGTTTTCGATGGCAGTTGGCCCGAGCAATGCCAACGCCAGCCACTATCGCAATGGCTGCGCCAGAGTGAGTGACCTCCTGCGCGCGGCTTCAGGGTTTGCGGGGGCCGCGGTATTCGTCGACCTGATGTCCGACCAGGGTGTAGCCACTGACGCCCCAGTCGCTGTTACCCTGCTCGATACTCAGGATTCCGGCCACCCAGCAGGCATCCATGGTGCGGATGCGCGCTGCTTTCTGCAGCTTGACCCTGACAATTTGATTGGCCGGTGGCGGCGGTGTGTGAATGCACGCGCCAAAGTAGGGCACCAGCAGAAATTCGCGCAGGGCTCCGGTGCTGTACTCGAGCGGCACCGCATAGCCCGGCAACCGCACCCGCAGCCCATCCAATTCAGGGCGCACCGGTGCGTTGTCCCAGATCTTGCGCATTTTGCGCTGTAGTTCTAGCTCCTCAGCGCTGCCTTCAGGGATGCGACTGAGGTCAACGCCGCCCAAGGCCGATCGCGGATCCCAGCCCGGTGGCAGCAGGTCATCCCATTGCAGCGTGCGGTAGTTACCGCGAAGCTGCGCCTGCGCGGTACCCAAGGCGAGGACCAGCCCGGCGGCTAGGCCCTTGAGCCATCGGCGTCTGCGTAGATCCATGCGCTTATTGTCGCGGCTGCAGACCGTCGACGCTGGAGAGGCGGTAGGCGCGCCAGCCGGGCAGAGCGCTGGCGGCCACGCCCGCAAGCACAACCCCTGCAAGCATCGCAAGTTGGCTGTCCAGCGGCCCTCGCAGCGATACGGTGATACCGTAATGCTGCCCGGTCCAGTCACCCAGCCCGAGCAGGATGAGCACGGTCAGCACAACACCGGCTAGAGTGGCCGTGGTGGTGATGATCAGACCCTCGGTCAGCAGCAGGACAAAAACGCGGGCAGGCCCAGCCCCCAGGGAGCGCAAGACCGCCAGTTCATGCCGGCGCTGCTCCAGCCCAGCACTGATGGCCGCCACCAAGCCAAGCAGACTGACGATGGCCACCACCCAGACCATCAACTCAAGGGCCTGCTCTCCTGTAGCCAGGTTCTGCCAGAGCTCATCGAGCGCAACACCGGGCAGGATGGCCATCAAAGGTTCGGCCTGGAAGGCCGCAATGCTGCGCTGCATGGAAAAAACAGCGGCACGCGATTTGAGACCCACCAGCACTGCGGTGACCGATTTAGGCTGCAGGTCCATCGCGCGAGCCTGATCGGCGCTCAGGCCCTTTCGCGCTGGCATACCGGCTACCCAGTCCACATGGAGCGCTTCCATACCTTGCAGGCTGATGTGCACTGAGCGATCGACCGGCGTGCCCGTGCGTGCCAAGATACCGGTGGTGGTAAAGGGCTTGTCATCGTGATCGCTCGCCTGGAAGTCGCCGCTGCCATGACTGAGGGTCAGGGGCTGACCCACTTGCAGGCCCAAACGCTGCGCTACCTCGGCCCCGACGACGGCGTCGAAGACATCCCGAAACGGGCTGCCCTGCGCCAATTCGAGCCCTTGCTGATCGCCATAGCGCCAATGCTGGAACAGGGCCTCGCTTGTGGCCACCACCGGGTAGCCCCGGAAAGAATCCCCCAGCGAAATGGGAATCACCCAGGCCACAGCCGGGTCCGCGCTCAGTGCCTGCACGCTGCTCCAGCGGATATTTTGGGTGGCGTTGCCGATGCGAAAGACGGAATACAACAGTAGCGCGGTGCTGCTGGTACGCGCGCCGACGATCAGGTCGGTTCCAGAGACTGATTGCGCAAAGTGCCGCCGCACATCATGGCGCATTTGCTCCAGGGACAGCATAAGAAAGGTTGCCAGTGCGATGGACAGCGCCACCCACGACAGGCTGTAGCGTCGGCTCCAGGCGCTACGCCAGGCCAGGGACCCCAGGCCTTTCATGCGCCCGACTCCGAACGCCTCGGCATTTCGAGCACTTGATCGAAGTGCCCGCTCAAGCGGTGGTCGTGGGTGACGAACAGCAGGGCGCTGCCCGCGCGCTCGCACTGGTGCAGCAGCAGTTGCATGAACTCGTCGCGCCGGCGTTCATCCAGGGCCGAAGTTGGTTCGTCTGCAATCACCAGTTCGGGCTGGCCGACCAGAGCCCGCGCTGCTGCCACCCGCTGTTGCTGACCTACTGAAAGCTGCGCGGCCGGCCGTTGCCACAGGTCAGGGCCCAGGCCCAGGGCCTCAAGCAATTGCTCGGCCTGCTGCCGCACCTGCCCCCCGCATCGCCGCGACCGCAAGGCCGACAGCCGACAGGGCAGGGTCACATTGTCGATCAGGCTGAGGTAGGGCAGCAGGTTGAACTGTTGAAACAGATAGCCGACATGGTCGGCGCGCCGCTGCTCGCGCCGGCTGGCACCGAGCGCGCGCCAATCCTGTCCGAGCATGCTGATCTGCCCGCTACTGGCCAGCAACACGCCCGCAGCGAGCGATAGCAGCGTGCTTTTGCCGCAGCCGCTGTCGCCGCGTACGAGCAGACCCTGCCCAGCGTGCAGGGTCAGGGCCTCGATGTGCAGGCAGTCGTGCGTCTGGCCCGGCCATCGAAAGCGCAGGTCGCGGATCTGTAGGGCCGGCGCGGGCGTCATGCACAGGTCTCAGCGACCGATCTTGAGCTGCCGTTTGTTACGACGGAGCACGGACTGCGTTTGTCCTTGCGGACCGACTATCTGGGCTTTCACGCGGCTGATGCGCCGTGCGACATCGAAAAGGGTGACATCAATCTCCCGCCAATCGGAAGTTTGGGTGCACTGGAGCTTGTACACCGCTTCGAGATCGCCGTGGGCTGATCCAGCCTGCCCTTCAATCAGCGGGGCTTTGACCTGGGCCGGTGCCACTTCCTTGCAGTGTGCGGGCAGGGCCAGGACGGGCTGGGTTTTCTTGAAACGCTCCAGCAGAGCCGCTGCCTCTCTTTTCTCCGCATCGCTGCGCGGTGCCCGCTCGTAGCCAAGCAGACTCTCCAGCGGTACTTTGACAGCGATTTCGAGGGATTGAGCCTCGATGGCCAGGTTCAGATGAGCCACACCATGTTCGTGGGGGCCGGCCAAGGCGCAGGCACTAGTTGCGATTGCAAGCAGGCCGGTCAGTTGTTGAAGGGGCAGATGCATGGGCTAGGATCGCACTCAAAAAGTGGCATGATAAATCAGACGCGTCTGCCAAAACCCTCGGTGTCCTGGGGTTGAGGCCGCGCGGCTGTGCTGCCCTATCGGCCGCCCGAAGTTCGCTGGTGCCAGAAGGACGGTGGTTTGAACAGGCCACTGGCCATGGCGGTACCCAGCAGGATGAGCAGGGCGATCAGGCCCATTTCTGCAGTGAAGTGTTCATCGAGCAGCAGCACGCCGTAGCTGACGGCAAACAGCGGGATCAGGTAGGTCACAGTCAGCGTGCGTGCGGGGCCGCAGTCGCTGAGCAGCCGAAAGTACAGCAGGTAAGCCACGCCAGTGCACAGGCCGCCGAGCACCAGCAAGGACAACCATGCCGTGGGGCTGGGCGCTGCCGCGGGCCAGAGCCAAAGCGCCGGCAGCGCCATACCCAGGGCGGCTCCAATCTGACTGCCAGTGGCAGCCACCAGAGGGGGCACTTCCTGCAAGTAGAGGCGGGTGAAGCTGGCGGCGATGGCGTAGCTCAGGCAGGCGCCCAGGCAAGCAGCGATGGCCCAAAGCGGATGAATGCCGGTTATATCGGGCTTGAGCGCTGCCTGATCCCAGGCCAGCAGGGTCACGCCGGCAAAACCCAGGACCAAGCCAACGATGCGCCACAGATCCGGTCGCTCCTTCAGCCACAGCCAGGCCACCAGGGCACCGAACATCGGCACGCTGGCGTTGATGATGGACGACAGGCCGGTGCTGATGCTCAGCAGGGAAAAGGCAAACAGAGCAAAGGGAATGCCCGAGTTGAGCAGGCCGACAAAGAAGATGGGCAGCCAGCGTCGCCACAGCAGATGGGCTTGGCCGCGCCAGAGCAGCAGCGGCAGCAGGAAGAGGGCGCCGAAAGCCACCCGCAGTGCTGCCGTCGGCAGAGGCCCCAACTCGTTGACAGCCAGGCGCATGAAGAGGAAGGACGACCCCCAGATGCCACCCAGGGCGATGAAGTGGGCCATCCAGGCGGGTTCGGCCGCCGTCGGCGCAGGGCTCAAAGCGACCCTTCAAGCGCCAGAAGATGGCGTTTTCGTTCCAGACCGCCTGCATACCCGGTCAGCGCGCCCCGGCTGCCCAAGACGCGGTGACAGGGCACGATGATGGACAAGCGATTGCGACCTACGGCCAGACCTACCGCGCGCGCCGCCCGGGGGCGGCCCAGGGCGGCTGCCACCTCAGCGTAGCTGCGGGTGTGTCCGTGACCGATGTTGAGCAGGGCCCGCCCGACAAGCTGCTGGAACCCAGTGCCGGCGCTCAAATCCAGGGGCAGGTCAAAGCGCTGGCGTCGCCCCTGGAAATACTCGTCCAACTCCTGCTGGGCTTGTTGCAGGCAGGGATGCTTCGGTTGGTGCGGCCACAGTCCGTCGAGTTCGACCGGCCTGTATTTCTGGTCCTCGAACCACAGGCCGGCCAGACCTCCGGGGCCGGCCAGCAGGCGGATAGGCCCCAGCGGGCTTGCGTGTCGGAGCTGAACCAGAGGGCTTGGAATGGGGGCGCGCATCAGCATGTCTGTGTTTGCGACGGGCTCGTATCATACGACCTACCGACGGGCTCAACCGGAGGCGCTTGCCGCGCCTAAAATCAAGGATCACGGGCTTCGGGCATCCCGTTGCATCAAGGGCTGGCGGTCGATGGCCCTGAGCTTGTCGCCCCTCTCTTTGATCGCACTTCATGCGCCTCGATCCCTCCCTCTTTAAGGCCTACGATATTCGAGGCGTTGTCCCGTCCACGCTGGATGAATCGGTGGCCCGCGCCTTGGGCCGGGCCTTCGGCGCGCGCTGTATTGCAGAGGGGGAGTCGGTGGTGGCGGTCGGTCGCGACGGCCGATGGTCTGGCCCAACGCTGAGTGCGGCCTTGATGGGCGGCTTGACCGAGGCTGGCGTCGATGTGCTCGATGTCGGTATGGTCACCACCCCCATGCTCTACTTTGCAGCTGCCACTGTGTGCCGCAGCGGGATACAAGTGACCGGCAGTCACAATCCGCGCGACTACAACGGTTTCAAGATGGTGTTGGCTGGCCGTGCCATTTACGGCGAGAACATCCAGGACCTGCACCGGACGATGCAGGCCCAAAGTTGGCCTGAGGTCGCCTGCCAGGGTCGAGTCAGTCCTATCGATATATGGCCCGCGTATCGTGATCGTGTTACCCAGGATGTGCGTTTGGCACGGCCGATGAAGATTGTTATCGACTGCGGCAACGGGGTGGCCGGCGCATCGGCTCCGGATCTCTTCAGGGCCCTGGGTTGCGCGGTGACTGAACTTTTCAGCGAAGTCGATGGAGAGTTTCCCAACCACCATCCTGATCCGAGCAAGCCGGAAAATCTGCGTGACCTGATCGAAGCGCTGGGCCGGGGAGACGCCGAGCTGGGTTTGGCTTTCGACGGTGATGGTGACCGTCTGGGGATCGTCACCCGCGAGGGGCAGACCATTTACCCGGACCGACAGCTGATGCTCTTTGCGCGCGATGTGCTCTCCCGCAATCCGGGGGCGCCCATTCTTTTTGATGTGAAGTGCTCGCAGCAGCTCGCACCGGCGATCGAGGCTGCCGGTGGGCGGGCGGTGATGTACAAGACCGGTCACTCTTTGATCAAGGCCCGCATGCGTGAACTCGATTCGCCCCTGGGGGGCGAGATGAGCGGGCATGTTTTTTTCAAGGAACGCTGGTTCGGTTTTGACGACGGCAGCTATGCCGGGGCGCGACTGCTTGAGATCCTCAGCCGCAGCCATGATGTCTCGGCGGTGCTGAACGCTTTGCCCAGCAGCTACAGTACGCCCGAGCTCAATGTGGGCTGCGTTGAAGGCGAGCCGCACCGGCTGATGAGTGATCTCGTCGAGTTGGGTCAGGAGCGATGGAGTGGACAGGCCCGGCTCTCGACAATCGACGGTCTGCGCGTCGACTGGTCCGACGGCTTCGGCTTGATTCGCCCGTCCAATACAACACCAGTGCTGGTACTGCGTTTCGAGGGTCAGACCCCGCAGGCGCTGCAGCGCATCGAAGAGCAGATGATGGCCCTGTTGCGCCAGGTCAAGCCCGACGCCCAGGTGCAGGGCGCGGCGCACTGAGCCGCAGCAGCCCATGCGTATCCTGATCGTCAAGCTCTCTTCGCTCGGGGATGTGGTACAGACCTTGCCGGTTCTCGATGACATCCATCGCTTGTGCCCGCAGGCCCGGGTCGACTGGATTGTGGAGGAAGCCTTTGCCGCGCTGTTGGATGGGCTGCCAGCGGTAGAACGCGTGTTGGTGTGCGCTCAGCGGCGCTGGCGGAAGCGTCCTTTCGACCCGCGGGTTTGGCACGAATACCGTGTTTTCAGGGATCACTTGCGGACGCAGGCTTACGATGTGGTGATCGATTGTCAGGGCTTGATCAAGTCGGCTTGGGTCGCCCGGCAGGCGCGCCTGAGCCGCGACGGCTTTACCGCTACATTCGGCAATCGCAGCGAGCTTTGTGCTTACGAGTGGCCCGTACGATTCATGCTCGATCGCTCGGTGCCCGTGCCGTGGCAAGTCCATGCGGTACAGCGCACCCGCTTGCTGGTTGCCGGTGCTTTGTCCTTTCCCGATTCGCCGATTGTGTTTGAGTCGGCGCGCTATCCCTTTGGCCCAAGACGGCCTCGTGAGCAACGAAGGGGCGTGTGGCTGTCCCACGGCACCACGCGCGAAGACAATCGGTGGCCTACCTCTTTTTGGCTCGATCTCGGACGGCGTTTGTTGCACAGCGGTGAGTCCGTGTTTGTGCCACAGGCTGGAGAGCGGGAGGCGGCTTGGGCGGCCGATTTGGTGGCTCAATTGGGTCCGGGTGCCGAGGTGCTGCCTCGACTGGACTTGGCGCAGGTCTGGCGGCACATGTCGGACTCGCGGGGTGTGATTTCGGTTGATTCCGGTCTAGGCCATTTGGCCGTGGGGCTGGATTTGCCGGTGGTGCAGTTATTCAGCCAAGACAGAATCCGTCGCGCCGGTCCGGTGGGGCGGGCCTATCAACGGGCGGTGGGAGGGGCGCGTGCTCCTACAGTTGATGAAGTTTGGCGGGCTTGGCTGGATTGCCAAGCCGCCGAATCCAACCTGCTCGTTCAAAGCCCGGTCTAATTCGCATGTCCTCCATGATGCAAGTTCTGGTGCAGACAGCCTACAGCCTGCTGACCCTTGCAGTGCAACCTCTGCTTCGGCTCAAACTGGCGCGCCGTGCCCGGCGTGAACCGGGCTATGGGCAGGCGATTGCTGAGCGCTTTGGCCGCTACAGCCAAGCCGCGCAGCCGGCCGCGGACTTGTTGTGGATTCATGCGGTCTCTTTGGGTGAAGCGCGGGCTGCCGGGATCTTGTTGTGTGTGCTGCGCGAGCAGCGGCCCGGATTGCGTGTGCTGCTGACCCACGGCACGGCCACCGGTCGGGCGGAGGGCAGGCGCCTGATGCGCGAGGGCGATGTACAGGTGTGGCAGCCTTGGGACACGGAGCAAGCTACGGCCCGATTTCTCGACCACTTCAGGCCGACCCTGGGCGTGCTGATGGAAACCGAGGTCTGGCCCAATTTAGTGCGGGCGGCCTGCTCGCGCGGCGTACCTTTGGTGCTCGCCAATGCACGGCTGTCGGAGCGCTCGTTTCAGCAGGCCATGCGCTGGTCGTGGCTGGCTCGGCCGGCATACAGTGCTTTGTCGGCGGTTTGGGCCCAGACTGAGGAGGATGCACATCGCTTGCGCGCGATCGGGGCTCCAGTGCAGGCGGTCCTGGGCAACCTCAAGTTTGATGCCCGGCCCGATGATGCGCAGCGCCAGCGCGCCGCGCAACTGAGGCCTGGGTTGAAGCGACCGGTGCTCATGTTCGCCAGTTCGCGCGAGGGCGAGGAAGCTTTGCTGCTCAAAGCGCTGCAGACCTTGCCACAGCCCTGGCCTTTCGACCTGCTCATCGTGCCCCGTCATCCGCAGCGCTTTGACGAGGTGGGGGCTCTCCTGGCGGGCGCGGGCTACAGCGTCTGGCGGCGCTCGCAGGCTGGCGATGACCTTTCGCTTTGGCCTGCAAGCGCGGGGACGGTCCGCCTGGGCGACTCGCTCGGGGAGATGGCGCTGTACTACAGCCTGGCCAGCTTTGCTTTACTCGGAGGAAGTTTTCTGCCCCTCGGGGGACAGAATCTGATTGAGGCCGCCGCCTGCGGCTGTCCGGTGATTGTGGGTCCGCATACCTTCAATTTCAGCGAGGTGGCCGAGCGGGCCATTGAGGAAGGGGCGGCCTGCCGTGTGTCGGATATCGACTACGCGCTCAGGCAAGCTTGCGACTGGGCGCAGGACGCGCAGGGCCCGGAGCGTTCGCGCCGGGCGCTAGAGTTCGCGCAGCGCCATCGTGGATCGGCACAGGCAACGGCCGAGCGCCTGCTCGCCTGGTGCTAGGACTGCCGCGCCCTTAGGGCTTGACCAGCATCTGATTGATGGGCTTGAGGTCGTCAGGGTTGAGACTTCCGCTGACCTGCTTCAGACGCAGACCGCCGAGCAGAACCTCGTGACGGGCCAGGGCCAGGTCGCGCCGGGAGTTGAACAATTGGCTCTGGGCATCGAGTACTTCCTGGTTGACCGTCACGCCGACCTGGTAGCCCAGGCGCGTGGAATCCACCAGGCTTTGCGCTGAAGTTTCGGCCGCTTGCAAGGCTTCCACCCGGCTGAGACCGGAGATCAGATTGAAATAAGCCGATCGGGTATTCTGGGCCACTGTGCGCTTGGCGCTTTCCAGGTCGCTCTTGGCCTTGTCGCTCAAGGCCAGGGTCTCCCTGATACGGTTTTGCGTGGCGTATCCAGCAAACAGCGGCAGGTTGAAGCTCAGGCCAACAGCGGTCGAACTCACCCGGTTGACCACGGCGCTGGAGGCACTGCCCTTGGGCGTCTGGGTCACGCTTTGACTGGCTGTGGCATCCAAGGTGGGCTTGTGTCCGGCCTGGGCTCGCGTTACCTCGAGTTCGGCGATCTCCAGATTGGTCTTGGCGCTGCGCACATTCGGATGCCCTGTTTGGGCGTCTTCTACCCAGCGGTTGACATCGCCCTGCACTGGGGCCAGGCGCACTGGCGCCGCTAGCGACAGCGGCCGGGTGCCGGCACGACCCACCAACTGGTCCAGGGCCAGGCGTTTGACGGCCAGATCGTTTTCGGCCTGGACGCGCGCTGCTTCAATTCGATCGAAAGCCGCTTGCGCTTGCCGCGTATCGACGATGGTGGCCGTACCCACCTCAAAGCGCCGCTTGGCCGAGGCCAGTTGCTCTGTCACGGCATTGCGCTGCGCCTGCACGGCCAGTAAATTGTCCTGCGCGCCGAGCACATCGAAGTAGGCTTGGCTGGTGCGTAAAACCAGATCCTGCTCAGCCACCTCCAATTGCACCTTGGCCGCTTCCACCTGCTTGATCGCCTGATCGTAGGCGGCCTGGTTGGCCGGCCGGTACAAGGGATGCGTGGCGCTGGCCGTCACGGTACGCGATTCAATCTGTCGCCGCAGACTGCTGAGATTGCTGTCTTGATCGGTGTAACTCAGGCCCGCACTCAGGTTGGCAGCGGTGCGCATGCCCGCCTTGCCCTGCTCGGCCCGGGCCAGATTGGCCTCGTATTGCAGCCGCGCCGACTGGAAGGCGGCATCGTAGTCGCGCGCTGCTTCGTAGAGTTCCATCAGGGTCTGCGCCCGGACGCCCGATCCGCTCAGCATCATGGCGGCACTGACGAGCAAGCCAGAGATGCTGGTTGAGGAGAGATGAGCTTTCATGACGGTCCCAGGAGTGAGGGTTCAATAGCGAGGCACGCCGGGGTCTATCAAGGCAGACTAGGCGTCTATGCCTCCTTGAAGATTGACCACCGGATCGAACCCTTGCTGCTGCAGGTAGCGAGCCGCTTGCAGACTGCGCATGCCATGATGGCACAGGCAGGCGATGGGGCGGTCACGGGGCAACTCGTGCCAGCGGGAGACAAGCTCCCCCATGGACAGGGCGTGCACCTCAAAGCCCTGCGCGCGCACTGAGGCGGTTTGTAACTCCCAGGGCTCGCGTACATCGAGGACTATAGGCTCGGCTTGCTGGGCCAGGCACCAGGCGCCGAATTGCTCGAGAGGGAGGTCGTGCACCATCTTGTGGGTTGTGCCTCAAAAGCGAAAAGAGCTTGGCGTCGGGAAATGGCGCAACCTCGGCGCCAGCGTTTCCCACTTCTGTTCGGTGCGCCAGGCCTGTTCGTCTACCCGGGTGATCAGGGTGGCGCTCATGACCGGTTCGCTACCGACGATAGCGCTGAGTCGCCCGCCAGGCTTGAGTTTGCGCTTGAGTGACTCCGGCACCTCCGCCACCGAGCCGCTGATCACGATGACATCAAAGAGACCAGCCAACTGCGGATCGGTCAGCGGCTGAGCGCCATCTTGCTGCAGCACCAGGGTGTTGTGGATGCCGGCGCGCTGCAGGTTGTCCCGAGCCATGCGCGCCAGTTCGCCTTCTATTTCGAGGCTGATCACTTGCTGGGCGCGGTGCGCCAGCAAGGCCGCCATGTAGCCGCTGCCTGCACCAATTTCGAGCACCTTCTCGTGTTTTTGCACGGCCAGATCCTGCAGGGTGCGCGCTTCGACCTTGGGCGAGAGCATGCACTGGCTGGGGTGGGTCTGAGGCGGCAGCGCGATCTCCAGATCGGCAAAAGCCAGCGCCTGGTAGGCCTTGGGCACAAAATCTTCACGCCTGACCGTCGCCAGCAGGCTCAAGACCTGGGTGTCGAGCACTTCCCAGGGCCTGATCTGCTGCTCGATCATGTTGAAGCGTGCTTGTTCGAAATTCATAGTCGCAAACCCCGGCGGTTGACGCGGAGGACGGGTAAGGGCTGAGTGAAAAAAGTCATTCTAGCGGCCGCTCTCCGGACCCGCATTCGACCCGGCTGCCGCGGTCTGGAACCGGCGCTGGAACCATTGCGCCAGATCGTCCAGGTAGCCGTAGACCACCGGCACCACCACCAAGGTGAGCAAGGAGGAGGTGATGACTCCGCCAATGACAGCCTGGCCCATGGGCGCGCGCTGTTCCGAGCCTTCGGTCATGGCAAAGGCCAGCGGGATCATGCCGAAAATCATGGCCAAGGTGGTCATGAGAATCGGACGCAACCTGACTTCGGCGGCCAGCAGCAGGGCTTCTTCCCGGGAGTGGCCTTGCTCGCGCGCCCGGATGGCAAAGTCGACCAACAAGATCGCATTTTTGGTCACCAGTCCCATGAGCATGACCACGCCAATGACGGAGAACATGGACAGCGTGGAGCCAAAGAGCATCAGGGCCAGCACCACGCCGATCAAGGTCAATGGCAGGGACGTCATCAAGGCCAGCGGCTGTAGAAAGCTTTTGAATTGGCTGGCCAGGATCATGTAGATGAACAGCACTGCAAGCATCAGGGACGAGAGCGCATAGCCAAAGGATTCCTGCATGTTCTTGGTCGAGCCTCCGAATCGGTAGCTGTAACCCGGCGGAAATTCGGTACGGGCCAGAACGGCGGCGATGTCGGCGGAAACTTCCCCGACCGAGCGTCGGTACACATTGCCACTGAGGGCCACCTCGCGGGCCAGGTCGCGTCGGTTGATTTGGTTGGGGCCACTGGAGGCCTCCAGGGTCGCGACCTGGTTGAGTCGAATCACCCGGGGTTCTGCGCCAGCCCCCGCACTCAGCAGGGGCAAGCGCTCCAGATCGGCAGCTGCGTCACGGGCCTGGGGCGTCAGCCTGACATTGACATCGTAGGTCTGGTCGTCCGTCGCGCGCCAGTTACCCACGGTTTGCCCAGCCAGCAACTGGCGCAGTGAACCCGCGATCTGCCCCACCGAAAGGCCCAGATCCGACGCGGCCTCACGCTGGACCGTCACATTCAAAGTGGGTTTTTCGGGTTTGGCGCTGGAATCAAGATCGACCAGACCCTCGATGCCGCTGATCTCACGACGCACCTGCTGGGCCAGGCGCTCGAGCTCCCGCACATCGGGCCCGCGCAGCGAAAACTCGATTTGCTTGTTGCCCCCTACCGCCTCGGTCAGTCCAGCCTGGGTAACGGTGATACCGGGCACTTGCCGAAGGCGTTGACGCAGCGCTGCCGCCATGTCTTCGGCGCTGCGCTCACGCTGATCGCGATTGACCAGTCGGACATACATGCTGGCGTACATCTTGCCCTGTGCATTGCCGCTGTTGATGGTGGTTACCGTGTAACGGACCTCCGGGAACTCGCGCACGATAGCGTCGACCTGACGGGCCTTGGCCTCAGTGGCCTCCAGCGACGAGCCCACCGGCGTGTGGAAGTTGACCGTCGTCTCGGAAAAATCGGCTTTGGGCACGAACTCGCTGCCCAGCAATGGCACCATGAACAGGCTGCCGATGAAAATGACCAGCGCCAGCGCCAGCGTGCTCAGCCGATGGGCCAGCGACCAGCGCAGCAGGCCCTGGTAGCCCTCGACCATGCGTTCGCAGGCACGGTCAAACCAGCCGGTTACGCGCCCCAGCGTGCGGTCGTAGAGCGATCGTCCGGCCGGCTGCCCGCGCGCATGAATAGCCGGGTCGTGCCAGACTGAGGACAGCATGGGGTCCAGGGTGAAGCTCACGAACATGGAGATCAGCACCGCTGCGACGATCGTGATACCAAATTCATGGAAAAACTTGCCAATGATGCCGCCCATAAAGCCGATGGGCAAGAATACCGCCACGATGGAAAAGGTGGTGGCCAATACCGCCAGACCGATTTCCTGAGTGCCTTCCAGTGAAGCCTGGTACGCGCTCTT
>Ga0194130_10004232_pt1 | contig 18430 bp, 10 predicted proteins | sample TA2KigsurfametaG_FD_160084 | JGI IMG/M metagenome (GOLD analysis project Ga0194130, IMG submission 160084) | Freshwater microbial communities from Lake Tanganyika, Tanzania - TA2015050 Kigoma 12 surface | ecosystem: Environmental > Aquatic > Freshwater > Lake | place: Tanzania: Lake Tanganyika... | reverse complement strand
ATTTATTCTTGCTACACATTTTAATAATATTTTAACGAAGGGGTGTGTAGTAGTTTATCCAGATCACATGTGTGTTCAATTTATAATGAAAACCAGCTATATTGCCAATATAGTTTATCCTGCTGATAAGCATCACTATACAAAACGACATTTCGACTCTACTATCGATATTTTTTGGGCCTTCAATAAGTTAATTGAAGAGGGGGAGGATCCTGCTATTATTATTGCAGATCTTTTAAGAGAAAAGAATGAGATAAATGAAGGTTGATAAATTTTGGCAAGACACAATCATTTTATTGGTAGAGCCAGGTATATTTAAGTTGTTGACTGATGAAATGTATTAGTCGATTTATATAAGCTCAGGAAGGAGTATTTGAGCAAGCCCTTTTTGAAATCCGGGCTGGGAAAAAAATTAGACATTGGATGTGGTATATTTTCCCGCAATTCAGGGGATTAGGATTTAGTGATACTTCCAAGTTTTATGCAATTACTGATATTGATGGAGCCAAAGAGTATTTAGATCATCCAGTTTTGGGCTTTAGGCTGAGGAAAGTCTCAAAACAACTTTTACTACTTGCCGGGAATAATGCGTTTAGTACTTTTGGAAGTCCCGATGACCTAAAACTAAGATCCTGCATGACTTTATTTGCAGTAATTGGCAATACGGAAGAAAAAATATTTTTAGAGGTATTAGGAAAGTTTTTTAGGGATTCCAGACAAACGGACTCTTACTTTGATAAAAGAATGAAATCTTTTTTTAGGGTAAATGATTTTGTAGAGCTTAGAGATTTAGTTAATAGTTTTATGGGTATGAAAAGATAATTTCATAGATTAGTTTTAAGCTATGCCATTTGAAGGAGTTAATTCTTTTATTAACACTTTCATTTTTTTCAAAGAGCTTTAGCCCAAAAGAACAGAAGCATATGCGGAGTGGAAGTCAATGATGTATCTAGAACTACCAGTTTTGACTAACTAGTGGCCTAATTTGTTTAGATTTTAAAATACTAAAATCAGGTCTTGTAAAAATTAGCAGCCGAGTACTCATCTTAATTTTATAGTTTAAAACGATTTAGAATCATTTTAAACTACAAAGCAATAATAGGACAGGGCTTGTTCAGTCTAACACTTAAGGGCGTAATAGTTTTTATATAACAGTGGCAGAAGAAGTGGTAATATAAGTTGAGATATGTATTAAACACTTATTTAAAAATAATTAAAAACACTTAATTTATAATTTAAGCCTCTGTTTTTTGCAGACAATTTTCTTTTAGTATTTTGTAAGATGTTGCGTTTATTAATGAATTCTGAAACTTCGATAACTGACCAATAATGAATTTAATTGCAAACACTGGTATACATCTACTCGGTTATTCATTCGACATTAACTTGAAGGATAACTTTAAAATGTATTTTCATGAATGGCTAGATATTAGTGATCAGCAAAAGAAACTCGAAATCGCCCATTATTTTCCCGAGGAAGAGATTTGGATTAAGAAGCGTATTTTGTACGGTACAGAACTTGGTTATGCCACATTTAGCAACGGTTATAAAGTTAGTGATACCTGGGATACGATTTCTAAGGATGATGAATTTGATAGCAGTTGCATAATTCCTATAGAAACGGAAAATCCCAGCGATTCTGGTTGTTTTGAAGTTTCATTAAGTAAAATTAAAGATACAGACTGGAGTAAGTTTGAGAATGTTTGGCTTCCACTCCCTTATTTTCAATTGAATGGCAAAAGGACAGAATTCGGCCCAACAAACTGGTGTAGGTTCAAACTGGTTTTTAGGGGGGGGACAGGGCAATCAAAAAGGTATGAGTTAGTATTGGCTTTTGATACAAGAACGGTATTTAAAGAAGAGGGATTTGAGGATGAAGACTTTCAAGAAACCCCAATTTTTACTAACCAATCAGAGCATTTCAAAAATTATTCTTTGTGCAATACCGAGGAGGGGTTAATCGGTTTTTGCTCGGAAGAAAAAAATTGTGGCTGGATTGACAAATACCTTTTAAAGGTCTTTCATGGAATAGATAATATTAGTGACAAGAAAATTAAAATGCCAAAGCTTGAGTATTTAGCTAAATACATATTTCTGGTTCGATTGATTCACCAGTCTAATATACTCCCGTCCATCAAGTTATACTCGAATCTTAATGCTATATATGGTGACGTTGACTTGGTAGTTGACATTGGGAATTCTCGAACTTGTGCTGTTCTTTTCGATAATAGCGACTTTACTAAGTCGAGCCCACTAGAATTACAAGATTTCTCTAGTCTTATTTCTCAAGGGCGTTTAAATAAGTATCGCGACTCATTTGATATGCGTTTAGCTTTTCGCGAGGCAGACTTTGGAGGAAATTTTGGATTGGACAATAGCGATCAATTTATATACCCTTCATTTATTAGGCTCGGGAGTGAGGCAAATAAGTTAATTCACAAAGCAACGAATATGAACGTTGGGGCTGAAAAAACGAGTACATTTTCAAGTCCAAAGCGATACTTGTGGGATGATTTACCTCAAAAAAAAGAATGGGAATATGTACAATTCGAAGGGGAAGTTTCTAAGCCAATTTACATTAGAGGAATTTCAGACAAGTTAAACGAAGATGGAACGTTTGGTGAAGGTTCAATAACAAATAAATATTCACGAAAATCATTAATGACCTTTTCTTTTTTGGAGATTTTGGCCCAGGCAAATATGCAAATAAATAGTTATGAGCAGCGACATAGGTGGGGGCATGAGGCGACACCTCGTAAAATAAAGCGTATCATCGTCACTTGCCCTACCGCCATGTCAAGAAAAGAGCAGGCTGCATTGCGTAAATGTGCAGAAGATGCTTCACTATTAATTGACTGTTTTTTTTCCGGAGAAAATCCAACTAAAGGAAATGAGGAATACAGGTATAATAGGGTACAAGTTTTACCTGATACAAAAAAGCTTTCATCTAATATTGACTGCCCTGATTGGATATATGATGAAGCCACCTGTGCACAATTTGTATTTTTATATGCAGAAATCAAGGAGAGGTATCAAAAAAATGTAAAAGATTATTTTGATTTCTATGGAAAATTTCGTTTAGATCTTGAAGACTACGATAAAAAATCTATCACAATTGGATCGGTCGATATTGGTGCTGGCACTACTGATCTTATGATTGCTGCATACAAGTATGATGATAGTAATTCGCGATGTACTTTAACACCTGAGCCGATTTTTTGGGAAAGTTTTTATTTTGCCGGCGACGACCTAGTCAAACGCCTTATCCTACAATTGGTAATTCAGGGTCCATTTTCACCGATTGAGCAAAAACTAAAGCATAATGGGAAAAATCCTATTGAAATTCTTCAACCATTTTTGGGCACAGATAATGGTGTTTCATTTCGAAATCGAAGATTAAGGAATGATTTTAACTTGCAAGTATCATTGCCGGTGGTATTAAAATTTTTACAACTGTTAAATGATAATCATGGTGATAAAATCCTTTCCTACAGTGATGTTTTTAGTACAAACCCTCCTTCTCAGCCAGTATTAAACCATTTTAGGGATAGTTTCGGCTTTGAATTAACTGATCTTCAATGGACATATAAGCAAAAAGTTATTTCTGAGATTGTTGAAAAGACATTTGATACTTTAATTGGTAAAATTTCTGCTTTATTAAACTTCCACTCTTGCGATATCGTTTTACTCTCCGGAAGACCCACATCTCTAAAGCCAATATCTGATTTATTCTTGAAGTACTATTCCGTCTCGCCTAATAGGCTAAAAAGTATGAATAATTATCGAGTTGGCCGTTGGTATCCCCAGGATTTACGACATCCGTTTATTGATGGTAACGGGAAGTTCATAAATCCTAAGTCGATTGTAACTACCGGGGCGATAATTGGTCACCTTGCCTCAAAGAAAAGTTTGAATGGGTTTACTTTAAACTTATCGGCATTAGGCAAAAAATTTAAGCCCACAACGAGATACTTCGGCAGCCTTCATCCAGACACGCAAGCTTATCTTGAGACCATTATCTCTCCTGATATGAATTCTTCTGAACTGAGCATAAATCATCTTCCAGTGCAAATTGGTACAAGGCAATTGGATATTACTTCATATCCATCCCGACCTTTTTATTTACTTGATTTTAATGATATTAAGATTGAGGATAGGGTATTGGGCAACTTAGAAGTGCACGAGCAAACCAACGATAAAATTGAATTCGAAATTAAAACACTTAAAGATAGAATTAGAAAAGCTATGCCAATAAGAGTTACTATCACAAGAGATTTTACTGCTGATATAGAAAAATTAGTGCTAGATGAAGTTGTTGACAGGGACGGAAACACAATTCCAAAGGGTTTTTTTAATTTAAGAATTCAGAGTATGTGTGAAATTGAAAGTTATTGGCTAGATTCAGGGATTTTCTCTCTTAATGTTAGTTCTAGTACAAATTAATTTCTTTATGACATGGTAAGAAGTATCCAAAAGCAGCTTGGGGTAATTGAGAGCTCTATAGAATGGATCAGGGATTCTTTAGGCGGAAACAAAGCCAAAGATGCTTATAGCAAGATTATTCAATTTCGAAGGAGGCTGAAAGGTATACAATTTGCACTTTCGGGTAATCCTGCCGCCGCCGTCTACGGGGAAAGTCAGGTTGGCAAATCTTATCTAATAAGTAGCATATTATCAGAAAAGGGGCGAGCTTTTAGTATTATCGGCGAAAACGATGTTTCGCATAACTTTATTGAAGAAATTAATCCGCCAGGTGGCGGATCTGAATCCACGAGTTTAGTTTCAAGGTTTTCAGTACATTTTAAGAGCATAAACTCAAATTTTCCAATTAAAGCAACTTTACTTTCTATTCCGGATATTATATTAGTTTTATGCGATAGTTTTTATAATGATCTTAATCTTAAAAATTCAGATAGCTTTCGTTTCCCCTCTTCTGATGAGATCAACTCCGAAATTGTTCAGCTGAAGTCTGAAATTGAATTACGTCCTCCCCAACAAGAGTATATCACGGAGGATGATATACTCGAAATGCGGGACTATTTTCAAGAGCATTTTCAAAAGGCAGATAAAGTATTTGACTCTAATTTCTTTCACGAAACATCAAGCTTTATTTCAAAAACTAGAACATCAGAATGGCCTAGACTTTTTTCGGTCTTGTGGGGAAAAAATGACGTGTTCACTAATTATTTCTCGCAATTGCTATTTGAGCTTGAGAAATTATCTTTTGTTGGTGAAATTCTACTCCCCATTGAAGCAGTTTTATATGCTAAAGGTACAATCCTGGATGTAAAACGTCTCCGAGAGATTTATTCACAACCAGATAGAATTGAGCCAAATTTCGTTGAAAACACAAAAGTATTTTTACCTGACTTTAACCGTGAAGTTGAGTTTAAAAAATCTTTCTTATGCGCGTTAGTGGCTGAGATAGTATTTAGTTTGCCAAGCTCATTGACGAAGGAGAAGGACTTTTTAAGCCATATTGATCTTTTAGATTTCCCAGGGGCTCGCGCTAGGATGGATATACCTATTGAAAAAGTGGAAAAGTCAACCACTCCTGGCCTTTTACTTAGGGGTAAAGTAGCATATCTTTTTAATAAATACTCTAGTAGTGAGAAGATTAATGTTCTTATTTTTTGTGCAAAGCACGAGCAAGCAGCACAGCGAGTTATGCCTAGGCTGCTAAATAGTTGGATTAATCGAGTAATTGGAGAGACCCCTGAAAAAAGGGAGCATTTTATTTCTAAATCGGGCATATCGCCCCTTTTTGTTGTTGGAACATTTTTTAATATCAATTTATCTTTCAATCCACAGCAAGACAAGCTTGATGGATCAGGTACGCCACTTAGTAACCGTTGGCATCAGCGCTTTGTGGTTACCCTTGAGACTGAATATTTTGAAAAGTCAAATTATACCTGGTTTGAAAATTGGACCGTTTCTAACCAAGATTTTGATAATATATATCTTTTACGAGACTTTGAGAAATCAGAAACCCCTAGTCAACTTTATTCTGGTTACAACCAGCATAAATTCGAGCAATATGAGGTTTCGACTCCACTGTATCCTAATTTCAAGAGTGATCTTCGCCAGTCATTTTTAGATTTTACTTTTGTTACTCGCCATTTTAGTGATCCGCAAAAAGCATGGGATGAAGCTGCTTTAATTAACAAGGATGGGACAGAGTATATTATTAAAAATCTATTAATTGCCTCTCGAAATATCGCTTTGGCATTTAGGGAAAAGAAATTATCTGAAATAAATGAAACCTCAAAAAGTATTTGTTTAGAGCTTAGCAAGTATTATCACAGTTCTGATAAAAACGAAAAGCTACAAAATGCCAAAAACCTAGCAGGGGATATTCAGTTTAAGCTCGCCACTGAATTTTCAGGTGAGAATATAAGTGCTTTTGGCCAGTTGATGAAAGAGTTTATACTAGACGAAAGTGTAGTTCTCGAGCATATTCAAACTAAAGTTGACTCAATCGAGTATCGAGATGTTGTGAATTTAGATTTATATAGTAATTATCGAATTGAGGTACCAGTTGAAGTAAATGATACTCCTGAAAGTTATTTTCAGCGGCTATGTGAGCGCTATGAAAAAAATACGGACGAAAGAAAAGATGAATTTAGAGAGCTCTTAAACGAAAAACAAATTGATTTAACTAGGCTAATAAGTGGTAATTCTGATCTTATAAGAAATAACTCTTCACAAATTGCCGAAGCATTAATCAATTTTTGGTTCGAGTATGTAAGACTTGATGATAAAAAGAGCATTCAACGAGTTTTCGGGAAGGATGGCACTTTAGATCATTTACTAGATCTTTATAAAAAAATATTTAGGAAAGTCAATTTATCAAAAAGGATTGCTGAAAAAATTCGTCGTTACGTTGACAATTCTAACAATAGCAATTTTTCTTTTGAAATCGTCGCGGATATTTCTGCTGAAATTTTTAATAGTTGTGTTCTTAGTTTTGGTTTTTACTTTTTGGATGATGCTGAGTTTTCTGATTTGAAACTTGCGAATGAGCAAAATAATTTAGGTCTAATTTTGGGGCTTTTTGGTAAGCAAGGTGATGATTCGCTAGAATTACTTTTTAGTCGAATTCACTCTTGGTCTGATATAATACAAACAAATCCAGAGCAATTGCAGTCTTTGCCTAATTATAGATGTTATCTTGATTGGAGTAATCGACTTAAAATTGCTTTTATATCAGTATGTGATATTCCTAATTACGACGTTATTGCAAATGAAAAATTGGGTATTATTCTTGGTAAATGTACACTCGTTGAAAATTGATGTATATGGGCCTAGTTCGCAATCATGAGCTTCTTTTTAGTACCGATATCAAGTACTTTAAGGCATTGCAAGTAATCGAAGGAAGAAATATATTTGATAGGCATAAGCTAGCGAGTACGATATTTCAAGAGATTGATGAAAAGTATAGATATTTTTTAGCTTATCCCATCAAGGAAAATTATCAAATTGAATTTCATGGAATAAAGCCAAAAAATGAAAAACCCGAGATTTTAGTTGATTTGGTTGGGGAAAAAAGATCAAAGTATGAAGATATCAAGAATAAAACCCTTGGTTATTATAGTTCGTTTATTGGGCAATTAGCTATTAAAGATATTAATAAGGCTAATTTTATCGGCGATGCAATTAAGTCCTTTGATGAAAGGTTTATTTATTGCTATGACGATCGAGTTGTGCTTGGTGCCTGGGGTATGCAGCTGCGCGATAATGTTCGCGAGGATATCACTGTAATTCGTAGAAGTGCTCAAAAGAAGGCTAAGGCCGAAGCAGTTGTCGAAAAATTACCTGATGACGAAGTTGATAACTTAAGTAGGCAGTTTAATATTTCTTTCAGCGCGGGTGATTCGGGTTCTTTGGTTGGTGCAAACTGCCTCATTAAGGACACTAATTCAGTTATTCAGGCAGAAGACATCCCCAAAGTTATTCCGAATCAAGGGTTTGAATTTGTTGGATGGGATGTAGAGCCCGCTGGTTTTGAGCCTCTATCTGACAAAATATTTACTGCACAGTATCGACAAATTCCCACTCCAGAGCCACAAAACCTACCAAAGCCCTGGTGGAAGCGTCTGTGGTCATGGCTAGTATCCTTATTTACCGCAAGGGGTTGTCTTAAGTGGATAATATGGGCATTGATTCTACTCCTTTTAGCATTTTTGATCAATTGGTTATTTGAGCATTGTAAGTCCTCTGATCTTGGTGGAGGTGGTGCGTTAAACGCAAATGACTCAATTTGGATTCGGGATGATTCTAGTAGCAGGGTTAGAGGAGGAGGAATATATGACCCATACAATCCGTATGAGCCCAAGCCTACCCCATCGCCTTACCTCGATATTTTACCACCCAAACAAGGGGTTTTACCACCAATAGAGGAAAACCCTCAGCTCGATCCTTCAAACCCCTCCATTCTTGCAAATAGACTTAATATTTTAATGGAGAATGAGGATAAGTCAATTTATGAGTTTGCTAAAGACTTTAATGAAAAGTACCCAAAGGAAAAATATAAGATAGTTTATTATGATGATGTTGTTAAAAGAGTACAAATTGAAATTCCTAGTCAAGAACGGGAAAGGCTAAAAACTGAAATACCTCAGGTTTTTTCTCCTAAGTATCAACTTTTTATCTTTGATGAAAGCTTGTTTGAAGGATATTATATTCCAAACGACCCGGCAATTTCAGAACAAGACAAATCATGGCATCTTAGATCAATCAATGCTTTTAAAGCTTGGGATATATCAAGAGGGTCTGAAGATATTACCATTGCAATAGTAGACAATGGGTTTAACTTATCACATCCAGAGTTTCAGGGAAAGATTGTCGCTCCATATAATGTCTGGAGTCATACAACTGCTGTATTTAGTCAAAGTATCGATCACGGCACTCATGTAGCAGGTATAGCACTAGCAAACGCCGATAACGCTATTGGGCTTTGTGGAATTGCGCCAAAGTGTAAATTTATGCCCGTACAAGTCGGCAATGCCCGTAATTTAAAGACTACTACCTCCGTTCTTGATGGGATAATATACGCTCTTTATCAAGGTGCAGACGTTGTCAATGTCTCACTCGGAAGACCTTTGGACAATTTGGTGAATATTCCCGAAAGTGAGCAAAGAAATATAATTAATACCCGTTTTAAGGAGGAGGAGAGATTGTGGAGAGAGATTATGAGAATTGCCGCCAAGCATAATTCTACGATTGTAGTAGCTGCAGGTAATGATAGTATGTTAGCAGGGGTTGATCCCTTTCAAAGGCCAGAGCTCTTTATTTGTGTCTCAGCCGTTGATAAAGTCAATAGCGGTTATAGCAGAGCAGAATTTAGTAATTACGGGCAGTTCTCTGATATATCTGCACCTGGCGTAAATATATATTCTACTGTGGGAAGAAATACTTATTCTAAAATGCAAGGAACTAGCATGTCAGCTCCAATGGTTAGTGGGGCTGTTGCATTAATGAAAAGTATCAATAAGTCATTGACATCTAAACAAATTTTGTGTATACTTCAAAATTCTGGCATAGTAGTTAACGGTGGAATAGGGAAAATGATTCAACTTGATAAAGCGCTTGAACTTGTAAAAGCAGGCGGAGCAGTAGACTGTACCCCTGCTCCACTTACTGGGGATGTTCAAGTTCTGCTAAAGTGGTCTAATTATAATGATCTTGATTTGATTGTTACTGATCCTAATGGGGAAGAAATTTCTTTTAATAATACTCGTTCTAAATCTGGCGGCCAACTTCAAATTGATAAAAATGTTGAGTATCCTGATAGTAAAACTCCGATAGAAAATATATTTTGGCCACAAAGTACCGCTCCTTTTGGAACTTATAATGTTTACTTATCATATTTTAATCAGCATGAGAATTTCTCTGAAACACCATACTCCATAATTGTTAAATACGGAAGTCAAACAAAAGAGTTCAATGGTACTATAAAAAGTGAGAGAGATGTAATTCCTATATATTCATTTACATATTTGGCAATGAGTGGGGATAATCGTGGAAATGAAAATAATGCTATATCTCCTGTGGATCATCGATCTCAACTTAATAGTCTTGTACAAGAGCGTGAGCGACTTCAAAGAGAAATTGAAAGGGTTAACAGAGAATTACAACGACTTCAAAATAGGAATTAGAAAGTAAAAATATTATTTATGAAATTTATCAAAATAACTTTAGCTGAGGTTATCTCTGCATTAGCTATTTTAGTTTTTGGCTTTATTAGTTTTTTAGGTACAAACTTTCTATACATCGAAAGTGAAAAGGTCTGGGGGTTTGATAGGGTCATCGGCTGTATTTTAATTGCTATAACTATTTCAATTATCTTGGGAATTTTGTCCTTTTTTTTAGTCTCACTAAAAAAAACAAGTAGAAAATTTAAGTCAAGATTTTTACTCGAGCTTTTAGTTTTGATCTTATTTATTTTTTTTACAATATTATTTTCTTCAAAAAGCTCTCCCTTTATACATTACTTTTCAGTTTCATCTAAATCAGAAGAAATCACGTCACAACTCGATTCTAGGGTGGATACGCTTATAAGAATGTTTACTAAGTACGAGTCTTATGTTGCGCAAAGGGAATCGGATTATAAGCAACATTTACAGAGCATTTCTTTAAATAAAGCATCAGATCCTATCACCTATGGTTCTTGTGGTTTTAATGCCACTTCATCTGCCGATAACAATAAAATTGATATAAAAGTTGGTATTTTAAAGAGATATTTATTTCCTAGTAATTATACCGATACTTCTGGTTTAGGCATTCGTGACATTGCATATAACTGGCTAGCTGACGCTAAAGTAATTACAAGTCAAAATAAGTGGAAGCCAATTGGAGTCGTTGATATAATAAGAAATATTGACATTAATGCAGCTAATTGGAATACGCAACTCACTACAATATCTCGCTACAAGGCTCCTTGCGAACAAGCATCAGTCACACCTTTCCCAATATTAATGCCATTTCACTCTATCAAAAGCGAGTTTACTACTGTAATGCCACCTAGCCCAGTGGCTTTGACGCTTGTCGTATTTTGTTATGTTTTAATCCTACTTCCCTGGTTTATAGCAAGGAGAAACAGCAGATTCCCAGGGTTTAGGCATCTTTTTAGAATGAGTAAATCAGAAAATGAGTTATAACTATTAAACCAAAACTCAAATATTAATTTATGGACGAAAAGTATATTCTCGAGCATGTTGATGATTTAACAGCAAATCAACTTGCTGATGCAGTTACTAATGGAGTTACAACACTTGATAAAATTAGAGCAACCGGTGATTTAGATCATTCAAAGGCAAAAGCAATAAAATCTATACTCAAAGATGTCGAAGATAATAGTAAGAGACAACAGGAACAACAAGATGCTATTGATGATGCATCTTGGGATAGTGTAAGATTTGCTAATGAGCTAAAACTATCGGATTGGGTTTCCGCAAATCCAAATAATAGAAATGTTAATGAAGCTAAAAAGCGGATTGTTTTTTTAGAAGCTGAGAGGCTGAGAAGAAACGATGAAAAAAGAGGTATTCTAGAGAATATTAATAAGAATCCTAATTATTATTCTATTGATGAGATCAAATCAATGCTTGCAGACGCTACTATAAACAAGTACGATTTACTTGAGTGTAACATTCCGCAGAGTGCAATTGATAATATATACGAGGTAAGGGACATTGAGTTAAGATTAGGAACTACGCCATCCTCTATTCCAGATGGGTACACCGAAGTCTACTTTTGGGGGGGGACTGGTTCAGGCAAGACTTGTGCTCTTGGTGCACTCTTACATATGGCTGATACAAAAGGTTTTTTAAATATTGCCCAAGGACCTGGATTTTACTATACAAATCAGCTAAAAAGTATTTTTAGTGACGATGGGATTGCTAATGATTATTTGCCTCGTCCAACTCCTGCGGAGATTACCCAGTATTTACCATTTACTCTTAAACGTTCTAATGAATCTCAATCGCGTTCCGTTTCACTAATAGAGCTAAGTGGTGAAATTTTCAAATGTTTTTTTGATATTTGTGCTGGTAGTGAGTTTGCTTCTGCTTCACATGAAAAAACATTTAGTACTCTAAATACGTTTTTAAGGAGTGATAATAGAAAAATTCACTTCTTCTTTATTGATCACAGTAGGGAAAATAGGCCCGATTATAATGGCTTACGGCAAAGCGATTACTTATCTGCCGCTGCCAATTATTTCAAGAATAATAATATTTTTAACAAATCAACAGATGCTATCTATATTGTTCTTACAAAGAGTGATCTTTTAGTAGACGAGAATGGAGTTAGTGTCGCAGCGGCTGAACGAGTTGAGTATGCAAAAGAATATTTACGCGGCAATTACTATACTTCATTCATCGAAACTTTAAAAACCTATTGTAAGCAATTTGGAATTAACGGTGGCGTATTAACAGTTGAGCCCTTTTCACTCGGGAAAGTATATTTTGGAAAAATATGTGATTTTGATGGAACATCTGCCGCTCGTATTTTGAACATTTTGATGGATAAAATTCCGAAGTCTAGAAAAAGTATTCTAGACATTTTTAATCAGTGACATATATGAAAATATTCATTCAAGGTAGAAAAGATGGCTATAAAATTCTTTATCCAAGGCCTACACCGGAGGAGTTTTTCTATTTTGCAAGGGATATACAATCCGCAAGTGCAAAAAGTGGCTCCGATTACTTTGGTAAATCTATTTACGCGCTGGCTCTAACTAATGGAGGCTGTATCTTTTCAAAGTATTTTATTGGCTATGATTTTGACCGAAAAGATACTGGGTATATCGGGGTGTCAATTTATATACCAGACAATAAAAAGCTTCGCGGGATCGATGTCAAATTGTTTTTAGATGACCTTTTACAGACATATCTTTTTAATTATGTTGATGGACACAATATAACTAATAGAATTGAAGAGTGGCACTTATTTTCTTCACTAATTGATATGTTTAAAAGTAGGCTCATTGAATATGAAAAAGAAGATGGGTATAAGGCTGGAGAACATGATGCGGCTTATTTATTTTACGACTCGGATACTCTACTTCAATCCATATTTGATTCACCCTACCAGCCAGAGTATGTGGATTTCAAGGAGGTTTTTTTAGTAAATGAAAAATTTAAGCAAACTGGCAATCCTTTAGACATATTTAAAAATTCTGGAACTGAAATAAAAATAGATTTTTCTAATGAAATATTTTTCCTTCATTTAGATAATAATTTAACTGGTCTTAAAGTGTCAGCGGACGGGAAGTATAAGACTGGTAGGCAGGGCGAAAATAAAATCAGATTCAAATCCATAATTGAGCTTACGTATTGTGCTGACGATAGATGCTTTTTACCGGGCTCTGTAACAGGGAGTTTAAGTGATGCTAATTCTGATATTCATAAATATTTAATCAGGAGGGGTAAATATGTATCGATAAATTTCGATTCTTTAAGTGACTTGCAAGCTCCTCGAGAAAAAACTATTCGTTTTCTCTTTAAAACACATAATCAAGAGACTGTACGGGGTTTAAATTTTTCTATAAGTGGAGTAACTAAGTATATCGATAGTGAATTTTATGATCACGTTTTTCGCGGCAGTGAGTTAATTGGGGTTGTAAAATTTAAGGCTGTTAAGGATTCAAAGCTTGCTAGTGCAAATGACCTTAGTTTATCTCCTTTTTCATCTCCACAGGAATGTAATGTTATCCTTAATCATAAAGTAGAGTTTCAAATTCAAGCTGTATGTGATGGCAATCTTATTTTTGATTTTAGTTATTCATTGAATAACGGGAAAGCATTTCCATCTAGTGATAACTTAATTATATCAAATGAAGAGTTAAATCAAGCATTGACTATTAATGTTCAGAAGCAAGATAATAATTTCGAATATTTAGGAAGCCTAGAGAAATTTATTCCCATTACGATTAACGGTGGTATAATAATTATTCGGTGTAAGAAAGTTCCTCGTATAATACCTAAGAATACTCGATACCCTGTAAGTGCAGGAAAACATGGAAAGAAATCTGATAAATGTCCGGATTATTCTACTTCTAAGTTTGGTGACGATCTCAAGAGCTCTTACATAATCGCTAACCCTGGGTTTAAATTTTCTAAATGGGAGTACATTGATGGTACTGTTACAGCGGAATATGAAAAGAAGAATTTAAGAAATATTAAAACAGGTATTGTAATAGTAGCCTGTGTTCTTTTAATCGGATTTCTTGTTAAGGACTTCTATGAAGTAATTTTAGATTTCAGTCCAGGTCGAAGAACCTCTAGTAATTCACCTGCATCAGACATTCTAGATAGTAATAAAGCGGGTCAAATCGCGCAGGAACCCGTGGTTAGCCTAGGTAATCTAGATACTATCATAGCAGATACAAACAGTCCTACCGCTACCATCAGAATGAACACGAACTTGCCACTCCAGCCCGATGCGTCGGGAGATAAGGCGACCCCATTGCAAAATAGGCTTGATACAATTAATAATGGCTTAATAAATAGCTTAAAAACGAAAAGTCTTGATGAAAGTGAATTAGATATATTTCTTCAAACAAAGGGGATTGATCAAAATCTTAAGAAATCAATCAACTTATATATCAAATTTTGGAAGCTTGACGGGACAGGCATAAAAACATATGAAATGTATTTAAAAGAAATAAATAATGATATAAATTTAATGGACAGTAAGTTAAAGGAATGTGTTCAAGAATTGAAAGGTAAGGCTAATCTTGATGTAAGAGATTATAAACCTGATATTAAAATAAGACACCTTAATAGTTACCTCAATAACGGTGTTCTTGACGGCCAATAATAAATTAAATAAATTAATTATTTATTCATGAAGTATATCAAGTTATCTTTAATCATGCTTTTTGTGATTATTTTACTTGTCACAGTATACAAAATAATCTTAATACCGCCACCACCTCCTCCTCCCCCTGCCCAACAAATTAATCATTTTGTCTCTGAAATCAATGATAGCCTCATAGTGTTACAGGCTATCTTCGATACTTCTACATACGGGGATTTTAAAAAGCGGTATTATGCTACATCAGACAGAGTAACTCTATTTGCTGCTGGTGGTGATTTTGACCCAAATGATTTCAGTCGAAATAGCATTATTAAAGCAGATTTTGAAAAATCTTTATATGCATTATTTTCTAAAAAGTTTATAAAAAGTACTTTTAGTCTTTTGAATTTACCTGATTGGGATTTACCAGATTTTCGATCGTTGCGTCAAGTGAAGGATTCACTTTTGAATTCGCAGTATTTACTTCCTACTAGCTCCACTGCAGACTCACTGCGCATCCTTCAGTCAATTTTTGATCAATATGATACATTGAATTCTTTTTATCAAAGTTGTATCAGTATAAATTTATCATTTTCTAGTTTTAATACGACTATTCCGCTGAATGACATTCGACAAAATATGCAAACTGCAGAGTCCTATTTAGCTAATAATTTAGGTAATAATTATCTTAATAATTCATCATTGAGACGGTTGTTAGAAAATTTGCCTTCAATGTATTTTAATAAGTGCATTTTCTTTCTTAATGAAAAGTTTTTATATCTTGAATCAAACTTTAAAATAGATTTCTCAAGTATTAATGATTTTATGAGTATGGCGTATAACCCCTTAAGAGAAGAAATACGAGTTCTTAATTTTTATCCTAGTAATCTTGATCCAGGCGGTAGAACATACAATGCTATGGCACAAAGATTAAGTCAACTGTACAGGTCTGCATATGCGTTCTTTTATATACCAAAATAATTTATATTCTATGAGATTCAATTTTCTATTTAGCTTTTTTCTTTTATCCCCGTTGTTTGGTTATTCGCAATACGACACCCTTTCCTTTTCAAGAGATTTTGCGAAATGGCAACATAGTCGTGACACCTTTGAGAATAAATTGAAAACAATAATTCAAATTCTACACACGCAAATGTCTTCTAATAGTGTTATTTCGCAAAAAGACGAAAAAATTCAAAATTTAAGAGACTCAATTAGTACTTTGAAAGAAAATAGCGAAAAAGAACAAAAAAAGGCAGAGCTTCTAAAAAAAATTTCGACTTTGGAGAAAGATACTTTCACTTTAAATCAAAGTGTAAGAACATTAGAAATAATTATTAAGAATTTAAATAGCCTAGTAAGTCAAGCTAAGCAAGATTCGATTAATTCTAATAATAAGTCTTTTAGCGATGGCGAAAATTCCTATATTGAGAAGTTGGCTACTCATTATGTACAACGCGGAAATGACTTTGATTCCTTAATTAAACACTCGAACCAAACTTCTATATCACGTGATTTAAAATTAGTAAGAAATTATGATAGTGCATTCCTGGTTTTAAATGATCTTGATATTTATTTTAAGTGTCTAGATGTTCTTAAGCAACCTTACAACAAATCTCAGGTTGATTTTTCATTGGGTCGTTTGAGGCAAATTAAACGTTCATCTAACTCATTAAATAATTTACGCACAGATATTAGCTCTTACATAGAAATTACAAAAAGCCTAAATGGGGCAATCGATGAAATTAGTAGGATTGATGCTAATAACGTTCCTGCTAACGGTAATTCTCAGTTACAAAAAGAGCGATTTAGTACAGTTATCGAGTTTCTTTCAAATTTTCTTTACGATAATGAAAAATATGCAAATTATCCTTTTTTGCAGGACGTTTTATTTAATATTATTTCCCGAAAAAGGGTTAATGCTGACGCTCGTATTACCGATTTACTTATTAAGGTTGATGATTAGTTGATTTGACTTGACTATAATTTGCAACTATAATTATATTTCACCACTCATAAACCTCATTCACCTCCTTCCCATCCGGCCTGGATAGTTTACCTCGAATAGAGTACACGGTATGGGCTCTTAGTCGACTGGATGGAATTTCGAAGGCCATCAGCTCTTGTTTATTTTTATCGCTCAGGTGTGGTTCAATCCATTCGGCCGCTTTTTCAGTTGGTAAGAGTAGCGGCATTCTGTTCTTATTGGGCCCGTCGTTATGAATGGTTCTAAAAAGGTCATTTCCGTCTCTTGTTAACATCGCAAAGGTTTCTGTTCTTGGATTAAAGAGAGACGGAATCAGTAGGGGGGCCTTGGATGCCAGTTGTATGTACCAGGGCATTTTTCTGGATCTGCCCGCTACTTTTTGGTGCTCATAAATACCATCTGCTATCAACAAGCATCTATTATTGCGATATGCATACCAGGCTGAGGCCGGGTCTTCTATTCGTTCTGAGCGGGCATTAAAGAAATGATTACCATATTTCTGAAACTGATCGGGTCGATCGATCATAAAATCGGCTATTAGACCCCAACGCATAGGCGCCACTTCGGGATGATTACCATGGTTGACCACCGTCCAACACGCAGGTCTGGCAAAGGCCGATAGATGCGGAGCACTTTGGTCGGTTTCCGCATACTCTTTTTTGATGGTAATGCCTTTGATGATGGTTGGTAAGCCACTTGCATCGAGCACAGCTTTATATCCTATATCTACACACATGTGCTGACTGTTTTGCCCTTGGGTAAACCGATAGCGGTTCTACAGTTGCTAAGTTTAACACAAAATATGTATTCTTAGAGTCAAATAGATCGACGATAATTTCGTTGTAACCAGTATCTTCCCTCTATGCCTACTCCTATTAGCCGAACTGCCGTCCTTTTAATCGGCGGGCTCCTATATACAATAGTGGCCATCGCCCAGGTCGAGCTGCATGTGCTGGGCATAACACAAGACGCGGGAAGGCCCCAGCTGGGCTGTACCAAGGCCTGTTGTGTCGAGGATGGCAAGCCTCGACCTCGTATTCCTGTGGTATCGTTGGGAATTACCCAGCCCGACCCCTCTAAAGCCGTTTTGATCGAGGCTACCCCCGACATCCCGAGCCAGTGGAGCTATTTGACCACCCAAAACAAGGGGGTAGAGCCCTCCATGATCTTTGTTACCCACGCCCATATGGGGCACTATACCGGGCTCCTGCAACTGGGCCGGGAGGCTCGTAACTCGAAGGGGGTCTCGGTCTTTGGGCACCCCAGCTTTACCGACTTCATCGAGACAAGCCAGCCGTGGAAGCAGCTGGTGACCCTTAAAAACATCATACCGGTGTCGATGTCTAACGGCCAAGCTGTCGATATCGGGCAGATCTCTATACGAGCGCTGCAGGTACCACATCGAGACGAGATCAGTGCTACGTATGCGTACCTGATCAAAGGCCCGTCAAAAACGGCGCTTTTTTTGCCCGATATTGATAAGTGGGAGAAATGGTCGCTGTCGATCGATTCGCTCGTAAAAACGGTCGATTTCGCGTTCATTGATGCAACGTTTTTTAGTAGCGCTGAGCTGCCGGGACGCAATATGAGCGAGATTCCTCACCCGCTGGTAGAAGAAACGATAGAGCGTGCCAAAAAATG
>Ga0194130_10004231_pt1 | contig 18430 bp, 20 predicted proteins | sample TA2KigsurfametaG_FD_160084 | JGI IMG/M metagenome (GOLD analysis project Ga0194130, IMG submission 160084) | Freshwater microbial communities from Lake Tanganyika, Tanzania - TA2015050 Kigoma 12 surface | ecosystem: Environmental > Aquatic > Freshwater > Lake | place: Tanzania: Lake Tanganyika... | reverse complement strand
TGTTTGTAGCGGCGACAGGCGTCGCTACAGTACTTGACCTCATCCCAGGTTTTGGCGAGGCTTTTGCGCCACGTGAAGGGGCGCCCGCAGGTGACGCAGACTTTTTCGGGGAGGTCTTGTTTTTTGACACCGCGCATGGCTGATGCGTCCTTATTCGTCGTTGTTCGCGAGTTGTGTGAGCCAGATGGTGGCCTGCTCACGGATGTGCTGGCGCTCGTCGGTACTCAGGTGTTTGAGCCCGAGCACGGCCGGTCCCATGCGCGGATTGGCGCGGAGGGTCTGCTCGTGGGTCAACAGAAAGTTCCAATACAGTAGGTTGAATGGGCAGGCAGCTGTGCCATGACGAAGTGTGGGATTGTAGTGACAGCTGCCACAATAATCGCCCATCTTCTTGATATACGTAGCAGAGGCTATATATGGTTTTGTGGCAATTAAGCCGCCATCGGCATTGAGCCCCATGCCGCTGACATTGGGCCACATCACCCAATCGTAGGCATCGATATACCCGGCCAAAAACCAGTGATTGACGGCGACCGGGTCAATGCCAGCGAGGACGCAGAAGTTGCTAATCAACATCAGGCGTTCGATGTGATGTGAATACCCATGACGCCAGACGTTGGCTATGGTGGTGTCGAGACAGTGCATGCCGCTCTGCCCCTGCCAAAACCACTCGGGCAATGGGCGTTCGGCTTGCCAGTGATTGAGCGTGCGCAAGCCGGGCATGTGGCGCCAATACTGCACATACATGTACTCGCGCCAGCCGAGGATTTGACGCACAAAGCCCTCAACGGCGTTGATAGGTGCCCAGCCATCATGATAGGCGCGCTCAGCGGCGCGGATGCACTCGAGCGGCGTGAGCAGGCCGAGGTTGAGGTAGGGCGACAAGACAGAGTGAAAGAGGACGTGGTCGCGTTGGGTCATGGCGTCTTCGTAGTCGCCAAAAAACGGCAGGCGGTGGGTGACAAAATGCTGCAAGGCGGCTTGGGCGCTGGCGTGATCAACTGCGAGACCAAACGGTGCTGGCGTGCCGTGGGCGTGGGGCATGGCGGCCACTTCGGCGATAACCTGCTGGGTGATGGCATCGGGTGTGATGCTGAAATGGGGTGGGATGGCGCGGGTGGCCGGGAGCGACTTACGATTATCAGCATCGTAGTTCCACTGACCGCCAATCGGTTGACCATCGGCATCCATCAGCACGCCAAAGTGCTGGCGCATAGCACGATAAAACGGCTCCATGACGGTGCGTTTGGTGGCTGGCGTGGTGGCGATTGGATTGTGCTGGCTGACCAAAAACTGCTGATTAGCGAGGATATTCATGGGGCGGTTGCACCACGTCTGCCAGCGCTGTTGGGCCTGACGGGCGGGGTATTCGGCACCGGCCATAGTGATAAACTGGGTGTCGGGGTGGGCGGCAACGTGTTGTGCCAGGGCGGTACGCCAGTTGGCAGACTGATAGTAATCAACGGCGAAGCCAGCTTGGCGGAGTCGTGCTGCATAGTGGCGCAGGGCGCTGATGACCAAGGTGAGTTTGTGATGTTGATAGGCGCGGAGGGTGATGCGGGCGTGGCTTTCGACGAGCATGATACGGATATCGCCCGGCGCAGTAAGTGATTGTGCGTGGGCGATGGCGGGGTGGTCGACGAGGAGTTGATCGGCCAGAATGGCCACGGTGACGGTCATGAGCTACCTTAGTATGATGATACCCATGCAGAGTATCTGCATGGGTATCGCGTCGGGGTGTTATTCGTAGCGCAGGGCCTCGATGGGCAAGAGCAGGGCGGCACGTTTGGCCGGGTAGTAGCCAAAGCCGATGCCGATACCAAGCGCAAAGACAATCGAGATGATGACGGCTGGAATCGAGAGAATCATGCCGAGGCCAGCGGCTGCTGCCACGAGTAGCACGAGTGTCACGGCAAATCCGATCCCAATCATGCTACCGATGAGGCTGATGGTGGCGGCCTCGATGACGAACTGGCCGAGCACGTCGCGGTCGGTGGCGCCGAGCGCCTTGCGGACGCCGATTTCGCGGGTGCGTTCGGTGACGGCGACGAGCATGATGTTCATGATGCCGATGCCGCCGACGACCAAGCTGATCCCGGCCACGATAGCAATAAAGCCGGTGATGGCGCTATTGATACCATTAAGGATGCCGAGGGCCTGGGTTGGTGAATTGAGGCGGAAGTCGTCGATGGCCTCGGGCGGCAAGTTGCGGGCATCGCGGAGCGTCGCCTTGATCAACTCTTCGGCTTGGGTGACGGTGCCCTCGGTGCGGAGCCCGATCAGGATTGACGACATCTGCAGGCCGCGACCGGGCAAATCTTGATTGCCGGCGATGCGGAGACGGGCCGTACTGGCAGGCACCAAGATGCGCTGATCGGATGAGAACGGCCCGCCGGCTGCTTTGATGACGCCGACGACGGTCAGGCTTTGGCCGTTGATGACGATGGTTTGACCGATGGCACGGGCTTTGTTCTCTTCGCCTTCGCCAAATAGGTCTTCGACGATGAGGCCACCGAGGACGGCCACGCGCGCTGAATCTTGTTCTTCGGCATTGGTAAAGAAGCGACCGTATTCAATGGGTACCGACTGTACCTCTTGGTAGCCCTTGCCAGTGCCGACTACGAGTGAGCCGACCTCGACGGTGCCGGCGCGGGCCCGCACTTGGATGGCGACTTCGGGCACGATGGTGCGGAAGATGTCGCTATGGCGGGCGGTCATTTTGTTGAGCGCCTCGAAGTCTTTGATGGAGAGCAACCCATACCCCGAGGTGATGCGGGCGCCGAGGGCGTCTCGATCACCGGGCAAGATGGCAATGCGGCGGGTGCCGAGGTCGATGAAGCGCTCAAAGACTTGGCCTTGGAGGGCGTTACCGAGCGACAACACGGTGACCAGCGTTGACGAGCCGATGATGATGCCGAGCATGGTCAGGAGCGAGCGAAACTTGTTGGCGCGCAGGCTTTCGAGGGCCATGCGTAATTGTTCACCCCACATATGAGGCCTCCCGTTGATGTGAAAGAACGCACCCGTGGTCGTCGGTCTGAATGCCGTAGTAGTCGTGGAGCGCTTGTAAGTTGAGTTGGCCGTCGCGCAGGCTGACGATGCGATCCATCTGCTTGCCGATTTCGGCGTCGTGGGTCACGATAATCACGGTGATGCCTTGCTCGCGGTTGAGCTGACGAAAGAGCTCCATAATCTCGTGGCCGGTGCGGCTATCGAGGGCGCCGGTGGGCTCGTCGGCCAGCAACAAGGCTGGGTTATTGACGAGGGCACGAGCGACGGCCACGCGTTGCTTTTGGCCGCCTGAGAGTTCGTTGGGGCGATTCGTCAGGCGGTTGCCCAGCCCGACTGCCTCGAGGGCAGCGCGGGCGCGGGCATCACGTTCGGCGGGTGGGACGCGGGCGTAGACCATGGGTAATGCGACGTTTTGCAGGGCGTTGAGGCGCGGCAGCAAGTTGAAGTTTTGGAAGATGAATCCCAACTTCTGGTTGCGTACTGCAGCCTGTGCCGAGCGATCGAGTTCGCTGGTATCAATGCCGTCGAGCAGGTAGCGGCCACTGGAGGGCACATCGAGCAAGCCGATGATGGTCATAAGCGTGCTTTTGCCGCTACCGGACGGTCCCATGATGGCCAGCATTTCACCGCGATCGACGTGCATGGTGACGTTGTCGAGGGCGACGACGCGGTTATCACCGCCGTCGAATATTTTGCTGACGTTTGCGATGGAGATGACGGGTTGACTCATTGGGTCACCTCGACGACGTCACCGACGTTTAGGCCGCTGGTGATTTGGATGAGGTCGCTATCGCGCACGCCTACGGTCACGGGGCGATCCTCGCGGGTGTTGTTCTTGACCACGGTCACAACCGTTTGACCATCGACGGTGCGGACTGCACTGCGTGGCACGCTGACGACCCCGTTGGCTGAGGCGGTGATGATTTGGGCTGAGGCAGTCATGCCGGCCTTGACCGCGCGGTCATCGGGAGTGACTTCGACGGTGATTTCGTACGAGACGACGCCACGATCGCTTTGGGCCTCAGGAGAGATGCTGACGACGGTACCAGGCAAGACGGGTGCGCCGAGGGCATCAACGAATACCTCAACTGGTTGACCGACGCTGACTTTGGCGACATCGACTTCGTCGACCGTCACGAGCACTTCAAACTTGGTGACATCGAGGATGCTGACGACGGACGCATTGGTGACGAACTCGCCTGGCTTGGCCTCGACGTTTGCGATGATACCCGCAAATGGCGCTTTGAGAGTGGCATCGTCGATGCGCAAGGTGGCCATCTCGTACTGTGCTTGGGCTTGGGCGACGCGGGCATTGGCGCGGTCAAGGCCGGCTTTGGCGGCGACGACATTGGCCTCTTGGGCCTCGACTTGGGCACTGCGTTGGTCACCGAGCAACTTGTTGAGGTTGGCCTCGGCTTGGGCAACGTCTGCTTGGGCGCTGGCAACATCAACAGTGGCACCGCTGGTCAATGCATCAAGATCGGCACGAGCAGTGGCAAGGCGAGCCTCGGCACTGGCAATGCCACTGAGTTCGTTCTGACGGGCGGCTTCGGCATCACGCGTGGCTTGGGTCAAGTTGTTTTCGGCGTTGGTGAGATTGATCTTGGTTGTTTCAAAGGCGTTGAGGTAATCACGACGAGCTGGGTCGCTGAGGTCGCGACCGGTGCGTGGGTCGTTATCTTCTTTTTGGACGTGCTCCCAGTCATCGCGGGCAGCTGCAAAGGCAGTTTGGGCCTCGCGGACGGCATTGGCACGTTGGGTAACGGCGATATCGGCCTGTTCCTTGGCGACGGCGAGATTCTTGCGCTGTGCGTTCAAATCAGCCTCGGCCTGGGTGACGGCTGCCTGGGCCCGGGCAACGACTTCGGCACGAGTGCCGCTGCGCAACAAGGCCAAGCGTGCTTGGGCCTCAGCCAGATTTGCACGAGCGGCAGCCACGTCGTTGGTGGTGACACTCCCCAGCGTCTGCTTGAGTGCAGCCTCAGCAGCGTTGACTTGAGCCTGTGCGACGACAGCATCTGCCTTGGATTGATCGAGGGCTGCCTTGGCAGCGCTGGCATCAAGTTGGAGCATGGCGTTGTCGAGGGTCACCAACGGTGCGTTTGCTGCGACGCTGTCACCGGTGTTGACCATCACATCAACAACTTTGCCACCCGTACCAAAGCTGAGATTGGCGCTCTGGAGTGGCGACATTTTGCCGGTGGCGGTAATCGTGCTCCGGATGTCCGCCGTGGCGACCGTGTAGGTCTGACCAATTGTGGTGGCATTGTTATTGCTGCGGAGTGCAGGGATGACAATGGCCGCTACCAAGGCGACGACAGCGACGCTGATGATGATAATTGCGCGCCGTGAAAGCGCTGGAATCCGACTCCCAAACCCTTGTGATGCTGTGGCCATGTTGTCCTCTTTTGTGTGTGCTGATGCAAAAACGATTCAAACCAAGATGGATGAGTTGGCGACTCCGTGCAAAAAGAGCTGGCTGATTTGGCTAGCATCGAGTTGCAATTGAAGCGCCTGCGCCTCGGGACCGGTATAGGCCTCTATGAGACAGAAAAATAACATTGCCAGATCTTCCCCATTGCGATGCTGTACAACACCAATTGCAAGCCCGTGTTGCATGAGTGCCACGATGGGCGCCATCATGCTGGTATAAAAGTGGCGTGCCAAATACATTTGTCGCTCTGGGGTTAGATGTGTGCGAATCTCGTGACGCATCATGCGGAAGTCCTCGTGCGTGTGCGCCTGAATGGTACGTATGACTGCGGTGAGTTGATCGACGAACGGATGTTGTTGATTGTTTGCGGTGGCCTGTGATAGCTCATCACCCATGATGCGCAATGCACGATCTGCAACTGCGGCGTAGAGTGCCTCTTTGTCACTGAAGTGGTAGTACAACGTCGGCTTGGTAATACCAACTGCATTGACCACGTCGTTGATTGAGACGCCGACATAGCCACGCTCCATGAACAATCCATGGGCCGTTGCCAATATCTTCTCGGCTGTTTGGGCGCCATCTCGAACCATTGTGCTCCTTTTGACTCATGGGATCCATGAGCATGATTTTTATACCGAACGGTAAGTATTGTAGATTGTTTTCAATGTCTTGTCAATATTTTGCAAATGTTTTGTTCAATGAGAGTTTGATGAGTAAGGAGCAAAAAGGATTCACCGCTAGAGGGTTAGGCTCTAGCGGCGAACGAAGGATGAAAGGTGGTCCTAGGTTACGGCAAATATGAATAGCCGTTGCGCGTCTTCCAGAGGAAGTACGTCTCAAACAGGCGTTTGCCGACATCAAAGAAGACATTCGGAATCAAGATGGCGAATTGGCGTGGCTTGAAGAGGTGATTTGAGATGAGCAAGACCTCTTTCTTGCCGGCGTCCATGATACACAGACCGGGGATCTGACCGAACGCCTTGTGCACGAGCTCCGTCTGACCATGACTGAGGCGGATGATGTTCTCGGCCACGACCTTCCCAGCCTCGTCGGCGGGGAATCCGGTCTTGGGCACACCAAACGGCACTTTGCCTTGGGCAAACGGCGGTTTGACGTCAACCGCGATACCGGCAGCCCAGATGAATGGATACTTGGGGTGTTGGTAGCTATCCTTGACCTGCAAGTACCCGGTGGCGGTGGGCTCGAGATCCTCTGACTGTTTGACAAAGTCGACACCCAAGAAGGGGGCATCAGCATGGCAAACTTGAAATCTATGGTCTCGCCGTTGGTCAAATAGATGCGATCGTGTTCGACTTTGGTGACACCGACCTCGAGTTTGTACTTGATGTTGAACATCTTGAAGAAGCTGGTCAACATCTCTTTGCTGAGGGGCATCCCCTCGATGCCGAAGTGTCCCAAGAATGGCTCTGGAGTAATCCAGTAGAGATCGACTTTCTCGCGGATACCCTCCTCGCGGAGCCACTTTTCGACATTGAACAAGAACTCATAGGCGGCGCCCATACAGCCGGCCAACTGCGTGGCCCCGATGACAATCGGACCAGGGTTGCGCTTGAATGCCTCGAGCGCTTTGCGGGTCTCCATGGCATCATTGGGGGTGCCGATGTAGTGGGTGTGCTCACGCACGCCAGGCGCAACATCGTAGTAGACCTTGGGGCCTGTTGCGATAACGAGATGATCGAATGTCATGTCGCCTTTGCTAGTATGGAGCACCTTGGCCTCTGGGTCGACGTTGATTGCCTCGGCTTGGACAAACGTGACGCTAGCCTTCTTGAGAATTGGCTCTACTGGAACCACGATGTCTTTGACGTCGCGCCAGCCGAGCGGCACCCAGATGAGCGATGGAATAAAGGTGAAATCCGTGGTCTTGCTGACCACGGTGACCTGGTGTTCACCTTTGCCACGACGCTTGAGCTCGAGGGCTGCAGTAAGACCGGCGAAGCTCCCACCAACAACAATTGTGCGTACCATGATATACCTCCACTTCTTTCCTTCGCCCACATACTACGACGCACTTGCTGAGAATAGAATAAGAGAAAATGAGAATTGTGATGAAAAGTACAATTTATTATTGTGGCATATCAATCAATGAAATTGATTTTGTACTTTTGTTCACAATTTGTCTTTATTCGCACAATTTTTCAATAAAAAGTGGTGGCAGGGTGTCGCCTACCACCGTGTTCTATGGGTAATATGACGCTTATTTGAGGACGTATTCGCTGATGATGCGGTTAAACGAGACGATGTCAAAGCCACCGCGAATTTCGAAGCGGACGCGGCCGACGGCGCTGATGAAGAAGTCGATTTCGCAGTCGAGATCGAGGGTGCCGGCAGTTTCGACCGAGAAGGTTTGGACTTTGCTATAGGGGATAGAGGTATAGTCGACCTTTTTGCCGGTGAAGCCTTGGACGTTGGCGGCGATGACGCGTTTATTCGTAAAAACCACTTGATCACGGATGGTTTTGAAGACGGCGAGAACGATTTCGCCATCAATCAAAAACTGGTTAATGATAGGAATCATCTCTTTGGTGGCGATTGGCGTGAGTTTGAACAGGGCATTATTTGAAAAATCAATCATGGGTAACCCTCAATAGCAATGCTTATCCGGCCGTCCAGCCGCCATCGACGGTGAGGACGGTGCCAGTGACGAATTTGGCGTCGGGCGAGAGCAGGTAGGCGACGGCGGCAGCGACATCATCGGCTTGACCAAAGTCAGCCGTGAGTGGCTGGAGGTGGGCGAGGCGGGACTTGATGTGGTCGTCGCTTTGGGCACGTTGACTCATCGGTGTGGCAATCAGCCCAGGGGCGACGACGTTGACGCGCAGACCTTGGGGTGCGTAGTAGGTAGCCATGGCGCGTGAGAGGCCGATGATACCGGCCTTGCTGGCGGCATAGGCGTGGGTAGCGAAATCAGCATCGCCGCCGACCATGCCGAGGACTGAGGCGATGTTGACGATGCTGCCGCGGTGTCGGAGTAGTGCGGGTAAGCAGGCTTTGCTGACCAAAAACTGGCTGGTGAGATTGAGTTGGAGCGTGTAATTCCACCCCTCGAGGGTACACGAATCAACTGGGCCATCGCCGGCGCGCCGGCCGCTGCCACCGGCGGCATTGCACAGACCGTCGAGGTGTGTGATGGGCGCGAGGGCGGCCATGACGGCTGATTCATCGGTGATATCGACGGTTATGGGAGTGATTGGCGCGTGTGGATAGGTATCACACAGTGCTGTCAATGCCTGCGCATTGCGATCGACGGCGATGATTGTGGCGCCTTCTGTGACGAGGCGTTGGGTGGTGGCGAGTCCGATACCGCTAGCGGCGCCGGTAACAATGATGGTGTGGTTGTGAAATCGTTGCATAAATACATAACCCCTCGGTGGTATATGACTATCATATACCACCGAGGGGTAAGATGCGATACTATCCGCGGGCTTGGGCGACGGCTGCGCTGATTGCGCGAGCGGCGTAGACTTTGACCATGGCGCGGCGGTACTCCTCTGAGGCGTGGATGTCGCCGAGGTAGTCCATGTCGTCGCCGGCCTTGCTAGCGGCGGCCTTGCTGGCTGCGTCACCACCATCGGTACCGATGAGTGCTTGTTCGGTGGCAGTTTGGCGGACGGCTTGTGGGCCGGCGCCGGTAACGGCCACGCGGGCGCTGGTGATTTTGCCACCACTCATGCTGACCATGGCGGCAACGCCGACGATGGCATAGCGTGAGGCGGGGTGCTTGAGCTTGGCGTAGGAGGCACCTTGGCCGGCGCCGATGACGGGGACATGCACGGTGGTGATGATTTCACCGCTGTCGAGGGCAGTGGTGAGCATGGCCACGAACATGTCGTCGGCGGCGATTTGGCGGGTACCACTGGCGCTTGCAACGGAGACAGAGCCACCGAGGGCCAAGAAGACGGCCGTGAGGTCGGCAGCCGGGTCGGCGTGGGCCAAGGCGCCGCCGATGGTGCCGGCGTTGCGAACTTGGATATCGCCGATTTGGCCGACGCAGTCGGCGACGATGGCGCAGGTGCGTTTGACGGCAGCTGAGCTGGCGATGGCATGATAGGTCTCACCGGCGCCGATGGAGAGGGTGTTGCCGTTGACGGCGATGCCCTTGAGGTCGTTGGCGGCGGCGATGTCGATCAAGACGGTTGGCTGACTCAGGCGCAACTTCATGGCGGGGAGCAATGAGTGGCCACCGGCAACCAACTTGGCGTCTTCGCCGTGTTGTTGCAAGAGCACCAAGGCTTCGGCCACACTGTTGGCTTTCACATATTGAAAGGCAGCAGGAATCATAGGACTAATACTCCTTTCGCACGCGCCTACTTATGGGCGTGCATGGCTTTCCAGACGCGTTCGGGCGTGGCCGGCATTTGCATATGCTGGACACCGAACGGTGACAAGGCATCAATGATGGCGTTCATGACACACTGGGCGCTGCCGATGGTACCAGCCTCACCTGCTCCTTTGACGCCGAGCGGATTGACCGGACTGGGGGTCACGGTGTGATCGATCTCGTAGTTGGGGAGCATGGCGGCGGTTGGCACGGCGTAGTCCATCAAGGTGCCGCTGAGCAACTGACCGTTGTCATCATACACCGCTTGCTCGAAGAGTGCTTGGGCGATGCCTTGGGCGATACCGCCGTGGAGCTGACCGTGCACGATGAGCGGGTTGATGATGTTGCCCACGTCGTCGACGCCGACGTAGCGTTTGAGCTCGATGGCACCTGTCTCTGGCGTCACTTCGACGATACAGATGTGGGTGCCAAAGGGGAAGGTGCAGTTGGGTGGATCGTAGTAGGTGGTCTCGTCCAAGAAGGGTTCTTCGCCGTTGGGCATGCTGGCGCCGACCGAGGCGTAGAGGGCAATCTCGCCGAAGGTCTTGGACTTATCGGGTGAGCCTTTGACGTGAACTTTGCCGTCGGCGAAGACCATGTCATCGGGGTTAGCCTCAAGGAGATGGGCGGCGAGGCGCTTGGCCTTCTCTTTGATTTTTTGGACGGACTTGACCATGGCAGTACCGCCGACGGCGAGGCTACGAGAGCCGTAGGTGCCGTAACCGAACGGGGTGCCAGCGGTGTCGGAGTGCTCAATCAAGACGTTGTCGTAGGGCACGCCGAGCTCGTCGGCCACGATTTGGGCGAAGGTTGTCTCGACGCCTTGGCCATGGGGGAGTGAGCCGGTAGTGACGACGACTTGACCGGTCAGGTGAATGCGCACATTGGCGCTCTCCCACAAGCCGGCACCCCAACCTTGGCCGTTGGCCCAAGCGGTCGGTGCCACGCCACAAATTTCGACGTAGGAGCTGATGCCGATGCCGAGGTAGCGACCCTGCTTGCGCAACTCGGCCTGCTCGCGGCGCATATCGGCGTAGCCGATGGTGGCGAGGGCTTTGTCGAGGGCGGGGGCGTAGTTACCGCTGTCATAGGGCAACAGACCGAGGCCGTTGTTGTAGGGGAACTCGTGGGGTTGGATGAAGTTGATGCGGCGCACCTCGGCAGGATCCATGCCGAGCTCGGCCGCCCAACGATCCATCATGCGCTCAATCAGGTACGACGCTTCGGGGCGGCCAGCGCCGCGATATGCGTCAACCATGGCGGTATTGGTATAGGTGGCGATGACGTCAATTGAGACGTTGGGGATTTTGTAGACGCCGGTGACGATGCGCCCGTAGAGGGTGGTTGCAACGCCGGGGGCGATGGTTGAGAGGTAGGCACCGAGACCGGCATAGGTCTTGATGCGCAAACCGGTGACGCGGCCATCGCGGGTGCCACAAATCTCGACGTCGGTGACGTGATCACGACCATGACTTGAGGACTTGAAGTTCTCGGAGCGATCCTCGACAAACTTGACCGGGCGACCGAGTTTGCGTGCGGCCCACATACAAAAGACCATGTCTTGGTAGACGAAGATCTTTTGGCCGAAGCCACCACCGACGTTTGGTGCAATCACACGCAACTTAGTCTCGGGGATACCGAAGACGAAGGCAGTGAGGAGCAACCGGTGGACGTGGGGGGCTTGTGAGCTACTCCAGAGGGTGAACTCGCCGGTGGAGCTCTCATAGCTGGCAATTGAGCCACGGGTCTCCATCGGGGTGGGCATCAGGCGTTGGTTGACGATACGCTCTTTGACGACCACTTGGGCGTTGGCGACTGCTGCATTGGTGCTGTCGCGGTTGCCGGCGTTCCACTCGACGACAATGTTGTTTGGGGCATTCTCGTGGAGTTGGGGGGCACCGGGGTGGGTGGCTTTTTCGGGGTCGACGACGACGGCCAGGGGCTCGTAGTCGACATCGATGAGGTCAAGGGCATCGCGGGCGATGTAGCGGTCTTCGGCGATAACCACGGCGACCGCCTCGCCAGCAAAGCGGACGACATCGACCGCAATGGCGCGAGGGGTGTTAAGGTTATTTTTGAAGCCGCCGGCGGGCCAGGCGCAGGGGAGTGGATTAACGTCCGTCATGTCTGTGCCGACATAGACGGCGACCACACCAGGGAGCGCTTTGGCTTTGCTGGTGTTGATGGAGCGGATGCGGGCGTGGGCGTAGGGACTGCGCAGCACGGCTGCGTGGGTCATCCCGTTGAGTTTGACGTCGTCTAAGAAGTTTCCATGGCCGGTGATAAGTTGGGGGTCTTCACGCCGTTTGAGGGCGCGACCCACCATACGCGTCGTTGCTTCTGCCGTCATTGTTGTTCCTCCAACAAGCGAACGGATTCCGTGCCGATGAGAATGGGGTCTTCCAAGTGATTGAACTCAGTGCGCATCCGATATGCGCTAGGCGTTGGGTGACGAGACCTGTTCGCCACGCATCTTGGCGGCGGCGTACTGGACGGCGCGCACGATGTTGTGGTAGCCGGTGCAGCGACACAGGTTGCCTTCGAGACCATGACGAATTTCGTCATCGGTGGGGTTGGGGGTTTGGGCGAGCAAGTCGGTTGCCGCCATAATCATGCCTGGGGTACAGAAACCGCACTGTAGACCGTGACACTCCCAAAAGCCCTCTTGGAGTGGGTGAAGTTGACCATCTGGTGATAGCCCCTCAATGGTGGTAACCGATGCACCATCACAGCGAGCTGCCAGAGTTGTACACGACTTCACGCTCTTGCCGTTTACCACGACCACACAAGCACCACACTGACTTGTGTCACACCCGATGTGTGTCCCGGTCAAGTTGAGGTGCTCACGCAGATAGTGCACCAACAACGTGCGGTCTTCGACATCACTGGTGTGGGTCTTCCCATTGACCGTTACCGTAATCTTAGCCACAAAATGCCTCCTTTTGCGTCACGTGGAACGTGTCGTATCTGTAACTGCAAACGCAGTAGACAGCCATGTAGAATGCATGAGTTACGGGATCATGCGCCCAATCAAAAAGCCGATGACCAACAGTACTGCGGCGGCCACAATGCGCCCGGTGGTCGTGTTGAGCATCTCTCCCATCATACCAGCCACGAGCGTCTCGGGCTTCATTTGTTCGGCCTCGCTGAGGACGACCTTTTTGGGTGATGCCGGTGCCACGGGCTCACCTGATGGCGCGGATGCGCTCGGTACCACGGGTTCAGGTGATACAACGGATGCCACAGGGGTGTCTGATGCGGCGGGGGCCACTGGCTCGGCCGGAATGCGTTGGAGAATCTGCTGCTCGAGTGCTTTGAGGGCTTGGCCGATGAGTTGCTTGGAGGCGCCATCAATCAGGCGTTGGCCGACGCTGGCAAGCATACCGCCGATTTGTGCTTCGCCGCTGTATTTGAGATTCGTCTTACCACCCTCAAGCGGTTCGAGTTCAACGAACCCGACGCCGTCCACGACGCCATTTGAGCCTTTGCCGGCGGCGACGAGCTTGTATGATTGTGGTGGATTGACGTCCTCGAGACGGATTTTGCCACTGTAGACGCCCTTGATACCGGCAATGCCGATTTTGATGGTACCTTCAAATTGGTTTTCACCGACTTCGGCGAGTGATTCACAGCCGGGCACCACACGGGCAAGCACCTCGATGTCGTTGAGTGCTGTCCATACTTGGGTTTGGGTGGCGTTGATGGTGTAGTTCCCTGAAATTTTCACCGGATACTCCTTCGCATGTTGAGCACACGCTTCGCACACAATACTAACATCAGACGTGTTTGGTGCGACGATAATTCTGCGTACTATGTATTATATAGAAGTTGTGCAGTGTGTACACGGCGACTTTGACACGATGAGGAATGTGACACGTTCTGTGGTACTGGTTGGACGTATGTGCCGGTGATGATGGGAGCCTATTCGACCGAATATACCGGAATGAAATGGGTCAGCACAGTGCATTTAAATCGTAAATAGTGCTACGCCACCATGCTATGCTGAAACGTGCGCTTTGTCAATGATGAAATTGGACAAAACGTTGGTCTCAATCAGCGAATCATGAGGAATCCATGCAGCAGAGACTCACAATTGATGTGACTGGTGATGTGCACGATGGCGTGCTTCGGTTGCCTGCACTCCCTGATGTGGCACACCAGCCGATGGTTGGCCTCATGTATTTGCTTGCGCACTGCACCATGCTCACATTTGATGGAATTTGTCGACGACAGCGCATGCGTATCACACAGTATGTGTGTACGATTACAGCGCAACAACGAGAGATTCATCCGCAAATCTACGAGACAATAGCGCTTCAAATGGAGGTCCGCGGTGATGTGGCGCATACACAACGCATCACGCATGGGTTTCACCTTATTCCCAAGTACTGCCCGGTGCATGCGACACTGGCGGCAACATGCGTGATAACGCATCATCTGACGATGACGGAGGTATGATGAAGGTCCGAATTGAAACGGCGTGCGGCGAGATTGTGGTGATCTTGGCCACACAACAGGCACCGTTGACGGTGGCGAATTTTGTGCGGTACGTGCAGGCAGGCGCCTATACCGACGGGGCGTTTTGGCGTACTGTGGTGATGAACCCGGATAATCAACCGGCGAATGACGTCAAAATCGAAGTCATTCAAGCAACGTGTCGTGATGATGTGCGCAAGTTTGATGCGATTGCCATGGAGCAGACGCGCACAACGGGCCTTGCGCATCGCGATGGAACCATTTCGATGGCGCGCTTTGCACCGGATTCGGCACAGGCAGATTTTTTTATTTGTATTGGTGATCAACCAGAACTTGATCAGGGTGGGCGACGCAATCCGGATGGATGGGGGTTTGCAGCGTTTGGTCAAGTGGTCGAAGGTATGGATGTGGTGCGTCAGATTCAACGCCAGCCGCACCATGAACAACGCTTGACGCCGGCAGTGGTTATTCATCAAATGACGATTATCGAGTGATTTGACAGAATCTCCATATCATTCGTATAATCGGTGGCATATTTCATCGAAAATCTTTCGCATCTGCGGCCTGAGCAACGGCGCACGACACGGCAAAGTTCGCCGTGACGCACCTGCAAAGAACTCACGTCATTCATGAGGTGTTTTAATGCAGTATTTGTGTGGCGCAAATTTACTCGAACTCGTCCAAGGCGATATTTGCGTGCAACGGGTTGACGCTATCGTCAATGCCGCCAACGAGTCGTTGACTGCTGGTGGCGGTGTATGTGGCGCCATTCATCGGGCCGCCGGTACGGAGCTGGCGCGTGCCTGCAACGAAATTGGTGGTTGTCCGACAGGCGAAGCACGGCTTACCCCTGGCTTTTTGTTACGGGCAACATACGTCATTCACGCAGTGGGGCCACGGTGGCACAGTCGTACCGAAGATGCGGTATTGCTTGAGCAGGCCTATCGCAATGCGCTTGAGCTGGCGCGTGCCAACGATGTCGAGACGATTGCGTTCCCGGCGATTAGCACGGGCATCTTTGGGTATCCACTCGACGAGGCAGCGACCATCGCTATTCGCACAGTATCACGCTTTTTGGAGCAACAAACACAAATCAAACTTGCACGCTTTGTCTTCGTCAACGAAGAGGCCTTTGCGGCGTTCCGCTATGCGGCACGACGGCAGTTGGTCAATGCATCGGTGGCCAGCTAATCGCTAAACGATATGGCACGTGAGCGGGGGATTTCAGCGACATCTCCCGCCTTTTGTTGTTGTGGACTGGAACGAACCATGTGCCTGGTGCGTCATGTTCTATGAACACGCATTGTGTGGGTAATAGGTCGTGATGAAGTAATGCGAGGCAAAAGATGCACCGTTTTGTTATTGTGATGGTGTGGGCACTGATAAGTTGGGGCTGTACGACGACGCCAGAAGCACCAGTGGTTGATGAAAAAGCACCACCGCCACAGGCCCCACTTAGCGGTGAGTGGGTGTTGCTGAGTATGAATGGTACCCCGTTGGCAGAACTCACGGTCTCTTTGGAGTTTCAAGGAACACAAATTGCGGGAATGAGCTTTTGTAATACGTACAGTAGTAATATCACGGTTGATGGTGATACCGTGACGATTAATCCTGCTATTGCCGCCACGAAAATGTTTTGTCCCGAAGGAGATACTATGACGCGCGAACAGGCATACTTCGATGCGTTGTCAGCGGTTGCGTCATATGCGGTTGTCGGTGAACAACTTGAGTTACGCGATGTAACGGGGCAGGCTATCTTGGTGTACCAGCGCTAAAGCGCAACACTGTGTGTGAATATTCGATCACACTGCGAAAGGATTCATCTTATGCCACGACGAATGTTGCTGTGGATGATACTGTTGATGACCGTCGTTGCGTGTGCGATGCCGGGTGGTAACACGCTGGCAAACACACAGTGGCAACTGCTCTCAATGAACGATCAAACACCGCCAGATGGCATCATTGTCAATTTAGCGTTTACCCAAGACACCTTTGGAGGGGTTGGCTTTTGTAATAATTATGGTGGGAATTATCGTGTGAGTGGCGACACACTGACCATGGATCAAATGACCATGACCATGATGGCGTGTATCGGCGATAATCGCGACCAACTTGAGCAACAGTACGTGACTGTATTACAGCAGGTAACCACGTATGCTCGTGATGAGAACGAATTACGCTTGTTGGATGGGGCGAATCGCGTGGTGTTACGCTTTGTGCCGTTGAATTAGTCCGAGTGCATTCATGGTATCCTGAGACGGATCATAATCGCCCAACAGAGAGAGGTGCGCCGATGCAACTCCCACAGTCAAAGATTGACTTTTATCGTGAACACGGCTTTGTGCAGATTGACAATGTGCTGAGCCCGGCAGAGCTTGATGAGCTCGGTCAGGCACTCGAAGAAGTGATGCTGACCGATGCCCAAAGCTCCATTCAGACTGATCGCGCTGGTGGTAACTACTACAAAGTGCTGAATCAGCGGGTCAACACATGGCGTGACCATGGGATTATGGCCAAGTATGTGCTCCACGAGCGACTGGCCCAGATTGCCCTGCAGTTGACGGGGGCACCGGGGATTCGCTTGTTCCATGACCATGCGTTGTGGAAGATGCCGGGTGACTCGAAGGCAACGCCGTGGCACCAAGACTTCCCGTATTGGCCGATGCACGAGTCAGGCGCACTCTCAGCCTGGATCCCGTTGCACGACGTCGATGAACACAATGGATGCATGATGTTTGTGCCAGGCTCACACAAACGGGGCAAGTTGACGGGCATTGATTTGGTCAATCCGCAGGATATTTTTGCGTTTGAGGAGAGTGCCGGGCTTGCACAGCAGAGTGCGGTCAAGGTGCCACTCAAAGCAGGATCGTTGACATTCCACAACGGCTTGTGCTTTCATTATGCGCATGCAAATCAGTCGGAGAAGCCACGGCGCGTGCTAGCACTCATCTACTACCCTGATGGCACTCGGTTCAACGGCAAATCGCACGTGATGACCGACGGATTGGGGTTACAAGAGGGTGCGCCAATCAAAGCAGGGATATTCCCGTTATTGGCACGGCAGTCATAATTAATACACCATGCACACGGAGGATGGATTCAGCGAATCCATCCTCCGTGTGTGTTTATTTGACCGTGATGGTGCCGTACATGCCGGCATCAAAGTGCCCTGGGTAGGTGCAGATGAACAGGTAGGTGCCGGACTGACTTGGTTGCCAGGTGATGCCGCCGGTCTGATTGGGCATAATCATGGGCATCGAGGCAATCACCGCCGGGTGTTGGGGTAGGTAATCGGCCTGATTGATGGCATCACGATTGATTTCAGTGGCCACGCGCATGTCACCATCAACAATCACGATGTTGTGCGGTAGGCGTGACGTGTTCTCAAAGTCGATAGCCAATGTTTGACCTACGGCGACTGCGATGTCGCTCTGCGCAAACAGCATGGTATCACGGACGGTCATGGCAACTACGATGCGGTCGCAATCGGTTGTACACGGTGTCTCTAGTGCTTGGAGCGTGTCAACCGGCTGCGCCGGAGTTTGCGCTTGACAGGCACTGATGACCACCGTTATGCAGAGGAGAAGCAACGCACGCCGCATGACCACCTACCATTCTGCGACGCTGCCGTCTTTGTGCCGCCAGATCGGATTCTTCCAGTTGTGGCCTTCTTTGGCCTTGGCGCGCACATACTCCTCGTTGATCTCGATGCCGAGACCAGGGCCGTTGGGGATGTTGACCATGCCATCTTTGTATTGAAAGACTGTCGGATCGACGAGATAGTCGAGCAAGTCATTGCCCTTGTTGTAGTGGATGCCGAGGCTTTGCTCTTGAATGGTGGCGTTGTGACAGGTGGCATCGATTTGCAGACAGGCAGCCAAGGCGATGGGACCGAGGGGGCAGTGTGGGGCCATGGCGACGTCGTAGGCCTCGGCCATTGAGGCGATCTTTTTGACCTCGGTGATGCCGCCGGCGTGCGACAAATCGGGCTGGATGACGTCAACCAGGCCGTCGGCGAGGATGCGTTTGAAGTCCCAGCGCGAGAAGAGCCGCTCGCCGAGGGCAATCGGGATGGCCGCTGCATTAACAATATCGCGGATGGCTTCGTAGTTCTCGGAGAGCACGGGCTCTTCGATGAAGAGCAAGCTGTGGGGTTCGAGCGCCCG
>Ga0194130_10004227_pt1 | contig 18439 bp, 34 predicted proteins | sample TA2KigsurfametaG_FD_160084 | JGI IMG/M metagenome (GOLD analysis project Ga0194130, IMG submission 160084) | Freshwater microbial communities from Lake Tanganyika, Tanzania - TA2015050 Kigoma 12 surface | ecosystem: Environmental > Aquatic > Freshwater > Lake | place: Tanzania: Lake Tanganyika... | reverse complement strand
TTATAACATCAGTAGGCATAATGTATGCTTTGATATTTGTTACACAACCAGTTACTGGTCAGTCAGAAAATGATAAGATGTTTTTTAATGTGTTGGGAAGCGTAGCAACATTTATTACAGGAACACTAGCGGGACTTCTTATTGGTAATTCTGGTGCCAAAGATATTATGCAAGCACAGATGGATAATAAAAAAGTAGATTCAGAAATTAGAATGGCAGAGGACAAGTTGGATGCAGAACTTGACGAAGTTAGAGCAAGACTTGCTAAAAAGCCAGACGGTGCAATGCCAGAAGAGCAGCCAGTAGATACAGACTGGGATAAGAGGTAGTTGTGGCAGAGCAAGGTACAGCAGAAAAATTTATTGAAGTAGCCAAGGGCGAAGTTGGAACTATTGAAGGTCCAAAAGATAATGAAACTAAGTATGGTAAGTTTGCCAAGGCTAACTTTCAACCATGGTGCGGATCATTTGTTATGTGGTGTGCAAATGAGGCAGGAGTAAAAGTTCCTAACACAGTATACACACCTGCAGGTGCAGCAGCATTTAAGAAGGCAGGCGCCTGGATTGATGGAGATATGGCAGATCCAGATGCGGGAGATGTTGCCTACTTTGATTTTCCATCTGACGGGGTAGATAGAATATCTCATGTTGGTATTGTTATTGAAGATAACGGTGATGGAACGGTATGGTGTATTGAAGGAAATACTTCTTCAAATAAAAAGGGAAGCCAAAGAAATGGCGGAGAGGTTTGTAAACAACTTCGTGCCTATAAGAAAAATAAGAAAAATATTTTTATTTCAATTGTAGGGTTTGGCAGACCTAAGTTTGGCAACACACAAGCCTCCACCTCAAAGCCTGAAAAGGTTGGTCCAAAAGTACAAGAAGCCATAGATTTTTTAACATCAAAGGGTTATAAGGTTACAAAGTAGTATTTGACTTTAAATACGTAGTTTGCTATACTATCTAAAAGAGAAAAATAGGAGATGAAATGACCTGCATCGCTGTTGTTCGTGATGTTGCAAATAATAAAATTTGGATGGCTGGTGATCGTGGTATTTCAGATGATAATACTCTAAGCGTATGTTCAAGTCCCAAGGTATGGAAAAAAGAAGGCTATCTGTTTGGCTATGCTGGATCAATGGACGGGGACAGAATAAAACATTTATTTGTACCGCCTGAATATGAAGGGCGTGGCAGTGTTGATAAATTTATGTATAGCAAGTTTCTTAAGGCTTTACGTAAATTTTATGAAGAGTGGTGGGTAGATACATCTACAACATCTGATTTTGGAATGATTATTTGTGTGCGTGGAAAAATATATGAACATAACGCATCAGATATGTCATTAACTCAGTACGAACAAGATTATTTGGCAATGGGTTCTGGTGGAGATTTAGCATTAGGTTCATTATATTCTACACAAAAACAAAAAGATGCTAGGAAACGTGCCGTACAGGCGGTAAGTGCTGCAATTACGCACTCATCTACCTGTAAGGGTCCTATTGACATCTTGGGTATTTAGATATATACTAAAGATATGAATCATATGAATGAAGAAGATTTGTCCCCAGAGGATCAAGAATTCGGCATCTGGTTGTCCAATGGTATTGACAGGGGCTGGGTTACTGAGCCATACTGTCACACGCATGATGGTGGAATTCAATACATGAGTGAAGAAGAGTTAGAAGAATGGGAAGCAGGAGGCGACCCATGCGAGCACGTAGTTAGATTAATGATATAAGGAGAAAAATGAAAAAAGTAGTGGGGTTGTTAACAGCGCTTTTTGTTGCTGCATTTTTGCCAGCGGTATCGGCAAATGAAAAACCAGCAATTGCAATTATTGATACAGCAATTGATACATCAAAGGTAAATGTTGTACATGAGGTTTGTATTCTATATGAAATTCGCTGTCCGAACAAAAATTCTTTTATGGAGGGTCCAGGAGCAGCAAGCCTTCCTGCATCTCAATTATATAGAAATGGATTTCAGCACGGAACAATAATGGGTTCAATTGCTTCTAAAACAAACCCAAACATGAATATTGTTTTTATCAGAATTGTTTCAATGACAAATAGTGGCAGACAGGGCTATTATGATGAAAATCTTGTTAATGAGGCTTTAAAATGGGTTATCAATAATAAGAGCAGGTTTAACATTGTTGCCGTTTCTGCATCTGTTGGCAGTCATAGATTAAAGACTGGCGCAAACTACTGTCCGATTAATCAGGCACTTAAGAACAGCATTGTTTCTCTTCAGGGTCTTGGAGTCGGCACAGTTTTTGCAGCAGGAAATAATTATGATCGGCTTCGTGTAGATACTCCTGCCTGCACTCCAGAGGCAATTGCAATTGGGTCTGTAGGAGAACGAGGAAATATTGAAAACTACAGTAATGGAGGACCAGACTTAGATTTTTATGTCTTGGGAACACATCAGAGCGTAGTGAGTAGAGCAGTAGGAACTTCTGCTGCAACCGCTGCGTTTTCTGCATACTGGGCAAAAAACTACAAGGGTAGCTATCAAGCCACATACGATTATCTAAAGTCTATTGGAAAATATGCTGAGGGTAATGGAATCAAAACAAATCTATTTGTTGATATTTTAAGTTAGTGGTATAATAGTTAGTGCACCTGCCAATCGGGGGTGCACTAAACTAACTCGCTGAAAAGGAGAAAAAAATGGTAAGTTCGTTTGCATTGGATCTTTTTAAGGATCCATTTTTTATTGGTTTCAACCGTGAGTTGGACCGCCTTAATAATATACATCGTTATGAAGCACATAACAAGTCATATCCACCATACGATTTATTAAAGTTGGATGATGATAAGTATCAGTTATCGCTGGCTGTTGCTGGGTTCTCTAAAGAAGATATTGATGTTTCTGTAGATAATGGAACATTAATTATCAAAGGAGAGATTGTAGAAGTCATGGATGCTGAGGTTGTTCATAAAGGAATTGCAACTCGCAAGTTCACACGCACCTTTGCTCTTGGAGAGTATATGGAGGTTGGTCGTGCTGAAATGGCAGACGGTGTTCTTAATATCTTTGTGGAAAGAAATATTCCCGAAGAAAAGAAACCAAAGAAAATTGCAATTAAAGTTGCAAAAACAAAATAGTTGACAAAAGACTATATTGATGCTATAATTTAATATACCAATGGGCAGTCTTTTTCCTTTCTCTTCTGCCCAGGGGTACGGACACCTGAGCATGTGTATAAACTGCTCATAAAACTAAAGGAGTAGCAATGCCAAAGTATGATTATAAATGTGATACTTGTGGCTCTGTCCTTGAATTTGAACGAGGTATGGGAGAAGATAGAGAACCAGTATGTTGTTTCAAAAGCATGGTAAGAGTATGGAATTCTTCTCCAAGCGTAATGTTTACTGGTTCTGGATTTTATGCAACCGATAATAGAAAGCAGATATAATTAGATTATGAGTTTTATTCTTAAGCAACGTTCAGAAAAGCCAAAAAAACAGTGGAAGCTACAATTAACAGACAGGTGTGATCGCTGTAGCGCTCAGGCATATGTCTTGGTAAAGGGGTCTACTGGATCCTTAATGTTTTGTGGTCATCACTATGAGTCCATTATGAATAGTGCGGACGGTTATAAAAACATGATGTCCTTTATGCTTGAAGTGGTTGATGAGCGCGAACAGTTAAATGAAAATAGACTAGTGGGGAGTGTTAAATAATGTATACATATTTTGTTAGAGAAGTTACAAATGTAGTTGACGGAGATACCGTTGATGTACTGATTGATTTGGGATTTGATATCTTGTTCGCATCCCGTGTTCGTCTTGCTGGAATTGATACCCCAGAGTCCAGGACAAAAGATAAGGTTGAGAAGGCACTAGGTCTTGAGTCAAAAGACTATTTAAAGAAGCAGCTAAAAGATGCAAAATCTATTGTTATAAGGACTGAGAAGATGAACTCTTCTGAGAAGTACGGAAGAATTCTTGGCTGGCTATATGTTAATGGAGAATCAGAGTCTGTCAATAATAAGATGATTAATGATGGGTATGCTTGGGGTTATTTGGGAGAAACAAAAATTAAGGATTTTGAGGTCTTAAAAAAGGCAAGAGCAAAGTCTGGAAAATGAACCAAGATAGGTATGACATTGAAAAGTTGATTCTTGCAGGTGGCCTGCAGATTGCAGGGGTAGATGAAAATGGAAACCCTTTATATCAATTTACAGAAAAAATGAAACAAATAAACGAGGAACTTTATAAAGATCATCTTAACTTTGTTAACTCAGAGATAATGAAGCTTTGGGAGTCTGGTTTTGTCGATATGAATCTTTTTGACGATGAGCCAAGAGTAACTCTTACCTCAAAAGCTTTTGTTCCAGATGCCCTTGCCAAACTAACCAAACAACAGAGATGGTCTTTAGAAGAAATAAAGAGGCTTTTAAAGAGGCGAGAAATCTGATATAATCTTAGTATGCCATATAGTATAGGTGCTAAGGGATCATACGGCTGTTCTGGTTACCCTGCCATTAAGGACAGCACCAAAGAGGTAATGGGCTGTCATAAAACTCGTACAGAGGCAGCAGCACAGATTTATGCAATCAATCGTTCTGAAGGCAATATTGGAAAAGGTATGCATCGTAACATTAAAGAAGGCGACTTTGTGATGGGCATGACAACCGAAGGCATTGCTCATGGCGTAGTAGAACATATAATGACTGAAGGCGGAATTCTTGGAATGCCTGGGAGCAAGTATGCTCTTAGATCAATGCCTCCTGAAAACCCTGCAATGTCAGTTAGGTATCATGAAGAAAAAGAAAATGGTTGGGAACCAACTGCCTATAGCATTGGCATGATGTATGCAGATGCACAAAAGGTAGATATTGAAACACATAGCATGGACGGAGAAGAAACGATGAAGTCTTATCACTCTGATAATGAAGAAGAAGATAAGTGGGACAACATGACCAAGGCTTGTTGGGTTGGATATGAACAGCGTGGCATGAAAGAAAAAGATGGCAGAATGGTGCCAAACTGTGTTCCAGTTGGAAAAGCAAAAGATATGGATAAAGCAAAGGGAATATCTGTTGGAGATCACGTTCTATTTGCTGTTCCTAAACCACCAGACAAGACAGAGTCTGCACACGGAATTGTTGAAAGGGTAGAGAGATCAGGAAAAATTAAACTTCCCGGAACTAACGAAAGCGTGGAAGCATCTTCTGACAACCCAGTAGCAGTTGTTAGAGTTTATGCAATGGATGAAAAAGGTAAGATGACAAGGACAGATAGACGTGTTGTAAAACCGTTTAGTTCCTTGAGAGTTTCTTCCAAGCCCATGGATAAAACAATAGATGAAGATGATATAGAAAAAGCATCTGCAAAAATAGAGGCAAGACTAAGCGAATTAGTGCGAGCATATAATAAGGGCAAAGAAGGTAACAAGAAAATATCTGTTGGCACCTTAAGGTCTGTTTATCGTCGCGGTATTGGTGCATATAGAACTAATCCATCCTCTGTTCGTGGAAGCGTATCAAGTGCAGAGCAATGGGCCATGGGAAGAGTAAATGCTTTTATGGCTGGGCTTCGAGGAAGATTTCCTAGAAAACCATTTGATTTAGATCTTTTCCCAAGTGGTCATCCAAGATCAACTAAAAAGTTTGATTGGTCTGGTTCGTTGTTTGATATGAAAACTTTTAGGAAATAAAATGTCATCAGGTCAACACATAAGACACGATGGTTTTAACTCAGTTCAAATTAAAGATGGAATGATTGTTCGTCTTCGTAAAGATGGAACAGTTAAAGCAGTAATTGGAAAATACGGGGAGTCTAAAAAAAATGTCAAGAACTAAAATAGTGCAGGCAGGAGATATTTATAAGCAAGAATCTTACATGCCAACTGGTGGAATGAAAGCTGCTGCACGTCGTGCTTTAAAATGGAAAGCAGATGGTAAAGCAAAGGGTGCGGGAACTCCAGTGGGCTGGGGTCGTGCAACCGATATTGTTGCAGGTAGAGCAATGTCTTTATCTACAGTAAAAAGAATGTTTTCCTTTTTTTCACGTCATGAAGTTGACAAACAAGGCAAAGACTTCTATAATAGTAGTGATCCATCAAATGGTCGCATAATGTGGGATGCATGGGGTGGAGACGCTGGTTTTTCTTGGTCTCGCAAAATTGTAGAGAGAGAAAAAAACAGAGTTAAAAAGGTTTGGGAAGGCAGCGCATTTAATATTTAGGGGGTAAGGGTGGAAGACTTAAATCTTGAGGAAGTTAAGCAGTTGGTTAATTTTTATAGACAAAAAGCAGGTGAATTAGAATTTTCTAATTTACAGTGGCAAATAAAATATAACAGGCTGTTATCCAATAAGCAGCAAGCATCAACTGCAAAAACAACAAAAAATAAATCTGAGTAAAGAATAGTTTTATGGAATACGCATTTGTTGCTGTTATTACTATAATCCTGTCATTTTTTATTGTTTCTTTTATAGATTCTAAAAGAAAAATACCATTAAACAGGGTCATGTACAGACAAAGCGACAATCATGAATTTTTAAAAAAGTTCTTCTCTAGACAAACAGATCAGTTAGAAAAAACAACACAATCACAAATAAGACAAAAAAAGAATACCACAAAGCTTCTTGTTACAGAGGAAGATAAGGCATACTGGGTGGTTGATAATATTTTTTATACAGCAAATGTCATAAATGGAATTCCAGATTTTGATAATGCGGTGCCAATAGATACCTCAGATATGTCTCAAAATGAACTTGACAAAATGCTTTTTATACTGGATAATTTAGATAGGGGTGATAAGAATGAACGTGGTGGTTCAGGGGACTAAAGAGTTTTCAGACTATAATCTATTTCTACGTGCTATGGGTGTTGCCATGTCGGGCATGGGCGAAGAAGATAAAGAGTTAAACATTTATTCCGTAGGCCCCGTTAAAATCAATATGATGGCAATGGAGTTTGTTAATCTCTCGGAGAGAGGGATGAAGGCACGTGGTAAAAAAATTAAATATTACATGGTTCCCTTTTCATGGGTAGAGGAAAATATGGAATACATAAATTACTTTGCGTTTATGAGTAAACCCAAAGAATCGGTATCCAAACTAATAGCAAAAGCAGAATTACAAGGCAAGGAAGTGGGGATATTTAGATACTAATGACACAACAAGATCCTAGATTTTTTTGTTACAAAGAAGAATATTTTGGTGGCACCGAGTATATGGCTAGATACTTTCATCAAAACGTTGCCCCATTTCTACCTCAACTAAAAAACTATAACTGTTTAATTTTACCAGGACAATTAGATACACAATACAATCAGCTTATACTAGAGCAGAAAGAAATAATTATTTGGCTTCATAATCTAGTAGATCAGTTTGGAGTACAGTTGTATCTTTTGTTTACAGATAAAAGATTTTTAGATAAGATTAAATATATCATTACAGTTTCTGAGTATCACAGACAAGACGTAATTGCAAAAACAGGTATAGATCCAAGCAAGGTAATTGTAATATATAATGCAATTGCACCGATTGAGAATGATCTAAGTAGATTTAAAGATGTTGACATACCAGAAATAATTTATACATCTTCTCCAGGTCGGGGACTTGAGGTTGGCTTGAGTGCACTATCATCTCTTGATGTTGATTTTAGATTAAATATTTTTAATGAGATTGTTCCAGACTTAATTAAAATAAACCCAACAAACAAAAAAATACTACAAGATCCAAGGTTTTACTTCTACGGCAAAACACCTCATAGAACAGTTCTAGATCATATGTCCAAAGCACACATATTCATGCACACAAGCAATTGGCATGAAACATTTTGTCTATCTCTTGCAGAAGCCTTAAGTGCTAACTGTTTATCAGTTTATAGCACCTATGGTTCATTAAAAGAGATTGGAAGTGGCTATGGCATTTCATATGATATAGAGGGCAAAACAAATGACGAACATGTAGAAATATTTAAAGAAAAAATAGTTTCTGCAATTAACATAATAAGAGAGGGCTCGTTTGATCCAAAAGATCAAGCACAACATATAAATCAAAAGTTTTCTTGGGATGTATTCAAGAATTCTTGGATTGACTTTTATGAAAAGAGAATATAGTGATTATAAAAGATTTAAATAATATGGAAACAATAGTTTCCAAAAACAAAAATCTTAACTGGATTGGTTGGGATGTTGCAGATCGCCGTCGAACAGAGGCTGGTAGAACTGCTATAAACGGTGTTAGAGTCGATGGTCAATGGTACGTCCAGACAATTTATCCACTTACTAGCAACGGATGGGATATACCGAATAAATATAGGATGTAAACATGAAGCAGCACCTTTGGAAAGATGATGCTTTGTGTCTTGGATCAGATACAAATGTTTTTTTTGATAAATATGAAGAGCAGCCAGAGACAAGAGAGTTTGTAGATTCTTTATGTCGAACCTGTCCAGTCGTCAGACTTTGTTTTGCAAATGGTATTTCTGGTAAAGAGTGGGGAATCTGGGGTGGAGTATACTTAGAGGAGGGGGAAATCTCTAAAGAGTTTAACAGTCACAAGACTAAGAAAGACTGGTCTTATGTCTGGGAAGCAATCACAATGGGGTAATTATGTATACAGATAACATGAGTCGAGCCTTTCATTCTATACCCGCGCCTAAAAACTTTTCAATAAATATTATTGACAACGAGCACTTCCTTACGATAAAATTAAACGAGAAGTCTTTCTTGCCATTAACGCATGACGAGAAAATAGAAGCGGTGAAATATGTCACCCTTGTAAAAAAGGCTTTAGAAATGGAGGGGGCTATTGTGTTAGTAACGCGAGAGCCATTAGAATAATGCAAACATTTTTACCACATTCAACATTTGAGAGGTGTGCAAAAGCTCTTGATAACAAAAGACTTAACAAACAGATACTTGAGGGTTATCAGATTCTTAATGTAAATTCTGGTATGTCAAAAACAGGTGGCTGGCGCAATCATCCTGCAGTTTTAATGTGGAGGGGACACGAGGGTAGTCTGTTTGAATATGTGCAGTCGATGATAGAAGAAGCAAAGCTTCGTGGCATAAATACCGCGGGTAACGAAAATAACCTTAAGACTCTAATTAATAACATAAGATACAAGTGGAACTACAATGCACCTGATTGGATGTTTGATAATATAAAGCTTATGAAGGTTATGACTACACACAGGGTTAATCTGTTCAAGAAAGATCCGCTTTATTATGCAAGATATCAGGACTCTATGTATAGTCCATACAATATTCCTTGCTGTTCTGAAAGCAAGACTCCTTGTTTATACTACTGGGTAACACACGAAAGTAGAGTACAATAGGACTATGGAAATGATTATCTTAGTTTTAAGCATCTCAACATTATTCTTCTTGGGAGCATATATTAGAATGACAATTAGAGCAAAACGAATGACCGATGCATTTGCTGAGGTTTTGATATCGAGAACCCAGTTAGAGGCAGCTTATGATCGATATGTAGATGCAAAAAACACTATCAAAGATTCAGATGTGCACACACAAAACTTTATTAAATTTCTTTCAGAATCTCGTGATTGGGCCTTTAAATATATTGAAGATGTGCAAGGGGGACTAAAAAACTTTGTTAATGAGATTCAGCCACAAATAGATCATTACAATAAATATGGAATTGCTGTACAAGGAATGGCTCCTCCGCATGATATTGCTTTGAAAAAAATATCAAAAGAACTTGACGAGTTAAAAAAATTCTTACCAGAAGAAGTAAATGATTGACGCTAGAGGGATTCCAACATGTGTGTGTCCAAACTGTGGAGGCATACTATTTGAGGCACTGGTTTCTTTTGATCCAGAAACCTACACGATAGGTATGTATCATTTAGATGTTAGGTGTAATCAATGCGGTACGTTTGCTACTGCCCCAACCCCATTAGATCATCCAACTCAACCCAATGGTTTAATATAGAATTATGAAACAATTTATACTATCAGTACTAACAGGTTTTGGATGCGGTGCAGTATTTGCTGCATTCAAATTGCCAGTTCCAGCACCGCCAGTCTTCGCAGGGGTGGCGGGAATAATCGGTCTTTGGGCTGGCTATGCTATACTAATAAAGGTCATATCCTAGGAGGAATTAAATGACACAAAAAGAACTTAAGGCAATGCTTGCCTCATATGCTCGTTCTGTAGTTGGTGCAGGGTCAGCGCTTTATGTTGCTGGAGTAACAGATCCAAAAGATTTGTGGGCAGCATTAGTTGGTGCGCTCATTCCAGTAGCAGCACGTGCAGTAAATCCTAACGATCCAGCATTTGGACGTTTGCCAGCAGCAAAGGCTGTTGAAGAGGCTCTTAGCAAGGCTAAGGCTACAAAGAAAAAGCCTGCAAAGAAGTAATACGCTTGTAAGAAACGGGCTTAGAAATAGGCCCGTTTTTTATTTTAAAGAGTCAAATAGTTCTAAATATTTATTTTTAACCGCATCAATAGAAAAATTATTCATTCCTATTTCAAGAGCCTGAAGCTTTATATTTGTTTTTTCTTGTTTTGGCAAGCCAACATAGTGATCAATTATTCTTGCAAGGTCTTTAGGATTTCCGCCATAAAAATCAATTACAGATTTTGCTCTAAACTGTCCAACCTTTTCTGCATCGCACAACCACCTATCCGGCAAAACTGTATTGTTTGGAGATATGTTTGTCATAAATACTGGCATTGCACTAATTAGGGCCTCATTCATTGGCAAACAAAGGCCAGCATATCTTCTTGGAAGAATCATTGCATCAAAGCCCAAGTATAAGTCTTCTCTGTTTTTTATATTGCCCTGCCTAACCTTTACTCTAGCATCTCTTGGTCCACCCTCCATCTCTGTTTGAGAGGTAATAACAAGATCGTAATCTTCACTAGAATAACGTAGCATCTCTAAAACTGTGGCTGTACCATTTCTGTCTCTTGCTGCCATCTTGCCCCCAACATGTAGAATTCTGTTATGAACCTTTGACAAGTTAAGTTCTCTTGCCGCTTCAAAGGTGACGGGGTCAGTAGGAGGCGGTATATGAACAATCTTTGATACATCTCCAAACGCTTTCTTTATTCTATCTATATTCCACAGGCTAGGAGCAATAAAAACATCTGGAATGGTTTGATCAGGATTTTCTATGTTAACCAAAAATTCATAGTTATATTGAAGAACAGTTTTTATTCCCATGTCTCTGGCTGTATCAATAAGAGCTGATCCATAGAAAGTCTCACAAGAAAATATAACATCCAGCCCCTCAAGAAAAGATCTGATCTCTCCACGTTTTGGATAGCCAAGACGAGTTACAATGGGATCGTAATCTTGATACCATTCTAAATTTTGTTTATTTTTATTAAAAAATGATGAATCAATTAAAAGTATTTTTGTTGGTTTTAACATATTTACTAACTCTTTGGTTTGATACCCCAAACCAGTATTATCACATCTTGCAACAATTCCAAGTTTCATTTTTTATATCCCCAGACATCATCATCTGTTGTAAATTTACGGGTACCTTCACGACCATCCAGATGATAAGATCTTTTAATGTTTCCTTCTGGATGATATATCCAAAGCTTATGTTTATTCCAACCCTCTTGACTGAATTGTTTGTAGGGCAGAATATCACTCATGACTATGCCATGAAAACCATCTTCAATAAAAGTATAATCCCATGAGTTTGGAAGCACTACATTCCTATAATATGTAACACTAGAAAGATGAGGTCTTTGACTCCATTGTGCAGTTTGCATAAAACCATTTTCTGTGTTACATAAATCAATCATTAAGTGTTTATGAGAGTTTGGAATTGAAGCCTCAAAATGAAAACGAATAGTGTTTGCTTTATCATATTCAAACATATCTAAACATTTCTGCCAGTCAATATAATCATCTGTCAAAGGAGCATCGCCCTCAACATATAAAAGAAGTGGTGTTCTAATCAGATCGATAGTTTCTCTCATCATTATCGTTTGATGACTAAATTTATAAAATACAATTGGTAAAACATTTTTCCATTCATGTAAACATTTCCATAAAATTTTATTTTTATACTCATCGTAATCTTTTTTGCGATCACGTTGTTCTTCTCTTAAATGATCAATCTGCATTATTATTTCATTTTCTGGAAAATGTTTTCTAATATCAGCAACAGTTTGATCTATAATTCTTGTATCTGGATGGCTAGGCAAAACCGAGGTAGCCATAATAATTGTTACGTCTCTAAGATGCATAGTAGTGATCCATAATCTGATTAGCAAAGTCCCTTTTATATTTAATCCACCAAGCCACAGCTTTGTGCATATTAGCAGGATAATCTCCCATTATTTCAATCATCATGTCTGGTAGCTTGTGCCAGTCATTTGTTAATGGAACTGGAACTGTTTTTTTATTTACATATTCGTAATAATTTTTTTCCTGACCGCTTCGATCTTTTAAGTCACCCACAGGTAACGCCAACATTTCTAAAGCTTCAAAAAATCTAAAATTGTCTACTACGGCTGCACCAGAAGGGCAAGGAACGACTTTAGAGGCTGCCAAATTTTGGAAGTACTCATTGGGTGGGTCACCCTGTGCAAAGGCCTCTGTAGGCCTATATAACGAGTTTTTCATGCGTGGCATTATCCGTGCTAACTCCTGTCTACGTTGATGAGTTATTTGTCCACTAAAAGATAAATCATATTTTTTTTCGGTATATTGAGGAATGTTATTTTTTATATGAGACGCAGGTCCAAGAAAAAATCTATTGTATTTTTCATGTTTATCGTGTGGTGTTTGTATCCAAATAGATATGTTTCTATGTTTTATTTTTTCTACATCAAACAATGCACATTCGTCTGCGGTTATAAATAATACGACACGATTAATTTTAGATAATTCCTTGTTTATGTCTTGCTCTTTTCCAGCGTTACCCCCGCCAGTAATTACAACAAAGGCTCTATCATCATCGGGTAAAGTTGATACAGATATCTCTTTTACTTTTTTATTATCAAACATCTCTTTCAATAAACTATAATCCCATTTATCGTTTGCCCTGTCTAATGGATTTAAAGAAAAAATATATGCTTTAGGCTGATTCATAAAATAAATGCACCTCGTGTTGATAATCTAATAAAGTTTCCTTGTATCCAATTTGCATTAACCAATATCTAAGATCCCAAAGATATTTATTCCAATACATAATCATAAATTCTGGATGACCAGAGAGCCAAATCTTGGGTCTATATTCTTTCAATACCCTTTCGGCACCAGTCAAAACTGCCCATTCGCTACCTTCAACGTCGAGAGATATTGCAGTCGGTGGTTTTATTTCGTGATCATAAACACAAGAATCAATTGTAATTTGTCCATACATATCTCCCTCACTATGCAACTCTTTAAACCCGTGTGCAATGTCTATTTGTGCATTTACCTCTGGTGGCCAGCTATCATTATATATTCTAGACAGATTGTTATTTTTATTAGATGCAAATCCAGGGATGCAAGCAGTAGGCGCTGTAAGATTGTTTGCTTCCCAAAGTGCTGGATAATGTGACCATACTTTTGGATTTGGTTCAAAGATAACTACTTCTGCTCCCCACATTTGACAAAGAGCAACCATCTCTCCTTCTTCACCGCCAACATAATATACAACATCTCCTTTGGCAATGTTTTTATGCATGGACATTAATCTTTTCTTTTCCCAACCACTTTCTGTATACCACTCAAGACGATCTGCACGATGCTTTGGCAACACAATTTCAAATGACCCATTGATAAATGCCTTGATCATTTCTGTCATATGCTTAATTCCTTTAGTATTGTTTTCCATCTATGTACATAAGTGTGCTCTTTCTTAGTTCTTTCATGACCACGTTCTCTTATTGCTTCTCGTTCTTCTTCATGTTCAAGATAATAGTCTATTTTTTGTTTTAGGTCATTTAGATCGCCATGCTTATACCAAACGATTTCATCTTCATTAAAATATTGATCGAGACCCTTTATGGCAGGGTATATGGTAAATCCTCCACGACCAGTGCTTTCAAACAGTCTATCACTTGTATAATATGGATAATCAAAGTTAATGCTTAGTGTGTCTCCTATGGCTATCTTGCTACGTGCGTATATCCTATTTAAATCGTGTCCACGTATTGTTCCAGTGTCTCCGTCTCCTCCAACATGACAGAAACGATCTCCATACGCTTCTCTTAAAAAGTCTATTAGTTTTGGCCTAAAGGAATGTTCTTGATGATATCTTTTGCTTCCCACGAAAATAACATCATGATCGTAATCTTTTTTATTATAATCTGAATGTAGATAGCACTCTTTGTCATACACTCCAGGGGGCATGAAGTGTCCCTTAACATTTGTATTTTCATTAAACCAGTCAGCCATGAACTTATCTACTGTAAAAAAATGACCTATTGATTTATAGAATTCGTCTTGTTCAAGATCTTTTTGTCTGTTTATGCCAAACCACAAATCTAAATGATATGTCATTGTCGTGATTCCGCGCCTCTTTAATTCATTTAAAACATCAATCATGTCTAGATTTCCAGGAGTTTGCCAACCATGAGTGTGAACCCAGACAAATAAATCTGATTTAGCTGCTTCATTAAAAATGATCTTGCCCTTTACTTCACGTTCTTGTAATTTTATTACCTCATGACCTAGCGATTCAAGAGATGCAGCATGATGGTTCTCACTTGAGTAAGAAACCTGAAAGTTACCTAAAAAACTTATTTTAGCCAATTGTCCTCCACTAATAAATATTATAGCATGATATAATTAAAAGAGGGGTTAAAATGAATTTTGTTTACATATGCCGTGGTGGAGAAAATCAAGAACTAAGATACTCTATCAGGTCGGTAGTCAGTAGCTTTCCAGACTCAGACATTTGGGTTGTTGGTGGCATTCCAAACTGGTATTCTGGTAACAGCATATCAATAGAACAAAATTCGTTGAAATATGAAAACGCTATTCAAAACCTAAACGCAATTGTCTCATGTGATAAAATCTCAGAAGACTTTGTTTTAATGAATGATGATTTTTTTATTATAAATAAAATAACCTCAATACAAAATTATCATGAGGGCACTCTCTGTGATAAGATTGAAAAATATAAAAGCCTTCAAATGGATCCAAACTATGTTAGACGCCTTGGAGTAACCTACGCTAAATTGCAGAAAAGTGGAATAGAAGATCCATTAAGCTATGAAACACACACGCCAATGCTCATGTCAAGAAGCGGTTTAAAAGAAGTTTTAGAATACTGTCCAAGAGGGTTTTGGAGATCTTTGTATGGAAATATTTATAATGTCGGCGGGGAGCAAATAAAAGACGTAAAGATATACTACAGGGAACGATACTCCTCTATGTCTCATGACTATACCTCGTCAGATTTTCCCCTTCTGTCCACAGATGATAATTCCTTTGTAGTTGTTAGAGACCTTATCTTATCTAAAAGGTTTGATAAAAAAACAAAGTATGAAAGATAAAACTATCTCATAAAGTGATAGTCTGCGTCTGGACCATTGTCTGAGAACATGCCAATATTTTTAAAACCAACCGCTTCTAAAAATTGTATGATATCTTCTTTTTCTGGAGAGCCAATATTGTATTCAACATTTCGTAACTCAATAACCAGATGCTGACAGGTCTTGAGTGATTCGTGTGCGCCAATCAGTATGTCAAGTTCTGCACCCTGAACGTCAATCTTAATTAAATCTGGTGCGGGAAAAGATCTATTCTTAACAACATCATCTAATGTTATCGTAGGCAATTCTATTATTTTAGATTCATCAAAGAGAGTTGCTGCTGATGGACTATACTTTGGATTTTCTCTGTAGTATGAGTTTCCAGCAAACATGTGATTGTTTTGATAAAAATTAACTATTCCGTTTGAATTTTTACTTAAGGCAGCAATATGATATTCATAATTTCTTTTTATATACAACTGTTCAAAGATATCTGTTGCATCAAACAAGATAATTTTAGAATCGTTCCAAGTCTCTCTTGCACCGTAAGTCCAATGCAAAACACAAGAACCAATATCGTAGATTACTTTTGGATAAAAATTATAATTATCTCTAATATGATTTAAATATCTTTTATGATTTTGAGGCAGAGCCATTTGATTGCTGACGTTGTCTACATTGTCCAAAATATATTGACTATACTTTTTCATTCTTTAAATACCTTATCGCCCTTTCTAATATTGTCATATCATCTTTTAATAATCCAAGTGCTACGTTGCAAGCATTACATAAATACCCTCTAAACTGTTTACTTTTCCAGTCATGATCTAAGTAGTATTTTTTATTTTTTTTATGACAAATTGGACAAACATGATTTTCGGGTATAGGGTTAGACTTTCTTAATTGATTAACAACTCTACCTTTATCCCTAGCACAAGGCTTGCAAATATCTTTATAATGAACCTTTACTGGTGTTGTATGGTTAATTACCATCTGACTGAGATTCTTTTCTTTAAGGCATATTCTACATATCATATTTAATTATCCCACATGCTACACGTTTTCATAGAGCGGATAGCGGGAATCGGACCCGCACATTAACCTTGGCAAGGTTACGCACTACCACTATGCAATATCCGCTTAGGGTTTGATTCTTCAATTAGTTTTTTGATATTATTAACTTTGGTGTATGCATCTCCACCAGCATCAATAAGTTTCATAACTTCATCAAATGCTTGTTTACGAGCTTTTTTACAACCATTGCAGGGACAAACCCAGTCCTTACTGTTGCTTTCCAAGGTCTTGTTTTCTCTTAAGCTTACCCTCGTTAACTCCAGTCCAGTACATGTGATAATAATTTATATCAAGAGAAAATGTTTTCAGGTGTTGAACGTGAGCACCAGTATGAGCATATGCTTGAATTCCTGCCTGCTTTGCTTTTCTAAAGAAAGAAACATCCTCACTGATAAATTTGTTTGCTGGCTGTTGATTTTCTCCAAATACTGAAAACTCTCCAGCAACCTCACGTACTTTTGGAACAACTGATCTATGCATCAAAACAAATCCAAAGCCACCAACATCTATAGGTATTAATTGATTTTGTGGTAATGGATGAATTGCTCTGGTTACATATTGATTATCTGTATCCATGTAAAGAGCAGGTGTTGGCTCCATCAAACTCTGTTCATTTTCTTGACTTACAAAGTAAACGCCAGTTACAAGTGGCTTAGAAATTTTTTCAGCGGAATCCCAAAGAAGCATAAAGGCCTCAGTAGTCATAACAATGTCTGAGTCAACCCACATCAACCAGTCTGTCTGCATCTTGTCATACCAAAAGTCAATTAAGGATTGCCTCTGTCTTGCGATCTGATTGCCTTGAACACGTATGGTGCTTGATATCTTAATTCCTCTACGGTTTGCATCTATCATTGTGTTTATGAGACCGCTAGCAAACCTACCCTCTACAGTTCCACCATCACACCACGCAAAGGTGACAGACTCTTTATCGCTGTGATTAGATACTGGTTTGTCTTGAATCTTGTTCGGCTTGCTTGTTTTCTTACGCTGCTTTGACATTCTTATGCTCCCTTATGTGACGTGACAACGTGTCATGAGCAAAGATACCCCAACGAACCTCAAGTTCTTTTCCACACATTTCACAAATCACTACCCTACCCTTTTCCATGCTTCTATTATATCCTACGTAATATCTTTTGTCAATTTAGGCTCTAGCTTATCCCAGTTGCCAGAAAGACTACCCTGATACACTTGTCCAGTTTCTCTATCTACAAGCAACCATTTTGTTGGAGATAATGTTTGTACAACTAAAATTACTTCGCTTAAAGTTTCAGGAAATTCAAAAGATTCTCTCATAATCACTCCTTAAAATTTCTAATAGTGCTCCATAAAATAGTCAAAAGTATTCCTGTAAACACTAGCCCCATGCCATAAAACCAAATAGACATTAGCATATGAAACCAGTCATTAAATACCATTCTCCTCCATGTATTTTAATCTTTCAGAATACTTATCTGATACAGGACCACCCTCATTCTCCATATTCATAATGTCATAATGATATGCATCCGAATCTTCTGTTACCCATTTGGCAGCATCCTCTACATCCCACTTGCGATTATTTATAAGTCTATGTATAACTGGTTTACCAGGCTTGGTGGTAAAAGAAGGTTCCAGCGCAAAGATACGATTGTTTGGTTGTATTGCAAAGTTGCCATCATCTCTTTGTATAACATGGCCACACTTGTGTTGTCCTGGATTTTCTGAGTAGCCATCATCAAGATTGTTGGAATCTCCGCCGTACCAGTCGAGGGTAAACAAATACTTGCCAGATATCTTAGTCTTAGTTCTATCTGTATAGAACATACGAAGGTTTGCAAGGTTTGAGAATTTGGTCACGGTAATGAAAGGACTAAACGAATTCCATAATACTAAGTTATGTATGTCAACCTCTGGTGTATTGGGTTCAACACAGAAGGCATTGATCGGCATTC